>Ga0268266_10004574_pt1 | contig 13215 bp, 12 predicted proteins | sample KBSS13metaG_FD_190356 | JGI IMG/M metagenome (GOLD analysis project Ga0268266, IMG submission 190356) | Switchgrass rhizosphere microbial communities from Kellogg Biological Station, Michigan, USA - KBS S1-3 metaG (SPAdes) (version 2) | ecosystem: Host-associated > Plants > Roots > Rhizosphere...
GCTCCACACCTCTTCGCCGTTATGTTCCGTCTCGCAGTTCGGATCGCACGAGTGATTGATGAACATCGCCGTCCCGAAGCCGTCGATCACATCGCCATTCCCGGTGCTGAACAGATAGGTGATGAAGCGGTCCGCATACCTCTCATCGGCCTCGTCCTTAGTAAAGCGAGGTCCATCGTACTGAATCACCGGTGTGCCTTTGCGAATCCGGCGCGTTGTATAGCAGCCGGCCGCGTGGATAGACGAGGAGCGAATCATCAAGCCAGGAATCATCAAAAAACTCATTCTGAATGTGTGGGTTCGAAAAGCGAAGGTGCAAGTTTGCCGACCGGAAAATTCCCTCCAGTCGCAGCTAGCTGGAATATAACAAACTTCCGCGCTCAGGCGTCAAACAAGAGAGACGAGTAGTCTAAAGAATGATGGTGCGCCGCATCCCGAGCTGGATCCTCGCCTTCATTGCCATCCTCGCAGTGAACGCATCTGCGCGCTCGCAGACGCCATCGCCATCCGCCCCATGCCCATCCCCCGCACAGCCGGGCGAAAAATCCACGCAGAACAAGCCGCCGACAGACAACGATCCGTGCGCCTCCAGCAAAGAGCCTTCCGCTGCTGACCGCTTTCCGTTCCCGAGCGAATCCCCCGGCGAATCCCAGACCCAGAAGCCGAAGCAACAAGACGCTCCCGACGCCCCAGCCCCCACCGGCAAACCACCGACCGCCGCCGACAAATTTCCTTTTCCCGGCTCAGCTCCTCCGATGCCAGGCTCCGAGCCGGAGAGCCCCGGCAGCTCAAGCTCGTCCAGCAGCTCATCCAGTGCCGATGATCCCGGCAACACTCCCTCTACCGATAAGCCCCCGGTAGACGACAAAACTCCTCCGAAGAACGTACGCCGCCGCCTTCCCAAGATCGAAAAGCTCCAGAGCGATGAGGAGCGTGCCGAAGAAGATCTCAAGATCGCCAAATACTATGAAGAAGCCGGAAGTCTCAACGCCGCCTACCTGCGCGCGCAGGATGCCGTAAAGTCACTGCCGTCCGATCCCGAGACCCACTTTGCGCTCGCCCACATCGCCCAGAAGCTCGAAAAGAAGGACCAGGCCATCGCCGAGTACAACACCTACCTCAAACTCGATCCTGATGGCCTGAAGATTAAGCAGGCGCAGAAAGCGCTCTCCCAGCTGCAGCACTGATCCCGCGATTATTTCAGGTGGTCGAACAGGTTCTCTCCCTGCAGCATCGTAACTACACTCAGCAGCGCCTGGTACTGCGTCTGGTTTGCCTTCAATGCCGTCGCTACAGCTGCCGGATCCGAGGCCACCAGCGCGCTCTGCTGCACCTTCAGCTGCGCCTCCTGCGTCTGAGCGTACGTGCTGGTCGAACGGATCGTGCTCAGCGAGTTGTTCAGAATGCTCCGCTGTGTCGAGACCGTCCCCAGAGCATCGGTCAATGCCGAGCTGTCCGCCGAGATGCTCGCCGAAGATGCCCCACTCGTCAGGTCCGACACCAGTTGATTCAGCACCCCCAGCACCCCTGTGCTTCCTGTGCCGAAGATCGACGATCCCGGCAGGCTCACCTGAACCGCCTGGCCACCTGGCGTCATGATCGTCTGCGTGTTCCCATCGCCTGCATACACCGTCGTAGCCGGATTGCTCGATGTGTTCAGGCTGAACGGCGCTGTTCCGTTCTGGCTTCCTGAGAAAAGATAGCTTCCCTGATAGCTGCTGTTAGCCAGCCCCATAACATTGTCGCGAATCGCTGCCACCTGTCCTGCGATCGTCTGCAGGTTGGTGCCGTTCAGCGTTCCGTTTGCCGCTCCCACCGCCAGCGAGATCACTGAAGTTACCTGCGACACAACCTCACCCAGCGCGGAATCCACCATCTGTAGTCGCGACGACATACTCGACGCCGTCTGGACATAGGTGTCAATACCGCTAATCTGCGCTCCAAGCCTCAGGCTCTGGGCAGCGGCAGCAGGATCATCAGAAAGAGATCCCACTCGCAGACCGCTCGAAAGCTCCGCCGCAAGATCGTTCGAATTTTTCATGGCGCTGTTCAGCGCCTGCACGACATTGGTGTAGTAAGTCGGATCTGCTCTCATCGTTCTCGCTCCGTCTTGCAGGTTCAATCAACTCGAGTGTTAGAACAAAGCGTCATCCTGAGCGAAGCCGAACGGGATCTGCGTTTTGTCCGTTCGAAGATGCAGCTTCAGTCACGAAAGTCAGATAGCGTTTATGAGAATGCCGTGGTGACGCCCAAATTCAATGCACTCGCCATCAGCTCATCGGTGATCGAAAAGATCTTCGCCGCAGCCTCGTACGCGCGCTGATACTTTGTAAGATTTGCCGCCTCTTCATCCAGCGAGACTCCCGACAGCGCATTGCGCTGGCTTGTCAGCTGCGACAACGTCGCCTGCTGTGCCGTGTTATCTGAAGAAGCCGCCGCAGCGGCGCTTCCGATCTGTCCCAGCAGCGCCGTTAGAAAATCCGATGGCGTCTGTCCCGCGACACCTGCACCATTGGCCAGTCCCGCCAGCAGCAGGGCATTGCTGTTGCCCTGTGAGCCTTCGCCTACTGCGGCTGCGGCAATCGCCTGCGGGTCGGTCGTCGCCATCGCAATCTGGCCTGCAGCCCCATTCGCAGTCGCCGGAAGATCGAAGATCGCCTGCCCCGGTGCTCCGTTTCCGTCCAGCCCCTGCGCGTTCACCTGGTTGACCTTCGTGGCTGCATCGTATGCCAGCTGGTCCAATGCGCTCTGGTACTGCGGCAACAGCTGATCCCTCGCCTCGAGCGCGCCTCCGAGGGCGCCTCCCGTCAATCCGGCGGTGACATCCGTGGCTGGAACTCCTGCCAGAAGATGTGTCTTTCCCGAGACCTGGGTTGTGCTGATCGCATAGGATTGATCCCCGCTCACCAGCAGCGCTCCATTCGTGGTCGTCAGCGTAATCTGGTTGTCTTCGTTGGTGATCTGGTCCAGGCCGATGTACTGCGACAGCTGGCCGATCGCCTGTTGTCTCTGGTCTTCCAGAACCCCGGCGTCGCTGTTCGGGCTCGTGCTCGAGATCTTTTGGTTGAGGGTTGCAATCGTCGACAGCAGCCCGTTCACCGTGCCAACGTAAGTCCCGACCTGTTGATCCAGGTCTTCGGCGACCCCGGCCATCTGGTTCGAAGCGGAGTTGAATGCGCCCACAAGAGTGCTCGCCGCCGTAAGCACCTTCTGTCGCGTCGCCGTATCCGCCGGGTTCGCGGTCAGCGACGACAGAGCATTGTAAAAACTGCTCAGGGCACTCCCCAGTGCGGTCGAGCTCGCCGAGCTCGAGCTTGAATTCAGCCCAAAGATACTTTGAACCTGGTTCAGAGCGTCTTCCAGCGTCTGGCTCTGCGCCTGCGTCTGGGTCTGCTGCTGGACCCTCTTCTCCAGGATCCGATCTCGTTGCGAGGCCGCAGCTCCCACGCTCGCTCCGCCGCCCACCGTTACGCTGCCGATCGTCACGCTGTCGTTCTCCTGCCAGATGGCAACCTCGCGTGTATATCCAGGGGTGTTTTGATTGGCGACGTTATTCGAAGTGATGTTCAGCGCGGCCTGATTCGCCATCAGAGCCTGCTGTGCCAGAGCCAGTACCGAGTTCAGCGTTCCCATGGATCCTCACCTTTTCTGGAGTGCAATCTCTGAAGCACCTCAAGGTTGTTTCGAGTCTCATCGAGAGTTCGTCCGAGCTGGTTGCGCCGCTCCAGAAGAGAAGGAGACAGATGAAGGCGCGCCCCCGATCTTGCCAGCCGCAACATCTTCTCTTCCAGCGTAAGCAGCCTCTCCAGATCGAAACGCGACAGAGCCTCTATCGTCGCCTCGAATACGCCTTCGACCGTCTGCTCGGTTTGCGTCAAGGCATCAACCCTGCAGCGTCTGGATCAGCTTGTCTGCGACATCCGAGGACGAAACACTGTACGACCCATTCGCGATCGCCTTCTGCAGGGCCTCTACCTTCGCAGACCGTACGTCCGATCCTGCAAGGGCCTGTGCGATCAAACCGCCTGTAGAGCTCAGTTTCGTCTCGTCCGCCTCCGGCCGCCCGGCGGTCTTCGCCTCTGCGGTCCTTGCCTGGTTGTTCGCATGTCGTGTCTCCGAAGCAGGCGTCGGGGTGATCGGGTTTAGAGTCTTCCAGTCTCCGATTCCATTTGAGTAGCTCATGCTCTTCCTCCAACTACGGGATTCATCGGCAGATTCCGCTCAAACTTTAGTAACTTGAGCAGTGAGAATAGTCATCCGTAGATCGATCACCATCGCAGCAGGAAACTTTGTGGCCTCGCGGGGATCCTCCCAACCCTGTCATCTCGACCGGAGGCACTGTGGGCTGTAGCGGAGAGATCCGCTTCTCCACCACAGAAGAATGAAGTTCATCAAACGCTCAACGGGGAGACCGTTTCTTGGAAAGAATTTCCCGCAGCGAAAACTTTCCCGGGCCACTCAACACCAGGGCCGCCAGGCATGCCAGATACAGCAGATCGCACTCATAGCCCGGCTGTCCAAAACGTGCACCCTCGGGCGTAATCGCGATGAGCTTGATGGAGCTGAAGCCATAATGCCAATGAACCTGGAAGATGGCCACCAAGAGGATAGCTGCCATCGGCAGGCTGACCCATGGCAGAAAAACGCCAAGCAGTACAGCAAGGCCTCCAGCCAATTCGGTCAGAATCGTCAGCCACGCCATCAGGTGCGGGAAGGGCACACTTAGCGCATGAAGAAGAGAGGCGAACGTCTCAGGGCCCTTAATCAATTTGGCATAACCATGTTCCATGAAGCCAAAGCCCACAATCAGACGTAGCGGCACTGCAGCCCACGCAGAAGATTTAAAACGATCCAATATCACCGATAGCACTCCAACCCTTCTTCATTCCTCAGCCATTAGAGAAGCGAACCAGTCCGGGGTAACAAGCTCCGATAGGAAACCGTTGTCTCCGGTCCTTCTAAACGAGAGAATCAACGATCTGAACGGCCTGAGATGAAAAGGTTTGAAATCCTGACATCCGTGCAGCGTGTTTTCTATTGCGGAATCGATGCCAGTCGGTGGTGAGCTTTTGCCGGACCAAGGCCGGCGCGTTACGATCTCTCAGATGACCTCCCCTCCTGGCGATGCTGTTCAGCCTCGAATTCTTCGCACCTACACTGTGCTCCAACGGCTCCGACCCGACTGGGCAGGATCGTTAATCCTTTCGGTCGGCCTTGGTCCTCATGGTGCAGCTCTCTCCATCGCCTCCAACATCGCAGGCGCCGTATCTCTTGCCATCGATCACGACCCCGCACACCTCCGAGAGGTCGTTCGCACAGGTGCCGTCGATTTTGTCGTCAACACCCTCGACGAGGCCATCCGAGCCATGAAGAACGAGGTCCGCAGAGGAACTCCGCTCTCCGTCGCCCTCGACCTCGAACCCACGGCCGCTCTCGCAGAGATCGCCGAGCGCGGTCTCGCTCCGCAGCTCTTTTCAATCTTCTCCTCTGTTGTTCCGGGAATCGATCAACGAGCTCTCGAACTCCAGCAGTCCGGCGCCCAGCTGATCTCCTTTCAGGACGATGAAGTGAGCTCAGATCCACTGCCGGGATTTCGCAGCAGCCAGACTCTCCTGGCATCCCTGCTGGAGCAGCGCCATTGGCAGCTGGTCACCCGTACCTTTGAAACTGCGAGTGAGCTCAGGGCGTTCGACGCCAAGGCGCTAGAGCTAATCTCCACGGAAGACACCCTTCGTCGCCGCTGGCTTCAGTCCGCTCCCCGCATCCTGCAGCGTCAGCGCCCGCCCCAGCGCACCCTCTGGCTCACCGTAGAGGAGTCAAAAACCGTCGAGGTCTGAATACCCCCTCCCCAGTACTTTTTGCGCAAAGTCTTCCAAAGACTAGGGTTAGCTTTGGACCTCCTGTCCCAACGCGGTGAGCTTTCTCCTTGTTTCTATTGTACGGAGCGGGATGGAACTCATCGGCAGGGTTGATCTATTGTCATATCATTCAGTTAGCTTGAATTACGGCTTGACAGCGCACGTTCAGGTCCCAAGGCTTTTTGATACCCTCTTCCGGCTTGGCACGCCTAGAACGGATCTTGCGTTTGCGCGATGCCCACACATGCCCGCGATGAAGCTGCGTCACGTATGGGCATCCGGCGGACATTGCTGGAGTGGGTGGCAGATCAAGGACACGCCGTTTCGCTGTGTGTTACTTATCCATTACCGCCATTGCCGCCATTACCGCCATTACCGCCATTGCCACCGTTACCGGGGGTTTCGTCTCCGTTCTGCGGCCCTCCCGGCCAATCAGCACTACCCAACTGATCCGTGTAACCAGTTGAGTGAGCCGTTGACTGGTAGGCTCGTTCGGTCGATGTGCCGGGGGTTTCGTTTCCGTTCTGCGGCCCTCCTAACCAGTCAGAAACGGCAATATTACCGGTACCCATCCGCCCGGCCTTGCCTGTGGGGTGGGCTGCGTGAGGCTGCTTGCCATTTTCGGCGTTGTACTCCGGTGGGTCTTGAATTGTGCTTTGGGCGGTAGGATTTTTAGCATTTTCAGTCATAACGGATCTCCACTGTTGCGTTATTGTTGGATTGGGTAAGGGCGAACTGTTCCGGAGCCAGGCGCCTCCTCAGAGGGAGCCTAGTCCGCACGTTCGTTTTTAAAGTTTCCGGCGAACCTTGGGAATACGACTTAGGAACTACTGAATGATTCGCTCTCGGCTCGATCGTAATCGGCCCGGAAGCGAATCTTGCACTTGGTGGCAGCAAAGTTGGCTCAACCCTGCACAATGGCTAGTCTGTGTCTCTAAAGTTCGAAGCATCATTCCCGGATGCCGTGGTGCCAATGTTTAGGCGACGATGACCTGGGGTCGATGCAGACATCAATTCCGGAATGGGTGTACTGCCTCAGGAAATTAGAAAACCGCAGATCCTTTGACTCCGCTGCGCTGCGCTCAGGATGCCACTTTATGAAAGGGAACTTCAGAAACACCACACTAGTTTTTCAGCAACCTCTCGGTAATCCTTATGGCCTGGTGAGACTAATCCGCCACAGCCATGATTTTTTGCCAGAGCGCGGGAACCCCGGATCCGGTCTTCGCCGAGACCGGAAGGATCTCCTCGACGCCATGCTCGCGCTTCAGAGCAGCGAGGTTCTTACCCAGCACGTTCTTCGACAGCCGGTCCGCCTTCGTCCCAACGACGACAAACGGCCTCTGCGTCTGCTGGAGATAGAGGATCAGCTGTCCGTCACTCGGCTGTGGAGGAATATTGGTATCCACCAGGCAGACGCACAATGCCAAAGTCTCTCGCTCGCCGAGGTAAGGCTCGATGAACAGCGGCCACTCTGCCGAGATGGACTTCGAGATCTTTGCGTATCCATAGCCAGGAAGATCGGCGAAGATCAACGACGGAACCTGCTTCTGTCGTCCACCCGGAGCTTCGTGCAGGGCAAAGAAGTTGATCGCCCTCGTCCTTCCGGGAGTGGAGGACACCCTCGCCTCCTTGGAGCCGAGCAGGGCGTTGATCAGGGAGGACTTTCCAACGTTCGAGCGTCCCAGGAACGCCACCTCGGGCGCTCCGTGCGTCTTCGATTCGCCGGGAAAGTGAGCCGCATCGGTGGCGGAGAGCAGAAAGACAGGATTTAACCGCATCTGATCCAGTCTACCGGGATGAAGGCCGATTTCGATAGAAAGTAAAGAGGCGTCTCTCGAAGGGGACGCCTCTTGTATATGAATTCTATCGATCGAAGTTGATCTACTTGGTGACTGTGATCGGGCTCTGCAGAGTGAAGGAGACAACGGATTCAGCCGGAATCACGATGTCCTTGTTGCCCGTCAGAGCAGCACCGGCAGTTCCGGCGCCTGCACCGGCCAGACCGCCGATCAGGGCTCCCTTTCCACCGCCCGCCAGACCGCCGATCAGAGCACCGACACCGGTGCCGCCGCCGATGATACCGGCAGTCCGCTTGCCTTTGCCCTTCTCCTCACGGACATAGGCGCTGGTGGTGGCGGAGTGTCCGCCGATAGAGCTCACCTGAATTGCCAGGGTACCCTCGCCCTTGAACTTTCCGCGGCCCTTCGCAGCCACGACCGTACCTTCAACCGGAGTTCCGCGAGGGAACACAGTCTTGCCGCCGGAGGTTGTGAGTGCCGAAGATAGCTCGCCGCTGAACGCATCCCCCACGTTGGCGGTCTTGGCGCTGATCTGCTGCGAGATCGTCACCGAAACATGCGCTCCGCTGGGTACGGTCAAGCGAACAGGAGCAGGCGCGGGAGGCGGAGCAGGTGCCGCGGCCGCCGGAGCAGCAACTGCGGGAGCCGGAGCAGGAGCTGGAGTTGGCGCAGTGGCAGGCGTCGCAGCTGGAGCCGCAGCATTCGATGCCGCCGGAGCCGCTGGTGGAGGTGCCGCCGGGGCCGCTGCTTCGTTTGTGGGAGCCGCCGGTGTCGAGCTCTTGCATCCTCCAAGAACAAGAACCGTGGTCAGAGCAAATGTTGTTGCCAGGTTTCGTTGGATTACGCGCATGTACCTTCTCCTTGGTTCCGCAAATCTCGGTTAGCAATATACTCCCGATAGAGTACACATGATCGGGCTATGGTTGTATGTTACTCGTTTTCAAACCTCTTCCATAGTTTACAGATGTGCAGAGACGGAAGAATTTTCATGCTTTTCCACCCTCGAAGTACTGTTCGATCTCTTCAAGTGTTTTACCCTTCGTCTCAGGAAGAAAGAATGCAACGACGATGAAATAAATCACCGTAAATCCTGCGAAGAGAAAGAACATGAATGAGTATCCATGCTTGCTGACCATGGGCAGAAAGATCGCAGCCAGCGTAGTCGAGACCAGTTGATTGAGAACGAGAGCGATACTCATTCCGTTGGACCGGATGCGCGTTGGCATCAGCTCCGATAGCGCCAGCCAGACGCCGACTCCCGGGCCGATCGCATAAAACGACATAAACACATAGAGTCCGATCGCAACCATCCAGCCATGGCTAGAGTCTGGAACCCTGCCTACCAGCGCTCGTTCGATCTTGAGCGGAGCGGTTTTAGCGGCATCGAGATCGCCGAAAGGATTTTTGAAGAAGGCTTCCACTTTGTTGGAAGGAACGGCGCTCTCTCGCGAGATCTCGACAGGAGCCGCGCTGGGGTCGTCCGAACGTACAAAACTTGTAGCCGCCGTGAAGTCTCCATAGGAGTAGATCACCGCCAGGGAAGCGCGGTTACTGTCGATGGAATTTCCTTTGCTATTGGCATCGAGCAGACGTCTTGCTTCTTCCGGAGTGAACTTGAGATTGAGTGTTTGATCCGGAGTGACCATTGCCTGAACTGTGTCCCGGCAATCCTGGTTCATCTTCTCCGTGCCCAGGAACAGCAAGCCAATGCCGATCAGAGAGACGATAATGCCGGAGGTCCCCAGAATGAAGAGGAACTTCCGTCCCTTGCGGTCGATCAGTGTCATGCCAAAGATCGTCATCACAAAGTTGATTACGGTGAATAGAACGTAACCCCAGTGTGCGTGAAGATCGGAGAGACCGCTTTGAAGCAGAACGGAGGTGTTGTAGCCGATGATCGAGTTGACACCTGTTCCTGTATTGCAGGCAAGAATGAGACAGGCCAGAATGAAGGGAATCACATACTTCCTTCGCAGCAGTGAGTCCTTGACGACCTCTCCGGAGGGGGCCTTTGACGCGGCAACCCGCTTCATCTCCTTCAATTCAAGCTCTGCCTGTTCGGGCTCACGGGATCGCAGTAACGAAGCCAGTGCCTTCTCCTGCCGTCCGCGAAGCAACAGCCACCGCGGAGACTCTGCGACAAAGAGGCTGCCCAGAACGAAGAGAACTCCCGGCGGCAGTGAAACCCAGAAGATTCTCCGCCAGGCTTGGTCCTTGAATGCGAAGACCGTCGCGGCATCCGAGATCCTTGCTACGGCCTCAACCCGGTAGCTGTAATAGATCCCGATGAGCGCGGCGGAGACGATGCCGAGCGTAAGAAGCCATTGAAAGACGGCCGTCCCTTTGCCCCGGTTGGACGCAGGAAGGCATTCGGCGAGGTAAAGCGGAACCACCACTCCGATCAACCCTCCACTGATGCCCTGCAGAAGACGTCCGAAGAACAACGGGCTATAACCATCGGCTAAAGCGATGATGGGGATGCTCAGCACGAAGGTCAGTCCACTGACCATCATCAGAAGCTTGCGTCCCATCAGATCCGCCAGCAATCCCGCAAAGAGTGTTGAGATAACGCTTCCCAGCAGCACGGCGGCGACAATGATGGATAGCTGGCTGGCATTCAGGTGGGAGGTCGCTTCGAGGTAGGGAAGCGCGCCACCGATGATGCCGACATCCACGCCATACAACAGACCTCCCAGTCCTGCCACCAGAAGAAGGAAACGGTTGTAGCCGGACTTCATTCCGACAGCGGAGGAGGCAGGGGTAGAATGCGACGCGTTATAGGCCATAGGTTATGAGTGAGTCCTGGGTGATACAGCAATAAATCGGTTCCGACAGGGACCTGTCTATACTAATTTCTCTTTGCAAAACACCATATCAGTCCACGAATGGATAAGGAAACGAAACATTTTCCTGCTCGCGAAGCTCGCGCTTTCCGGAAATCTCAGGCTTCGTCCTGTTCCTGAAGGCTGAAGATGCGTTCCATCAGAACCCATCGCTGACCTGGACGTGAGTCTCGGAGAGGCTGTTGGAACTGTCCCATTAGGGTCTCCCATTCCTGAACCTTCGGATTGGCGGCGTCGGCTGTGGCCTTTGCCGCAAGGGAAAAGGTTTCGTTGACATCCATGATCATGAAGAGGCGCGTACCAAGCAGATAGATCTGCATGTCGACAATTCCGGCTCCGTAAATGCTGTCTCGGATCTCGGGCCAGATCTTCTGGTGATATCGCTTGTATTCAGCGATAGCGGTAGCATCATCTTTCAGGTCCAGGGTCAGGCAATAACGATGCATAGGTTTCCTCGCGATTTCTCAGGCATTCTATCTGTAAGAACAGGATTCCGCAGAGCGGACCTAATTTGCTACGAGGATACGGCCCATCGGGGTTTGTTTGCACCGTGAATCGAAAAACGCGGTATGCTTTGTAGGATTGATATTTCAATATATGAGTGAATCCTTTTACCTGGAAAACAAGATTGCATTAGTCACGGGAGGCGCTAGCGGTATTGGCGCCGCCACCGCGAGAGAGCTTACAAAGGCTGGAGCGAAGGTCATCGTTGCAGATATCCATCTTCCTGCTGCAGAGGTGCTCGCAGGAGAGCTTCCTGGTGCGAGAGCTATGGCGATGGACGTTACCGATTCTGCTTCGATTCGACTCGCATTTGATGGCATCGCGCACCTCGATATTCTTGTGAACAATGCCGGCATTGGCCTGGTGGGCGATATTTCAGGCACCTCGGAAGAAGACTTTGACCGCGTGATGCGGGTGAACGTCAACAGCGTCTTTCTGGTCACGAAGGCTGCACTGCCCCTGCTGCTCGCATCCCACGGTTCCATTGTGAATATCGGATCGGTAGCCGGCTCCGTCGGGGTGAAGCAGCGTTTTGCTTACTGCGCCAGCAAAGGAGCTGTGCAAGCCATGACGCGGCAGATTGCTGTGGACTATCCGAAGGAACTGCGCGTCAATTGCATCGCTCCGGGAACCGTACAGACGCCTTTCGTAGAAGGATATCTCGACAAATATCATGCGCACGAGAAGGAGAAGGTTCGGGCGGAGCTGGTTGCTCGCCAGCCGATCGGAAGACTAGGCACTCCTGAAGACATCGCCTGCCTGGTGCGGTATCTATGTTCGAAAGAGGCTGAATTTATCAATGGCGCCGTTCTTCCTATCGACGGCGGATGGACGGCAGCGTGAGACGTATCAATGACCTGTTGGAAGGGACATCCCCATACTCCGAAGAAGGGAAAGCCTGAACCTTGAACGACATTTTGATTACCGGTGTTCGCGTTATTGATCTTCGCTTTCCAACCTCGCGCGATCACATCGGCTCCGACGCCGTCAATAAAGACCCTGATTATTCGGCTGCGTACTGCATCCTTGAGACGAATGTGGGGCTTACAGGACACGGACTTACTTTCACGCTTGGGCGTGGCACGGACCTCGTCGTCCAGGCGGCAAACTATCTGTCGCGCTACGTCGTGAACCGTTCGCTTGCTTCCATCACAGATGACTTCTGCGCTTTCTCGCGTCAGCTTACGGAAGACACTCAGTTTCGTTGGCTTGGCCCGGAGAAGGGAGTCATTCACCTGGCAACCGGCGCACTTATCAACGCGGTCTGGGATCTATACGCGCGTGCGGAAAAGAAGCCATTGTGGCAACTTCTGTCAGAAATGGAACCGTGCCAGATCCTCAAGGCAGTCGACTTTCGCTATATTGATGACGCGCTGACGCCGGCTGAGGCCAGAGAGATACTCGAACACGCCCGCAAAGGGAAGGCGGAGAGGCTCACGCTGTTGCGAGAGAAGGGCTACCCCGCTTACACCACCTCGGTCGGCTGGTTTGGCTACTCCGAAGAGAAGATTCGGAGACTCTGCCACGAAGCCCTTGCCGAAGGGTGGACTCATTTCAAGCTTAAGGTGGGAGGGGATCCCGAAGAGGATCTTCGCCGCGGTCGCATCGTGCGCGAAGAGATTGGTTGGACGAACAAGTTAATGGTCGACGCCAATCAGAAGTGGGGAGTTCTCGAAGCCATTGACCGTACCAGCCAGCTGGCCGAACTGAAGCCATGGTGGATGGAGGAGCCAACCAATCCGGACGATATTCTTGGCCACGCACGGATTCGTCGTGAGGTTCCAGCAGTACGCGTTGCGACCGGTGAGCATTGCCATAACCGCGTGATGTTTAAGCAGTTTCTGCAGGCAGAGGCGCTCGACGTAGTACAGCTGGACAGTTGCCGCGTTGGCGGAGTGAATGAGAATATCGCGATCCTTCTGCTGGCAGCGAAGTTCAATACTCCAGTCTGCCCGCACGCAGGTGGCGTGGGGCTCTGCGAATATGTTCAGCACCTGTCGATGTTCGATTTTCTATCCATCTCTGCGAAGATCGAGAATCGTGTGATCGAGTTCGTCGATCACCTCCACGAACATTTCGTCACTCCGGTTCATATTCGAGAGGGCCACTATCAGGTTCCCACTGAACCGGGATACAGTATTGAGATCAGAGAAGAATCTCTCAAACGATTTGCCTACCCGCAGGGTGAGGCCTGGAGCACGAAGGCAT
>Ga0268266_10004577_pt1 | contig 13207 bp, 16 predicted proteins | sample KBSS13metaG_FD_190356 | JGI IMG/M metagenome (GOLD analysis project Ga0268266, IMG submission 190356) | Switchgrass rhizosphere microbial communities from Kellogg Biological Station, Michigan, USA - KBS S1-3 metaG (SPAdes) (version 2) | ecosystem: Host-associated > Plants > Roots > Rhizosphere...
CAGTCGACGGGCGCCAGGTCGTCGTCCGCGGAGTTGTTGCTGGTGCAGGCGCACAACAAACCCGCGAGCACGAGCGCGTACCTCATGGCCACGAGCTTACTACGAGCCTTCCGCCGCGAGGTTACTCCGTTAGCAACACCACGGTGTCCTTGGGCAAACCGAGGCCACTCGGGACGCCGAGATACGTGACGCGCGCGATCGCCGTGGCCTTTTCGCCCGGCGCCAGCCAGACCTCCGCGAGCCGCGCCTCGGGGCGCAGGAACGCGGTCACGGTCGAGCTGCCACTCGCGCCCATGCCGCTCACCGGCTCGACGCGAATCTGCAGCGCGTACTTGCGGATGGGTGGCGCGATCGGCGAGCCGTCTTGCGTCGGCATGCGCAGCGCGCGGCGCTGGACCACGCGCGTCGACAGCATCCACGCCTCGGGCTCGGTCGCGATGCACGGCGCGAGGTCAGCCGGCAGCTTCGCGCACGGCACGAGGTTGCCCTGACGCGGGCCGCGCAGGAACAGCTTGTAAAACACTGTCTCGTCGCCGAGATCTTCGGTCACGTACGCGACGTGATCGGCGACGCCGGCGATCGCCATGCGATGGCCGACCTCGTGATCGTCGTCACTCGTGCACGCGGTCGACGTGACGAAGCCGAGCGACAGCCGCAGCGACGGCAACGGCTGATCGCGGTGCAGATACGCATGCGCGATCGCGCGTTGCATCCGGCGCGATCGCGCGAGCGCGATCAGAGCGGACGTCTTCGCGTTGGGGGGAATCGGCGGGCTCACGGCGGCTCGTCTGTAAGAACGCGCGAGCCGGCCGAAGGTTGCATCGGAATATCCGACGCACTGCGCCTGTTACAGGAGCTTGTACGTGGTCTGCTGAGTCGCGCCGCCGCGCTCGGTTCGCGTCCACGTCCCGGTGCGGCGACCGGCGGCCATCGCGCCCTCGACCACGACGCCGTTCTCGATCTGCTTCCACGGCCCGTCGAGCACGCCGTCCTTGTTGTACGTGGCCGTCAGCGCGACCCCGCCATCGGCGTCGTACGTGGTCCACGTGCCGGTACGCTTGTCGTCCGTGAACTGCCCGCTCAGCCAGGGTTTGCCATCTCGCAGCTCCTGGTACGGACCGTCGACCTTGCCGAGCTTGTAGGTCGAGCTCTCCACGAGCTTGCCGTTGTCGAACTTCTTGACGGTGCCGTGGAGCTTGCCGCGGAGCCAGTGCTGCTCGAGCGTGAGCACGCCGAAGTCGGTGTACTCGCGCCAGACGCCCTGCTTCTTGTCGGAGTAGTAGTGGCCTTCGACGACGACCTTGCCGCGCGGCGTGAGCTCTTGATAGAGGCCCTGCATCTCGCCGTCGACCATGCCTTGCTTGCTCGCGACCTTCCGGTTCGTGTGATAGGTGAGCATCGTGCCGGTGCCGTCGTGGATCTCGAACCGGCCGAGCTCGGTGCCGCGGTTGTCGTAGTACACGAACTCGCCGTCGGGTTTGCCGTCGGTGTACTGGCCCGAGAACGTCAGCTTGTTCTCGGCCCACTCGAACCACGCGCCGGTCTTCTTGCCGTCGGCGTAGTCGCCTTCGCGTTCCTTGTTGTTGTAGTGATCGAACCACGACCACGTGCCGGTCTTCTTGCCGTGGTCGTACGTGCCCTGGACGCGCGGGATCTTCTTGTCGCGCCAGATCGTGTACGCGCCGTCGAGCTTGCCCTTGTCGTCGTAGTTCTCGTCGAGCACGAGCTGCCAGAACTGCCAGATCTGGCGCGCGTCGTGGCGCGTGCCGTTCGTGAACGTCTCTTCGATGTGCAGCGTGTTCTTCGCGCCGACGAGCTTGGCGCCGTCGTAGCGCGTGCCGTACAGCTTCCCGATGATCGCGAGCTGTCCGTCGTGGTCGTAGACCTTGACTTGCCCGTACGGCACGCCGCGCACGAGCTGGCGCTCGCGGTAGAGCGGGCCGTCGTCGTACCAGATCTTTTCCGTGCCGGTGCCGAGCTTGAGCTTGTACTCGCCGATCAGGTCGCCGTTCGCTTTGTGCTGCGACCACGTTCCGTCCTTGACGCCGAACGCGTACGCGCCTTCTTCGGCAACCGTGCCGCCGGGAAAGTGGCGGCGCCACGAGCCGTCGAGCTTGCCGTTCTTGTAATTGCCTTCGATCGCGATCGTCGCGTCCGGAAACAACGACACGAACGGACCCTGGCGCACGTTGTCGGCACGCACGCAGTAGAACGTCGGATCCGGCGCGGGCGCGGCAGTCGCGGTCGTGTTGTCGGGACACGCGAGCTTCGGCACCTCGGGCGCAGCAGGCAGCCCAGCGTCGACGGGCGCCGGCGGCTCGGGCGCCGTGACGTGCATATTAATGACCTTGGTTTCTGTAGGCTCCGTTGCCTGTGCGACAACCGGCCCCGTCGGGCCCGAGCCACAACCCGCGGTTGCCGTCAAGAACAACGGCAACGTGTACATACGATGCACAACGATAGTTTGACACGAACACTTGGCCGGAAGCGAACCAGTCTACGATCGCCGGATGAAGACCTCCGCTTTGATCGTTCTGCTTGCGGTTCTAGGGTTTTCGGGGACGGTTGATGCACGGCGTCGCCACTTCGGCGGCGGCCAGTCGGATTACCAATCGAACGGCACTTTCGGCCTGGGACTCGAGCTCGGCGAGCCCACGAGCTTGAACGGAAAGCTGTTCCTAAGCCCGAGCACCGCCCTCGATTTCGGGATCGGCACGCTCTACCACTACTACGTGCCGGGCAACGGCGACGGCCTCCACCTCTACGTCGACTACCTGTGGCACCCGTTCCTGATCACCGAGGTGCCCGCGTTCAAGCTCCCGTTCTACGTCGGCCTCGGTGGCCGCGTGTGGTACGGCGACTATAACTGCGGTCCGGGGCCGGCGTGTAGCGCCGACATCTTCGGCATCCGCGTGCCGGTCGGCATCGACTTCGACTTCAACGAGGTGCCGCTCGACGTGTTCATCCAGATCGTGCCGACGCTCGACTTCTTCCGCGACTTCAACGGCCACGACGTCGGCCTCGACTTCGACTTCTCGGTCGGCATTCGCTACTGGTTCTCGTAGCTCGTTACTGCGACGTCTCGATCCACAGCGGCACGCGCACGCCGTGCCCGGCCACGAGATCGATCGCGCTGCGCCGCAGCTCGATCTGACCGTGGCCGTAGACGGAGTAGTACGCGCTCACCGTGTACGTTCCGGGCGGCACCGGGTCGAACCGGTAGCGGCCCGCGTTGTCGGTCACGGTCTGGAACGTGTTCGGCCCGTCGACCGCTGTGATCACCGCACCGGCGACGCGGCGACGCGACGCGATGTCGGTGACAGTGCCGTCGATCGTGGACGTCGATGGATCGTGACGCTCCGGCGTGAAGTGCTCGATCGTGTCGTCGTGCGTGTCGCCGTTGTAGTCGAGCACCGCGAGGGAGCCCGTGGACAGCTCGACGTCGATGACCGTTGCCTCGCCCGCGTCGACGGCGATGTTTTCGATCGCGCCGCGCGCACTGCCGAGCTCGGCATCGAGCCGGTAGCGGCCGGGAGCGAGGTGATCGAAGCCGAACAGGCCTTCGTGCGTCGCGCGGGTGGTCAGCGCGGTGCCGAACAAGCGGAGCGTCGCGAACCCGACCGCCTCGCCGGTATCGCGATTGCGGACGAGCCCGCCGATCGCGCCGTCGCGCGGCTTGGACGCGCGCGGGTGCGTCACGCACGCCGCCGCGACGATGAGCACCGCGCTGGCTCTCACGACAGCCGGACCGTGCCGTCGGGCAGCCCGAGCTCCTTGCACAGCGCGGCGAGCGCGGGCTCGTCGGGGCCGCGCCACGCGACCGCCTCGATGCTGCACTCGATCGGGCAATCGAGCCGCAGCGTCGCGAGCGTCTTGTACAGCCGCGCGTCGTCGCGCTGCGCGTTCAGCGCCGCGGCGAGCTTGTCGGCGCCGCGCACGTCGACGCCCCACGCGGTCGGATCGCGCGGGATCGCGTCGATCGTGTTCCACTTCATCAGCAGCTTGCTCGCCGAGCTCTTGCCCCAGCCGCGGATGCCGGGAATGCCATCGGCGGTGTCGCCGACGAGCGCGAGCCAGTCGGGGATCGACGCCGGCAGCACGCCGTGCTTCGCGATCACTCCCGCTTCGTCGAGCAGCTCGTCCTTCCAGCGATCCCAGCGCACGACGCGCGTGCCGGCGACGCACTGGCACATGTCCTTGTCGACGGCGGCGATCCGCACCTGCTCGACGCGCGGATCGCTCGCGACGTGCGCCGCCGCCGTGGCGATCGCGTCGTCGGCCTCGAACTCGACCATCGACCACACGCGCACGCCCAGCGCCGCGGCGGCGCGTTCGGCGAGCTCGAACTGCGCGACGAGCCGCGGGTCGAGCCCTTCGCCGGTCTTGTAGCCGGCGAACAGATCGTTGCGGAACGATTCGATCACGTGATCGAACGCGACGCCGGCGTGCGTTACGCCGAACTTGCGCAGCGCCGTCGCGAGCGAGCGCAGGAACGTGCGCGCCGCGGCAACCTCGCGGCCTTCGTGCTGCGCCGGTGGCGCGCCGAACCAGGCCCGGAACAGCTCGTACGTGCCGTCGAACAGATGGATCTGCACCGCATGCCCCGTATACAACGACTCCGATGCAGCATGCCGAGTCTTCGCCGCTTGCCGCCGATGCGATCGCCGGCGTCTCCGACGCACGCCTAGTTGCCGTGATCGCGGACCACTGGGAATTCATGATGCGATGGTCGCCGACGTATGCGACGACGCTCGGCGATCACCGGTACGACGCGGTGCTCGCGCCCAGCGATGCCGCCGCGATCGCGCGCTATCACGCCGACCGCGACGCGCTGATCGCGCGGCTCGTCGCGCTCGACGCGCAGACGCTCGGCGATGCGGACCGCGTGACGTACCAGCTCCTGCGACAGGGCCTCGAGGCCGACCGCGGCACCGACGTGTGCCGGGCGTGGGAGTGGAGCGTGGCGTCGGACAGCCAGAGCCCGCTCGGCTACCTGAGCTACCTCGTCGAGATGCACACGGTGAAGACGCCGCGCGATGCCGAAAATCTGATCTCGCGGCTCGGCATGGGCGCGACGATGATCGACGACACGATCGCGAATCTGTCGAGCGGGCTCGCGTCGGGTCGCGTCGCGTCGGCCGAAAAAGTCCGGCGCGCGATCGAGCAAGCCGACAACGAGCTCGCCAAACCCGTCGACGCGTGGGCGATGGCCAGCCCGACGTGGCCGGAGTGGCCCGAGCTGCTCGCGCGACTGCGCGAGCTCGTCGCGACGCAGATCCAGCCGGCGGTCGTGCGCTACCGCGACTTCCTGCGCGATCGCGTGCTGCCGAACGCGCGCGTCGACAACGAAGGCATCGGCGCGCTGCCCGACGGCGATGCCTGCTATCGCGCGTCGATCCTGGTGCACGTCGGGCTCGCGCTCACGCCCGACGAGCTCCATCAGCTCGGCGTCGCCGAGATCGCGCGCACCGACGCCGCGCTCGCCGCGCTCGGCGCGAAGGCGCTCGGCACGCACGGCCTCGCCGAGACGATCGCGCGGCTGCGCACCGATCGCGCGCTGTACTTCGAGTCGCGCGAGCAGATCCTCGAAGCCGCGCAGCGCGCGCTCGACGCGGCAAAGGCTGCGATCCCGCGGTTCTTCTCGGTGCTGCCGAAAGCGGACTGCGTGATGCGCGAGACGCCGGCCTACGAGGCGCCGTTCTCGACGGTCGCGTACTACCGCGAGCCGCATTACGACGGCTCGAAGCCCGGCGAGTACTTCGTCAACACGTACAAGCCCGAGACGCGGTCGCGCTACGAGCTCGAGGCGCTGACCTGGCACGAGTCGATCCCCGGCCATCACCTCCAGATCGCGATCGCGCAGGAGCTCGGTGCGCTGCCGGCGTTCCGCAAGCTCGGCGGCTCGACGGCGTACGTCGAGGGCTGGGCGCTCTACACCGAGCGGCTCGCCGAAGAAATGGGCCTGTACACCGCAGATCTCGATCGGCTCGGCCAGCTCAGCTTCGACGCGTGGCGCGCGGCGCGGCTCGTCGTCGACACTGGCATCCACGCGATGGGCTGGACGCGCGCGCGCGCCGAGCAGTTCATGCGCGACCACACCGCGCTCACCGAGATCAACATCTCGAACGAGGTCGACCGCTACATCGGCTGGCCCGGTCAGGCGCTCGCCTACAAGGTCGGTCAACTCGAGATCGTCAAGCTGCGCGACGACGCGCAGCGGGCGCTCGGCGCTCGCTTCGATCTACCGGCGTTTCACGCCGTCGTGCTCGGAGCCGGTGCGGTCACGCTGCCCGTGCTGGGCGAGCGCGTGCGCGCCTGGGTCACGGCTTCGCAGGCGGCGCGCTGACGGCGGCGGGCGGGGTCTCATCCGCCTGCTGCGACACCATCAGGAGGCCCATGAGCAACAGCGCCGTGCGCTTGGTGCCATCGGTGTCGGCACCGATGATCGTCACGCCGTTCGACGCGTCGTTGCCGCCCACGATCTTGCCGTTCTCGATCGTGATCTTCGTCTGGCCCGTGACGAGAGTCGCTCCGTCGAGCTTGAACGGCACCGGGCCCTGCGGCGTCATGAACACGCCGTCGGCGCCGAGCTGACCGGTCTTGCCGTCGGCCGTCACCATCTTGCCGTCGCTCGACAGCGTGCCGATCGGCTTCCACGAGGCGCCGTCCTTGATCTCGACCTTGCCGTTGGCGTGGACCGCGAGCATTTCTTCGTTGCCGTTCTTCACCACGATCTCGCCGATGCCGAGCACGCCGCTCGACGCAGCGGCCGAGCCGGTCGTGGCGGGCGGCGGAGGCGGAGCCGGCTCGGGCGGTGGCGACGAGCCGCATCCAGCAGCAAACAACACGGCGATGACGAGGAGCTTCATTCGCCGCGGTCCTAACACGACCCGCTGCGTCACCGTGTGGCGAGCGATGTGCAATTCACCAACTCATGCTGTTACTGCTAGCGATCATCCTCGCCGTGGCGTGGATCCTCGGTTTCACCGTGTTCCACGTCGCTTCCGGGGCCATTCACATCCTGCTGTTACTCGCGGTGATCGGCGTGATCGTCCACTTGCTACGTGGCCGCGCCGCCACCTAACGATTCTTCTTGCCCGCCGTGGTAGCGATGTCCATCTTCAGGGCATCGAAGGAGTGGGATGAGCCATCTTTACCTCGGGGCGGTCGCGTTCGGGTTCACGTTGCTGGTCGCGTCGTTCTTGCTCGGCGGCAAGGATGCGCACGTCGGCCATCATCTCGACTCGGCGCCTGGCCTCGGCTGGGCTCCGATCGGCTCGCTCCGCTTCTGGGTGTTCATGTGCGCGTTCGGCGGAGGCGCGGGCTATGCGCTCACGTTGCTCGGCTCGAGCCCGCTCGAGGCCGGCGCCGGCGCGCTGGTCACGGGCTGGGCATCCGGAACGCTCGCGGTCGGCATCATCCGCCGGCTCAGCCAGACGAGCGCGTCGAGCACCGTCGAGAGCGGCGAGCTCGTCGGCGCGAACGGCACGCTCCTGCTTCCGGTCGCCGCCGACAAGCCGGGGAAAGTCCGCGTCGAGATCAAGGGCCGCGCGGTGGACTTCGTCGCCTATCTGGTCGATGACGAGCCGCCGCTTCCAACCGGAGCAAGCGTGATGATCGTCGCCGAACGTGGTCCCGGCGCGTTGCTCGTCGGCAAGTCCGAGTTGTAGCGTTCACAACCTGGGGAGGTTTCCATGCACGGAAGAGTTCCGCCCGAGCTGATCGGCGGGGTGGTCGCTGGCGCCGTCGTCTTGCTGTTCTTGTTGTTCGTGTATCGGATGTTGCTGCGGATCTGCAAACCAAACGAGATCCTCATCTTCTCCGGTCGCACGCATCGCACCGCCGACGGCGGCACCGTCGGCTATCGCGTCGTGTTCGGCGGCCGCGGCGTGCTCGTGCCAGTCGTCGAGCGCGTCAACCGCATGGACGTGTCGCTGATCGCGGTGCCTATCGCGGTACAGGGCGCGTACTCCGACGGCGGCATCCCGCTCAACGTGCACGCGATCGCGAACATCAAGGTCTCGACGAACCCGCGCTTCGTCGGCAACGCGATCGAGCGGTTCCTCGACAAGGACCGCACCGAGATCGCGCGCGTCGCGAAGGAGACGCTCGAAGGCCACCTGCGCGGCGTGCTCGCGACGATGACGCCCGAGGCGCTCAACGAAGATCGCCTGCAGTTCTCCAAGCACCTCGAGACGTCGGCCACGCCGGATCTCGAGAAGCTCGGGCTCGAGCTCGACGTGCTCAAGATCCAGCACGTCTCGGACGACGGCAACTATCTCGAGAGCGTCGGGCGCCAGCGCATCGCCGAGATCCTGCGCACCGCACAGGTCGCCGAGTCCGACGCCACGCGGGAGGCCGAACAGGCCGAGGCCGCCGCGCACGCGCGCGCGGATGTCGCACAGGCGAACGCGCAGGCCGCCGTGCAGCGCAAGCAAAACGAGCTGCGTCAGATCAAGGCCGAGGTCGATGCCGAGGCGAACGCCGAGCTCAACCGCGCCGAGGCGGCCGGCCAGCAAGCGAAGGCCGAGGCCGAGCTCGAGCTGCAAAAGGTTCGCGGCGAGCTCGAGCAGATCCGCCTGCAAGCCGACGTGACGATCCCCGCCGAGGTCGAGGCGCAGATCCGCGAGCTGCTCGCGGCCGGTGCCGCGGCGCCGATCGCCGCCGACGGTGATGCGATGTCGCAATCGCTCGCGGAGGTCGCCGCCGCCTGGCGAGACAGCGGCGGTCGCGCGATGGACATGTTCGTGCTCCAGCACCTCGACGCGATCTTCGGCGACGTCGCGAACGCGGCGAAGCGGATCAAGATCGGCGAGGTCAACCTCGTCGACGGCGGCGACGGCAAGACGCTGCCCGCATACGCCGCGGCGTATCCGGCCACGATGTCCGCGTTGCTCGAGCAGGTCACGAAGACGCTCGGCGTCGACGTCGCGAAGGTCATCACCGGCACCACGACGAACGGGAGGGGCTAGTCATGCAAAATCTCGCCGCTGTCAGCGTGATCGCGATCATCGCCGCGCTGTTCGTGCTCGTGCTCATCCTGCGCCGCATCATCTATGTCTGCCCGCCGAACGCGGTGCTGATCTTCTCGGGCGGCCACCACAAGCTCGGCGACGGCCGCACGATCGGCTATCGAGTCGTGCAAGGCGGCCGCGGGGTCCGGATCCCGCTCGTCGAGGTCGTCGATCGCATGGACCTCACGAACATGCTGATCGAGCTCAAGGTCGGCGGCGCATACTCGAAGGGCGGCATTCCGCTCAACGTGCAAGGCGTCGCGAACGTCAAGGTCTCGAGCAAGAGCGAACAGCTCGCGAACGCGGTCGAGCGCTTCCTCGGCATGACGCGCGAGCAGATCATGGCGATCGCGCGCGAGACGCTCGAAGGCAACCTGCGCGGCGTGCTGTCGACGCTCACGCCGGAAGAGGTCAACACCGATCGCGAGAAGTTCGCGGGCGAGCTGCTTCACGAGGCCGATCACGATCTCGCGCGGCTCGGGCTCGAGCTCGACACGCTGAAGATCCAGCACGTGTCCGACGACAAAGGCTACCTGAGCTCGATCGGCCGCCGCCAGACCGCGGAGCTGTTCAAGCGCTCGCGCATCGCGGAGGCCGAGAACGCCGCGCTCGCCGCCGAGAACGCGGCGCAGAACCAGCAGAACCAGGAGATCGCGAAGGTCGAGGCCGAGATTCGCACGGTGCGCGCCGAGGGTGCGCGCCGCGTCGCCGAGGCGCAGACGCGCAAGGGCGCGCTGATCGCCGAATCCAAGGGCCAGGTGCTGGCGCAGCTCGCGAAGGTCACGGCCGATGTCGCCGTGCAGCGCGCGCGCGTCGCGCAGGTGCGGTTCCAGCTCACCGCCGATCGCGTGAAGCCCGCGGAGGCCAAGAAGGCGCAGATGGTTCAGGAGGCAAAGGGCAAGGCGTCGCGCATCGTCGAGGAAGGCAAGGCGACGGCCAGCGCGATCCGCTCGCTCGGCGCGACGTGGGCACAGGCCGGCGACAGCGCCCGCCAGATCTTCGTCGCGCAGAAGTTGCAGCAGCTGGTCGCCACGATGATGCAGACGGTCGGCGAGATGTCCGTCGACAAGCTCACGGTGATCGACAAGGAGCTCGCGGCGGGCAACAACTTCGCGGTCAAGGCGGCGGTCACGAACGAGCAGCTCAAGCAGATGCTCGGCGTCGATCTCGCAGCGCTCGCGCAGCGCGCGATGCCGAAGCTGCCCGGCGGTACCGGTTGAAGTCCGCGATCGTGCTCGCGCTCTGTGTGACGGCCTGTCAAGGCGCCCACCCGCCGATGCGGAGCGGCGACGCGTTCAGCAGCGCGGGCATCACGTTCGACTTCGATGGCGTGAGCTACTCGGGCGCGCCGTTCGGGACCGCGACGCTGCAGATGTACAGCGCCGGTGGCGATCAGCTCGGCATGGTCGTCAGCGACTCGAACGCGACGCTCACGATCACGGTCTCGCCGGCGACGCCGCAGTCGAAAATCGCGACCGGCACGTTCACGACGTCGACCACGCTGCCGGCCGTGACGTTCTACTTCGCGAGCGGCGAATCGACTTGGAGCGCCGCCGGATCCGCCGGGAGCGGGACCATCGAGCTCATGTCGACGGAACCTGGCGCGATCATCGACGGCGTGGTCGCGGGAACGTTTTCGGCATCGCTGGTCGGTTCGGCGGGCAGCGGCGCGCTGACGAACGGCGTCTTCGATCTCGCGGTGAACTAGCGCGTCAGCTCGGTGTCGAGGTCGGCCTCGACATGCGTGCCGTCGGCGAACGTCGCATCGACGTTGCCGATCACGTGCGTCGTGATGCAGTCGGTGATGTCGAGCTCGCCGGTGACCGCGTCCTTGCCGTCGAGCTGGATCTGCACGTGATCGTGGTCGCCGATCTTCTGCTGCGCGTGCGCGTAGCACGACGCGATCACGATCGCGATGCGCGGGCCGAGCGCGATCTTGACGAGCTTGCCGTCGAACGTCGCCGACGTGACCTGCGCCTTCCAGCTGTCGCGCTTGAGGTGCGCGACCGCTTCGTTCTTGTGCGGTCCGGTCGCGCAGGCGGCGACCACCACGACCAGCGCGGCGAGCTTCATTGCGCCGCGAACGTGGTGTCGATCGACGCGTCGACGCGGCCGCCGTCCGGGAACCGCGCCCATAGCTTCGCGCGGAGGTGCTGCGGCGAGCACTGCTCGATGTCGAGGTGACCGTCGGTCGCGAACATCGCGGCGCCGCTGTCGTCGCGCTCGACGCGATCGTCGACATCGAGTGCCCCGAGCTTGGCCTGCTGATGATCGGTGCAGCTCGCGACCGTGAGCATCACGTGGCGGCCGAGCCCGACCGTGACCTGGCCGGTCTTCGCATACGCCGCCGTGCCGATCGGGCCGTGCCACGAATGACCGGGCTCCTGCACCATCGCGAGGTTCGTGCCGGGCCGCGGTGCACAAGCAGCGCAGACGATCGCGAACGGGATCAGGCGCGAGAGGACCACGATCTGAGTTTACGGGAATCGTGCGCGAGATAAATGTGCGCAACGCCCTTACAACGACAACCCGACGCGCCGCCGCGCGGTGAGGCAGTGTGCGGAACCGAGCGTGAACTCGCGGCAAGTCCGCGGCCGATCGTCGTAGATCTTGCACGCGTAGCGCGTGACGCGGTCTTCGGAGATCTCGCCGCCGCCCAGCGCGCCGCAGCGATCGCCGTCGCGGATCACCTCGAGGTAGGTCGTGCGATCGACCACGTACGCCGGCTGCTTCTTGACCATCGGATCGCGGCGGCTGACCTCGACCGAGTGATACGCGGCGCGACAGCACGCGCCGCACGTCTGGCAGTCGAGCGGAGCTTCGTAGCGCTCGCACGCGGACCACGCGGCATCGACCTTCGCGTTCGCCTGACGGCACCTCGATCCAGCACGCCACGCGCAGGTCCCGCACGTCGCGTCGGCGGCACCGGCCGGTAGCCCGGTCGGATGCGATGCGGGTGGCGGCACGGCGCGAAGCGTGCCGGGCGGCGCGAACGGCGCGGCGGCGATCGCGATCGCGGAGGTCGCGGCGAGCGCTTCGGTCAGTGCCGGTGCCCACGGCGGCAGTGCGGCGCGCCGGATCGCGGCGATCGCGGCGACCGTCGATCGATCCTCGCGATCGGCGAGCACGTCGCCGGCGAGCGTGTTCCAGAACGCGCGAAACTCGGTGGTCGGCGCGAACAGCTCGCGCAGGCCGTAGCGGCCGGTCAGCACCCATTGCGTGCGCAGGCAGGCGTGCTCGCGCCAGTCGTGATCGGGCCCGGTGTTGTCCATGCCCCAGTCGGGCTTGGCAAACGCGTCCTCGCCCTCGACGAGCGAATGACACAGCTCGTGAAAGATCATCTGCGCGAGGCTGTCGTCGGCGTCGAGCGTCGCGGCATCGCCGATCGCGAGCGTGCCGCGGCCGTCGGTCGCCGCATAAGCGTCCGGCGTCCGGACGACGCGCAGGCCGATCCGCGCGGCGGCGCCGAGCCAGACCTGCGCGAGCGGGTCGACGTAACGTGCGGTGACCTCGCGGGGCACGGCTGACTGCTAGCACGAAAACTTGCGACCGAGCGGGGCCTTGCTGAATGTGGAGCTATGAAGGGAGACGTCGCGCTGGCCGGCTTCGTGTTCTCCGCCCGTGACTGGGAAGCGTTCGAGCCGGCGTTTCGAGCCGAGCTGATGGAAGCCGCGACGATCCCGAGCGATCGCTGGGTCCCAGGACCGGCGATCGGCGTGCTGTCGGGCCCCATCCGCGTCGTGCTGCCGACCGATAGCGACTGAAATAGCGGTTGCGTCCGGAAACGGCCAGCCGGATCGCACGGCGGGTGTTACATCGCTTCCATGGACGCGATGACCGACGACGCTCGCTACCAGGCGATCCTCGCACGCGACCGTCGCTTCGACGGCGTGTTCTTCGTCGGCGTCAGCACGACCGGCATCTACTGCCGGCCGATCTGCCCGGTCCGCGTGCCCGGGCGTGCGCGCTGCTCGTTCTACGCGACGTCCGCGCAGGCCGAACGGGCAGGGTACCGCGCGTGTTTCCGCTGCCGGCCCGAGCTCGCGCCCGGCCATTCGGCGGTCGACGCCCCCACATACGTGAGTGTCGACGCAGTCGATACGCTGGTCGCATCGGCGATGCGCCGGATCGCGGAGGGCGCGCTCAACGACGAGTCGATCGACGATCTCGCGACCGAGCTGGGCGTGTCGAGC
>Ga0268266_10004578_pt1 | contig 13207 bp, 10 predicted proteins | sample KBSS13metaG_FD_190356 | JGI IMG/M metagenome (GOLD analysis project Ga0268266, IMG submission 190356) | Switchgrass rhizosphere microbial communities from Kellogg Biological Station, Michigan, USA - KBS S1-3 metaG (SPAdes) (version 2) | ecosystem: Host-associated > Plants > Roots > Rhizosphere...
CACCGGTTGGCCCTTGTGGGCCGGCAACGCCGGTAGCGCCTATTGGGCCTTCGGGTCCAGTTGGACCTGTCGGACCCGTGGCACCAACTGATCCCTGCGGTCCAGTGGGCCCAATCGGCCCAGTTGGGCCAGTCAATCCCTGAGGTCCCTGGGGCCCGACTGGTCCCTGATTGACCAATTGGATTTCCAATTGCGGTCCATGACTGGTGGTCGTCGATTCCTTCGAATCAAACGAGACATTGACCGTAGACAAGTTTGGAGTGAGCGCGATGCCGAGATTACTTGCGGGCGTCGTGATCCACGACTTCACCTGCGATGTAATATCAACTGCGGCAAAATTCCCTTCCTTGAGAATTTGCCAGCCACTGATCAAAGGGGTTGGGGCGAGGGCCGGTGCCGTTCCATTCGTGATGCCGCTTCCCGAGGCGCCTGTGCCTTCAACCCAAGCCGGGGTGCCTGTCACTACGTATACATTAATGGGGCCGCCGGTTGTGACTTTATTAACCCACAAGCTTAAGACCGCTTTGCTCACCTGACTCGCGGTTGTGCCGGCCGGGAGGACACTCGGCAGATCAAACTTAATCCAAGCCCGCTTCAAGTTTGAGCCGCTCCCAGACACGGACAAAGCCGTCGCATCGCCGTAATTGTTGTTGGCTTTGGCGGCGTCGGTGTAGGCGTCGTCGGTGTGAATCGCCTCGGCTGCGAAAACCTGCGAGGTCAGTGCGAGCAATGCTGTCGTGAGAGCAATCCACGCTCTGCGGGTGTGACGTAGTATTTTCATGGTGGTGAGGTAATGCTGGGCTGCTGCGACGCGTGAAAACCAGCGAGCTGGGAGAGATGCATAAGCCGATTCAAAACAACCATTTGTAATTGCGCGAGATCTTTTTGCATAAATTTTCAGCCCGGCCAGCCGAGATGAACCCGAACCCTTCGAGGCTGCAATTCCATGTTGCTTCGTATGCGTAGAAGGAGCGTCGAAGTGGCCTTCGCCCTTGCCGGGGCGAATCTCTTTTGCATTTCGTAACCGGTGGCTTGCGTCACCGGCTAATTTCGAACGCCCTACCGGGGTGGCGCGGCCCTAATACGCCGACGAGGGCGGCACAATGAGTTGCGCGACCGTGCGAGCGATGATCCCGCATTCCAGGGTCAGGTTCCAGTTCTCAAGGTATTCGATGTCGCAAGCGACGCGATTTTTGATGTCTTCCCGGGTTTGCGCTTCGCCGCGGAACCCGCGCACCTGGGCGAGCCCGGTGATGCCAGGCTTGACCAGAGTCCGAACCTGATAGTTGGCCATCAACTGGGCGAACTGCTCGTTGTGCTCAAGCAAATGCGGCCGCGGGCCGACCACGCTCATGTCGCCGCGGAGGACATTCCAGAATTGCGGGATCTCATCGATGCTCAGTTTGCGGAACCATTTGCCTAACGGATAAACGCGTTCGTCTTCGGTCGTCGCCTGGCGGGCGAGATCGGTATTCTCCGGGTGCATGGTGCGGAATTTCCAGATTGCGAAACGCCGATTTTGCACGCCAGCGCGGGTTTGCTTATGGAAAAGCGGGCCGGGCGATTGCAAACGTTGCGCCAGCCAGACGATCACGGCGAGCGGGGGGAAAAAGAGGAGCATGACGGGGACGGCGAAGGCGAAATCGATCGTCCGTTTTACTCCGCGATTGAACGGATTCTCCAGCGGCTCTTCGCGCAGGCCGATGAAACGGAAGCCATCGTCCTCGAACTGTGTGACGGGATGCCGTAATTTTTCCTCCAGATCGCTCACAATCAAAAGGCGCACACCAAGCAGGTCGCAGGTCGCGATCAGTTCGCGGCTCTCGTCCGTCAACTGCGGGAACTCGAGCAGAATCACCTGGGTGACGCCATTTTCCTGGACCGCGCTGCGGAACCGATCCAGGCCACCGAGAACTGGAATCTTATCCGGAGTCTCCTCGATCGGCTCGTCGCAAATGATACCGACTGTCCGCAAACCCATTTCAGCTTTGCGCCGCAGCCAACGGCGCAACCTGGCCGCCTTCGCGGTTGATCCGACGAGAAGAGTTTTTTCTTCGCGGCGAAACATTCCGCGCGCGAGGAATTCGGGCAGGAAATGGTGGGAGAAGAGAAGCGCGATGTAGAGCCAGGGGAGAAAGTTGAAAAAGAAAAGTCGCGAAATAAAGGCGTCTTTGGTCGCAACGAGGTAGAAGACAAGGACGCCGGTGCTGGCGAAGGTCTGCCGAAGCGCGAGTCGATGCTGACGCAGAAGTTCGGCCTGAAGAAAATAGCGTTTTGAACCCTCCCGATTGAGCGATTCTCCGAGCAGACCAATGACGAGCATCGCGCAATAGATGCTATAGCGACGCCAGGTGAGCTCAGCCCCGGGCGAATAAAAAGTCACCAAAACCCAGACACCAAACCAGAAGAGCGCGGCGGTAATCAGAATCTGGCAAAGAAGAAAGACGCGATACAATCCTTGCCGGCGCTGGGTCATCATGGTGATTGACGAAAAATCAAACTTGCGTTGAGATGGCCTCGAACATCGACTTGTCGGCGGACAAGATAGACACTCATCCGCCGAAATGCAGGGTGCACTACCTGCTCGGGGATCTGATTTCACCGCAAACCACACTTTGAAGCAATCACGAAATCCGTCTTCGTCCGGAATATCGCAGCCCACCACCGCTCGATGGGTCGCAATCGCCTTGCCGGTTCTGACGGTCGCAGCCTGTTTTCTCGGGGGCGCCACGCAGCGCTGGAGTGAAGCGATCGCGCTCGGATGTTTCGCCCTACTCCTCATGGTTGCACCACCACGCTTTTCCCTGGGGCCGGTTCTAAACACGATCGCGGTCCTTTTCGTAGCGCTGGCTTGCGTCGCCTTCCTGCCGGCGCGTTGGTTTTTTATCCCGGGTTGGCGCACTGCTCTCACGAATGATCTCGGCCTCAACCTTCCGAGCACCGTCAGTTTGCAGCCCTGGTTGTCGCTTGACTCCCTGGTCGTGCTCGTTGCCGGCTTGGCCTGGATTTACTACGTCACCACGCTCGACCTCCATCTTCGAGATGTGCGCATGGCCGCTCGCCTGTTCGCCGCCGGCGTGATCGCGCTCGCCGGGCTTTCCGTTTTCCTTTTTCTAACGCAACGCGCTCTTCCTTTCTGGCATGCTCCTCTCGGCTTTGGTCCGTTTCCAAACCGTAATCAGACAGGCGACCTGTTTGGTATCTCGACAGTGGTTGTCCTTGGCTGCCTGCAGGATGATTTCCGACGTGGTCACAAACGCTGGGTTCTGTGGCTGGTTGGTTTCGGAATTCTGGTCGCTGCGCTCATCTGCGATTTCTCACGAGCGGGAATTCTGATTCTGATTATCGGCAGCGCGGCCTGGCTTGCGCGGCTAGCATTCCGAAAGTGGAGCGGCGCGGGGGTTGCCATTGCCGTTTCGCTCCTTCTTCTTCTATTGGCGACACTGCTGGTCTTCGGCGGCGAAACGATCGAGCGTTTTCATCTGCGTCTCGGAACGGAAGGCGCGGTCGATTCAGATTATCGCTGGCTGATTTTCCGCGACGCCTGGACGATGATCCGGTCGTCGCCGTGGTGCGGTGTTGGGCTCGGAAATTTCGAAGGCGTCTTCGCGCTCTTTCGCGAAGCTTCCCAGCGGGTCTCGCGCTCACTGCACCCGGAGAGCGATTGGCTTTGGGTCTGGGCGGAGATGGGGTGGACGGCGGTTGCCCTCCTGGTAATCGCGGTGGCTATTTTTTTCTGGCGGGTCCGTCCACTACACGAGGGGACCAATCAACGAGTGCGTTATGCTGCGCTTGTTGGCGCGTTTCTCTTCGCGCTTCATGGTTGCGTCGACGTCTCGGGTCATCGCTTGGGAACTTTCCTCGCTGGAACTCTGTTGCTTGGTCTCGCTCAATTTTGTCCCGGCCCCGCTGGATCCCAAAAGCGATGGCCACCAGTTCTCTTTCGATGCGTGGGATTGCTTCTGGCGATCATTTGCGGGTGCTGGTTTTTCGGATTGCGGAATGCCGTTCCTCTTCCGGGATATGTGGGGGTGGAAAATGCCAAAGCCGGAGCTGTTCCGGCCAATCGCGGCCATCGTTTCGATGAAGCCATCTCACTCACCGACCGTGCCTTGGAATGGGCACCGCTCGACTGGGAACTTTATTTTCTTCGCGCGGCCGCGCGCATCGGCCGGCGAGACGCCCCCATCCGTGCGGTAGAAGATTTCCGGCGGGCTCGCTTTCTGGAACCGAATTCCCCACAACTGCCATTCGAGGAAGGCAAAATTTGGCTTGGCTGGCAACCAACCCTTGCCATCACAGCGTGGCGCGAGGCCTTGCAACGACGCGGCGCGACGGAGGCGGGACTTTACGTCAAGATGCTGGCCGAGGCGAAAGAGCGCGACACGACCGTGTACGAATCGCTCCGTGATAGCGCGATTGGCCGGCCAGATCTGACGCTTAATTATCTGGAAGATGCAAACGAAGCCCAGTTCACAACCGCGCTGGGCGAACTCTTCCGCAACGATCCGAATCTCTCGCAGTTCACACCCGCTCAAACGGAGCGGTTTTTCTTACTCTGGGCGCGCCGTGACCGGCTCAACGACATAAACCAAGCCGTCGCAGCACATCCCGAGTGGCTCAAATTCGGCTGGCGAGAAGTGGCGCGTTATCATGCCAACCAAAACGACTTCGCGGAAGCCTGGCGGGTCGTTAGGCGTTATGCCACTCCACCCGTGCTCCCAGCCGAGGCAGTGGGTGTTTCCATTCCGGACTTGGAACAGAAAGTGTATGCGAAACCTGGTGACGTAGCGGACGGGTATGCGCTCTACCGTGCGCAGTTTGGCGCCGGCCGAACGGATGATGCCCTAACGACGGTCCGCCACTTTACGGACCGACCGGGCGCTCCTGCTTATTTCCATTTTCTGGAAGCGGAAGCCTGGGCCGCGAAAGAAAATTGGGAACGGGCCTGGCAATCCTGGGAACGGTATCGTCGGGCGACTGAAGCACGATAGAGCAGACGCTGAAATGAGAACGAAATCGGCCAAGTCTTTTCAGCGTTCTCTCTTCGCCCTGGCGTTTCTTAACTTCGCACAAGCCTTCGGGCAGCCGCCCAAGATCTCCGAAGATCGCGAGCTAAAGGAGTTCGATCTGACCGGATGGAATTGTCTCGATAAGCTCGAAGGGTCAGCCAGAACTCCTGATGGCGTGGAGCGCAATCGTTTGAAGAATCGGTCCTGGATCAATCCTGCGGGAGCATCGGTCAAGGCAATGGACACGGCGAGTTTTCTGACGGAGGTCGCCAGCTTCGACGCCGAAACAAGACGCAAACGACGGAAGGAGTTGTCCCCGGGCCAAAAAGCGGAACTCGACGGCCGGGAACAGCAACTCGTCTCGCTGACTGGATACCTTGTGCTCGCCTACGCCGGTCCACCCGAATCCACCAATTGCGGAAATATTGATATCCACGATTGGCACTTGGAGGTTTTCGCCAAGCCAAGCGATCACCCTCCAGACGTCGGCGATCCTACCCCTATTATTTGCGAGATTACTCCCCGGACGCAAAACGCCATCTACCGCGATCACATCCGAATGCAGGAACTGGCCGCGTTTATTCGCGCACCGGATCTAAGCTACGAGTCAACCGGACATCCGGCGCGGAAAATTCGCCTGACCGGATACCTGCTTTGGGACGACGATCACAATGGCTCGGCCGACGTTGGCACAACAATCGAAAGAATCGCTGCAAACAAATATCACCAACCATGGCGATCGACGGCGTGGGAAATTCATCCGGTCATGAAAATCGAGGTTCTCGATGACGTACCCGCCGCAGCCGCGCCGGCCAATTCACCAACGAGTTCTCCGTCGCCGAAGTCTCCCCCAACACCGGCCGCAATTTCGCCGAGCGCGTCAGTGCAACAGTTCGCCACGATCATGAAGGATGTGAAAATAAAAATCCCCTACGGCGAGGCGGTGATTCCGCGGGGAACGAAGTTGCCTGTGCTCAAACGCGACGCCTCCACAGTGACCGTCCAATATATAGGGCACTCGCAAATCATTCCGATCGCCTCGACCGATCTGAAGTGATGCTTCAACGATCTTGTGCTTGCTACTGAGGAAACGATGCGGAATGCTCCCCCGCGATGGCAGCCTGTTGGAACGAGCGATTCTTTTCGTTAGGCCGTCGTTTTCTTTCCACGATCCTCGCGCTGACGGTCGGAGCCGCGGCTTTGCTGAGTTCCTCACCAGCCCTGCATGAGCAGCTGCATTCGGACGCCGCCGCCACCCATCTTTGCATTGTTACGCTTTTCGCTTCCGGGCATTGCGAGTCGGTTTCCGTTCCGCCGGTTTTTGCGCCACCTGAACCAGCGCCGCTTCTCGCAACCCTGCCTGTTGTCCTTAATCAATCTCTCGCCCCAGAGCATTTCTTCGCACTTCTCGAGCACGCGCCGCCCGTTCTCCCTAACGAGTGGGTTTGACCACACGCTTGGCGCGGGCAGCGTCGTTCGCGCGTTCCGTTTGACGCTGGAACCCAACTCGGGCCGGACGCCTCTGTTTGATTGAAAGTGATCTGGCAGCATCGCCGGATCGATTCCCATGAGAGAACGAATTGAAGAAACTAATTTTGGTAACCGCGACGCTCTGCGCGCAATCGGCGCTTTTTGCGCAGGAGCCATCGCCAACGGCCTCGCCTAACGAGGTTGAAGTATTGCGTCAGCAGGTGCGGGCGCTGACCGAGACGGTGAAGGCGCTGCAGGAGCAGGTAAAAGCACAGCAGGAAACGCTGGAAAAAATGAATCCGGAGCCGGCCACGCTCGCCGGGAACGAAGGCAGCGCGCCGAGTCCGGTTCCCAACGCCTCCGCTGCGCCGACTGCTACCGCAGCGCCGCAATTCCCGACAACCGACGAATCGGTCATCGCCGCTGCGCCACAAACGGCCGCGCCGCCTCCGGCCGTGTCCGCGCCTGCAACGGCAGCTCAACCATTCCCCACGACCGACACCTCCGTCACCGCTTCCGCCGAAACGATTTCGTCGACCGGTGCGGGCAGCTCCCTGACGGCGCCGATCACACTAGCCGGCGGCGGCAAGACCTACATGAACATTTCATTCGACTCCGTCGCCTCGCTTGCCTATTCGAGCGCGCGAGATCTAGATCATCTCGAGGTCGGCGATCATGATCCGCAACAGCGCGGTTTCAATTTGCGCAATGCAGAACTGGCGCTCGACGGCGCGGTCGACCCTTACTTCGAGGGTTTCGCAAATATCGTTCTGAAGCTCGATAACGATAACGAAACCGATGTCGAACTCGAGGAGGCCTTCATGCAAACGACCTCATTGCCGTGGGGTTTGCAGCTCAAAGGCGGACAGTTCTTCGCTGTTTTCGGCCGGATCAATCCGACCCACCCGCACACCTGGGATTTTGCAGATGCTCCGCTCGTGCACGGTCGTTTGCTCGGATCTGACGGACTGCGCGGCGTCGGCGCGCAGGTCTCCTGGACAGTGCCGGTCTCCTGGTATTCGCAGTTTCTTTTCGGAGTGCAGAATGGACGCGGCAATACTGGCTATTCCTTTCGCAATCCGGGTGATGACGGCGTGTTCTACGGTCGCCTGACAACCGATCGCGAAGTGCGCGGCCTACAGGACTTTGTCTATATTCCGCGCTGGGAGAATTCGATCGATCTCAGCCCCACGCAGACAATTCTCGCCGGCATCTCGGGGGCGTTTGGCTCGAATGAAACCGGGGCTAGTTCGCGGACGCAAATCTACGGCGCCGATTTTCTCTACAAATGGAAATCGCCTCGCGCCGAGGGCGGCTTCCCATTCGTGAAATGGCAAACCGAAGCCATGTATCGTCGTTTTGAGGCCGGACGTGGGGTCGATGAATCGTTTCCTGTCGCGGAGACCTTTCACGATTGGGGCATCTATTCCCAGGTCATCTGGGGATTTACCAAGGGGTGGACCGCCGGCCTGCGCGGCGATTATCTGCACATGCAGGACTCGGCCTTCACGGACGTTGACGATCGCCAAAGTCGCTCTCGTATCTCCGGCGATATCACCTGGTATCCAACAGAGTTTTCCAAGATTCGTTTGCAGTACAACCACGACTTTTTGGAGGCGAACGATTTTCTCTCGGACCGACAGGCCGATGAACTTTTCCTCCAGTTCGAGTTCATCCTCGGTTCGCATGGCGCACACAAATTTTGAAGCCAACCGCCACCCAATTTCCCAACTATGAAAACAAACAGCCTAACGAAATTAATAATCTGTGCTTGTTTTTGCCTAACGACGGCTTTGACGTCGCAGGCGAAAATAAACGTTGTCGCGACTTTACCCGACTACGCTTCCCTCGCGCGTGAGATCGGTGGTGAGAATGTCGACGTCACCGTCCTCGCCAAGCCGACCGAGGACCCGCATTTCGTCGATGCGCGGCCCAGTTTCGTCGTCAAACTGCGCGAAGCCGATGTGCTGATCGATGGCGGAGCGGAACTCGAGGTCGGTTGGCTCCCGCCACTCTTGCAAAATGCGCGCAATCCAAAAATCGAAGTCGGACAACCTGGACGGGTGGAAGCGTCGCAAGGGATCCGGCTTCTGGAAGTCCCAGCGGCGCTCACTCGCGCGGCCGGCGATGTCCACGCGATGGGTAATCCGCACTTCATGGTCGACCCGATTATTGCGAAAGCCGTCGCGCAGCATATCGCGAACGCCCTTGCGGCGGTCGATTCTGGCCATGCCGCAGCTTATCAGGCGAACGAAAAAAAATTCGAGGAAGCGATCAACGCCAAGCTCCAGGAATGGGGTGCAAAACTGCTGCCCTACAAGGGCCAGAGCCTCGTCGCCTACCACGATTCGTGGCCTTATTTCGCCCACCGATTCGGTTTCAATATCGACGTTTTCCTCGAACCGAAGCCTGGGATTCCACCTTCGCCATCGCATCTCGCGGAGGTCATCGCGCAGATAAAGGCGCAGAAAATCAAAGCGATCCTGGTGGAACCGTACCACAATCGGAAAATCGCGGAAAAGGTTGCGGAATCGACTGGCGCGAAGGTCGTGGACTTTGCGCAATTCCCGGGCACTCTGCCGGACACGGATACCTACATCAAGCTGATTGACGCCCTCGTAAACAATCTTGCGGCGGCCTTAAAATAGCCATGTGGGATGTAATGTTTTGGCCGATCGTGGCCTGCGTTTTGTTGCCGTGGTTACTCGTCTATCTCGGGCTTCACGTCGTTAGGCGGGGAATCATCTTCATCGACATCGCGATGGCGCAAATGGCGTCGCTAGGTATCTGCGTGGCGGTTCTGTTCCATTTGAATTTGGAGAGCTGGCCCGCCTTTGGAATCGCACTCGGTTTCACGCTTCTCGGCGCCGCGCTCTTTTCTCTCACCGGCAAACGTGCGAGCGAAATTCCGCAGGAAGCGGTTATCGGAATTAGCTATGTCGTGGCTGCCGCCGCAGCGGTCCTGCTTCTCAGCCGGGCGGCCGAGGGCGACGAGGAGATCAAGAACATGCTCGTCGGCAATATCCTGCTCGTTAGTCCGATGGATGTTTGGAAATGTTTCGGACTCTTCGTCTTCGTCGGACTCGTTCATTTCACCCTGCGCCGCTCGTTTCTGCTCGTCTCCTTCGATCGCGACGCTGCTTATGAACGTGGCCTGCGGGTGCGTTGGTGGGACTTTTTGTTTTACGCGCTCTTTGGCCTGGTCGTGACCAGTTTCGTCCGGATCGCAGGTGTGTTGCTTGTTTTCAGCTACCTGATTGTGCCTGCGGTTTGCGGAATCAATCTCGGTAAATCATTAGGCAATCGTCTTCTAATCGGGTGGTTGATCGCGCTGCTCGGTGGAATAGCCGGATTATTTTTCTCCTATCGCTGGGACCTTCCCTCAGGAGCGGCGATTGTCTGCACCTTCGGAGCGCTGCTCATCCTTATTTCGGTGGGCCGATTGCTCTTCCGTCGTCGGAGCGCGGACTAACGTATGATATACCTCTTCGGAGGTAGCCCTTGGACGCGAAGGATTGCGGGTCGAAGGTTACGCTGTGCATTCGTTTCATTACCGCGTTCGACGGCTCCATTGCGAAGGCGTGGATCTCGAAGAGGTGGCCGCAAAGGTCGGGACACCGGTTTATGTCTACAGCGCCGGCACAATCGAGGATCACTATCGCCGCCTCGACGCCGCGCTCAGTGATCTCGATCACCAGATTTGTTATGCGGTCAAAGCGAACTCGAACCGCGCGGTATTGCGCCTCCTCGGCAGGGCCGGCGCCGGTTTCGACATTGTTTCGGGCGGTGAATTGTTTCGTGTTCTAGCAGCGGATGGTGAACCCGGTCGATGCACATTCGCCGGCGTCGGGAAATCGCGTGAAGAAATAGAATACGCGCTCGAGCACGGCGTGTATTGCTTTAATCTCGAAAGCGAGGCGGAGCTGGCCTACATCGAGCGCATCGCTGCGAGCCGGGGCGTGCGCGCACCGATCGCTTTCCGGGTGAACCCGGATGTCGAGTCCGGGACGCATCATTATATCACGACTGGACGGAGCGAGAACAAGTTTGGCATCGCTCTTGATCGGGTGCGGATGGCTTACGAAGCCGCTGCGCGCATGCCGCACATTATGATTCGCGGCGTGCAGATGCACATCGGCTCGCAGATCACAGAGGCGACGCCTTTCGCTGAAGCGATCGCCAAGACCACGTCGCTGGTCCTCGAATTGAAGAAGGCATACGGAATCGAATTCTTCAGCATCGGTGGCGGACTTGGGATCGTTTACCAGTCGTCGCTGGCAAGTGGAAGCGGTGATTGGTGGCAGCGGAATGAAGTGAACGCGCTCACAATTGAAGATTATGCCGCCGCGATTGTTCCGGCTTTGCGCAAGCTGGGCTTGCGTATTCTGCTCGAGCCCGGCCGATTTTTGGTTGGCAACGCTGGCGTCCTTCTCACGCGCGTTCGTTACATGAAGCAAACTGGCCAAAAGAAATTCGCGATCGTCGACGCCGGAATGAACGATCTGATTCGTCCGGCCCTTTATCAAAGTTATCACGAAATTGTCCCAACGCGGGAGCCGGAGAATGTGGGGCACGAAACGATCGATGTCGTTGGACCCGTTTGTGAAAGCGGAGATTTTTTTGCGCAGGACCGCGCCATGCCTCCACTCGCGGAAGGCGACCTCGTCGCGGTCATGAGTGCTGGTGCCTATGGCTTCGTCATGGCGTCGAACTACAACTCGCGGCCCCTGCCAGCTGAGGTTCTCGTCCGCGGCGACAACTTCCGTTTGATCCGGGAACGTCAGATTCTGGCCGACCTTGTCCGCGGCGAGTGCGACACGCCGCTCTAGTTGATCAAACCCCCTTGAGCCGAAGCCCGGCCTATGGCAGACGTGATGGCATGACCGCGTCGGCTGCATCTTCGTCGTCGAACGTTACGGACAGCGATGCAGTTCCGGTCACGCTGAAGGTAAACGGCAAACACTACGATCTGCGCATCGATCCGCGGACGACGCTTCTGGATTGCTTGCGCGAACATCTGCATTTGACCGGGTCGAAAAAAGGATGTGATCACGGGCAGTGCGGAGCTTGCACCGTGCACGTTAATGGCCGCCGGGTAAACTCGTGCCTCTGCCTCGCCGCTATGCAGGAAGGTGCTGAGATCACGACGATTGAGGGTATCGGTCAGCCCGAAAACCTGCACGCCGTGCAGGCGGCCTTCGTTGCTCATGACGCATATCAATGCGGCTACTGCACCCCGGGGCAGATCATGTCCGCCGTAGCATTGTTAAAGGAACCGTGCGGCCCGGATGACGAAGAAGTGAAGGAGTTTATGAGCGGCAATATCTGCCGCTGTGGCGCCTATCCCAACATCGTCGCTGCCATTCAAGCTGTGCGGCAAAAAGACAAGCGCGAAGGATGAAGATTTTCAATCTCACTCGGGCGAACGATCCCGCGCAGGCGATCGCTGCATCTGCGAAAGCACGGACGGCGCAACAAGGCGCAGACATTCGGTTCATCGCCGGCGGGACGACGCTGATTGATCTGATGAAGTTGAATGTCGAGCGACCAGCGATGCTGATCGACATTAACTCATTGTCCCTCGACAAGATCGAGGCGGCGCCAGACGGCGGCCTAACGATTGGCGCCGGTGTTCGCAACACCGACCTGGCTCACCACTCGGTTGTCCGTCAAAACTACCGTGTCCTTTCTGAAGCGATCCTGAGCGGCGCCTCGGTCCAACTGCGGAACATGGCAACGACCGCCGGCAATCTGCTGCAGCGGACGCGCTGCATGTATTTTCGCGCGACCGACATGCCGTGCAATAAGCGCGAACCGGGTAGCGGTTGCGCCGCCATCAACGGAGCAAATCGAAGCTTGGCGGTTCTTGGCACCAGCGAACATTGCATTGCGACCAATCCGTCGGACATGTGCGTCGCGATGGCCGCCCTTGAAGCGGTCATTCACGTGACGGGAACGAAAGGCGAACGCGCGATTCCGTTTGCAGACTTTCACGTTATTCCCGGCGACACGCCGCAACGCGAGACAGTGCTTGAACCGGGTGATTTGATTACCCATGTCACGCTGCCGCCGCCCGAACTGGAGAGTCAATCGCTGTATCTGAAATTGCGCGATCGCGCTTCCTATGAGTTTGCCCTCGCTTCCGCAGCGGTCGTTATCACAAAAGCTGGCGGAAAGATAACACGTGCGCGCGTCGCGCTGGGCGGAGTAGGAACAAAACCTTGGAGGTCGTTTGAGGCCGAAGCTGAACTTACAAACCAGACCGCGACCGAGCCGGTCTTTCGGAGGGCAGCTGAGGCGGCATTGCGCGATGCGCGACCGCAAAGTCAAAATGGTTTCAAGATAGAGTTAGCAAAGCGTTGCTTGGTGCACGCGCTGACACTCGTAACCAAAATCCCTAACGATCGGAGACTCGGGCATGGCTGAGAGCGCGCCGATGTCGATCATTGGAAAACCGCAACCGCGGATCGACGGACCATTAAAAGTGAGCGGCCGGGCGATGTATGCGACCGATCATGATTTTCCAGGGCTGCTCTATGCCGCGCCGGTTGAGGCCACAATCGCCTCCGGCAAAATTGAAAAGCTCGATATAGCCGCGGCGGAAAAGATGCCGGGCGTGCAAGCGATTTTCCATCGGGCGAATATCGGCAAGATCTTTCGCTCCACCCCGGGACAGGGTTTCGAAGGCATCTGCGATGAACGGCGACCACCGTTCGCAGATGATG
>Ga0268266_10004579_pt1 | contig 13206 bp, 10 predicted proteins | sample KBSS13metaG_FD_190356 | JGI IMG/M metagenome (GOLD analysis project Ga0268266, IMG submission 190356) | Switchgrass rhizosphere microbial communities from Kellogg Biological Station, Michigan, USA - KBS S1-3 metaG (SPAdes) (version 2) | ecosystem: Host-associated > Plants > Roots > Rhizosphere...
TGCTCATCATCGCCCGGCGACCCCGGACGTCCGAGGGTGCCACGCCGGGGGTGTCTCGGTCGGTGGAGCGGGGAGCGGGCCGTCCGATTGGCGGCGCGGACGGGCGCCTCGTACCGTGGTCGGCGCCATGTCCGATGCCGAGCAGTTCGACGCCTACTACGCCGAGAGCCGCGAGCGGTTGCTGGTGCTGGCGTTCGCGCTCACCGGTGACCTGCCGGCGTCCCGGGGTGCGGTCCGCGACTCGTTCATCGCGGCGTGGCACCACTGGTCCAAGATCAAGCGGCTCGACGACCCCGAGAGCTGGGTCCGGCCGCACGTCTGGAGCCACGCCCAGCGCCGGCACACCGCCCGGATCTGGCACCGCGACCGCAAGCTCGACCCCGAGGTCAGAGCGACGCTCGACGCCCTGGCCAAGCTGCCGGTCGTCCCGCGCAAGGCACTCCTCCTCACCCAGCTCACCCCTGCCTCTCGGCAGGAGATGGCGCGGGAGGTGGGGCTGACCCTCGACGACGCCGAGGAACGGCTGCAGAGTGCGACGACCCAGTTCGCGCTGCAGCGCGAGGTGTCGACGATGCAGGTGCGACACCTGCTCGAGCAGCTGGCCGACCACTGTCGCCGGCAGCAACGGTGGCCGCGGGCCACGATCATCCGACGAGCGGGCACCACCCGACGACGTACTCATGCCCTGGCGGGGGCGGGACTGGTCGTTGCGACGCTGGTCGGCAGCGGCTTCCTGGTCGCCGACGACCACGGCGTCCACCCGACCTTGGCGGCCGCCGGCGACCGGCTCGAGTCGGTCCCGGCGAGCGGGACGGGCGAGGAGCCCGCACCCCTCGACGTCCAGATCACTCCGTCGTCGCTGGTCTCCAGGGCCCAGCTCGACCGCGCCGTGCCCGGCCGCACCTGGCGGATCACCGGCACGGACCCCAAGCAGGGGATGACCTTCCCGTGCCAGCGCCGCGCCTACGCCGACCCGAAGGCGTCCACGGCACTGGTCCGCAACTTCACCGCTCGCCACCAGAAGGGCAAGCCCCAGCTCGCGGTCGTCCAGACCATGGAGCTCTCGGCCGACGAGACGGCAGCGCGCCAGGGATTCACAGCCGCGAACACGTGGTTCTCGGCGTGCACGGTGCCACGGATGCAGCTGGTGGCCGTACGCCGGATCCAGCACCTCGGCGACGACGCCCAGCAGTACGTCCTGCGCAGCTGGAGCCGGCCCACCGCGACGTTCGTGCTGGGCGTGGCGCGGACCGGCCGGATCAACACCCTGACCCTGAGCCGGACGTCGGGCGCCCGCAACCCCGACCTGGCGAGCAACGTGCGACTGCTGGTGACCGCCGTCGACGACCTCTGCTCGACGACCGTCGGCGGTCACTGCTCGTCGCTGCCCGAGGCGGTCGACGTGCCGGCGCCGGCGGCCGGCACGCCGCCGATGATGATCAACGAGTTCGACCTGCCGCCGGCCGCCGGGGTCAACCAGCCCTGGGTCGGCACGACTCCCAGGCAGGCGATCCAGAACGTCGCCGCCACGGGCTGTGACCGGAGCAGCTTCCAGGGGCCGGGCTGGAAGCACGCGGCCACCCGCTCGTTCCTGGTGCCCGACGGGCCGTTCGCGGCCACCTTCGGCATCACCGAGACCGTGGGGCGCCTCCCGGAGGCGAAGGCCAAGACGTTCGTCGCGGGGATCCGATCGAAGCTCGCGTCCTGCCCCGGGCGTGAGCTCGGCACCAAGGTCTTCCGGCTGGCCGGAGGCCCGACGTGGACCGTGTGGCGGGTGCAGACGCAGCTCACCCAGAAGCAGACGGTCGTCTTCTACATGGGCATCGTCCGCTCCGGCGGTGCGGTCGCCCAGGTCGGCTTCGTTCCCGACGGCTCGCACACGATGACCACCGCCCAGTTCGTCGCGCTGGTCGGCCGCGCAGGCGAGCGGCTGGGGGCCATGCCCGAGTGAGGACCTTCCGGGACGGCGGAGCCGGCCCGGAAGCCCGCAGCGAGACCGAAAGCGAGCTCGCTCGCGAGGTGGCCTGACCCTGCCGCACAACCTTCCGGGTCCCGCTCGGGTCCTAAGGGCATGCGCTGGTTGGTTCCGCTGCTCCTCGTCCCCGTGCTGCTCGGCGGGTGCGGCGACGCGCGGTCGGTCGTCGCCACCGAGGCGGCAGGCCCGAACCCGACACCGAACCCGACGCCCGCGACGTCACCGGACCTGACGGGGCCGTTGGCAGGCTTCCCGCTCGCCCTCGGGTACGCCGACACCAACGGGAACGACGGGAGCCCGGTCGCGATCACGACCAGGCCCGCCACCCGGAGGTTCGGCATCTGCGGCCGCACGGTGTGGGACCCACGACACGGGACGACCGACCGCATCGGCGTGGAGTATCGCGGCGAGGCCGAGTGGGCCCGAGGTCGGACGCTGGTCCTCTACCCGGGCGTGGCCGCCGCCACTGCCGCCGTGAGCGCCGCCCGGACCGCGGTCGCGGCCTGCCCCGACGAGCCGGACGGCAGCAGCCAGGGCACCACCCACACGGTGGCCGACGAGTCCGCGGGTGACCAGACCCTGGTCTGGACCGACACCTTCTACTCCATCGTGAACGGCCGACAGCAGCACGACACCGGGTTGGTCGTCTACGAGCTGGTGCGCGTCGGTCGCGCCGTACTGCTCGGCTACGAGTACGACGAGGGCAACGGCTCGGCCGAGTCCCGCGCGCAGTCGGTCGCCCGGGGCACGCGGGAGGCTCGGGTGCTGGCGGACCGGATGAAGGAGCTGCCCGCCGACGCTTCGTCGGCCGGCTGACCGACTCAGGCTCGGGCGCTCAAGATCTGGCGCATCAGCTCGGCGGTCTCCGACGGCGTCTTGCCAACCTTGACGCCGACGGCCTCGAGGGCCTCCTTCTTCGCCGCGGCGGTGCCGGACGAGCCGGAGACGATGGCGCCGGCGTGGCCCATCGTCTTGCCCTCGGGCGCGGTGAAGCCGGCGACGTAGCCCACGACCGGCTTGGTCACGTGGTCCTGGATGTACGCCGCGGCCCGCTCCTCGGCGTCGCCGCCGATCTCGCCGATCATCACGATCGCCTGCGTGTCGGGGTCGGCCTCGAACGCGGCCAGCGCGTCGATGTGGGTCGTCCCGACGATCGGGTCCCCGCCGATGCCGATGGCCGTCGAGAAGCCGAAGTCCTTCAGCTCGTACATCATCTGGTAGGTCAGGGTGCCGGACTTCGAGACCAGCCCGATCGGTCCGGTGCCGGCGATCGTGTGCGGTGTGATGCCGGCGAGCGACTCACCGGGCGTGATGATGCCGGGACAGTTCGGCCCGATCATCCGCGTCCCGGAGTTGGCCGGGCCCTGCAGGTAGGACCACACCTCGGCGGTGTCCTGCACCGGCACGCCCTCGGTGATCACCACCAGCAGCCCGATCCCGGCGTCGATCGCCTCGATGCAGGCGTCCTTGGTGAACGCCGGCGGCACGAACACGACCGAGACGTCGGCGCCGGTCTCGGCCATCGCCTCCTTGACGCTGCCGAACACCGGCAGCTCCTGACCGCCGAGCTCGACGCTGGTGCCGGCCTTGCGGGCGTTGACGCCACCGACGATGGTCGAGCCGGCGTCGAGCATCAGGGCGGTGTGCTTGGAGCCCATCCCGCCCGTCATGCCCTGGACGATGATCTTGGAGTCCTTGTTGAGGTAGATCGACATCTCGTCAGTCCGTCCTTCTCAGGCGTTCGCCAGCTCGGCGGCCTTGTCGGCCGCGCCGTCCATCGTGTCCACCTGGGTGACCAGCGGGTGGTCGAGCTGGTCGAGGATCGCGCGGCCCTTCTCGACGTTGTTGCCGTCGAGACGCACGACCAGCGGCTTGGTGGCGTGGTCACCGAGGATCTCCAGGGCACCCTTGATGCCGTTGGCCACCTCGTCACACGCGGTGATGCCGCCGAACACGTTGACGAACACCGCCTTGACCTGGTCGTCGCCGAGGATCACGTCGAGACCGTCGGCCATCACCTGGGCGTTCGCGCCGCCGCCGATGTCGAGGAAGTTCGCGGGCTTCACACCACCGTGCGCCTCGCCGGCGTAGGCCACGACGTCGAGGGTCGACATCACCAGTCCGGCGCCGTTGCCGATGATCCCGACCTGGCCGTCGAGCTTGACGTAGTTGAGGCCCTTCTCCTTGGCCTTGGCCTCGAGCGGGTCGGTCTCGTCCTGGATCTCGAACGCCGCGTGGTCCGGGTGGCGGAACTCGGCGTTCTCGTCGAGCGACACCTTGCCGTCCAGCGCCTCGAGCACGTCGCCGTCGAGCCGGGCCAGCGGGTTGACCTCGACCAGCGTGGCGTCCTCCTCGACGAAGACCGCCCACAGCGCCTGGACCATCGTCACGGCCTGCTCGGCGAGCTCGGCCGGGAACGCCGCCTCGGCGACGATCGCGCGGGCCTTCGCCTCGTCGACACCGGCGCCGGGGTCGATCGGGATCTGCTTGACGGCGTCCGGGTTGGTCTTGGCGACCTCCTCGATCTCGACGCCGCCCTCGACGCTGGCGATGCAGAGGTACTGCCGGTTGGCGCGGTCGAGCAGGAACGAGAAGTAGTACTCCTCCACCGGCGGGGTGGCCGGCGTGACCAGGACCCGGTTGACCCGGAGGCCCTTGATCTCCATCCCGAGGATGTTCGTCGCGTGCTCGAAGGCCTCGTCGGGGGTCTTGGCGAGCTTGACCCCGCCCGCCTTGCCGCGACCTCCCGCCTTCACCTGCGCCTTGACGACACAGGGGCCGAGCTCCGCGGCTGCAGCGCGCGCCTCGTCGGGCGTCGTGACGACGACACCCAGGGTGGTCCGCACGCCGTGCCGGGCGAAGAGCTCCTTCGCCTGAAACTCCATCAGATCCACGTTCCACCAACTCCTGTGAGACCGGTCGCGACGGTGTCACCCGCACGGGGCGCGTCGCCGAGAAAGCCTCTCGCACCCTAGTCCGGCTAGCGTCGGTCGCATGACCCGGGTCGTCTACTTCACCGCCTGCACGCTCGACGGTTTCGTCGCCGACGAGCACGACTCCCTCGACTGGCTGTTCGAGGTGCCGCACGGCGAGGAGGACGGCAGCTGGGACGACTTCATCGGGCGGATCGGGCCTCTGGTGATGGGCGCGACGACGTACCAGTGGACGCTCGACCGGCACTTCACCGAGCACCCCGAGCAGTGGCAGGAGTTCTACGAGAATCGACCGGTCTGGGTGTTCAGCCACCGCGACCTGCCGGGCATCCCCGGTGTCGACGTCCACCACGTGCGCGGCGACGTCGTCCCGGTGTACGCGGAGCTGGTCGCGGCCGCGGACGGGAAGGACGTCTGGATCGTCGGCGGCGGTGACCTGGTGGGTCAGTTCGACGACGCGGGCCTGCTCGACGAGGTGAGCCTCGGGATGACGCCGGTCACCCTCGGCGCAGGGAGGCCGCTGCTGCCCCGGCGGATCACGTCGCGCCGGATGCGGTTCCGCGAGGCGCGGCAGGTCGGGCAGCGGGTGCGGATCGTGCTCGACGTCGACCGGCCGAGCTGAGGTCGGCCCGAGCGGTCAGGACTGGTCCGCGAACGCGCCGGAGACCCAGCCGGTGATCTCTCCGGTCGTGGCGCCGGGCGTGAACACCTTGGCCACGCCGAGCTCCTCGAGGACCGGGATGTCCTCGTCGGGGATGATCCCGCCGCCGAAGACCCGGATGTCGGACGCGTCGCGCTCGGCGAGCAGCTCGATCAGCCGGCGGAAGAGCGTCATGTGCGCTCCGGAGAGGACGGACAGCCCGATCAGGTCGGCGTCCTCCTGGATCGCGGTCTCCACGATCTGCTCGGGCGTCTGGTGGAGGCCGGTGTAGATCACCTCGTGGCCGGCGTCGCGCAGCGCCCGCGCCACGATCTTGGCGCCGCGGTCGTGCCCGTCGAGGCCCGGCTTGGCCACCACGATCCGGAGCCGGGAGCTGGGGGACGCCATGGGCGCAGGGTATCCGACCCCAGCGCACCACCCGTCGGCGCGGGACGAGCCGCCCCGGGCACCCGCTGTACGCCTGTCGTCCACACCTCCGGAAGGGGGGATTTCACCACCCGTGACCTTTCCGTTACTGTCATGGCTCGCCTCCTGAATCCCCGACTCTTCTGGAGACCTTTCTGATGGGTGACCACCGCGCCGGCTCGACCGGCCCGACGGCCACCGTGGTCACCGCTCCCCCGCCTCCCTCTCCGGTCGAGGCGCGCGGACGGCGGGTCGCGCGTCATGCGGCGGAGCAGAGGACCTCCCAGCCCTACGTCGGGCGTCGCGTCGCGCAGGTCTCGCCCCCTGTCCCGACCCCCGCACCCCCGGCGCCGCCGGCCCCTCCCGTCGACGACCCGCTGGCCTACACCGGGCGTCGCGTCGCACGTCGCGACCCGGTCGACGACGACCTCGACGACGTCTCGGGGCACCTGGTGCAGGTCGCCGCTGCGCCGACCCTCCAGCCGTACTCCGGTCGTCGCGCGGCCCGCGCACTCCCGCTGATCGCCGAGCCGCTCGTCCAGGTGGCCGAGGAGCCCGTGCTCGTCGAGCCGGTGATCGAGAAGCCGGTCGTCGACCTGCCCGTCGTCGTGGACCAGCCCGTCGTCGTGGACCAGCCCGTCGTCGTGGACCAGCCCGTCGTCGTGGACCAGCACGTCGTCGTGGACCAGCACGTCGTCGTGGACCTCCCCGTCGTGGTGGAGCCACCCGTCGCCGAGACCACGATCGTCGAGACCACCGTCGCGCCGGCCGTCGTCGACGTTCGCGTCCCGCCGAAGCAGCCCCGTCCGACCGGTCGTCGTGTGGCCAGCCGGCGCACCCGCATCCCCAGCCTTCCGCTGCTGGCCGGTGTCGCGGTGCTCGCGATCTCGACGTGCGGCGCCCTCCAGGCGATGCACCCCGACCTCGCCGGCGCCGGTTCCGACGGCCGCCTCTCCCCCGCGAGCGCGCTCTCCGGGAGCAGCGCCGTGGGTTCGGCGAACCTGCTCGGCGGTCGCGGCAGCGTGGTCAGCCGCGATTCCGCCCGCACGGCCCTGTCGTCGGCCAGCGGGAGCAGCCTGCGGGCCGCCGCCGACGCCCAGGCCAAGCAGCGCGACGCGACCCTGGCCGCCCTCCGCGGCCGGGCCGAGAAGCGGGCCGCGCAGATCAAGCTCCACCAGTGGGTGCTCCCGGTGCAGCCCGGCGTCTACCACCTGACCGCGCGCTTCGGCCAGTACAGCTACCTGTGGTCCAACATGCACACCGGCCTCGACTTCGCCGCCCCGACCGGCACTCCGATCATGGCGGTGGCCGGGGGCACGATCTCCGACGTCGGGTACTCCGGCGCCTTCGGCAACCGCACCATCGAGACGCTGCCCGACGGCACCCAGCTCTGGTACTGCCACCAGAACGAGTTCGGCACTTCGGTCGGTGCGACGGTCAAGCCCGGCCAGGTGATCGGCTACATCGGCTCCACCGGCAACGTCACCGGACCCCACCTCCACCTCGAGGTGCACCCCGGTGGCGGGGACGCGGTCGACCCCTACACCGCGCTGATCGTGCACGGTCTGCAGCCTTAGTCGGACCGCGGAGCGGGCCGACTAATCGGCTGCGAGGTCGAGCAAGCCGCGCGACCGAGGAACGAGGTCGCGACCGGTGTGTCGAGACCCGGTGACGCCCACGCCGGCCTGGCTCAGAGCTTCTCGACCGGCGCGTACCTGAGCAGCAGCCGCTTGACGCCCTCGGTGCCGAAGTCGATCGAGGCGACGGACTTCTCTGCGGCCCCTTCCACGGCGACGACCGTGCCGAGCCCGAAGGTGTCGTGGGTGACCCGGTCGCCCGGTGACAGCGAGGGCACCTCGCGGGCGGGCTTGGACTTGGCTGCCGCGTCGGCGCGGGCCGCGGCCGCACTGAAGTTGCGGCGGCCGGCCGCGGTCGGCTGACCGACCCCGCCGGTTCGCGACAGGTCGGGACGCTGCCAGTGGACCTGGTCGGCCTCGGTACGCCGCCAGTCGACCAGCTCGTCGGGCACCTCGCCGAGGAAGCGCGACGCCGGGTTGTGCGCGGGTGCGCCCCAGGCCGACCGGACCAGGGCGCGCGACACGTAGAGGCGTTCGCGCGCACGGGTGAGACCGACGTAGGCCAACCGGCGTTCCTCCTCGAGCTCGTTGCCGTCGTCGAGGCTGCGCGAGTGCGGGAAGACGCCGTCCTCGAGCCCGGTCAGGAAGACGGTCGGGAACTCCAGCCCCTTGGCGGTGTGGAGGGTCATCAAGGTGACCATGCCGCCGTCGTCGGTCGCATCGTCGGGAGCGTCGGGGATCTGGTCGGTGTCGGCCACCAGCGCGACCCGCTCCAGGAAGTCGGAGAGGCCGGGCGTGACGACGCCGGCGTCGACGTCGGAAGGGTCGGCCGACGGACCTGCCTGAGGGTCGTCGGAGAACTCGCGCGCGACCGCGACGAGCTCGGCGAGGTTCTCCAGGCGGGTGCCGTCCTGAGGGTCGTCGGAGGCCTCGAGCTCGTCGAGGTAGCCGGACCGGGCGAGCACCGACTCCAGGATCACGTCCGCGCGCTCACCGGCGTCGACCATCGACTGGAGCTCCTCGACCAGCGCGACGAAGCCCTGGATGGCGACGAGCGAGCGGGTGACCAGGCCCGGTGCCTCGTCGGCACGGCGTAGTCCTTCCCAGAACGTGATGCGCTCGCGCTGGGCGAACGACGTGACGCACTCGAGCGCGCGGTCGCCGATCCCGCGCTTGGGGGTGTTCACGATGCGCCGCAGCGAGACCTCGTCGTCGGCGTTCACCAGCATCCGCAGGTAGGCCAGGGCGTCGCGCACCTCGCGACGCTCGTAGAACCGCACGCCTCCCACGACGCGGTAGGGCATGCCGAGCCGGATGAAGACTTCCTCGAACACGCGGGACTGGGCATTGGTGCGGTAGAAGACGGCGACGTCCCCGGGCCGGGATCCGGCGTCGGTCAGGGTGTCGATCTCGCCCGAGACGAACCTCGCCTCGTCGCGCTCGTCGTCGGCGACGTACCCGATCACCTGGGCGCCCATCCCGGCGTCCGACCAGAGGTTCTTCGGCTTGCGGCCGCGGTTGTGCCCGATCACGGCGTTCGCGGCGTTGAGGATGGTCTGGGTGGAGCGGTAGTTCTGCTCGAGCAGGATCGAGGTCGCGTCGGGGAAGTCCTGCTCGAAGTCGAGGATGTTGCGGATGTTGGCGCCGCGGAAGGCGTAGATCGACTGATCGGCGTCGCCGACCACCATCAGCTCGGCCGGGGGTACCCGCTCGGTGGTCTCGACAGGCTCGACCGACGAGATCGGGTCCTCGAGCGGGTCGGCGCAGAGCTGGTGGATCAGGGCGTACTGCGCGTGGTTGGTGTCCTGGTACTCGTCGACCAGCACGTGTCGGAACCGGCGGCGGTAGGTCTCGCGCACCTCCGGGAACGTTGCGAACAGGTCGACGGTCATGGTCAGGATGTCGTCGAAGTCGAGCGCGTTCGCGTCGCGGAGCCGCTGCTGGTAGCGGGTGTACGCCGCGGCGTACGCCTCCTCGAACTTGTTGCGGGTGTCGGCCGCCACCTCCTCCGGACCGCGCAGCTCGTTCTTGTGGGAGGAGACCCAGTGGAGGACGGCGCCGGCCTGGTAACGACGGGGGTCGAGGTCGAGGTCGTTGACGACCATCGTCATCAGCCGCTTGGAGTCGGCCGCGTCGTAGATCGTGAAGCTGGACTTGAACCCGAGCTTGTCGATCTCCTTGCGCAGGATCCGTACGCAGGCGGAGTGGAACGTGGAGACCCACATCAGGCGCGCCCGCGGGCCGACGAGCGCCTCGACCCGCTCCTTCATCTCGGCGGCGGCCTTGTTGGTGAAGGTGATCGCCAGGATCGACCCGGGGTGGGCCCGTCGCTGGGAGACGATCCAGGCGATCCGACGAGTCAGCACCCGGGTCTTGCCCGAGCCGGCGCCCGCCACGACGAGCAGCGGCCCACCCTCGTGGACCACCGCGGCCCGCTGCGGCTCGTTGAGCCCGGCCAGCAGCTCGTCGGCAGAGGGGCCCCGCGTCTTCTCCTGCTTCGCCGCGTCGGCGTCGGGGAGGCTCAGGCCAATGATCGGGAGGGTGTCGCTCATCTCCCGCCCAGCCTACGGCCCGCCACCCCCGGAACCGCGTCGGTCGAGCACACACCGTCGGTCGAGCACACACCGTCGGTCGAGCACACACCGTCGGTCGAGCCTGTCGAGACCCGGGGCTGAGGCCCCAGGGACCGTCACCGGGTCTCGACGCGCTCGTACGACTTCGTTCCTCAGTCGCGTCGCTTGCTCGACCTGGCCGAGCCCAGGCGACGCGTTCGTTCCTCACGCGCCGCTGCTCGTCTCAGAGCAGGCGACGGTCGGACGCCCAGCGGGTCAGCTCGTGACGGGAGGACAGCTGGAGCTTGCGCAGCACGCTGGACATGTGGGTCTCGACGGTCTTGATCGAGATGAACAGCTCGCGGGCGACCTCCTTGTAGGCGTAGCCACGGGCGATCAGCCGCATCACCTCCCGCTCACGCTCGGTGAGCCGGTCGAGGTCCTCGTCGACGGCCGAGATCTCGATGGTCCCGGCGAAGGCGTCGAGCACGAAGCCGGCCAGCCGCGGAGAGAACACAGCGTCGTTCTCGGACACCCGCCGGATCGCGTCGATCAGCTCGGGCCCGGTGATGGTCTTGGTGACGTAGCCGCGGGCGCCGGCGCGGATGGTGCCGATCACGTCCTCGGCGGCGTCCGAGACCGACAGCGCCAGGAACCGCGGCGCCTCGCTCGCACTCATCGACATCGAGAGCCGCCGCATCACCTCGGCGCCGCCACCGCCGGGCAGGTGTACGTCGAGCAGCACGACGTCCGGGTGGTGCTCGGCGACGGCCGCGATCGCCTCGTCGACGTCGGCCGCCTCGGCGACGACGTCGACCGCCGTCCCGAGCTCGGAGCGGACGCCGGCGCGGAACATCGCGTGATCGTCGACGATGAGGACGCGGATGCTGGTCTTGCTCACTGGTTGCTCTCCTGTCGGACCTGGCGCGGCAGCTTGAGCCGCACCTCGGTGCCTGTCTCGGGCGTGGACCGGATCTCGGCGGTGCCGCCGTGCCGGGTCATCCGGTCCAGGATGCTGTTGCGGACACCTTGCCGGTCGGCGGGCACGGCCTGCGGGTCGAAGCCGGACCCGCGGTCGCGCACGAACACCTCGACCCGGTCGGGTGATGCCTCGGCGTAGATGTCGACCACCGGCGTGCCGGCGTGCTTGGCGGCGTTGGCGGTCGCCTCGCGTGCCGCCGCCACGATCGGGGCCAACGCCTCGTCCAGGTCGACGTCACCCACGGTGACCAGCTCGACGTCGACGCCGTAGGTGTCCTCGATCTCGCGGACGACCTCGCGCAGCGCGCCGGCCAGGGTGCCCCCGCCCGGCGTCGCGTCGAAGAGCCAGGCCCGCAGGTCGCGCTCCTGCGACCGCGCGAGCCGGGCCACGGTCGGGCCGTCGGCGGCGTTCTTCTGGATCAGCGCCAGCGTCTGCAGCACGGAGTCGTGGAGATGGGCCGCGAGGTCGGCGCGCTCCTGGGTGCGCACGCGCTCCTCCCGCTCGGTGCTGAGGTCGTTGGTCAACCGCCACACCCAGGGGCCGAGCACGATCGCCAGCCCGATCCCGCCCAGCGCCGCGGCGAACAGGACGTCGGTCACCTGCCGGATGTGCCCGTGGCGTACGGCGAACAGCGCCATCGCGCTGACGATCAGCACGAACCCCGCCCCGACCCGGACGTACGCCGCCCAGCCACCGCCGCCGAAGACGGCGCGGACCGGGTTGAGCTTCTCGGACTGGTCGAGCCACCGGGAGCGTTGCGCCTCGTCGGCCTGCCGCCAGAGCAGCCCGAAGCCGATGACGGCGAGCACGATCGCCCACAGCAGCACGCCGTTGCCGCCGAAGATCGCCTCGGCGGTGAGCACGAGGCCGAGCCCCAGGGCCACCAGGGCCACCGCCGGGCCCGAGTCGGCGAGCCGGCGCATGCGGCCGGGGCGCTTGCCCTGTCGGGTCGCGCTCTCCAGGCCCGGGGCCTCGCGGTCGAACGGCTGCGCCGGCAGCACCAGCCAGAGGCCGGCGTAGAACAGGACGCCGCTGCCGCCGATCACGGCCAGCACCAGGAACGCCGCCCGCACCCACACCGCGGGCAGCCCGAGATGGCGGGCGAGACCCGCCGCGACGCCGCCGATGATCGGCTGGCCGGTGTCGCGGTAGGCCTTGCGCGCGGGCAGCTGGTGCTGCGCGGAGGCAGGGGCGGTGGTGGTCATGACCCCTTCATCGTCGCAGGTCGGCGGGGCACGAACCACGAGGACGATCCCCGGCCGTACCCTGAGCCGCGGCTCCGCCGACGCGGGCGGGATCAGGGGTTCCCCCGATGGTGTACGCCGCCTCGCTGCCGCACCTTGGTTGACATGACCACGACACCACCCGACACCTCCCAGCCGCAGGGTCCGTCACCGGACTCGGGCCCGCGCGTGGGATGGGACGACATCCGCGACCTGGCCCGGATCCGGCGCAGCCGGTCGGACCGCAAGGTCGCCGGCGTCGCCGGCGGGCTCGGTCGTCATCTCGACATCGACCCGGTGATCCTGCGGGTGGCGTTCGTGGTCCTCACCTTCTTCGGTGGCGTGGGCCTCCTGCTCTACGTCGCGCTCTGGCTCCTCGTGCCCGAGGACGGCAGCGACTGGGCGAAGATCAAGCTCGACCGTCGCAGCCGCAGCGTCGCGCTCGTCATCGTCGGCGCCCTGGCACTGCTGTTGCTCGTGCAGCACGGCTGGTGGGGCGGCGGCGGATGGCTCTTCGTCTGCCTGGTCGTGGTCGCCGCCGCGGTCGTGATCTCCACCCAGCTCCCCCATCGCGGCGACACCAGGCCGCCCACCAGGCCGCCCGTCGTGCCGCCCTTCACGCCGTACGCCGGCGACCCGGCCACCGCCGCCCACCCGGTCACCGGTGAGCCCGCCACCCAGGCGACGGCCACCTACCCGGCCGCCGGCTTCGCAGCCCCGTCGTACGTCGTCCCCGAGCAGCCCCGCCCGGTCAACCCCCGCAAGAGGGGGCCGATCCTCTTCTGGTTCGCCCTCGCGGTGATCGCGGTCGCCCTCGGCACGCTCGGCATCGCCGACCTGGCCGGCGCCGACGTCGCTCCCTCGGCCTACCCCGCGACCGCACTCGCCGTGCGCGCCG
>Ga0268266_10004580_pt1 | contig 13205 bp, 10 predicted proteins | sample KBSS13metaG_FD_190356 | JGI IMG/M metagenome (GOLD analysis project Ga0268266, IMG submission 190356) | Switchgrass rhizosphere microbial communities from Kellogg Biological Station, Michigan, USA - KBS S1-3 metaG (SPAdes) (version 2) | ecosystem: Host-associated > Plants > Roots > Rhizosphere...
CGAAGCAGACTTCTGACAGGCAGACGCAGCATCTCCGCCGTCTCTGACTGCGTGTACTCCTGCAGAGCAATTCGAGTGATCAGCAGGTTCTGTTCCGCATCCAGAAGCTTCAGGCAACTCTCAACGTCGTGAACAAAGATCACGACATCGTCAAAGCAGCGCACGCGATACTGCGTTACCTTTCCGCGAAACATCTCGCGACCCAGCAGCGAAGGCGCTCGTCCGGATTCCATCGAGAGCTTGATGTACCGTCGAAGCAAAGCTTCGGTGTACTTCCGATAGAACGCCAGTTCCGGCGCTATTCTGATTTGTGTTGCCTGGTTTCTCTCAGAAGAAACTACCTCCTGAGCAGTTGCCCACACCACCGGTAAAACGACGACGGCTGCACTCATCGCGCACCTCCAGTCGCTTCCACTTTGCCGTTGCAACGTGAAGCTCGCGCGCCGCCTGGTTTACGACCACCGGGATGTTTTCCCCTCGGGGCCGGAAACTCTGCAAGACGGATGGCGCAGTGTCGACAGTAGATGCCCTTCGTGTTGGTGCCGCGCAGCCAGAGAGCTCCGCAGGCTTCGCATACCTTCAGATCCAGTCGCAAGTACTTCATGTAAGTCCCTTTCAAAGCGTAAGTCTCCCCTGGCGTGCCTTTCTGGCTTCAACGGTCGAAGGGCTCGCTCAGGTTGCTATGGAGTGCCGGTTGCCAGATGCGAGAAAACCTCTTCAGGTCTACTCCCAGGCTCGACGCACTCATTTTTTGGCTATCTCGTGTAGCAACTGACCTTTTGGGATAAATTCAACGCCATTACCACCCCCAGCATCGGAGAAAAGACAGGACGGAGCTTGCCCCGGACAAATCCGGAACCGCTCGTTGGCTCTCTTCGTGCCGTGGAGTGAAAGTTTCAAGGTTATAGCTTTAGACAAAGTTTGTGTCAATAGCAAAGTTTTGCATAGTCATTTTCCAAACAAATTACTAGTTTTTCAGCGAAATACAGGAGATTTTAATTGCACAAAGCTAAATCTTCGCCTAATCTTCGTCTTGCCGAATGATATTACACCTCGACAGATAACCTTTGAGAGACATGAATTTCCAAGATCTTCACGAATTGGTTCGCCTGGAACTCCTTCGCCGAATCGAGCGCGGCACACTTACGGGCAAACGTTTGGCCCATCAGACTCGATTTCAACAAGCGCACATATCAAATTTCTTGAATCGCAAACGAGCGTTGTCTTTAGAGGGGCTGGATCGCGTTCTGGCGGCTCAGGATCTTCGAATCGAAGAGATCCTTCCACTGGATCTGACCGCGGGCACGAAACAGTCTTCCGGTATACCGGAGGCCGATCCTATCGAGTGGATCCCTTTGGTCTCGTCGTCTTCAGCGGTGGAAGATGTGCAGATTGCTGCCTCAGAAGTCATCGAAACGGTGCCGGTGTTGGCCGCGCGACTGCATGAGAACAGGGCGAAGGCTGCGCCACGACGGGGGAAGTGGGACAGGTTTGTAGCGGTGCGGGTGGATGCGCAGCAGGCAGCAGCGATGGCACCTGTGCTCGCGACGGGCGCACTGGCGGTGATTGACCGTCATTGGAACTCACTGGCACCCTATCGCGCGAATCTGCCGAATCTCTATGCGGTCCGATCGGGGACGATGCTGTTGTTGCGGTATGTGGACTTTGACGAGCGCCACCTGATCCTGCGGCCGTTTCTGCGGGAGTTTCCTGTGCAGCTGATCGGACTGAAGGACGAAGAGGGTCCGGCGGACTACATCGTTGGGAGAATATGCATGGTGATCGCGGAGGTCTAGAGCAAGCAGGCTCGTCCTGCTTGATAAACTTAGTGAATGCTCGGAAAGCTTTATGCGAAGTGGATGTACGCCTGGGAGACGGCGTTGACCACTCGCGATACCAATCGCATTGTGAGGCCCCTGGAATGGGGCCAGGACTGGCTCGCAGAGTCTGTTTCGTGGGCTGGCTTGGATCATGCGCATGGTGAACCAGATTCCTCCGGTGCGCCACGGGATGAGAACGAAAGCAGCGAGCCGTCGACCAATAGAGACTTCGAACGCATGGTGCGCCTGAATAAGGCGATCGTCGCGCGACAGGAAGAGTTCTTCGGCTACGAGACTCCGACAGACTTTCGGCTTGAGCATCGGTATCCACAGCTTTTCCCTACGAATGTGCGTCCGGAGACGCTGGAACAAGAGGCCGAGTTCAGGCGTTTGGAGGATACGGGCGAAGGTACGACGGCGGAGTTTCTGCGCTTCACCTCACCGGTACGGACGCGCTACCCGGAGAACGACACTGTGAATGCGCGGTGGTATCCGGCGGATCCCGCCCGTCAGGCAGGTAAACCGAAGCAGGCGATGATCGTAATGCCACAGTGGAATGCGGATGCCTTCAGCCATAACGCGCTATGTACGCTGTTCAACCGCTTCGGCATCTCGGCTCTGCGTCTGTCGAAGCCGTATCACGATATTCGCAGGCCGGCAGAGCTGGAACGGTCGGACTATGCGGTGAGCTCAAATATCGGACGCACAATTGCGGCGTGCCGGCAGGCGGTGGTAGATATCCGAAGCTGTGTCGACTGGCTGGAGCAGCAGGGATACGAGCAGTTCGGCGTGCTGGGTACCAGCCTTGGAAGCTGCTACGCCTTCATTGCTGCGGCATTCGAACCGCGCATTAAAGTCTGCGCCTTCAACCATGCTTCGACCTGGTTCGGAGATGTTGTGTGGACCGGGCAAAGCACGCGGCACATCCGTGCGGCGTTTGAACAGGAAGGGCTATCGCAGGAGGATGTGCGAAGTATCTTCACAGCAGTCAGCCCGATGTCGTATATGGATCGGTTCGCAGCACATGAAAAACAGGTGCTGGTGGTTCATGCCACCTACGATCTGACCTTCATCCGCAAGTTTTCGCTTGATGTCCTTAAAAACTTCGACCGGTTGGGAATCGACTATGTCTCGAAGGTGTTGCCTTGCGGTCACTACACGACGGGCGAGACTCCCTACAAGTACATGGACGGATGGTATCTGGGATCGTTCGTGTACAGCGCGTTCAAGCGCCTGCGTGAGGGCGAGGCGAAGGCCAGCGGACAGATGCAGAGCCGGCTTGGGGAGCTCCGGCAGGGCCGGTCTTAGTTACACAAGATTTGTTCTCTAGCTGAGAGCGGCAAGGCGAGAGGCAGGGGGCTGGGTCTCGCTGCGTCCTTCGCGAGCCTTAGTCAGTAGGGCCATCGTCCTCGCAATCGGCAGTCCCATGACATTGAAGAAGCAGCCTTCGATGCGCGGAATCCAGCGAGCAGCATATCCCTGGATTCCATACGCTCCCGCTTTATCCATGGGCTCGCCACTGGAGACGTAATGGTTGAGCTCGTCGTCGTCGATCAGGTCGAAGAAGACCTGTGTGATCTCGACCTCGCTGAAGAGACCACGGGACGAGACGACAGCGATCCCGGTAAGAACCTGGTGCGTGCGCCCGGCGAGCATACGGAGCATACGTCGAGCATCGAGTGGATCGGTGGGCTTGCCGAGAATCGCACCGTCACAGACGACGGTCGTATCGGCTCCGAGAACGATAAGATCCTCCGGGGCGTCCGTCTTGTGGCGCTCCCATATGGCCTGAGACTTCTCAAGCGCAAGCCGCTGCACATAGGTCGCGGGGGTTTCGCCGGGTTGAACGCTCTCGTCGATGTCGGCGGATTCGGCGGTGAAATCGAGTCCTGCAAGCTGAAGGAGCTGACGGCGGCGCGGCGAAGATGAGGCAAGAATAAGCATGTACAAGTTGAGGGTAGCGGTCTGAGGGATTCGAAGGCAAGGTGAAGAACTCTGCGGGTTCTTTGAACGCAGAGTATTCTCTTGTGGCAGAGCGCATTTACCGGGAGGAACCGTGAACAGACGAATCTTTGGTGCCGTAGCCGCTAGTATCGTTCTTATGTCCTCGATTGCCATAGCAGAACAGCCGCCACTCATTGATCGTCAACTCTTCTTTGGTGAAGTCCAGATCGCGGGAGCGCAGATCTCCCCGGACGGACAGTGGATCTCCTTCCTCAAGCCGTATAAAGGGGTTCGCAACATCTGGGTGAAGCGCGCCAGCGAGCCCTTCGACAAGGCGCGGCCGTTGAGCGGAGAAAGGACAAGGCCCGTAGGCAGCTACTTCTGGTCACGCAACTCGAAGTATGTGCTCTATTCGCAGGACAACGCCGGCGACGAAAACTTCAACGTCTATGCAATCGATCCGGCGGCCCCCGCAGACGCTCAGACCGGTCTGCCCCCAACGCGAGCCCTTACGGACCTTAAGGGTGTGCGCACCATGATCTATGACGCTCCCAAGGCGAAGCCGGACATTCTATATATCGGCCTGAATGATCGCGATAAGCACTGGCACGATCTGTACGAACTACACCTCTCGACCGGCGAACGTAAGCTGGTAAGGAAGAATACCGAGCAGATTGCGGGCTGGGATTTCGATCACAACGGCGATCTGCGCCTGGCGGCCCGTACCAACCCTGCCGGCGATACCGAGATTCTGAGTGTCGCTGCCGATGGATTCAAGCAGATCTATAGCTGCGACGTGCTGGAACAGTGTGCCGTCGTCGGCTTTACACCCGACAACAAGAGCGGTTATCTCATCACCAACAAAGGCTCGCTCAACTTCATCGAGTTGCAGACGATTGATCCCGCAACAGGGGCCACAGCGAAAGTCGAGAGCGATCCCGAAGGCCGTGTCGATCTGCAGGGATTGGTAACCTCACGGCTCGATTACAGGATTCTCTTCACTGTCTACGAGGATGATCGCGCGCGGCTCTCCTTCCACGATAAAGACTTTGAGCAGGAATACCACTGGTTGCAATCCAGGCTGCCGGGCAAAGAGATCGGCTTCGGTTCGCCTTCGGATGACGAGAATACCTGGATCCTGAACGCGCATAGCGACCGAGAGCCGGGCGAGACCTACGTGTGGGACCGGAAAGCCAAAACGCTTACGCTTCAGTTCAGAATCCGCGAGGAGATTCCGCGCGAGTCGCTGGCCGAGATGAAGCCGTATCACTATAAGTCGTCCGATGGACTGGACATTCCGGCTTATCTCACGTTGCCGAAGGGACTGCCTGCAAAGAATCTCCCACTGATCGTTCTTCCTCATGGCGGACCCTGGGGACGCGATGCCTTCCGCTACGACACGTTTGCTCAGTACCTCGCCAATCGCGGCTACGCCGTGCTGCAGCCAAACTTCCGCGCTTCCACTGGTTATGGGAAGAAGTTCCTCAATGCAGGTAACGGCGAGTGGGGCCGTAAGATGCAGGATGATCTGACATGGGGAGTGAAGGCACTCGTCGCGGATGGCACTGTCGATCCGAAACGCGTGGGCATCGCCGGAGGATCGTACGGTGGCTACGCCACGCTGGCCGGTGTCGCGTTCACTCCTGATCTTTACGCTGCCGCATTCGCTATCGTCGCGCCTTCCAATCTCATTACGCTGCTGGACGCGATTCCTCCCTACTGGGAGGCCGGCCGAAAGCAGATGTACACGCGAATGGCAGATCCCAATACGCCTGCAGGCAAGGAACTTCTTGTGGCGGAGTCACCACTGACAAAGGCGAAGGCGATCGTAACACCGCTTGTGGTCGTACAGGGCAAAAATGATCCACGCGTAAACATCCGGGAGAGCGATCAGATCGTAGCCGCGGTGCGCGACAACGGCAAGCCTGTGGAGTATCTGGTCGCGCCCGACGAGGGACACGGATTCGCGCGGCCGATCAACAATCTCGCGATGGTGACCAAGATGGAGGAGTTCTTCGCCAAATATCTTAGCGGGCGGTATCAGAAAGAAGTCCCGGCGGATGTGGCTGAGCGCCTGAAAGTTCTGACCGTCGATCCTAAGACTGTAGATGGCACGGTGATCCTGAAGGGAGATAACACGGCAAATCCCGCCTCCACGATCACCGCTCACTAAGAAACACCAAAGAAATAAGGCTAGCGATTGCTGACGGCGATATGAGCTTCCATGACGTGCGTGGACTTGGGAGCCAGCGTAACTGTGTTCGGAGCAGAATTCACCGTCTCCACGCAGATCATCTTCTCCCATTCATTGGGGCCGAGGTCAGGAAGTTCTCGCCAGGGATTGAAGACAACTGTAGTATGCGAGTTCTTCTTCTTGATCGTGATGTCGCGCTTGCCTGCCTTATCGTGAATCGTGCATGTCGCGGTGGTGTTGGGATAAACGCGATCGGTGAAAGCTACCGGAATAAACGGAGCGTTGGCCGCAGGTTTAGCGCGGAAGTTGTCGGTCTTATCGACGTAGCCGGTGGGCTCGAGTCCTGTAACAGAGACCTCACGAACATCGGCGACGGCAAAGTAAGTGTGCAACGCTTCCTCGAAGATCAGCGGCGTCTGGGCGTCATTGGCTACCGCCAAGCGCATAGTGAGAGTGCGGCCAAGGATCAGTTCGAAGGCGAGCCGGAAGTGATCGAATCCCATCTGGCGGCTGAGCTCCGTTGGCCCAAGGGTGAAGGTCAGGTGAAGATCCTCCCCGGAGAGTGCGGCGAAGCTTAATGTCCAGTCCTGTATGCGTGCAAAGCCGTGAGAAGGTCCCGGCTTGCCTTCAAATCGATCCGCTTTAGAGTCGGTCGCGAACCATGGAAAAGCAATTGGCACACCACCTCGGATGGGCTTGCCTGGAGCGAAGTCGCTCTTCTGGCTCAAATAAAGTACGGGCTGCTGCCCGGCTGGCTGCCAGTGAGTGATATGCGCTCCCTGCAGGTAAATCGTCGCGCTTGCTGCGGGCGCAGTCACAATAGCGCGTGCGAGCCCTTCGTGCTTATCGAAGCGAAGGACATCGGGAATTCCGAAGTGATCGTTGAGCTGCTTGAGATCCATAGGTGAAGACAGTGTAGCGGTTTTATGCAATCGGTTTGTGAAGCCTTCTATTTTTGCGGTGGAGTAATTGTCTTCAGACGTTCCTTGTCGATCTTCAGCACGACATTGACATTGCGATCTGCCACTTCTGCGACCTTATATTGTGCCGCTGTCCCCAGCACCTGCGCGATCTCGGAAGGGGTCAGTTTGTAATCGTCTGCGAGCCACGATGCCATGTTCGAAGTTGCGGCGCGAAAAGCATCGTCAAGCGAACCGTCGATCCCCGTCGCGATAATGGCGGTCGCGTTCTCGACCCGAGGCAGAGGCGGTCGTTTACCTGGAATCACATCTACAGTTACTTCAACATCCATGGATGTCTCAAGTGCATTTCCATTCAACTCACCATCTCCCTGTGCAGCATGGCCGTCGCCAAAGTAGAGCAATGCCCCTGGATTGAAGACCGGCAGATAGATTGTTGCTCCCTCGACAATCTCGTTGAAATCCATATTGCCTCCATAGGCGCCTGAATCGCCTGTGGGAGGAGGGGCTGCACTAGGGCCTACCGCAGTGGCAACACAGCCCAACATAGGACGCAGAGGAATGGTGTACTTCGCAAGGTGCTCCGAGGGCTTGGCGGGAGATGCTGTTCCTGCCGTTGTATCCAGATGCCATTTGATGTTTTTGCCGTTGTCTTTGACCTTTACAGCAAGACCGCTGTCAGTCGAACGTTCGACAAGGCCGTCGTCACTTCCGGCCCAATCTCGATTGAGACGCAAGCGATTGATATGGACGACCAATGTATCGCCAGGCATGGCCGTCTCAACATAAAAGGGCCCAGTCTGCGGGTTACCGCCGAGCACACGTCGAACATCTTTTCCGTCTACTCCTCCCGCATCAACTGTCGTTGTGTGAATGGTATCGCCGGGATTGATCCGAAGAACGGGCTTATTCGAAGGAGAGAACTGGCGGTAGAAGGTCGTCGGAGTAAACTCGTGGCGTTGCGGTGCTGTGGTAGTCCGCGGAAGGATCGGCGCAGCCGTGAAGGTGTATTTGAACGGGTGCGATGGATCATCTCCGCTGGTTTCGACCACATCACCCTGTAATATCCCCTTCTCAAGATGCCCCGTGGCCTCCTCGGTGCCTCCATTCGTATCCTTTGCGAGAAAGTGATACTGGCTACCGTTGATTGTGCCTTCCAGAGCATCGCCACCAAATTTTCCAGTGAGCTTATCTCCCTGCTGATCGAGATCGATCTTCAGATAGAGAGGAGAGCCAAAAAAATCGATGGTGGCGAGCCATTTCCCCGAGAGCGACGACTTCTCGCTTCCGGTGTGCGCCAGCAATGGTTGTACTACAAACAAGGTGAGCAGGCAGATGAGACCAGGGCATCGCTTCATAGAAGACCTCCCAACGGCCTTACAATATACGAATATTTTCGTACAAACAAGAAAAACTGCTCTACCTCACTCAAACGCAATCAGAAATTCCTGATCCCCCAAATTAGGTAGCCGGAGGTCCCGCGCTCTTTTGCTCTGAGAAGAACATCGCAAAGGAATTACTTGCGATGACTCAGACTCACCTCTTCCAGGCTCGAGGAACTGCCTGAGTTTGAGACATCCACCGGAATCTGCGAGATAGCGGCGAAGCGCGTCGTGGGGAAGGCGCTGGGATAGTACTCCCGGATATAGGCGATCATGTTCTCACGTACAAGGCAGCGGAGATCGAAGTTCTCGCTGGAGTTGCGCGAGCTCATCAGGCAGCGCAGCTCCATGGTGCGCTCAGAGAGATTGGTGACCTGCAGACCACAGACCTTTCCATCCCACAGCGGTGAGGTTTCAACTATCCGGCGCAGTTCTGTACGAAGCTCTTCGACGGGAATGGAGTAGTCCACGTAGAGGAACGAAGTTCCAAGAATGTCAGAGGATTCGCGAGTCCAGTTCTGAAAGCTGTTCTCAATGAAGTAGGTGAGCGGAACAATCAAACGGCGGAGATCCCAGATGCGAACGACAACGTAGGCGGAGGTAATCTCTTCGATACGGCCCCATTCGCCCTGAATCACAACGACATCATCGATGCGAATCGGCTCGGTGAAAGCAATCTGAAGTCCGGCGAGAAAGTTGGACGCGGTGGATTTCGCGGCGGTGGCAAGAATGAGAGACGCAATGCCGGCAGAGGCCAGTAGACCCGACCCGTAGTGCCAGATCCGTGGGTCGTTGAAGGTCCACAACAAGCCACCGACGGTAATGACGATGATGAAGGTGATGAGAAGACGCCGAAAGAGCTGGAACTGAGTGTGGATGCGTCGAGCTCGGAAATTGTTCTCCGACTTCAGGTCGTAGCGCCGGAGCATGAACTCCTGCAAAACATAGATAAAGCCGACCGCGAGCCAACCGAGACAGACCACTACCGCCATCAGAAGTCCTTGGCGGATGATGTCGTTTATGTTGGGGGGTAGAGGCAGCAAAGGAAGCGCTATTCCCGCGCAGGTAAGCAAAAAGATAGCGCGCGCAGGATGGCTAAGATAGCGCTTCACTCCCCAACCAGACCCGGACGTCTGCTCCTCTTTCTTTTTTAAAATGCGGAACAGAAGGTAATGGACCACATTTGCCAGCACAATAATGCCGCAAAAGAAGAAGACCGCAAAGAACCAGGTGTGTTTGAAGCGAAGCCCTATATCAGCAATCATTGCTGTGTTCTGAAAAAACGTGACCCTCGAAGCAACCATATAGGTGAGAATAATATCGGCTGGATGCGGTTGCTTCGCGGCCGGTTCAATGCGCCTTTATAGAAGGAAGGGCATCCACAACCGTCTGTACAAGAGCGACTCGATGATCGGAGTAGGAGTGATCGGTCGCTATATGAAGCGTGCGAGCTCCTTTGTCTCCCGCCTTCTGGAGAGCAGCAAACAACCTATCGTCTTCTCCTGCAAGACCATCGTCCGAGGTAATGATGAGGACGGGTCGAGATACCAGCGCTGGAGCAAAGTTGACGAAATTTAGTTCAGCTCGTTTGCGAAAGACTTCGTGACCGAGAGACTCAGTCGTGCAGCCCGCCAGTGGTGCCAGATCGTTTTTTGTTTGTTGTTTAACAAACTTCGCCACCGCAGCCTCTTCCTGTTCGTCAGGCAGGTTCGCAAATCCGCTGGCGATATTCCATGCTGAAATCATGATTACACCAGCGACCTTCGGATCGTGAGCCGCAGCCGAGGCCACCGCGAAACCTCCCATGGAGTGCCCTATAAGGACAATCCTTGTGGGATCGATCCGATACTTTGCAACGGTGGCAGGATCGCGTAGGAAAGCAACCTCGGCGTCGGCATCTTCGAGCACATGAGTAAAAGAGAAGTCGCCTTTAACTCCCCACGACCCTCGATAGTGGACGGCCATCACATTCCATCCCGCGCGGCGAACGGCCTGTGCGATATCGAGGTTTTGCTCGTAGCCGGGAAAGCCATGCATGACGATGGCGGTAGGATGCGGGCCCGCCCCCTGAGCGAGATAGAAGACTCCCAGTAGCTGTTCGCCGTGAGAAGGCACGGAGAGCTGCACCATGGAGGCTGGTGCCGCCTTATCGGGCGCAGGATCGGCAGCGATGACCTTGGGTTGCTGTGCGTACAGCGTTGATGTCGAAAGGACGATTGCAGCAAGAACCGATCGCAACGTCATGCGCTGATTGTAAGCTGGATTCCGCGCTGTTCCGGCGCAGAAAGTTTTGCCGGAGGAAGAATGGTCAATCGTCGCAGATTTATGTTGCTGGCGGGTGCTGCTGTCGTGCAGGCGAATACCCCAGGCCGAGCCGAAGCGAAACGCGTAGCGATAGCAACGCCGAGTAGACCCGGGCCGGTGATGCCGGTGGACTTTACCGGCCTGAGCTACGAGATCGGGCAGCTCTATAACGCCGACTACTTCTCGTCGAGAAACACTGCCTTGATCAGTGCGTTCAAAAAGCTCAGTGATCATGGTGTCCTGCGATTGGGAGGACACCTGAGCAACATCACCGTCTGGGAGGGTGCTGGGCAGGATGAGTCAAAGCAGCTACGTGGCGTTCGTCATGGCATCGAAGATTATTGGGAGTGGCCTCTGGTCGACCCGACAGTCCAGCACAACAAAAAAGGCATGATCACGCGCAAAGCGATCGAGAACCTGCGAGATTTTCTGGATGCTGTGAATTGGCGCCTGATCTATGGGTTGAACTTCGCATGCGGCAGCTCAGCCCGCGCTGCCGACGAGGCTGGATTCGTGTCGCAGGTGATGGGCAAGAGGCTGATCGCATTTGCGGTCGGTAACGAACCGGATGGGTTCGGCGAAGACCAGTTCTTCCGAACGAAGGGCTACGACTTTGCTCATTACATCACCGAGTACGACGAGTGGGTAAAAGCAGTCCGCACAAGGACCCCGCATGCTCCCTTCGCTGGCCCCGACACGGAAGGCAAGGTAGGAACATGGGTGAAGGAGTTCGCGCGGCGCACCAAAGGCGACGCGGTCCTCCTGACGAGTCACTTCTACGGCATGGGTCCTGCGAGCGATCCGCGAATGACGGCCGAGCGGCTGCTGCGAAAGGTCCATCCCGAATTGGAAGAGCAGATCGCGCAGGTCGATGAGGCGGTAGCGTTGGCGGGGGGCACGCCCTACCGGATGGATGAAGGCAACTCGTGTTTCGGTGGCGGCAGACCAGGAGTAAGCGACGCCTATGCGTCGGCACTGTGGGCAGCGGATTACATGCTGCGCGTGGCCTCAGCTGGGTTTGTCGGGGTCAACCTGCATGGAGGCGGCGTAGGCATTTATACGCCAATCGAAAGCAGTGACCGCGCTGCCGCGACACCGCGCCCCGTCTACTACGGGATGCAACTAGCGCAGGAATTTACAGGACTTGCGGTCGCTCCTTGTGAGCTGAAAACGGAAGCAAATGCAACCGCTTACGTTGGAACTCGTGCGAATCGCGTGGTGAAACTCGCCGTAGTGAACAAAGGAGCGGATGCAATCGAGATTGAGCTGTCCGGGGCCTTCTCATCGGGCCTATATGGCTTCAGTTATGAGTATGCTGTTTGAGACCTATGACCCAGCAATCCGGATACCTTCAGACGAAGCCCCATTACGAGATCCTCGATGGCCTGCGTGGCGTAGCCGCGATGGTTGTCGTCATCTTCCACATCTTCGAGGCGCATCACTTCGGTGATCCGTTTCACCAGGTCATCAATCACGGATACCTTGCAGTAGATTTCTTCTTCCTTCTGTCGGGATTCGTGGTGGCGTATGCGTATGACGATCGCTGGGGAAAGATGACTCAGGCCGACTTCTACAAGCGTCGTCTTATCCGGCTGCAACCCATGGTGATCATGGGCAACATCATCGGCGCACTGCTGTTCTACTTTGGAAGCGGCCCGGTGTTTCCGCCGATCAGCACCACACCGGTGGGAAAGATGCTGCTCATTATGCTGGTTGGCTTCACCATGATTCCCATTCTGCCCTCCATGGATATTCGCGGGTGGCAGGAGATGCATCCTCTGGATGGCCCGGCATGGTCGCTCTTCTTCGAGTATGTCGCCAACATCCTGTATGCAATGGGATTGTGGAAGGTCTCAAAGAAGGTGCTATCCGTTCTGGTGGTGCTGTCGGCGGGGCTGCTCATTCATCTACTGATCCTCGGGCCGCGAGGCGATGTCATCGGCGGATGGAGCGTAACCCCTGAGCAATTGCATATCGGGTTTGCTCGCTTACTGTTTCCGTTTCTCGCCGGAATGCTGCTGATGCGTCTGGGCAGACGGATTCACGTTCGGGGAGCTTTCGCGTGGTGCAGTCTGATCCTGGTTGTTGTCCTCGCCATTCCCAGAATCGGGGGACCTCATCATCTTTGGATGAATGGGCTGTACGAGGCGTTCGTGATCATCCTCGCCTTCCCGATGGTGGTTGCGATGGGTGCCGGAGATCGTGTCGTAGCAGGCTTTGAAGAAAAGACGTGCAAGTTTTTCGGGGATATCTCCTACCCTCTCTACATCACCCACTACCCGCTGATCTACGTTTATACGGAATGGGTGATCGATAAGAAGCCGACAGCGATGTCCGGCACAGTAGGAGGCGTTGTGCTGTTTGTCGCGGCGCTGACGATCGCCTACGCCTGCCTGAAGCTTTACGACGAGCCGGTGCGCAGGTGGCTCAGTGCGAGATATCTGGGTAAACAAAGCTCAGGCATTCATTCCAATGCCTGAGCCGTTTTCCTCTGTGTGACAATCTTTTCCTAATTTTTGCGTTTCTCTTGCATACAAGGGGTAGGTACATTCGTGCGGGCTCCCTGCACAACCTATTCCTGAACTATGCAATTTGGAGGAGATATGAACGCTTCGTCGGTCAGACAATCTACGACCGCAAA
>Ga0268266_10004581_pt1 | contig 13204 bp, 13 predicted proteins | sample KBSS13metaG_FD_190356 | JGI IMG/M metagenome (GOLD analysis project Ga0268266, IMG submission 190356) | Switchgrass rhizosphere microbial communities from Kellogg Biological Station, Michigan, USA - KBS S1-3 metaG (SPAdes) (version 2) | ecosystem: Host-associated > Plants > Roots > Rhizosphere...
CGTCACTGTTTGGGACCCCAAGGGCTTGCGTACGCCTTGGCATGTCGTGGTGCATTACAAGCGCGGCACGACGCCCGGGTCGCGTATCGACATGTGGTCGTGTGATTCGAACAACAACGTGGTACGGACGCCGAGTGGCGGCTCGCAGCAGCTCCTGAGGGGCGAGACGGTCACGATCCAGAGAGCCTACAAGGATCCCGACACGTTCTACCTGACCGAAGCGCAGAAGAAGCTCTTCGAGGCGGACGCGGCCGAGGCATCGAAATGAGGAATCCCGGTGTGAAGAAGTGGCTGCTGACGCTTTTCCTGGCCGCCATGGCGGGCTCCGCCCTGGCGCATCACTCGGCGGCGATGTTCGATTTCAGCAAGACCGTCACCGTGCAAGGCACCGTGAAGGAATTTCAGTACACCAACCCCCACTCGTGGCTGCAGGTGCTCGTCGTGGGGGCCGATGGCAAGACCGTGGAATGGGGTTTCGAGACCGAAGGCCCTTCCACGCTGCTGCGCTCGGGGATCAAGGCCAAGACCTTCAAACCCGGCGACAAGGTGACCATCGTCGCGAGTCCGATGCGCGATGGGCGTCCTGCGGGTGCGTGGATCTCCGCCACCAAGGCGGATGGTACGATCTACAACCTGCGCCCCGGTCCGAAGCCTGCCGCCGCCGCTAAGTCGTAAGCGCGGGATTCAAAGCATCTCCAGCGGTTGTTTTTTCCGGGGCGGTGGGAACGCCCGATCGAGCTCGACTCGGTCCTGGTCGGTGAGCCGGATATCCAGCGCTGCGCGATTCTCATCAACGTGCGCCGGGCGCCCGGTACGCGGAATCGCGATGACGCCCTCCATCTGGAGCACCCAGGCGAGCGCGATCTGCGCAGGTGTGGCTTCGTGACGCTCCGCGATCCGCGCGAGCGTGGGGTTCGAGAGCAGCCGCGCCTGCTCGATCGGTGAGTAAGCCATCACTGGCATGTGATGTTGCCGGCACCAGGGCAACAGGTCCCACTCGATCCCGCGACGCGTCAGGTTATACAACACCTGGTTGGTTGCCGCGGCGTTCGCACCGGGCAGCGCGGCCAGTTCGTCGAGATCGTCGCTGTCGAAGTTGCTGACGCCCCAATAGCGCACTTTCCCCGCCGCAATGAGTGCTTCGAAACCCTTGAGGGTTTGCTCCAGCGGGATCGCTCCCCGCCAGTGCAGCAAGTACAGATCGATGCGGTCCGTTCGCAGACGACGCAAGCTGGCTTCACACGCGGCGACGGTTCCCCGGGGACTCGCGTTATGGGGCAGCACTTTGCTGACCAGGAAGACCTCGTCGCGACGCTGGCCGAGGGCTGCGCCGACGAGCTCTTCCGTCGATCCGTTGCCATACATCTCGGCCGTATCGATGAGCGTCATGCCCAGGTCGAGCCCGCGGCGCAGCGCCGCAACCTCATCCTTACGGCGCGCGGGATCCTCACCCAACATCCACGTGCCCTGGCCGAGCACGGGGACGGTCTCTCCGGAGGGGAGTGCGATGGTACGGAGTCGCATGAATCAATACTCGAACCGATCAACCCTCGCCATCCGTACGCGGGGTATCAGATCAGTTCCGGTCGAAGACTGATTTGAATTCAGTCGCCTCGATCGCACGATCGAACCATGCTTCGATGGAGGCCAGATCGGCAGCAAAAATGCGTGCACGCAGCGCCTCTGATACGGCGCCGATACGCCTCTCCAGCAACCGCACCAACGCCTGCGCCTCGCCTCTGGCCTCGCCTCTGGCCTCGCCCCGAGCCTCCCCGACGGCAATGCCTTCTTCGAAGTACTCCTTACCGAAACTTCGCATGATCTGTTCCGCGTAGTCGGGCATAAACCGTTTCACTGCTTCGCGCAGCGCCTCAGGACTGACCGGGACTGGTCCCTTGCCAATATAAGCGAGGATCTCCACGACATCCACTATCGGCAGCTGCGCTCCTTCGGCGAGCAACACCTCCAGGCGCTCGGACAGATCGGGGCGCAGGACATATTTCAAAGCCTTGAGGAAGGCTCGCAGCCGGATGTGTGTAGAGAGCGCGTTGTCCTCTATCCGGGCTAAGTCTACCAGCGCGTGATGGAAGGAGATCATGTAGGGGCGCAACGGCCCAGGAACAGTGCCAAACAGATCCTGGAACTCACAGGACAACTCCCAACCGTCCGGTCCGTGATGCGCTACGAGCGGTAATACCAGTGGCAGGGGTAAGCGTTCATGCTCCTTATACCAACGCGTCAGAATGCGCACGATGTAGCGCAGAAGTTGAAGCCGGGTCGCCTGGTCCGGTGAGCTCTTGTGCTCCATGAGCAAATAGGCCAGCGCATCCTGCTCAGTTTTCAGCTGGATCCGGAACAGGAGATCGGTATGGTGCTGTCCGAGGAGCTCGTCCACGAAAGACCCCGGCAACAGCTCTGGCGGCTCCGGGGCGAGGAGGTCCACCACCTCCCGCGGCAGGTGCTCGCGCAGGAAAATGTCTGCGGCTTGTCGATCACTCAACGTCTGTTTGAAGAACGCATCGTGAATATTGGCGGATTTGGTCATGGCTCGCGCATTCAAACAGGAATCGCGCGAGGAAGTAAGTGGCTATTTCTGCGCTAACTGAGCAGAAACGCGAAGTTCCCTGAGGCTAGGTTGGTTATGCGGGTGACCGAACCACGTGCGACATCTTCACGCAATGAACACGTCCGATTCGCCGCGGTAACACTTACGCGCACATCAAGCCGCGGATGCAAGAGCGGACGCACACGTCCAGGCGAGCTCGCTGATCCTCCCGAACCGGTCATAGTCATTGTGCCGAGGTACTGATGGAATTCGACGGCCAGGACGACGAGTGGGGCTTGCCCCGTGGCTGGATCAACGTTTCGAGGATTACACCGGTAAGTTGGGCGTGTCCGCGAAATGACTGGCGTCAGCTCTTAGGCTGTTGGTGGCGCCAGGCTTCGATACGTTGTGTGACGTTGGCGCGGATGTTCCCGTAGAAGAGTCCGTAGTCGAAATCGTGGTACACGCCTCCGAGCGTCAGCACATCGCTGAAGTGCTTGCGCTCGTTGGCCGGGATCTCGACACCGAGCAGTCCGTTCTCACACCAGGCTCCCGTCAAGGCGGGAATGGGGGCGGGTAGGGGCTCATGGCTGCCGGCGCTGTAGAGCGCTCCCAGGTTGGCCGAGGCTGGAGCGGACCCATCCAACTGCCAGGTGAGCGGATTGACACAGACCAGGGGACGGCCGGATATCGGTTGGTAGCTTCCTTGCCACCAGATGACGGACGTATCCCGGCGCCGCTGATCGTCGTGGCCGCGACGCACGCTGTTCCAGGATATGGCGCAGCCCGTCGCATTCGCGTTATGACAGACGGGCATGCCGATTTGCTCGATCTGGGTCGGCAACGCGAGGCCGATCACATAGGCAGCCACCAGGCGTGACAGCAGGGGTTTGCCCACGATGCGCTCCTGGAGCAACCGCATCGCATGGATGGAGCCCTGGCTGTGACTCGCGATGATGAAAGGACCGCGAGGGTTGATTTTCAGGAATTGTTCGAACGCGCGGGCAACATCGCCGTAAGCCAACTCGTCCGCGGCGTACCCCTCGGGCGTGTTGCTGATTATCGCGCGCACGGAAGCCTGGCGATAACGTGGTGCGTAGAGGGCGCAGCAACCGTTGAAGACACTGGCTTGGAAGCGCAGAACCGCCTCGTCGACACGGTCCGATGGCCCACTGCCGGACTCGAAGCCCGCGTTGCCCATCACCGGCGCCAGGTAGGTCGTCGGGTGTATGAAGAAAACCGGGACGCTCCGTTTGTCCGCGGCCACAGCCGCAGTGCCGGCCGGGACATCCTCGGCGGCGCTCGGTGTACCGGGATAGGCCGCCCAGGCGGACGGTTGGCTGTAGTCCGGGGAAGGCGGCGAGCTTGCTGCGGCGAATGCAGGGAAGGCGATCGACAACAACGCCCACGCGAGAGCCGGTTTCATGCGCAACATGTCGGCGCGACCTCCTTCAGTACGCCACGCAGCCGCAGGATACCTAAATCAAACGTCGGTTGGGCTGCAACGGTTGACTGGATCGGCACTGAGCCTCCCTTGCGGCCGGATTGAGCGCGACCGCTACTCCTGGACCGCGACGCTTTGCACCAGCATGACTTCGCACGCACCCGCTCCCGTGTCGCTGCGGGTGAGTGAGGTGCTGAAATACGTGCCGTTGGCGCGCACTCCGTCGACCAGCAACCCGGTGAGGTGTACGACCTGTCCAACTCTCAGCCTGGCAAGCGCTGACCTCACGACCGGGTCGGCGGGAATGACGTGTGTATTGGCGCTGTGCTCGATGACCGCCTGCCGCGGAATGGGCAACGGGGCGATCGGTCGCCAGCCATAGAAGCGGGCGCCCTGGTCAATCTTCAGCGAGCTCAACACCCCGTTGTCCGACAGGGCGCCCCAGCCGAGAGCGAGGTCTTGCGGGATGAGATCGGACAAGGCATCGAACGAATAGTCTTCCCGACTCAGAATGCGAGCCGTGATGTCGTAGGAGGCTCGTGGAGTGAGTGTCCAGTGTCCGTAGGTAATGCTCGGTGCCCGTTGCAGATCCAACTGCCCGGGATCGTCGGGTGCAAGGATCCCGTCGGGCGGGTGAACGGGGCGCAGGCGCCACTGGTGGGCCCCCTGCCACAGGGCCACGGCCGTCAGCGCGATGAGTGCGATCCTCTGCCAGTCCATGGACGCATGTTGGCGCCCGCTGTGGCGGGCGGAGTGATCGTCATCAAGTTTTCTGCAGGCGTCGGGTGTTTTTCGTGAGCTGTATCACATAAGATCGAGCGCTCACGAGGGGGAGTAGCGGGCTCACTTGAACGAACGCGGCGGGGCTTCGAATTCGTCCTACCAGTGGTGGCTGACGGCCCTGCTGAGTACGAATTTCGGCTTCGTGCTCTTCGATCGTAACGCGCTCAACTTCCTGATGCCGTTCGTGCAGCCGGAGCTGGGTCTCAACAACACCGAGATTGGCGTGCTGGTGGGCGGTCTCTCGCTCACGTGGGCACTGGCCGCCTTCGGCGTCGGTTACCTGACGGACCGTTTCGGATCGCGCAAACGGTTGCTGGTCATTTCTTCTGTTGCCTTCGCCCTGTGCTCGTTCGCGTCGGGGTTGGCTCCGAGTTTCATGGTCATGCTGGGGACGCGCCTCGCAATGGGTGTGGCAGAGGGCGGGATCATGCCGCTCAGCCAGTTGCTGATCGCCGCACAGGTGGATGAGCGTCACCGCGGTGTGGCCATGGGTATCGCCCAGGGACTGGGCTCCAGCCTCATGGGCTCGTTTGTCGCGCCGGTTCTGCTGGTGAGTTTTGCAACGGCTTATGGCTGGCGCCACGCATTCTTTCTCGCGGCCGCGCCGGCGCTCGTCGTCGCATTGGTGATCGCTGTCGTGGTCCGCGACACTCCGCGGACCGCAAGTCCTCCGGAGAAGGAGACCGTGTACGTCCGCGGGACGTTCTGGCAATCCCTGGCCGACAGCAACGTTGTTCGTTGTGCCGCCCTGAGCGTCCTGTTCGTCTCCTACCTCGTGGTCTGTTGGGCCTTCATGCCGCTGTATCTCACACGCGTTCTCGGCTACGACGCCTCGACCATGAGCTGGCTGATGGGCGTCCTGGGGATCGCCGCTACGCTGTACTCTTTCGCGCTGACGGCACTGTCAGATCGCATTGGCCGCCGCGCGGTCGTCGCCGTGACCTCGTTGCTGGCGCTCATTCTGCCGCTCGGCGCGCTATTGCACTCCGGCTCACCTTGGACCTTGGCGGCGGTCTTCTTCATCGGGTGGAGCTTTACCGGGGCGATGCCCCTGGTGATGGCCGCAATCCCTTCGGAAAGCGTCGACGCCCGCAATATCGGCAGTGCGTTGGGCATCTGCATGGGAGGCAGCGAGATTCTGGGCGGTGTGCTTTCACCGCTGCTGGCCGGTTCGCTCGCGGACCGGGTTGGCTTGCAGGCGCCGCTCTACTGCCTGCTCACCTTCGCGCTGTTGAGTTGCTTTGTGGCCGTCGGCCTAAGAGAGACCGCGCCGCGTGTGCTCGCTCGCGGCGCTACATTCCAACGGCGCGTCGAAAGACAGTAGCACGGGTCCGGGGAGTGCTGACGATGACGCGTTGCACGACGCCGGCCTCGCGCTCCAGGCGAATCAACATGCCGGGTGCCAGTCCGGGCGACCAGAACCGTACCAGGTCGGGACCGACACTGGCGGCTGGATAGTGACCGACACCGTATTCCCCGGTGATGACGACCTCGAGCCCGGTGCCTTTGGCAAGGAAGCGGAGGGTGGCCGCCGCGCAATCGCTGCGATAGCTTTCCGGAGCGGCTTGCGCGACCTCGGCGGCACTCATCGGCGTGCCGCTGACGCGCTGGGCAACGTGCCAGCCCGAGCGATCGAGGTACTCGATCTCGCCATTCGTGGCTTGCGGATGCGGACGGAACAACATGTCACCGCTGCCGACATCCATTCCGAAGGGCCAATGATCCGCGCTGGACGGGCGAGTCTCCAGCGGTACCCGTGAGGCGCCGAACTGGGTCAGAGCGAGTTTCCCGTCGAGGTCCGCCAACCCGAACAGCATACCTGTAGCGGGAGCGACGTACTCACCCAACAAGGATCCGAACGCGATGGCGGCGGGTGGCGCGGGAGGTTCCTCCAGCCGCCCGTCCAACAACATCGCTACGATCTTCTGGCTGAGATCGACGGCCGGAGCAGGGCGGTTGAACATCACCACCACGTCCAGGTCTTCCTCCCGGATCGTCAGGAAATTCGCGGTCACACCGGGGAAGGTGCCCGCATGATGTATCAACCGCAGGCCGCGCCAGGGCTTGGTGATCAGGCCCAGGCCATACCGCGACTCGAGTCCGTTCGCGAGCCGGGTTGGCTGCGCAAGGGTGTCGAGCGACACGGGGCCGTGCGCCCGGCGTAAATAGGCCGCCCAGCGCAGGAGATCGTCCACCGTCGAAATGATGCCGGCGTCGCCAAACAGTTCCTCTGCGAGGATCGTGCTGTGTTGCCAGCCACGGCCGGAGCGGTCGGATGCGCGCTGATAGGTTGTCGCGACACCCGACTTCACCGGCAGGTCCCACCGGGGTAGTGAGGTCGAGCTCAGGCCGGCATCGGCGAAGATGCCATCGCGCAGTACGTCCTCGAGCGGGGCGTCGGCCACGCGCTCGATCGCCCACGTGAGCAGCATGTAGCCGGCATTGCTGTAGCTCATGCCGTGGCCTGGAGGGAAGTTGATCTGCGTCAGCCGGGACTGCAGGGCTGCCGGCCTTCCCGCGGGCATCAGCGCGAATCCATCGAACACCGCGTGGTCGATATAACAACGCAGCCCGCCGGTATGCGTCATCAACTGGCGCAGCGTTGGCTCACGTTGCGGTGCCGACAGCTCTGGAACCCAACGGCCGATGGGCTCATCCAGATTCAACTTGCCGTCCGCCGCCAGGCGCAGGGCGGCGGCGCAAGTGAAATGCTTGGTGATGGACGCCAGCGGCATGCGGGTCGCCGGTGTCAGGGCGACCCCATGTTCGACATTCGCCAGTCCGAACGCGGCTCGGTAGACCAACTCGCCCCGGTGCGCGACGCCGACGACGCACCCCGGCGCATCGTTGCGCCGGTAAGGTTCGAAGAGCTGATCGAACCTGGCGTTCACGTCCGGCGGGGCAGGCTCGTCAGCCCTCTTTGCTCTTGTCGTAGGTCCCGAGGCCGGGCTTGAAGGTCTTGTCGTCGAGGAATTGCTTCATGGCGATGTGCCGGCCATCCGACTTGTCGTGCCAGTTCAGGGCTTCCTGCGCACGGATCAGGTATTCCTCGGCGTTCTGATAGGTCATTTCGCGTACGCGACGCACGCAGTCCTTGGTGGCCTTGAGGGTGAAGGTGTTCTTCTTGAGCAGCTTTTGCGCGACTTCGAGGACGCGCGCCTCGAGTTTGCCCGCTGGCAGCGACTCATTGACCAGGCCCGCGGCCTCGGCGTCCTTACCGGTCAGGTTCTCACCCATGAGCGCGTGGTACATGGCCTTGCGCATCGGCATGAGCTCGGTGGCCACCTTGGTGGCGCCGCCGCCGGGGAGAATGCCCCAGTTGATTTCCGAAAGGCCGAACTGCGCGTCGTCCGAGCAGAATGCGAGATCGCAGGAGAACAGCGGCCCGTAGGCACCGCCGAAGCACCACCCATTGATCATTGCGATGGTGACCTTCTGGTAGTTACGGAGCCGCTCCCACCACGCGTAGGCCTCGCGCTGCGAGTGGCGTATGCCAACCAGGCCCAGCGCTTCCGTCTCGCGGAAGTACTCCTTCAAGTCCATGCCGGCCGACCAGGCCTCGCCTTCGCCGGTGAGCACCAGCACGCCGACATCCTCCCGAAACTCGAGCTCGTTCAACACGCGGAGCATCTGCCGATTCAGCTTCGGACTCATGCAATTGCGCTTTTCCGGGCGATTAAACTTCACCCAGGCTATGCCGTCGCGTACGGTTGAACTGACTGTGTCGGCTTCAGTGCGCTCGGCCATTGCATGTCTCCCGGATTGGATGAGTATAGTTTACAGTTCTATCATATAACTGACTCGATTACCATAGGCCCACATGAAAACGAGGACTCCCGAATCTCTGCAGGAGCCCCTTCTGGGGTTGACCGGCTATGTTCTGCGCCGGGCGTCGACCGCCGCCTTGGGCGAGTTCAGCCACAAGCTGGCTTCCCTGGACTTACGTCCGACGGATGCGGCGCTGCTCGTGCTCATCGATGCCGCCCCCGAGGTGACCCATAGCGAGGCGGCCGAAGCGCTCGGGCTACGGCGCCCCAACCTGGTGCCCGTCGTGGCGGGCCTCGAAAAGCGGGGCCTCCTCGAGCGCAAGCGGTTGGACTTCCGCTCCGAGGGCCTCGTCTTGACCGAAAGTGGCAGTGCGCTTCTGAAGAAGGCACGCCAGATCATCGAGCTCCACGAAGAGCAGTTGATCGCCCGCGTCCCGGAGAAACTGCGGCCGATGGTTCTGCCGATTCTCATGGCGCTGTGGGGGCAAGGTGGCTAGCCTGGTTGCCGCGGCGGACCCTGTTTTCGGCGCGGAGGTGATGCAGTCTTTCGTGAGCCAGCCGGGCTTCCTCCTCGCGCGGATCAATCAAATCTACGTCGCGTTACATAACGAGGTTTCCCATGGAGAGACGCCTGCCCAGGCGGAGTTCCTCCTTCTGTTGGCCAACAGCGAGAAACCCGACCAGGCCTCCCTCGCGCGCACGGCCGGTGTCGATACATCCACCACCACCTTGGTGCTGGACAACCTCGAAGCGCGAGGACTCATCGCGCGGGAGTCGGATCCGGATGACCGGCGGCGCTTTGTCGTCAGCCTGACTGCGGCCGGTCGCAAGCAGGTCAGCCATACCCGGGCAGCCTTCCTGGAGACGCAGTCCCGGCTGGTGAGCCCTTTGAGTCAGGCCAGTGTGGGCCCTTTCGTGCAGATGTTGCAGCAGATCGGTGCCAATCCGGACAGCCCGGCGCCAGCGTGGTTGTCGGAGGAGGGCCCCATGGGCGCTGGCGCAGCCGCGGGCGCGGGCTCGGGCTCGCGAGAGAGCCTGGTAACCCGCGCGCCCGGCTTCCTCTGCCGTCGTGCTCTGCAAGTGTGTGAAGCCTATTTCGTCGGTTGCGCGGCCTCGCTGAATCTCACGCCGCGGCAGTACTCGGTCCTTTTCATCGTGAATCGCCACCCGGGGCTCAGCCAGGCGGGGTTCGCAAGAATTTTCGGACTGGATCCGGCCACTTGTGCCGTGATCATGAAGAATCTCGCGACCCGCCGGCTGCTCGATCGCAAGATCTCCAGCCAGGACAGGCGCGAGCGCCTCTACTCGTTGACGGCGGCTGGTGCGCAGGCGCTGCGGGCGGCTAAGCCGCTCGTCGACAAATCCGAGCGGCTGGTCCTGCGCGGTCTCTCCAGGACACAGACCCGGGAGTTGGTCTCACGATTGCAAGCTATCGTCAAAGCCCACAGCCGCCGCCTGGCCTTTCCGGGAGTCTTCTTCGCGTAAGCGGCGCAGAGTTGACAGCGAGGCGGCGCAAATAAAGAATGACGTCTCATGATCTGACGTCTGGCGATTCAGGGGGGAAGAGCATGGCAGATGTCCGGACGATCGCTGTGCGCAATCCGCGTACGGGCGCGGCTGAGTTCAGCTTTGCGCCAGCCACCGCCGAAGAGGTCGCGCGCAAGGCCGCGCGCCTGCGGAATAACCAGAAGAAATGGGCCGCGCGACCTGTTCAGGAGCGCATATCCATCATGCGGCGTTGGATCGCGGAGCTGGTGGCTCATGCGAAGGTCATAGGCGCCGCGGACGGCGCCGATACCGGTGGCTGTCACACATCCCAATTCACTGCCTTCATCGCAGTGGCGAACATCAGTGGTTGGTGCGAGGACGTTGAAGGTGTGCTCACTCGCGCTCATGTCAACGACCAGTCGATCACCATGCCCGCGGTGCAGATCCGCTCGCAGCTCATCCCGTATTCGCTGGTTGGCGTCATCAGCCCCTGGAATGCACCTATGATGCTGTCGCTGCTCGATGCCGTGCCGGCGCTGTTTGCAGGTAGCGCGGTGCTGCTGAAGCCCAGCGAGGTAACTCCCAGGTTCGTCGAGCCTTTGCTGCACACTGTGCAACGGGTGCCGGAGCTGGCCGAGGTGTTTGATGTTGTGCTGGGGGACGGGCGTACCGGACAGGACGTCATCTCCCAGGTGGATCTCGTTTGTTTCACGGGCAGTGTGCCCAACGGCCGCAAGGTGGCGCTCGCCTGCGCCGAACGCCTGATTCCGTGTTTTCTCGAGCTCGGTGGCAAGGACCCGGCGATCGTGACTGAGACCGCCGACATCGAGCGTGCGACGACGGCCGTGCTGCGCGGCGGAGTGTATGCGACCGGCCAGGTTTGCTACTCCGTGGAGCGCGTGTATGTCCATGAGTCCATTCACGACCGCTTCGTCGCGGAGTTGGTTCGCAAGGCGCAGCAGGTGCGGCTCAACGACCGGGATCCGCTCGATGGCCACATCGGTCCGTTCATCTTCGTGCGCCAGCCCGAGATCGTGGAGTCACACCTCCGGGAGGCGGTCGAGAAGGGTGCGAAGGTCCTCACGGGTGGCGTAACGGAAGTGCTCGGGGGCGGCCTTTACATGCGGCCGACGGTGGTCACCGAGGTCGACCACACCATGCGCTTGATGCGGGATGAGACGTTCGGGCCGATTCTGCCGGTCATGCGTTACCGCACCGTCGACGAGGCTGTAGCCCTCGCCAACGACACTGAGTTCGGGTTGACCGCTTCGGTCATCGCGGGCTCCGAGGCCGAGGCGGTCCCGATCGCCGAGCGGGTGAATGCCGGCAGCGTGTTTGTGCAGGACACGTTCCTGACCTTCGCGAAGCTACGCAAGATCGGCACGCACAGCTTCGGAGTGTCGGGGCTCGGTGGCTCGCGGACCGGTCCGGAGTCGATCATGCGTTTTCTGCGTCGCAAGGCCATCCTGATCAACCAGGGAACGCCTGCGAGCATCCTCGATGACAAGCCGGGAGATGTCGCGGGCCCGCGGCGCTGAAATCCGGCCACACCTGGAGGGGTTATGAGCTCGAGCTGGTCGCTGAGTGCGTTGGATCGGTTGGAGATCCAGGAGCTCTACGCGCGTTATGCGTGGGGGATCGATCTCGGGGATGCCGAAATGGCGCTGTCCACCTTTGCCGAGGATGCCTGGTTCGATCACCTGTGGCAGGGCCGCGTCCAGGGGCACGAGGCCATCCGCAAGAACCTGGAATCGCTGTGGTACGAGCGGCAGAGCTGGTGGTATGGGCGGCAGCACATGATGAATCATTTCATCATGGACCCGCTGGAGGAGGCGGGCACCGCGCGAGTCCGTTGCTTCTTCCAGATCCTGCAGTTCAACGTCGAGTATCGGAACAACTTCGTGTTCGGCATCGGGACGCGTGATGACGTGTTGGCCCGGATCGGCGGGCGCTGGGTATTCAAGTCGCTGCGGGTGAACGCCTGGACCGAAATGGACCAGGTCCCGTGGAAGGCCGAGCTGCTCATGAAGCCGCGTCCCAAGGCAGCGACGTCCGAGGATGCGCCCAAGTGAAGATCAGCGCCGCGGTCAGCCGGTCGCAGGCCCCTACGCCCACTATCGAAACACTCGAGCTCGAGGCCCCGCGCGCGGGTGAGTTGCTCGTGCGGATGAGCGCCACGGGCATCTGTCATACCGACCTGCATGCACACGCCGGGCGGCTTGCGCCGCTGCCCATTGTGTTGGGTCATGAGGGGTCGGGAGTCGTGGAGGCGGTAGGCGAGGGGGTGCAGGGCTTCGCGCCGGGCGATGCCGTCGTCATGAGCGGCAGCTCCTGCGGGGATTGCCCGAACTGCACCACCGGGCTGCCGAGCTACTGCGACCAGGCCATGCCGCGTAACTTCGGGGGGCAACGCCCGGATGGCAGTACCGGGTTGACTGCCGCGGACGGCTCGAAGATCCACTCGCATTTCTTCGGGCAATCCTCGTTTGCCACTCACGCACTGGTCCCGCAGCGCACGGCGGTGAAGCTCGAGCCCGGTCTCCCACCGGAGGTCATGGCTCCGTTGGGATGCGGCGTCATCACCGGGGCGGGCTCTGTCATCGAAGCCCTGCGCGTGGGCGCGGGCAGCAGCATTGCGATATTTGGAGTGGGGGGAGTAGGGCTCAGCGCAGTGATGGCCGCGCGGCTCGTCGGTGCCGAGCGAATCGTCGCCATCGATACCAATCCGACACGACTCGAGTTGGCGTTGGAGCTGGGGGCCACGGACCGGTTTGCCGCCGATACTCCCGATCTCGTCGACCGCATCCGGGCCACGACCGGGCGCGGCGTGAATTTCAGTTTCAACACGACGACGAGCCCGGCCGTTTTCATGAGCGCCCTGGACTGCCTGGCCATGCGTGGCGTGGCTGGCTTCGTGACCGCGCCGCGCGGCGACTGGGTACCTCCCATGTTCAAGATGCTCGCGGGCGGACGGATGCTGCGGGGCATTCTGGGCGGAGATGCCGCCCCGAAGCAGTTCCTGCCGCGGTTGATCCGTTACTGGCAGCAGGGTCGTTTTCCTTTCGAGCGCCTCATCCGGTTCTACCCATTCTCCGCCATCGCGGAGGCGTTCGCGGACATGGCTGGCGGGCGTGTCATCAAGCCGGTCCTGCGCTTCAATTGAGGAGGCACTCAAAT
>Ga0268266_10004583_pt1 | contig 13200 bp, 9 predicted proteins | sample KBSS13metaG_FD_190356 | JGI IMG/M metagenome (GOLD analysis project Ga0268266, IMG submission 190356) | Switchgrass rhizosphere microbial communities from Kellogg Biological Station, Michigan, USA - KBS S1-3 metaG (SPAdes) (version 2) | ecosystem: Host-associated > Plants > Roots > Rhizosphere >...
GTCTCGTTCTCCTCGGGCGTGTGAGACGTCGGCCATGCCGCGTTGGAGCCGTTGCTGTAGACCATGACGTCGCCCGTGCCGTAGTCCGCGGCCATCTCCACTTTGAAGAAGACGAAGTAATCGACGTCGGGCGCATTCGAGCCGATCTGCGCGTCCGGATCGCTGACCTGCGTCCACGTGCCGGCGCTGCCCGAGCCAGCGCTGCTCCACGTCCAGGTATCCGCTCGCCGGCTGTGGCCCGCTAATCCGTAGCTGCCACCGAACAACACGAGCTGTTTCTTCAGCGGGTCGTAGACCATGCCCGCGTTGACGCGCACCGGCGGCACGTCGGATCCGCCGCCGTCGGAGAGCTCGGTCCACTGCGTGCCGTCCCACGCCCACAGATCGTTGTTGCTCTCGCCGCCGAACAGGATCGTCGCGCCGACCTCCGGATCGTACGCCATCGACCCGTTCGAGCGTGCGGGTGGACGAACCGACGGCGTGAGCGCGTACCAATTCGAGCCGTCGTATTCGTACATGTTGTCGGTCGGATTGTCGTTGGCATCCAGGCCACCGAACATCACGAGCCGGCGACGCACCGGATCGAACGCGATCGACGCGCCGGCCATCGCCGGCGTCGGAACGACCTGCGTCGCCGAGGTGGCCGACGACCACGCCAGCTTCTCGAGCTTGCAGTTGCTCGAGCAGCCGTCGTGGCTGATCCCGGCGCCGCCCGCGCTGCCGCCGTCGTCGCACTCTTCGCGGTTGATGAAATCGACCACGCCGTTGCCGCAGACCTGCGTCGACAGACAGTTCGCCGAGCAGCCGTCGGGCTGGCCGTCGGAGCCGGCGTCGGCCTGGTTGCCGTCGTCGCACGCCTCCCCCGGATCGAGGTAGCCGTTTCCACAGACACTCGGCACGCACACACCGCCGCGGCAGATTCCGGCGCTGCCACACGCACCGCCATCGGTCACACCGTCACACGCGGCGAGCTCGTCGCGCGAGGCGCAGACCTCGCCGGGCGAAGCCGAGCCCGCGCTCGGCGGCATGACCCTGCACACCGTATCGGGTGGGCAGACCCGGTCATCGGGGCAGCGCACCACCGTGGAGTCGACGCAGCCCACCAGCGCGATGACCATCCAGACGAGCTTCATGCGGCAAGCAGATGCGCCGCGCCAAACCGAAACCCACACTGTGGATTCGCCCCGCGAATGGCGCAGATCGCGCGTGCCCACAGGACCCGGCAATCGCACCCAGTACGGCATGGCGCCGCCGACGCTGCCGCGTCCTCCGCAGGTCACGGTCGCGACCGTGTCACCAGGCCTGCTGCCGCCGCCGGCGCCCGTCTCGTCCGCGTTCCAGGCCGGCCAGCGCATCCACCAGTACGAGCTCATTCGCGAGCTCGGCCGCGGCGGCATGGGCGAGGTGTGGGCCGCGCGCGACACCAAGCTCGGCCGGCGCGTCGCGATCAAGCTCGTGCGCACCGGCTCGCGCGTCGACGTCGACAAGTTCCTCGCCGAGGCACGCGCGACCGCGCAGTGCGATCACGAGCACATCGTCATCATCCACGCCGTCGACGAGCTCGACGGCCAGCCCTACATGGTGCTCGAGTACCTCGAGGGCGCGACGCTGCGCGCGGACATGGGGCCGCCGAACAGTGGCGTGCGAGTTTCGTCGGCGCGCACCGTCGAGGTCGGCTTGGCGGTCGCGCGCGCGCTCGCTCGCGCGCACGCGCTCGGCATCGTCCACCGCGATCTCAAGCCCGAGAACGTCTTCGTCACGAAGGCCGGCCAGATCAAGGTCCTCGATTTCGGCGTCGCCAAGGCGCTCGGCGGCGAGGGCCGCACCGACAAGACCCGCGGTCTGGCGGCGACGATGATGCCGTCGACGAACACGCAAGACGGCGCGATCACCGGAACGCTGCCGTACATGTCGCCCGAGCAGCTCGGGATGGACATCGTCGATCACCGCACGGATCTGTGGGCGCTCGGCATCATGATGTTCGAGATGCTCGCGGGCCGGCATCCGCTCGATTCGCCGAGCCCGCACATGCTGATCGCCAACGCGGGCTCGGCCGATCCGATGCCGTCGATCGCGCACTTCGTCCCCGATATCCCGCCGCAGCTCGCGCGCCTCGTCGACGCGTGCCTGGTCAAGACCAAGACCGGCCGCATCGCGCGCGCGGAGGATCTGATCGCGGCGCTCGAGCCGCTGTTGCCCGGGCGTCGCGGGCGCGCGCTCGCCGACGGCGAGAGCCCGTATCCGGGCCTCGCCGCGTTCCAGGCCACCGACGCGAACCGGTTCTTCGGCCGCGAGCGCGACATCGCGCGCATGGTCGCGCGGTTGCGCGAGCGCCCGCTCACCGCGGTGATCGGCCCGTCGGGCGTGGGCAAGTCGTCGTTCGTGCGCGCCGGCGTCGGCCCCGCGCTCGAGGCGTCCGGCGAGGCGTGGGACGTGGTCACGCTGCGCCCCGGGCGCGATCCGATCCAGGCGCTCGCGACCGTCGCGGCACGCCTGACCACGCACGGCGGCACGCAGCTCAACAACGAGCTGTCCCGCTACGACGAGCTGATGCGGCGCCTCGCGCACGAGCCGGGTTATCTCGGCACGCTCCTGCGTGCACGCGCGCTCGCGACCGGCTCGCGCATCTTGCTGTTCGTCGACCAGCTCGAAGAGCTGTACACGCTGGTGCCCGATCTCGCGACGCGCCGCGCGTTCACCGCCGCGCTCGCAGGCGTCGCCGATGACGCGACGACGCCGCTGCGCGTGGTCGTGTCGATGCGCGCCGACTTCCTCGATCGCGTCGCCGAGGATCCGCGATTCATGGACGAGCTCGGTCACGGGCTCGTGTTTCTCGCCGCGCCGACGCCCGATGGCCTGCGCGAGGCGCTCGTGCAGCCCCTCGAGATGACGCAGTACCGCTTCGAAACGCCGGCGATCGTCGACGACATGCTCGGCGTGCTCGCCCACACCGCGGGCGCCTTGCCGCTGCTCCAGTTCGCGGCGGCCAAGCTGTGGGAAGCGCGCGACCGCTCGCGTCGCGTGCTCACCGAGGACAGCTATCGCGCGATCGGCGGCATCACCGGCGCGCTCGCCAGCCACGCGGACGAGGTCGTCGTGCGGATGAACGCCGCGCAGCAGCAGCTGACGCAGCGGGTGTTCCGCCGGCTCGTCACGCCCGAGCGCACGCGCGCGATCGTCGAGCTGGCCGATCTCGAACAGCTCGCCGGTGGCGCGGAGCTGCGCCGCGTGATCGAGCAGCTGGTCGCGGCGCGGCTCGTCGTCGTGCAGACGCGCGGCGACGGTGGCGGCGGCACCGCGGAGATCGTCCACGAATCGCTGATCGAGCGCTGGCCGACGCTGCGGCGCTGGCTCGACGACGATCACGAGGACGCGGCGTTCGTGGCCGAGCTCGCGGCCGCGGCCAAGCAGTGGGAGGCGCGCGGCCGGCCGGCGGGCCTGGTGTGGCGCGGCGAGGCAGCCGACTACGCGCAGCGCTGGCTCGCGGCCAGGCCGCGGCAGCTGGCGGCGCGTGATCGCGCGTTCGTCGATGCGACGCTCGCGCTGGCCCGGCGAAGCAAGCGCCTGCGCCGCACGGCGCTGGTCGCAGCGTTCACGGTGCTCGGCGTGATCGCCGCGGGCGCGAGCGTCGCGGTCGTCTCGATTCGTAGCGCCGAGCAGGAAGCGCTCGCGGACCAGCAGGCCGCCGAACGCTCCGCCAAGGACGCGCACGCCGCGCTCGCCGAGAAGGAGCGACAAGAAAAGCTCGCCGCGGAGGCGGCGGCGCAGAAAGCAGCCGCCGAGAAGGCACGCGAGGCCGAATCGGCGCGCGCGCAGGTCGCCGAGGCGGCCAAGGCCGACGCGGACAAACAGGTCGAGGCCGATGCCGCCGAGCTCGCCGCCAAGAACCAGAAGCTCGAGGAAGCGCTCGCGGCGGCGCAGCGCGCGACCGCCGCACAGAAGGCGACGAGCGATCAGCTCGCGGCCGCCAACAAGGTGCTCCAGAAGCAGCTCGACGAAGCGGCGAAGCAGCGCAAGACGCTCAGCAAGGGCTCAGACCTGCACTGAGGTCAGAACGACCCGAAGACCGCGAGCGCGGCGCCGCCCGCGACCGGCGCGACGGTCACGTGCGCATGCTCGTCTGGATACACCGTGCGCGCGCGGTTGAGGTAGAGCAGCACGCCTCCGGTCGCGAGGGCCGCCACGCCCGCCGACATCAGGCCGATCGCGGCGATGTTCTCGGCGCTGCCCGGCGGACGTGGCGCCGTATCGCCCGTGCAACCGACGTGGCTGCACTGCGCCGCGACCTCGCGGTCGTATTCGTCCATCTCGTTCACCGCGAACGTGTGCAGGAGGCCGCCGAAACCCGCCAGCGCCGCGCCGGCGCCGAACACCAGCCATGGCTTCCACGTTGCCCAGCGGTGCACGACCTGGGCGGAGCCCGCGAGCGGGTCGAGTGTGACCTCGACGCGATCGTGCGCACCGCCGACCGAGACCACCTCGATCGTACGGGTCAGGAACCCGCGCTCGATCCCGGTCACCGCGTGATGGCCTGGCTGGACGCGGATCGCCTGCGCGCCGGGGCACGCCGCGATTGCCGGCTGGCCGTCGAGCATGACCCGCGCGCCGCCCTGCTTGCACGCGAGCTCGACCGTCGCGATCTGGTTGCCGAGCATCTTCTTGAACGCGAGCGCCTCGTCGTAGATCGCGGGCTCGAATGGCTCGGCGCCGTAGGCCAGCGCCTGGTCGAGCTGGTCCGACGCCTCGACGCTGCGATCGAGCTGGATGAGACAGCGCACGATGTTGAAGCGGATCGCGGGGTGTTCCCAGCGCGCCAGCGCACGCGTGTAGGTGTCGAGCGCCTCTTTGAACCGCTTGTCGACGAACAGCGCGTTGCCTTCGTCGACCAGTTGCTTGGCGCTCGCCTTGTCCGATTCGCTGACTTTCTCGGACCACGGGGCCGCCAAGCCCGCGGGATCGGCCGCGGCGGTCCCGGCCGCGACCACGAGCCCGAGGGCGAGCACACGCAACGATGGAACGGTCATCGCCCCACAAGGCGCTGTTCGCGGGCCAAATGTGGAATCGAAGCGAAGACGGCGCCTTTAGCCGCGTGGAGTCCCCCGTGCTGGCCGCGTGTTACCGGATCCGCGAACAGCTGGGTACGGGCGCGATGGGTGAGGTGTTCCTCGTCGAGAACCTCGCGGCGCAGCGCCTGGAAGCGCTGAAGATCCTCAAGAAGATCGAAGAGCCGAACGCCGAGCGCGAGGCGCAGGGCCGATTCAAGCGGGAAGTCCACGCGGCGAACCGCATCGCGCACGAGAACATCGTCCAGACCTACGACTACGGGATTCTGCCCGACGGTCGGATGTTCCTGTCGATGGAGTACGTGATGGGCACGTCGCTCGCGGCCCTGCTTTACCAGCGCGGTCCCCTGCCCGTCGGCATGGCGCTGGGCATCCTGGCCGAGCTGGGCGACGCGCTCCATTACGCGCACGCCGCCGGTGTGGTCCACCGCGACCTCAAGCCCGCGAACATCATCCTGGCCGACCACCCACGCGGCAAGATCGTCCGCGTCCTCGACTTCGGCATGGCGAAGATCCTGGACACCAGCTTCAAGGAGAGCGTGCTGCTCAGCCGCGACGGCATGGCGTTCGGCACCCCGGCGTACATGGCGCCCGAGCAGTGCGTTGGCAAACCGCCCGATCCGCGGTCGGACATCTACGCGCTCGGCTGCGTCGCGTTCGAGCTGTTCACGGGCGAGCCGCCGTTCCGCGGCGCGCTCGCGCCTCTGTTCGCCGCGCACATCGGCAAGCCGCCGCGCAAGCCCAGCCAGCTCGATCCCGAGCTTCCCGCCGCCATCGATGCGCTCGTGCTGCGGTGCCTCGAAAAGGCGCCCGACCAACGGTTCCAGACCGGCGGCGATCTATGCGCCGCCGCGCAGTCCGTCCCCGGATATCGCCCGCTGCGATCCTTCAACCCCCAGGTGTGACATGGCCGATTCAGTCTCGTTCGATCTCAAGCATCTCATCCGCGTCTGTCTCAACGATCCCGAGCTGCGCGCCGAGATTTTCCTCGCCATCGATCAAGGCCCGATGCCGATCCGCACGCCGTTCGCAAACGTGCGCGACGGCGGCTTGGTGTGGGCGGCGGCCGTGCGCAGCGCTCGCGAGCTGAATCCCGGCGACGCCGGCTTCATCCCGCGCGACTCGCTGGGATGGATCAACGCGCGCTTGACCGAGGTGGTGAGCTCCGACGCGTCGGCCTCGACGATGAGCGCCGACGTCGTGCTCTCTCAGCTCGGGATCGACAAGAGCACGCTGCTCAAGTGAGCTAGCGCGTCCACGGACGGTCGACGAAGTTCGCGATCACGTGGCGCGTGACGTGGCCGAGAAAGGACGTCACGAACCAGCGGCGGCCGTCGCTGCTGACCGTGATCGGGCGGTGGCCGGGCACGTCGATCGCCGTCGTCGCGAGGTCGCGGCCGGTGCGGACATCGAGGCGATGACACGCCGATGGCTCGCAGTACGCGAGCTCGTGATCGTTCACCCACGACGGCGCGCCCCACATGGCCGCGCGCTCGTACAGCGGCGCCGTCAGCAAATGGTCGGGCGGGACGATCAGCAGGCGGACCCGCGCGCCATCCGCGATCCGGACCACCCGCCAACCACCGACGGGCGCCGGGATGACGAGCCCGCGCACGCCTTCGGGCACGAGGACGCCGTCGCGGTCGATCCGCCACGCGTCCGACGTGCCGCCGCGATCGAGCTCGACGTGCCGGCCGTCCGGGCCATCGACGGCGTCGAGGATCGGCGCGCCGAGCGTCGCGATCGTGGTGATCGGCCCGCCCGTCAGCGGCATCGTCTGCAACTTCCGCGGATCGTCGGGCGCGCGAAACACGACCTCGCCGGTGCGGCTGACGAACAACGCCTGACCCGCCGCGAGCGGCCGCTCGGCAAACGTTTGGAGATCGATCGCGACCATCGACGTTCCGCGTTCGGATTCTTTCGCGGCGACGAGCTCGCGATCGCCGGGCGTCGCGACGAGATGCACCAGCCGCTCGTAGCGAAACGTCTTCTGGACCGCGCCTTGCGCCGTCAGCTCGAAGAGCGGAAGCGCCGTGCGATCGCGATCGAACACCAGCGATTTGCCGTCGCGCGAGATGTCGGGTGACGCGGCATCTTCTTCGTCGGGCGTCAGCTCGTGGAGATCGCCGCCGTCGACGCCGATCTCGTACAGCGAGCTCTTGCCGTGGCGCTTCATCGCGAACACGACCGAGCGGGCGTCGGCGGCAAACGTCGCGTAATCGACCGCCACGCCCTCGGTCAGCAGGCGAGCCTCGCCGGTTCGGTCGGCGACCATCAGCGAGCCGGTCGAGCTGGGCATGCTCCCGCTCGCGGGAACGACGTAGACGAAGTGCTGGCCGCTGCGATCGCAGCGCGCGAGCGAAACGCTGGGCAACGCGACGACGTCGGTGTCGTGGCCGGCGCGATCGCGCAGCACGAGCTCCGCGCCGGTCGGGCGAGTCACCACCACCGCGAGCGCGTCGCCGCAATCGTCGGCCGCCCAGCCCTGCCCGAGATCGCTGGGCGCGGTGCCGTCGATCGGCTGGCGCAAGATCCGGCGCTCGCCACCGGCGAAGCACGAGATCAACGCGGCGCGGCCATCGCGCGTCCAGCGCGCGCCGATGCAGAACCGACCCGGCGGCGAGATCAGGCGCGGATCCGCGCCGTCGTTGCTGGCGACGTAGATGCCCCAGATGTCGCGCTTCCCGCGGTCCGAGCTGAACAGCACCGCCGTGCCGTCGGGCGACCACGACGGATCGTCGGCATTCTCGTCGTACTGCGGGAGATCGACGATCGTCGGCTTCCACGCGGCAGGCGGCTTGTGCCACACCGCGACCGAGCCGATCGTGACCAGCGCGACGGCCGCGATCGCGAGCGCGAACGGAACCGCGACCGGCCGTTCTCGTAGCAGCTCGAGGCCGCGCGAGCGCGCCGCGGGATCGGTCGCGAGCAACGCCGTGATCGCTCGCGCGAACCGGCGCGGGACGTCGCGGCGAACAGTGCGGATGTCGGGAATCGGCTCCGTCGCTCGACGTGCGGCGACCTGGGCAATCGTGCCCTCGCCGAACGGCGGGCCACCAGCCAGCATCGCGAACGCGACGCACCCGAGCGCGTAAAGATCGGAGCGCGCGTCGATCGCGCCGCCGTCGAGCTGCTCCGGCGACATATAGGCCGGCGTGCCGGACTGATCGGCCTCACCTTCGAGCTGGGCGAGCCCGAAGTCGAGGATCACGACGCGCTCGCCGTCGAGCATCACGTTGCCCGGCTTGAGATCGCGATGGACGATGCCGCGCGCGTGCGCGGCCGCGAGGCCGTCGGCGATCGCGCGAACGATCGCGAGCGCGCGCGCTGTCGTGAGCCTGCCGAGCTGCTTCGCCAGCGTATCGCCGACGATGTATTCCATCTTGACGTAGTGCTGGCCGCCGATCTCCTCGAGATCGTAGGTCCGGCACACGTTGCGGTGAGTGACCTGCTGCGCGAGCCGCACTTCTTCGCGCAGGCGCTCGCGGTCGCCGCGCACGAGCTTGAGCGCGACCTCTTCCTCGAGGATGCGATCGAACACGCGATACACCGCGCCCATCCCGCCCTTGCCGAGAAAGCCGGTCACGCAGTAGCGCTCGTCGATCTCCTGGCCGTCGTGCAGCAGGACGGACGGCCGTTGCACATCGACGGTGCCGGTCGCGAACGTCACCGATGGCGTGGAGGGCGGCACCTCGTGCGCCCGAGCATGCGTTCGGACAGGATTGCTCGCGGTCGGTGCGATGCGGTCGACGCGCAACATCGCTTTCCACTTTTCACGAGCGCGCTGGGGGCTTCAACTGAGGATAAATATGCAACCCGCAGTCGACAGAGCCGAACCTCGCGAGATTGCATGACCGCGCGGTTAAGTTACGAACAAGCTTGGTTTCAAGGCGAGGGCGTCGACCACGTGGGTCGAGATCGCGAGGGACCGCGACGCGACCATCGTCCGCGATGCCGAGCTCGCGCTGACGACGCTCGGCTTCAAGCCACCCGAAGCACGCGCCGCCGTCTCGACGGCGATCTCCGCGCTCGGTGCACACGCTCCCCTCGAATCGACCGTGCGCGAAGCGCTGCGCGCCTCTTCTCCGAACCCCAACCGGTAACCGAAACGGAGCGTCGGCTCGAGGGTAAGTGATCTTCCGACCGCTCGTTCGAGCGTTGCCTTCGCACGGTCGACGCGGGCGTCTTCAAACCTTTCAAACCAAATGAAGCGTCAGCTCGAGGGCAAGCGCTGACAGTCCTGCGGACGGCCCAATGCGTCGGCTCGAGCGGCCCGCGATACGCGCTAGGTGATCAACCGTTCGATCTCGTCGCGCACTCCGGCGCGCGCCCGATCGAGCTGCTCGGGCGTGGCACCGTGCCGCTGCAGCAACCGCTCGGCCATCGCGAACGCGACCTCCGCTTCCGAGACGATGACGGTCGCGCCGGTCGCGCGCAGCGCTGCCGCGTCGCGCAGAAATGCGGCGCGCGTGAGCACGTCCAGGTTCGTGTTGAGCTCGCTCGCGAGCCTCACGGTCTCGATCGGAGGCGCATTCGACGCGAACACGAGACCGGACGCGCGATCGATTCCGGCCATTTCCAGGATCGCGCGTTGCGACGCATCGCCGTAGATCGCGCGAATCCCGCGCCCGCGCAGATCGCGCACGCGGTCGAGGTTCAGGTCGATCACCGTCGGTGCGATGTTGGCATCGACGAGCAACGTCACGACCTGTTGCCCGACCGCGCCGTAACCGACCACGATGACATGCCCATCGACGGCGTCGCGGTCGGGGTCCGGCGATGGCTCGGGGCCTCGCGCGAAGCGGCGGGCCAGCGGCTCGACGAGCTTGAACAGCAGCGGGCTCGTCGTGATCGAGACGATCGAGACGGCGACGAGCGACTGCGTGGCCTCGGCGGGCAGGACCTCGAGCTTGCGGCCGAGCGCGGCGACGATGAACGAGAACTCGCCGATCTGCGAGAGCGCCAGCGCGACGGTGATCGCCGTGCGTGGCGGGCCGCGCAGTGCGAACACGACGCCGAGCGCGACGAGTGGCTTCACGATGACGACGACCGCCAGCGCCGCTAGCGTGAGCGGCAGGTGCGCGAACAGCTGCTGCGGGTCGAGCAGCATGCCCATCGCGACGAAGAACAGGACCGCGAACGCGTCCCGCAGCGGCAAGGCTTCGGCGGCCGCGCGCGCGCTGAGGTCGGATTGACCGACGACCATGCCCGCGAGGAAGGCACCGAGCGCCATCGAGACGCCGAACCAGCGTGCGGCCCCGACCGCGATCCCGAGCGCGATCACGAGCACGGCGAGCATGAACAGCTCGCGCGAGCTCGTGCGGGCGATGTGTGCGAGCACGCGCGGCAGCACGCGTCCGCCGATCACGAGGATGAACGCGCACAGCGCCGCGATCTTGAGGAACGTTGCGCCGAGTGCCCAGACCAGGCTGGTCTCCGAGCCCGACGACGCGACGACGAACGGGATGATCACGATCGCCACGACCGTCAGCAGATCCTCGACGAGCAGCCAGCCGATCGCGACGTGGCCCGCCGGCGTCTGCAGCTCGTTGTTGTCGGCGAGCACGCGCAGCAACACGACGGTGCTCGCGACCGACAGCGCGACGCCGAACACCGCGGCCGCGGCAAAGCTCCAGCCGAACAGGTGCATGACGAGCGCGCCGATCACGGTCGCGACCGCGCTCTGGATGATCGCGCCCGGCAGCGCCAGCTTGCGCACGGCAAGCAGGTCGTGGAGATCGAAGTGAACGCCGACCCCGAACATCAGCAGCACCACGCCGACCTCGGCGAACTGTCCCGCGATCGCCGCGTTGGCGACAAAGCCGGGCGTGAACGGGCCAACCGCGATCCCGGCGAGCAAGTAACCGACGATCGGCGACAGCTTGAGCCGGTCGGTGACGTAGCCGAGCACGACCGCGGCCGCGAGGCCGCCGGTAAGCGTCAGGATCAGGTCGATCTCGTGAGTCACCAACTAGTCTAGGCCCGAACCAGGCACTTGACAGGCAGGCGATTACTTGCCAATTAATAGGCAGGCACGTACCTGCCTATCGCATATGCCGGAACGCCGCGACACCGACCTCCTGTTCAAGGCCTTAGCTGACCCCAGCCGGCGCAAGCTCCTGGACCTCCTGCACGCGCACGACGGCCGCACGCTGTCCGAGCTGTGCGAGCACCTGGACATGACGCGCCAGGCGGTGACGCAGCACTTGGACGTGCTGGTGACCGCGAACCTCGTCGCGACGGTGCGGCGTGGCCGCGAAAAGCTGCACTTCCTCAATCCGGTGCCGCTGCAGGAAATCTACGAGCGCTGGATCGCCAAGTTCGAAACGCGGCGCCTCAAGGCGCTCGACAACCTCAAACGACGACTGGAGAAGACCAATGGCTAGATCGACCTTCGTCTACGTGACGTACATCCGCACGACGCCGGAGCAGCTCTGGTCGGCGCTGACCGACAAGGAGTTCATGAAGCAGTACTGGTTCGGCAGTCACTGCGAGAGCGAGTGGACCGCGGGCTCGCCGTGGAAGCTGGTCTCCGGCGACGGTGTCGCGCTCGACGCGGGCGAGATCGTCGAGGCCGATCCGCCGCGGCGGCTCGTGATCCGCTGGCGCCACCAGAGCAAGCCCGAGCTCGCGGTCGAGGGCGACTCGCGCTGCACGATGGAGCTCGAGCCGACCGGCACGGCGGTGAAGCTGTCGATCACGCACACCATCGAGCGCGAACCGTCGAAGCTGATCGCCGCGGTGTCCGGCGGCTGGCCGAAGGTCATCTCGAACCTGAAGTCTCTGTTGGAGACCGGCTCGATCGCGCTGCGAGATCCGTATCCGGTGGAGAAAGCCGGATGATGCTTCTTGCATCTTGTCGCTCGTGAGCTTCTCGGCCTGCTCCGGGGTCATCTGGTTCGTGGACGTCGTACGCACTCTCGGCACGCGCGGAGCCGCCCGACGGAGCGGAGCCGGACTGGTCGGCGAACAGAGCGACGAAGCGTCGTGGCATCGACCCCGTCACCTGTCTTTGACGCTGGCGCAGCTGGGAGTATCGTCCCGCCGATGTCGGGAGGCGCGACCGAGGATCCGCGAGCGTGGCGAGGTCTGCTCGTGCTCGGCGCGCCCCGGAGCGGCACGACGCTGATCGCGAGCGCGCTCGGTGCGCACCCCGCGATCGCCATGCTGCTCGAGGAGTGGAATGGGGCCATGTTTCGCATGGCGTGGGGAAAGCTCCCCGCCGTGAAGCTGGTGATGCCGGAGCAGATCCAGCTCGCGCATCGCGGCCACCGCCTCTACAACCTCGCCATGCGCTCGAGCTGGGTACGCCGGCGTCTCGGACACCGACTTCCGCGCTCGCGGATGTCGCTCCGAGACATGGCGACGCGCGGCGAGCTGGCGGTCGTCTGCGTGCTCCGAGATCCGGGCGCGAACGTGGAGTCGCTCGAGAAGCGCCACGAGCGACCGCCGGCGATCGCGCGCCAGATCGTCGCGAAGACCTACGACGTGTTCGAGGCACTGCCGGAACCGGGGCTCACGCCGCGCTTCGTGTCGTTCGATCGCTTCCTGACCGTTCCGGACGGGCAGCTGCAGTCGCTCTGCGACTGGCTGCGGCTGCCGTTCTACCCCGGGATGCTCGCGGCCCCGTCGCTCAACGCGTACTACCCGGACACGCGCTTTCGTAGCGAGCTCGCGGTTCCCGAAGCCGCACCGCCGCCTCCCGGTGAGGATCGCGTGCTCGAAGAGCTTCGCGCGCGTCACCGAGCTCTGCTCGCGCGCGCCCAGTAAACCCCGGGTGCGCGATTACCCGGGATGAGTAACTAGAAACTCGGGCGATTCCCGAAAACCTTCGCCTGTTCGATTACTTGCACGGTCGCTCGAGCTGGATCGCCGGCCGCAATAGCACGAGCCATGAAGCTCGTGACCCTGCTCTCGATGACGGCGCTGACGGCTGGCTGTGTGGCGACGTCGGACTCCGGCGAGGTCGCGGCGCAGGGCGTGGGCTCCGATTCGAGCGCGGCTTCGGGCTCGGCCGCGCCGGCGCCGACGGTCAAGCCGGCGAACCCGGCATTCGTGAAGTGGCTGGACCTCGTGAAGGAGACCGACCCGCAGATCGGCGAGCTGTACTACGCGTACTACGACACCTCGAAGAGCA
>Ga0268266_10004584_pt1 | contig 13199 bp, 14 predicted proteins | sample KBSS13metaG_FD_190356 | JGI IMG/M metagenome (GOLD analysis project Ga0268266, IMG submission 190356) | Switchgrass rhizosphere microbial communities from Kellogg Biological Station, Michigan, USA - KBS S1-3 metaG (SPAdes) (version 2) | ecosystem: Host-associated > Plants > Roots > Rhizosphere...
CGCCAGATAGTCACCCGTTTCGCAGACGGGTCCAACGATATCGGCCTTGATGCGAGGGGCGTCTACCGCGGGCTGCACGACCGGGCGGATGCCGTGATAGGCCTCGTAAAGCGTCGGGCGGATGAGGTCGTTCATCGCGCCATCGACAATCACGAAGTTCTTTTCGCCGCCATCCTTCACATAGATCACTTCCGTCACCAGAATGCCGGCATTGCCGACGATCAGGCGTCCCGGTTCGGTGATGATCTTGCAGTTGAGGCTCTTCAGCTCGTTCTTGACGATATGCGCATAGGCATCCGGCAGCGGCGGCGGATTATTGTCCTCGCGGTAGGGAATGCCGAGACCGCCGCCGATATCGACGTGGCTGATCGTGTGCCCGTCCGTGCGCAGGGATTCCACCAGTTCGCGCAGCAAACGGAACGCATCCTCGAAGGGCTGCAATTCTGTGATCTGGCTGCCGATATGCATGTCGATGCCGGTGACTTCGATGCCGGGCAGCGTGGCGGCATGGGCATAGACCGCACGCGCCCGCTCATAGGAAATGCCGAACTTGTTCTCTTTTTTGCCGGTGGAAATCTTGGCATGAGTGCGCGCATCCACATCCGGATTGATGCGGAAGGACACATGCGCCCTTTTTCCGGCTTTGACGGCGCGCAGGTTGAGGACCTCAAGCTCCGGCTCGGATTCGATGTTGAAGCAGTAGATGCCGGCTTCCAGCGCGTAATCCATTTCCGCCACCGTCTTGCCGACGCCGGAGAACATGATGCGGTTTGCCGGTACACCGGCGCCAAGCGCGCGGCGCAATTCGCCGCCGGATACCACGTCGATACCCGCGCCAAGCTTTGCCAGCGTCTTCAGAACGGCCTGGTTGGAATTGGCCTTCATGGCGTAACAGACCATGGCGTCCACATCGGCGAAAGCGCCTGAGAACACCTTGTAGTGGCGCTCCAGCGTCGCGGTCGAATAGACATAGAACGGCGTGCCGACCGCCTTGGCGATCTCAGGCACGGGCACGTTTTCGGCGTGAAGCACGCCGTCGATATAGCCAAAATGGTTCACAGGCTTTTTCCCGTCAGAGAAGCTTGTCGAGGATGAACGGCCGCTCCGCCGTTGCCGGCTTCGTCTCGGTTCCGTCGGCATTGCGCTTGTTGCGCATTTCGACCGGCGTGCTCGGCGGATCGATATCGCCTTTTCGCCCGCAGGCACTGAGAGCAAGACTGACGGCGAGCGTCATGCTGATGGGAACGATGAGATTGCGCGCGGTTTTTGAAAGCATGAGCCTGTCCAAAGGAAATATGTGCTTCTCTGATAACGAAAAACAGGGCGCTTGTGCACCCTGTTTCTTGTGATCGCAGCGTAACGCAGATTTATGAGGGCGGCGGAGAAAAATGGAATCGTTTCCGCCGCCCATTTTAATTTGTCTGCGCATCGGATTTTCCGAAAACCGCTTCACACTTTTCGGTCCGATGCGTTAGTTGCGTCCACGCCACCAGGCGATCTGCTTCTTGACCTCGGAAGGAGCCGTGCCGCCGAAGCTGGTGCGGCTGGCAACCGATGCCTCGACTGAAAGGACGTCGAAAACGCCGCTTGTAATGGCCGGATGGATCGCCTGCAGGTCTTCCAGCGAAAGATCGGCCAGATCGCAGCCTTTCTTTTCCGCCAGTGCCACCGCATTTCCGGTCACATGGTGGGCGTCGCGGAAGGGCAGGCCTGCCTCGCGCACCAGCCAGTCAGCAAGATCGGTGGCGGTGGAATAGCCCGAACCGGCGGCCGCACGCATGCGGTCCTTGCGCACCTCAAGGTCGCGGATCATGCCGGTCATGGCGGCGATGGCCAGTTCCAGGCTTTCGGCGGCATCGAAAACCTGTTCCTTGTCTTCCTGCATGTCCTTGGAATAGGCGAGTGGCAGGCCCTTCATCACAGTCAGAAGCGCCACCAGCGAGCCGTTGATGCGGCCGGTCTTGGCGCGCACCAGCTCGGCGGCGTCGGGGTTCTTCTTCTGCGGCATGATCGACGAGCCGGTGGAAAAGGCATCGGACAGGCGGATAAAGCCGAATTGCGGCGTCGACCAGATGACGATTTCTTCGGCGAGGCGCGACAGGTGCGTGGCGCAGATTGAGGCGATCGACAGGAACTCCAGTGCGAAATCGCGGTCGGAAACGGTGTCGATGGAGTTGCGGGTCGGCTCGCGGAAGCCGAGCGCCTTTGCCGTCATGTGGCGGTCGATAGGATAACCGGTGCCGGCCAGCGCTGCTGCACCGATCGGGCTTTCATCCAGATGTTCGATCGCGTGACGCACGCGGGCGCGGTCACGGCCGAACATTTCCACATAGGCCATGCAATGATGGCCGAAGGTGACGGGCTGGGCCGTCTGCAGATGGGTGAAGCCGGGCATGACCGTATCGGCATTTTCCTCGGCGCGGTCGAGGAAGGCGGAGATGAGCGCGGTCAGCATGCCTTCCGTCTTCTGCAGCTCTTCCTTGACCCAGAGGCGGAAATCAAGCGCCACCTGGTCGTTGCGCGAGCGGGCGGTGTGCAGCCGCCCTGCCGCCGTGCCGATGAGGGTGGCAAGTCGCGCCTCGATGTTCATGTGAATGTCTTCGAGCTTGCGCGAGAATTCGAAGCTGCCGGCCTCGATTTCTGACAGGATCGTGTTCAGGCCGTGAACGATCTTGTCTTTATCTTCCTGCGAAATAATGCCTTTTTCCGCCAGCATGGTGGCATGCGCTATAGAGCCGCGGATGTCCTGGGCATAAAGCTTCTTGTCGAAGCCGATGGAGGCATTTATCTCTTCCATGATGGCTGATGGCCCGGAAGCGAAACGTCCGCCCCACATCTGGTTGGAGGATTTCTGATCTGTGCCGTCAGCCATGTTCTGCGTGCCCTGGAGTATTCGATGACAGAAAAAAGGCCGTTCAGGCTTCCTTCCGCCAGATTGGTTGCAATTGCTGCCGTTGCCGGTGTCGTGTTCGGCGCGGGTGCGGTCTGGTTCAGGCATATTGGGTCTGAGAGCCCGGTTCAAGGGGCAGCGGTTGCCGAGGCCGGTTTATGTGAAGGTGCGGCAAACCGCATCGCCTCGCTGAAACCCCTTCTGAAGGGCCAGGTGGCGGCCATGTCGGCCACGGATACGCCGCGCGTCATCCCGCTGTCTTTCAAGGGTCCGCAAGGGTCGGACATGTCGCTTGCCGATCTCAAGGGTAAGGCGGTTCTCCTCAATCTGTGGGCCACCTGGTGCGTGCCATGCCGGGAGGAAATGCCTGCGCTAAACGCACTGGAGAAGGAAAAGGGCAGCGATGGCTTTGAGGTTGTTGCGGTCAATATCGACACCGGCGCGGACGAAAAACCGAAAGCCTTCATTGACGAATACAAGATCGACGCGCTGAAACTTTACCGCGACAGCTCCATGGGCGTCTTCAATGTTCTGAAAAAGGAAGGGCTGGCTTTCGGCCTTCCCGCCACGCTTCTTCTGGACGAAAAAGGCTGCCTGATTGCCGCCATGAACGGTCCGGCAGCCTGGGACAGCGAAGATGCCAAGGCGTTGGTATCGGCAGTGAAGGCTAAATAATTGTCCAGTGCGGGAGGGATTTTCCTCCCGTCACCTCGAATGATATCCGAGGAATATCTCTTGCGCCTTAGCGCGTCGGAACAGGTGTCTCGCCACGGTAATCGTAAAAACCGCGACCAGATTTGCGGCCGAGCCAGCCGGCCTCGACATATTTCACCAGCAGCGGGCAGGGGCGGTATTTGCTGTCGGCCAGCCCGTCATGCAGCACCTGCATGATCGACAAACAGGTGTCGAGACCGATGAAGTCGGCAAGCTGCAACGGTCCCATCGGATGGTTGGCGCCGAGCCGCATGGCGGTGTCGATTGCTTCCACCGAACCGACGCCCTCATAGAGCGTGTAGATCGCCTCGTTGATCATCGGCAGCAGGATGCGGTTGACGATGAAGGCGGGGAAATCCTCGGCGACGGTGATCGCCTTTTCCAGCGTCCGCACATAGTCCTTCGCCGCATCGAAGGTCTTTTCGTTGGTGGCGATACCGCGCACCAGCTCCACCAGCTTCATCACGGGCACCGGGTTCATGAAGTGGATGCCCATGAACTGTTCGGGACGATCGGTGGCGGACGCAAGGCGGGTGATGGAGAGGGAAGATGTGTTGGTGGCCAAAAGCGCTTCGGGCTTCAGTACCGGGCAGATCTGCGCATAGATCTTGCGTTTGATTTCCTCGTTTTCGGTAGCAGCCTCAATGACCAGATCCATGGGCGCCAGATCGTTGACGTCAGTCGAACCGCTGATGAGCGCGAGTGCATCTTTGCGGGCGTCGTCGGAGAGCTTGCCGTTGGTGACCTGACGGGCAAGATTGCCGTTGATCGTGGCAAGGCCGGCTTCGATTCCGTCCTTGGAAAGATCGTAAATGTGCACCTTGTAACCGGCCAAGGCGGAAACATGCGCGATGCCGCAACCCATTTGACCGGCTCCGATGATACCGATGTTTTTAAAGGGGGCGGTCATATGCTGGTCTCCTCATGGGATTTCATCTGCGTCATTTGCGGCGATGTTACGCATATCGCCGAAAAAGAGAAGGCGGCGCGTTCAAAAAACGCGCCGCCTTTGGCTAAAGGCTTAAAATCACAGAGCCTTCTGGAGTTCCGGCAGAGCCTCGAACAGGTCTGCGACGAGGCCGTAATCGGCAACCTGGAAGATCGGCGCTTCCTCGTCCTTGTTGATGGCTACGATGACCTTCGAGTCCTTCATGCCGGCCAGATGCTGGATGGCGCCCGAAATGCCGGCAGCGATGTAAAGCTGCGGTGCCACGACCTTGCCGGTCTGACCGACCTGCCAGTCGTTCGGTGCATAACCCGCATCGACGGCTGCGCGCGATGCGCCGACGGCTGCACCGAGCTTGTCGGCAACCGGCAGGATCACTTCGCGGAACTTTTCCGAGGAGCCGAGTGCGCGACCGCCCGAGATGATGATCTTCGCAGAGGTCAGTTCCGGACGATCGGAAGAGGCGAGCGCGTCGGACACAAAGACAGAAACGCCGGGGTTCTCGGCAGCGCCGATGGTTTCCACCGGTGCCGAACCGCCTTCAGCGGCTGCCGCAAACGCGGTGGGGCGCACGGTAATGACCTTCTTGGCGTCGCTTGCCTGCACCGTCTGGATGGCGTTGCCGGCATAGATCGGGCGTTTGAAAGTATCCGGGCTGACGACCTCGATGATTTCAGAGACCTGGGCCACATCGAGAAGGGCTGCGACGCGCGGGGCGACATTCTTGGCCGAAGCGGTCGCCGGTGCGATGATGACATCATAGGAAGGGCTGAGCGAGACGATCAGCGCCGCCAGCGGCTCGGCAAGCGCGTTGGCATAGGATGCGTCGTCGGCAAGCAGTACCTTGGCAACGCCGGACAGTTTCGCCGCCGCGTCGGCGGCACCCTTCGCACCGGAGCCGGCAACGAGCACGTGGACGTCGCCGCCAATCTGCGTTGCCGCCGTCAGCGTCTTCGCCGTCAGGTCGGAAAGGGTTGCGTTGTCGTGTTCTGCCAGAAGAAGAATGGCCATAATGTAATCTCCCTTTTCCGAAACCTTAGAGGACGCCGTCGGCTTTGAGCTTTTCGACCAGCTCAGCCACCGAGCCGACCCTGATGCCGGCCTTGCGGCCTGCGGGCTCCTCGGTCTTCAACACCTTCAGACGCGGCGTGACATCGACGCCGAAATCGGCCGGGGTCTTCTTGTCGAGCGGCTTCTTCTTTGCCTTCATGATGTTCGGCAGCGAGGCATAACGCGGCTCGTTCAGACGAAGATCGGTGGTCACGACAGCGGGAAGTTTCAGTTCGACCGTCTGCAGGCCGCCATCGACTTCACGCGTCACAGCGACCTTGCCATCAGACGGTACGACCTTGGAGGCGAAGGTGCCCTGGCCCCAGCCGAGAAGGGCGGCCAGCATCTGACCGGTCTGGTTACTGTCGTCGTCGATCGCCTGCTTGCCGACGATGACGAGGCCGGGCTGCTCGGCTTCCGCCACGCCCTTCAAAAGCTTGGCGACGGCTAGCGGTTCGACCGTCTCGTCGGTCTCGATCAGGATGGCGCGGTCGGCACCCATGGCGAGCGCCGTGCGCAGCGTCTCTTCCGCCTTGGCAGGGCCGATCGACACGACCACGACTTCTTCGGCCTTACCGGCTTCTTTCAGCCGCAGAGCCTCTTCCACCGAGATTTCGTCGAACGGGTTCATCGACATCTTCACATTCGCGAGTTCAACGCCCGAACCATCCGACTTCACGCGGATCTTGACGTTGTAATCAACAACTCGTTTGACAGGGACAATGATCTTCATCGGCGGTTTTCCTCAAACTCCTGTCCGCGAGGCGACAAGACCGCGCGGACCTCCAAAAACAGGTTGGCGACATGGATAAGCATTTTTCCCGCAAATACAACGGAGCAATGTTCATTATCACATGCACGCAAGGCATACCTTACGTTGACGTTAACGTAAATAATTTATCTCTTCGTCAACGGCTCATCTGCTCCCGTCATAGCCCCGTTCGATTTGCGACAACCCCGCCGTTTGCGACGGATTCTTGAACTGCGCCGCCCTTGGCGGAACAATCGTGCGGTCGAACAGGGGAACGTCCGGCCTGCGCATGAAAATTACCATCACAGCCCCGGCCAATATGCCGCCCACATGTGCCCCCCAGGAAACATTTTCCTCAAGGCCAAGTGCCAGCATCAGAAATTGCTGTCCGATCCATAGCGCCAGCGGAATGAAGGCAGGCAAGGGCAACGGAATGCGCATGAACACCAGAACCCAGACGCGCACCTTGGGATGCAGGAGAAAATAGGCCGCGACGACGCCGGAAACAGCGCCTGATGCACCGATAAGCGGCCCTTCCGACATGGGTGCGACAAAGCCGTGCAACAGCGCGCCGGCTATGGCGCAGGCGATGTAAAAGATAAGGAAACGGAAGTGGCCGAGTGCGTCCTCGACGTTGTCGCCGAAGACCCACAGAAACAGCATATTGCCTGCCATGTGCCAGAAATCCAGATGCAGGAACGCATAGGTGACGACGGTCAGGTTATCCGGCACCACCTGCAAGGCGGGCTCCAGGTAGGCGTAATCGAACACCACAGCCGGGATGAAACCGAGGCCGAGCGCTGCGGCATTGGCCTGGACGTCGCTGGCAAGCACGCCGGTAAATAGCCATACCAGCACGTTGACCACGATCAGGCCGATCGTGACATATTGCAGCCGGATATGTTTGAGGGAATTCGCATCGTGCAGCGGTATGAACATCGAACGCCCTTCGTTTGTGCGAGAGATAGGCTTTAGCGGTTCTTGCCGGGAATCCACAATATGTCAGCCTTGCCCATGTCATTGGCAAAACGGGCGGCAACGAACAGGAAGTCGGACAGGCGATTGACATATTTCAGCGCTTCCGGGCTGACGATCTCGTTTTCAGCAACCGAGAGCTCCACCATGAGCCGTTCCGCGCGTCGGCAGATCGTGCGCGCCAGATGCAGATTGGCCGCCGCCGCATTGCCGCCCGGCAGCACGAAGGAGGTCAGGGGGTCAATTGCGGAGTTGAGGTCGTCGATTTCGTTTTCCAGCCGCGTGACCTGGCTCTCGACAATGCGCAGCGGTTCGTAGGCCGGCGGCTCGCCGGTTTCCGGGGTCGCGAGATCCGCGCCGAGGTCGAACATGTCGTTCTGGATGCGGAACAGCATGGCATCCAGCTTTTCCATGCTGGCAATATCAGTATTGGCGGTATGCAGCCGCGCCACGCCGATCGCCGAATTCGTTTCGTCCACCGTGCCATAGGCCTCGACGCGAAGATCGTGCTTCAGGCGGCGGGGACCGGACACCAGCGCCGTCGTGCCCTTGTCGCCGGTGCGGGTGTAGATCTTGTTCAGTTTCACCATGTCAGCGTCCGCCGCCGGTGAGCCAAAGGGTCAGCATGATGAGCACGATGGCGATGGCCTGCAACAGAAGGCGAAGCTGCATCAACTTGTTGGAACGGTTGGCGTCTTGGCCCTTCAGCATGTTGAAAAGGCCTCGTATCAGCACGATGACAACGAGGCCCATGACGATAAGGGCCAGAACAGTGGTGAAGCCGGACATTTAGGGGGTACTCCTCCTCAATCGAATCTGCGCAGCAGACGATAGAACAGTCCGGCAGGCAAGAGCCGTTTCAGCAACAGCCCCTGTTTGGCGGGAACGGTGACGGGATAATGCGGTTTTGGCTTTGCGGCGGTCAGGGCGTGTTTCAGCACGGCGTAAACGGCATCGGGGCCAAGCTTGTGGCGGTTGACCGGGCCGGACCCATCCATCCTCGCCAGCTGACGCTTGTATTCCACAGCATGGGCCGAGTTTTCCAGATCGATCTTGTCCCTGACGTGGGCAAGCGCCGTCGTGGTGAATTTCGACGTGATCGGCCCCGGTTCGATCATGCTCACATGGATGCCGCTGTCCTGAAGTTCCATGCGCAGCGTGACGCCAAGGCCCTCGATGGCGAATTTCGATGCGGTATAGGCGCCGCGATAACGATAGGGAACGAGGCCGAGAATGGAGGAGCAATGCACGATGCGCCCTGAACCGCGCTGGCGCATGAAGGGAATGACCCGCCGCGTCAGATCGTGCCAGCCGAAGACGTTGGTTTCGAATTGCTGCCGCAGTGCTTCCACCGGCAGATCCTCCACAGCACCCGGCTGTCCATAGGCGCCGTTGTTGAACAGCGCATCGATGCGGCCTCCGGTTCTGGCCGCAACCGTATCCACGAGAGCCGCGATGGTTTCGGGCTTGGTATAGTCCATGATCAGGGTTTCTATGCCCTGATTTTCGAGCGCGGCCATATCGACGATGCGACGCACGGTGGCAAACACCCTCCAGCCGTCGCGGTGAAGCGCGCCGGCACAATGGGCTCCGATGCCCGAGGAACATCCGGTAATTATGATGACGGGTTTTTCAGGCATCTATGCCGCTCCGGAAAGCCGAATGTTGCGCTGGCCCGATGGTCCGGCCTGTGAAAATTGTATTGCGCAAAATCTGTATGCCTGCGGGAACCGAAAGGCGGGCTTGTGCGCTGTACAAAGTAGAGCTGACTTCCCATATTCGGGGCGAAGTTACAAATGAAATGCCGATGAATGGAGGCGACATGGTTGCCGCAGTGCGCCTGGCAGGCAAGGTTGCCTTCGATGCCTATTCTCATTTTGCCGAGGATGACGGCTGGGCGATGGCGAGCCACATGGCGCTTTCCATCCTGCTGGCGCTGTTCCCGTTCCTGATTTTCGGCACGGCTTTGGCCGGTTTTCTGGGGGCTGACCAGTTTTCCGAGACGGCGGTGCATCTGATTTTTGACACCTGGCCGGAAGCGATCGCAGGTCCGCTTGCCGCGCAGGTGCAGCAGGTCCTGACCATTCCGCGCGGCGGACTGCTGACGATTTCGGTGCTGGCGGCCGCATATTTTGCCTCCAACGGCGTCGAGGCGCTCCGAATCTCGCTCAACCGCGCCTATCGCGTCACGGAAACGCGCTGGTGGTACATCACCCGTCTTCTCAGTCTGCTGTATGTGTTGATCGCAGTGGTGGTCTTTACCGGCATCAGCATCGTGCTTGTTGCGGTGCCGGTCGCAACGTCCTTTGCCGAGCAGCGGTTTCCCTGGCTGACGGATGCGCTGAACACGGTTTCCAGCCTCGGACTTTACGGCACCATCGTCGTGCTGACGGTCGGGCTGGTGGCGGCGCATCTGTGGCTTCCGGCCGGCAAACGCCGCATCTGGGATGTCTGGCCCGGCATTCTGCTGACAATGATCTTCTGGGTCATCGGCGCGGCGATCTTTGCCTATTACCTCTCCACCTTCGCCAATTATGCCGCCACCTACGCCGGTCTGGCCTCGGTGATGGTGGTTCTGGTGTTTCTTTACATGGTGGGTGTCATCTTCATGCTGGGCGCGGAAGTGAATGCCGCTCTGATGAAATACAAGGTCCGGCAGATCATCCGCCGCAATATCTCCGGCAACAGTGCGCGCCGCGAGCAGGTGCTAGAGGAGCCCGACAAGCCGGCGGATATCTGACGGCGTTTTTCCTTCCGCCCGAAGCGCTGCAAGGCCGGTGCTGCCTTCGCTTTTCGAGAGCTTGCGCCCATCAGCACCCAAAATCAGTCGGTGGTGGTGATAGGCGGGTGGCGGCAGGTCCAGCAATTGTTGCAGCAGCCGGTGAATGGCGGTTGCGTTAAACAGATCCATGCCGCGCACCACATGGGTGATGCCTTGCAGCGCGTCATCCAACACCACGGAGAGATGATAGCTCGAGGGGGCGTCGGAGCGCGACAGCACCACATCGCCCCACAGCGCCGGCAAAGCTTCGATTTCCCCGGTCTGCCCGTCGCCGCTCTCGCGCCAGAACAGCTTGCTGTGCAAGGTGCGGACCGCCTTTTCCATGTCGAGCCGCCAGGCGTGTTGCCTGCCCGATGCCAGAAGTTCGGCCCGTTCCGCCTGCGGCCTTTGCCGATCTATTGCCGGGTAAAGCGGCGCGCCGTCGGGATCGCGCGGCCAGAGCCTTCCCTCTGCCTCAAAGGCCCTGACAATGGCTTTCGTCTCACCCCGGCTTAAGAAGGCGGGATAGGCGAGGTCGGCCTCGACCAGCCTGTCGAGTGCTGTGCGATACTCATCGAAGTGCTCCGATTGCCGCCGCACCGGCTTTTCCCATTCCAGTCCCAGCCAGCCAAGATCATCATAGATCGCCTGCTCCAGCTCCGGAGTGCAGCGCGTCTGGTCGATATCTTCGATGCGCAGCAGAAAATGGCCACTGTTTTCCCGCACCATGTCGTGGTTCAGAAAAGCGGAAAGCGCATGGCCCAGATGCAGGGCGCCATTGGGGCTGGGCGCAAAACGATAAACCGGTTTTTGACGGACGGGCGAAGGCATGATTTCTTCTGCCATGTTTTGAAGCGCCTCGCCACCCGGTGCCGGGCCAACGTGAATATGGGCTGTGTAGACATGAAAATCATCAGGGGCCTCGACGATATCAGCGAAGGTCTGGCGCATCTTGCCCGCCTCGATCCGGCTCTTAGCCTTATTATCGAAAAAGCCGGTCCGCTGGAGTTGCGTATTCACGAGCCCGGCTTTGCGGGCCTTGCCCATATCGTCGTGTCGCAGATGGTGTCGCGCGCCAGCGCCAACGCCATATGGGTCCGTATCCTTGCCGGCACGGGCGGGGCGGTGACGGCGGAAAACTATCTGGCGGTGCCGGAAGAATTGCGCGCCACTTTCGGCCTTTCCCGGGCCAAGGCAACAACGCTGGAAGGGTTAGCGAAGGCGGTTGCGGATGGCTGCATCGATCTTGATGCCGTCAGTCGCAAGGAAGCAGATGTGGCCCTTTCGGAGCTGGTGGCGCTTCGCGGCATTGGTCCGTGGACGGCGGAAGTCTATCTGATGTTCTGCGGCGGCCACCCCGATATTTTTCCGGTTGGCGATGTGGCGCTGCGGGCTGCGGTGGGCCACGCGCTTTCGCTCGAGGCACGGCCGGATGCGAAATGGCTGGCGGCGCGGGCGGAACTCTGGACGCCCTGGCGCTCCGTCGCCGCCCGGCTGTTCTGGGGCTACTATGCGAATATCATGCGGCGCGCGATGGTGCCGCTACCCTGATATGGCCGCGCGGCGCTAGAAGTCTGCGATCCGGTAGGGCAAGGCCCCGCGTGAGAGATGATCGACATGTAGTTTGCGTTTTAGCGGCGGTACGGCGCGCTGCACGCAATCGACCCTTTCGCAGACCCGGCAGGAAACGCCGATGGGCTTGAAGGAGGCGGTATTGGCGAGATCGAGTGTATCGGCATAGACGAAATTCTGCGCATGGGAAATTTCGCAGCCGAGCGCGATGGCATAGCGTGGCCTGTCCGTGTTGAAACCGGCGCCGGCTTTTTCGATCTGTGTGGCGATGGAAAGATAGCGCACGCCGTCAGGTGTTTCCGCCAGCTGGCGTACTATCCTGTCGGAGCTTTCGAAGGCCTGATGAATGTTCCAGAGCGGACAGGCCGCGCCGAAACGGGCAAATTGCAGCCTTGTGGCGCTGTGGCGTTTGGTGATGTTGCCAGCCCGGTCGATCTTGGCGAAAAAGATCGGTACGCCTTTCTGACCAGGGCGTTGCAAAGTGCTGAGCCTGTGGGCCACCTGTTCAAGGCTCGCGCCGAAGCGCACGGCCAGAAGTTCCAGATCGTGGCGCAATTCCTGCGCGGCCCGGTGAAATTGCCTATATGGCAGGATCAGCGCGGCGGCGAAATAGTTGTGAAGTCCGATGCGACAGATTTCCGCGGCTTCGGCGCTACGGAAACCGGCGCCGGCCAGCACTCTGTCCACGGTTGCTCCCGCATGAAGCTGGGCGATCTGAAGCGCAAGCTGAAAACAGCGGGTCGGTGCTGCCATGTAGGAACTGAGCGCCAGCGTTTTGCCGGCCGGATCGAAATGCCGGATCAATCCGCCCGCCGCCTCCGTTCTGGTGATATGGACACCGAAGCGGCTGCGTAGATGGGCCGCGAGAATGCCGTAGGTCTCGCCGCCCTCTATCTCCAGTTCGTATGCAAGTTCTTCCGCCAGAAGATCGATCTCGGCAACGTAATTGTCGACGAAGTGAAAGAAATCGCGGACCTCTTCGTAAGGTGTTCTCTCCACCTGCGCGGTTCCCCGCCCCAGCCTGTCATCCAGCTGCACCAGCTGCTCGCTGTTTTGCCGGTAGGCCTGGTGGGCGCGCAAAAGCGCATGGGCAAAACCCGGTGCGTTCTGCGCAATCAGCTTCAGCTCCTGCAGCCCGGGCTCGTAATTCAGGAACAGCGGGTCTTTCAGGGCCTCGCGCACAGCGGAAACCAGCCGGTCGTTTTCGCCGGTTGCCAGCTCCGTTACGTCGAGCTGGAATTTTTCCACCAGCGTCACCAGAACGCTGGCGGAAACGGGTCGCTGATTGTTTTCGATTTGGTTCAGATAACTGGCCGAAATCCCGAGCCGTTCGGCAAACTGCGCCTGCGTGGCGCGGGCGTTTTCGCGAAGGCCGCGGACCTTGCGGCCGATGAAGAGCTTTTCCATAGCCATGTTGCAACTTTGCAAAAGTAAATATTGCAAATATTTATGCCACGCATACGCGCACGATCAAGGCTTCTAGGCGAATGTTTTCTAAGCTATTGATTTTGAGGAAACGCATGGAGGAAACATGCCCAGC
>Ga0268266_10004585_pt1 | contig 13198 bp, 9 predicted proteins | sample KBSS13metaG_FD_190356 | JGI IMG/M metagenome (GOLD analysis project Ga0268266, IMG submission 190356) | Switchgrass rhizosphere microbial communities from Kellogg Biological Station, Michigan, USA - KBS S1-3 metaG (SPAdes) (version 2) | ecosystem: Host-associated > Plants > Roots > Rhizosphere >...
CCTCTGATACAGCGCCGATGCGCTTCTCCAGCAACCGCACCAGCGCCTGCGCCTCGCCTTCGGCCTTACCTCTGGCCTCGCCGGCGGCAAAGCCGTCTGCGAAGTACTCCTTACCGAAACTTCGCATGATGTTCTCCACGTAGTCGGGCATAAACCGTTTCACTGCTTCGCGCAGCGCCTCAGGACTAACCGGGACCGGGCCCTTGCCAATATAAGCGAGGATCTCCACGACATCCACTATCGGCAGCTGCGCTCCTTCGGCGAGCAACACGTCCAGGCGCTCGGGAAGGTCGCGGCGTAGGACATATTTTAAAGCCTTCAGGAAGGCTCGCAGCCGGATCTGGGCAGAGAGCGCGTTGTCCTCTATCCGGGCGAAGTCCACCAGTGCGTGACGGAAGGAGATCGTGTAGGGGCGCAACGGCTCGGGAACAGCGTCAAACAGCTCCTGGAACTCACAGGACAACTCCCAACCATCCGGTCCGTGATGCGCTACGAGCGGTAATACCGGCGGCAGGGGTAGGCGTTCATGCTCCTTATACCAACGCGTCAGAATGCGCACGATGTAGCGAAGAAGTTGAAGCCTGGTCGCCTCGTCCGGTGAGCTCTTGTGCTCCATAAGCAAATAGGCCAGCGCATCCTGCTCAGTTTTCAGCTGGACCCGGAACAGCAGATCGGTATGGTGCTGTCCGAGGAGCTCGTCCACGAAAGACCCCGGCAACAGCTCCGGCAGCTCCGGAGCGAGAAGGTCCACCACGTCCCGCGGCAGGTGCTCGCGCAGGAAGATGTCTGCGGCTTGTCGATCACTCAACGCCTTTTTGAAGAACGAATCGTGAATGTTGGCGGGTTTGGACATGGCTCGCGCATTCAAACAGGAATCGCGCGAGGAGGTAAGTGGCTATTTCTGGGGTGAAGTGAACAGTAACGCGAAGCGCCCTGGCGCTCGGTTGATTATGCGAATGGCCGAACTACGTACGACGGGCTTCGCGCAATGAACACGTCCGATTCGCCGCGGTGACACGTACGCGCACATCACGCGGCGTATGCAAGAGCGCACGCGCACGCTCTGGCGAACTCGCTGATCCTCCCGAACCGGTCATAATCACAGTGCCTAGGAACTAGTTTGGATGAGTCATCAGGGGGATGACTACGGATCGAATGGCCTCTGGGATGGGAGTCGGTGTACGTGTGATCCTATCCACGTAGACACTAGGTTATGTTGTTCACATGGCCGTAATGGTCGTTGTCCAGCCAGCGTGTGGTGATCAACCGGACGATGGGGAACGCAGTGCGTTCGGGCCGGGGGCGGCGTTCGGTCGGGTTCGACATTGTCAATCCGGAGGTTGGAAGTTGTGCATGCCGTCGGGACGGGGGTTGATCGCCACCCGGGTCGACAGCGCCGCGCCGCCGGAGCTGGCCCGGTGCCAGCGTCCCTTGGGGACGTAGACGATATCGCCTTGCGTGGCGCTGAAGAACGGGGCACCTTCGATCTGGTAGTCGACCTGGCCTTCGAGGACGAACCAGAATTCGTCGAAATCGAGGTGGAAGTGGCCGAGGTCGGTGCTGGGCGGTGGGGGCGTGCCGTGCCCTCTGATCACGTTGACGAAGGTTTTGTCGTCGCTCACGAAGGCTCCGGGGCGGGTTCCGTCCTGGACGATGACCTTGTTGAAATCGAGGTAGGGTTTGTTCGTCGCGTCGTAGTGGCCGTGGCCGTAGGTGCTGACCTTGACGTATTGTTTGCCGGGCAGCGCGGGCGGGGTCGCGTTGATCGGGAAAACGGGAGTGGCGTCGGTGGCGGTGACTTCGAAGCGCAGTGATGGAGTATCGCCGACCGTCTGGAGTTGGTAGACGGTGCGGTACGGGACCTCCACGAGGAAGCCTTTCGAGGCGACGAAGGGCTCCTGGCCGTCGATGGTGAAGCGGATCTGTCCGGACTGTACGATCCATACGACCCGGTCGTCGGCGTACATCATCGGTTGGGTAGTCTTGCCCGGGCCCATCGAGACATAGCGGGCGGTGAAGAACTGGCCGTGAACGAGGGTCTGGGACCAGTCCTGTTGCCTGGGATGTTGGGACAGGATGTCGGCGAGCTTCCAGTGGGGCTTGTTGGGAGCGGTCCAGCCGGCGGGATGGATGGGTTTGGGCGACCAGGCGAGGATGCGCTCGGGGCGGCCCGCACGCTGCGATGGGGGTGGAGGCGGCGGTGACCGGGAGGCAGGCTGTTGCTGCGGCGGCGACTCCTGTGCATGGGCTGGTGCCACGGTGATGGGCAGGAGCGCGAATATCGCCCAGAACATAGCGAGCGCGATTCGGGAGGAGTGATGCATCGTGACTTCCTCGGCGTCGGGGCTCAGGCGTGGACCAGGGGGCCGGGGCGCTTGAGGTAGGTATCCTTGAGTGTGTCGGCGAGGCGGTACGCGAGCGCGCCGGTGGGGCCGGTCGGGTTGCGGCCGGCGTTTTGCGGAAAGGCGCTCGAGCCGACGACGAACACGTTGCTCACGTCCCAGCTCTGCAGGTATTGGTTGAGGGCGCTGTTGTGAGGCTCAGCGCCGAACACGGCGCCGCCGGTGTTGTGGGTCGTCTGGTACGGCACGATCGAGAAATGTCGCACGGCCTCGCGGCGCGAGAAGATGTGCTCGGCGCCCATCTCCCTCGCGATGTTGGCTGCGACCTCGGTCTGATGTTGCATGAGGCGCTTTTCGTTCTCCTGCCAGTCGAACGTGAGCCGCAGCAACGGGCGGCCGAAGGCATCCTTATAGGTCGGGTCGAGGTCCAGGTAGCACTGGCGATACGACATGACCGAGCCCTGGCCGCCGATGCCGGTCGAGCGCTGGTAGGTATCGACTATCGCCTTCTTCCAGGCGGAGCCCCAGCGCGGCGTGCCTGGCGGTGTGGGATGGTGTCCTATGGGGGTGGCGCTGTTGCTGCTGGCTTCGAGGCCGCCGCCGCCGATGTAGCCGGATTTCGCGAAGTCGTGGTTGTCGCCGTTGAAGTCGTCGACCCAGGTGCCCAGGGCACCGGAGCCCATGAAGGGGTTGAAGGAGGTGTCGCGGCTGAACAGCATGCCCACCCCTGCCCCGCTCTGGTACGCATAGCTGCGGCCCACCACGCCGGTGTTGGTGTCGTAGTCGTAGGGTTGGCCGATTCCCGAGTGCAGCATGAGGTGGACGTTGCCGAACACATAGGCCGCCAGGATGACCAGGTCCGCGGGTTGCTCGAGCTCGCGGCCGAGCGGATCGAGATAGGTCACGCCGGTCGCGCGCCGCCGCGTGGAGTCGAGGTTCACCTTCATGACCAGCGAGTGGGTGCGAACCTGGAAGTTCGGGTTCTTGTGTGCGAGGGGGACCAGCGTGAAGTGCGGACTCGCCTTCGCGTCGGCTTCACAGCCGAAGGCGGTGCAGAAGCCGCAGTAGTGGCACGGGCCGAGGACTACGCCGTCCGGGTTCACATAGCCGCGTGAAGCGTTCGAGGCCGGAACGGGGAAAGGATGCAGACCCAGGTTGCGAGCCGCTCGCTCGAACAGCACCATGTTGTAGTTTGGTTTGAGTGGCGGGTTGGGGTACTCGGACCGGCGCGGGCCTTCGAAGATGTTGCCGCCGTCGATTTTCCTGCCGCGCAGGTTGCCGGCCTTGCCGGAGGTGCCACAGCTCTTCTCGAACTTGTCGTAGTAGGGCTCGAGCTCGTGGTAGTCGACCGGCCAGTCCTGGAGGTTCATGTCGGGAGGGATGAGCTGGCGGCCGTACTTCGCGACCGTTCCCGAGTACATCTTGTGCTCCCATTCCAACCAGCGCCAGTGTAGACCGGACCAGTGGGTGCCGCCGCCGCCGACTCCTTCACCGGGCCAGAACGCGCCGAGCTGCCGCATCGGCAGTGCTGTCTGCGCAGGATGGTTGCGGAAGGTGAGCGTTTCCTTGCGCAGATTCTGGATCAGCTCGTGGCGGTTCCAGTAGCGCAACTCGTCATGCACTTGCGGCGCGAGAAAATCGGGGGTGGTGGCGCGCGGCGGACCGCGCTCGAAGGCAACAATTTTCAATCCGGTGGAGGCGAGCTCCTTTGCCACGATGGCACCGGCCCAACCCAGGCCGACAATGACCATATCGACGGGTTTCAGTTTGTTCGACATGCGCGCTCCAGCGCTGATGGCACGCGCAGTCGGGTTGGCCACGCGGCCGTCACGCGCACGTTGCAGGTCTCCCTCATGTCAGGTCCTGGATGCCGACAGGGTCCGCAACATAGCGTTTGTTGTGGTATTCGGTGATCTTGTCGGCATACATGCCGCCGATGCCGGGGAAGCCGAGCATTTTCCAGGAGCCTTTGCCGTAGTTGCCGCCGTGGATGGGGTCGGAGAAATACCCCTGCAGAGTCAACTCGTAGAGCACGTCGAAGAAGACCCGCGGCGGCACCGTTGCAAGTTGGGCGGTCCCCGCCTCCAGGCTACGCAACACGGCGTCACGATCAGGAGGTGCCGCATCGTGGAAGCTCACGTGGTACTTCTCGCGGCAATGGGCATCGACATCCTTGATCCCCGCCCGGATCAGCTCGGCAGGGGTCATCCGCAGCTGGTAGCCTTGTTCGGGGGTGCCTTCGATGAAGGGGCCCTGCAGGTACATACGATCGCCCCGGCCGTAGCCGGAGTCCATCTGTCCGTCGATGAAGGGGGCGACCCCGAGCTCCAGCGCTCCCGGGCCGACTTCATCGGCGGGAATCAACGTATCGACGGCGGCTTCGATGAAAAGCACTTCCTCGAAGTTGAAGAAGGTGTAGCGTGGAGACGCCGGGGGCGTGGTGACCTGGGCCGAGGCTGGCATCTGCTGCGGCGCCGGAGCGCCGCAGGGTGTATGGCCAGCGGGCGCGTGCTCGGCGTCTGCAGTCGCGGAGCTGACGGGCAGTGCGCCGGCGCTCGCGGCGCCGACCAGTTTCAACAACTGCCGGCGGCTGACTCCGGGTCCTCGCGGGTTGTTTTCTGACATCCTCTCTCCCTGCGGACAGGCTCAGTTCTGCCGGGCGACGCTGTCGAGCCGCAGCCGTCGTGATGCGTCAATCTGCCAGCTCAAAATGGCGGCGAGTACAGCCAGTCCGGCCAGTACCAGAAAGGCCGCGCGCCAGCCGCTGTTGGCGACGATGTAACCGGTTAACGCGGCGGCAGCTGCGGCGCCGAGGTTTCCCAAGGTGTTCATCACTGCCGAGACTGAGCCGGCGAAATCACCGCCGATGTCGAGTGTGATGGCCCACGAGATGCCTACGGTCAGCTCGAGGCCGAAGACGGCGAGGCAGAAGTACCCGATGCTGGTCACCGAGTCGGACGCGAAGCAGGCGAGCGGGATGGCGACGGCGGTGAGCACGAACCCACTGGTCGAGACGACACGCCGGGCGAGTTTCAGATTCCCGGAGCGGCGCGCGAGGAAGTCGGAGAACGTACCGCCGCAGAGATCTCCTGTAAAACCCGCCAGCAGTGGCAGGCTCGCATACAGGCCCATCTGTTGGAGATCCAGGCCACGCGCTGCCTGGAGATATTTCGGGAACCAGGTCAGGAAGATGCCGATGTCGTATCCGTAGCAGCAATACATGGCTGAGAGCAGCCAGGTCTGTGGCTGTGCGAGGATCTGCCGCCACGGCACATGGGGTGTGCGGCCTGGCGCGGATCCGAGAGCAGCTGCGATGAGGTCTCGCTCTGTTGCATTGGTCTTCGGATGTTCACCGGGCGTGTCACGATAGAAACCGTACCAGAGCGCGGCCCACACTATGCCGACCAGGGCGAAGAGATAGAAAGGGAAGCGCCAGCCAAAGCGGGCGATGAGTGCCACGGCCAGGACCGGCGTCAGCGCCCCGCCCAGGCGCGAGCCTGCGTGGGTGGCGCCCTGCGCAAAGCCTCTCTCCGTCGGGAGCATCCAACGCGAGAGCGAGCGTGTCGCAATGGGAAACGCGCCAGCCTCTCCCATGCCGAAGAGAAACAGACACACGGCCATCGATGCCGCCGACCACGTGAAGGGTGTAAACGCGGTGAAGGCCGACCACCAGACGACGACGCCCGCCAGGGCCCGGCGTGCGCCGAGGCGATCGCCCAACCAACCGCCGGGAATCTGGAATACGGCGTAAGCGATCTGGTAGGAGCCGAGCACCCAGCCCATGGTGATCAGAGAAAAGCCAAATTCTTTTTGAATGGAAGGGACCGCCGCGGACAGCAGCACACGATCCAGGTAGGTGATCATGTACGCGGCCACTGTCAGGAGCAGCACGATGTAGCGGATGCGCGTCGGCGCTACCGCGGCGGACGGGGTGTCCGCGGCCAACTCGCGGCTTTCTGAGGAAGGCACGCTGATCACGGTCCGTCCGGTCCGCCCTTGCAGTCGGTTGCCGGACGGCCGACGCAAAGTTGCCAGATCGTGGGGACTTGGCGTCCGGCCAGGTACACCGCATGAATCGTTCGGGTGTTGCGGATGTCCGCAACGGGATCGCGATCCAGCACGACGAGGTCGGCCCAGTTGTGCGGTTTGATCGTGCCCACGGTGGTTGCGCCGATGAATCGGGCATTGTTGCCGGTTGCGGCGGTGAGGGCCTGCAGCGGGGTCAGCCCGGCTTGGACCATGAGTTGCAGTTCCCAGTGAGCGAAGTAGCCGCCGAAGCGGCCCGACGGCCCGCTATCGGTGCCCATCCCGTAAGGTATGCCGGCGCGCACTTCGCGCGTTGTGTTGGTCAGTGCGGTATCCAATACCGGCTTGTAGCGCGCGAAGTGCGGGGCGGCCTCGAGTTGGGCCGCGCGCTGGGGACTGGCGAGCTCCTGCAGCACCGGGGGCGCAATGGAGCGGTTGAAGAACGGGTCGTCGAGAAACGGCAGCTTCGCGTAGGTGAAGGAGGCTTCACGGCTCAGCGTCTCGGCGATCTGCCACGTGCCGTGTTGCTTCATGGCGTGCAGGAAGTCCGGATCTACAGGCTTGTCGCGCACACTGTGAGCGAGGCCATCCACTCCCTGGTTCACGACTGTCCTGGCGTTATCCAGGTAAAAGATATGGGCGACGGCCTTGAGATGATGTTGGTGCGCTCGAGCGATGATCGCCTGGCTGACGGCGGCCGGCATTCTCACCGGCAGAGTTCCGAACTCGTCATCGACCCAGAACTTGATGAGATCGACCCCTTTGCGGGCTTGCTCGTCGACGGCGGCCTGCGCCTCCTGCGGCGTGGCGACGGGTCGGTTCAGTTTGGGGACTCCCCCATAGGAGCCTTGGTAGACGAGGCCCTGGCCGGTCGTGAACACGCGGGCGCCATCGGGGCGGCCGGCGCGCTGCGCCGACCGGATGTCGAAGATCAGGTCTTTGTCGGTGCCGAGAACCAGGACAGTCGTGATGCCATAGGCCGCATAGGTCTTCAGCTGCTCCTCGACGAGATCCCGCGTGTAGAAGTCCACATCTTGCTTCAGCCCGTGGACGAGTCCGAGATGCACGTGGTCGTCGATGAGGCCCGGCATCACGAACTTGCCGTTGAGATCGATGACCTTCGCCCCGGCGGGGACTTTCAGGCGGGCGCTCTCCCCTACCCACTCGATCCGCCCGCCCGGGTCGACGATCAGCGCCGCGCCCGGTTTTGGCGGGGCGCCGCCGCCATCGATGAGTGTGAAGTTCGTCAGCGCAAGGCCCTGTGCCCGGGACGGCTGCACACCGCAGGCACCCGCCAGGGCGCATAAAGCCAGCAGGAGCGCGCTGCGAGACTTCATGAGACTTCGACTGACGCCCGGATGCTTCAAAGGCTCACACGAAAGCCCGCCGAGAGGATCCGGCCGATGGGGTTGGAGACAAAGCCGTTGAAGCCAGCCGTGCCGCCCAGGATGCCGGCCGTATTGCCGTTGTAGAACGGCGGACTGCGGTTGAGGATGTTTTTTCCATCGAGATACACCTGCGCGTCCTTCAAGGGCCCTACGCGGAAATTGTAGGCCGCATGCAGGTCGATAGTCAGGTTGGAGGCGACCCGGTCGCCGCCGCCGGTGGGATTGCCAAACGCGTCGGTGGTGACCGGTTGGACCGAGGTATTGCTCCAGTTGCGATAGCTGCCGGTGAAATTGGCGAAGGTATCGATGGAAACCGGACCGAACGTCCAGCCGAGGCCCAGGCGGTCCTGGGTCTGGATGGACGGAAAGGTCGTGTTGTAGCCCGAGGTGTTGAGGACGCTGAAGCTTCTGCCGCCGAAATCCTGGTCGAACTTCAGGAAGTACGTGAGCGCATCGGCCAGGCGGAAGGTACCCCAGTGGGCGGTCGAGTACTCGTAGTTGAGATTCACGTCCAGCCCCTGGATCTGCAGGTTGATCACGTTGCCCGAGTTCTGGTCGAGGAGGAAATAGACGGCCGAGGGGATGGGTGTGGTGAGGATCACACCGTTGGCCGTATTGGCGAAGGCGGCGATCTGCTGGGGGGTGCACCCGCTGGGACACAGCGTGAGCCGATTGTGCAGCCCTGCTGAGTTGAATATGGAGTTGGGGTTCGGTGAGGTGACGCCACCGCGGAAGACGTTGTTGAAGAGCGTGACATTGGCGACGAAGCCGGGCAGCAAGGGGGGCGCGAAGTCGAAGCCGACCGACCAGCCTTTGCCCGTTTCCGGCTTGATGCCGTCGAACCCGCCGCCCAACTGGCGGCGCAGACCCTGGTTGGTGGCGAGACCCACCGCGCAGGTGGTGGTTGCGGTGGCACAGCCGGGCACCCCGCGAACGTCGGGGTAGTTGGCGACGGGTACAAACAGGGTAGTCGTTTGCAGGCCCACGCTGCCGGAAGCGTACAGATAGCCCTGGCTCGGATCACCGATGACCGCGAGCGGCGGAGCGACGAAGGATCTCGAGTAGTTCGCGCGAAGCTTGAAGCCGTCGACGACGGTCCAGTTGAGCGCGAACTTGGGGTTGGATGTCGAGCCGACATCACTGTACTTGTCGTAGCGACCGGCGATGTCGAGGTCGATCGCGCGCGCCAGGGGAATCCCGTTGCTGGGGGCGAGCACCGGAATCGAGAACTCGAGGTACGCGGAATCGACGTTGCGGCTGAAGTGGTAGAGCCGTTGGGTCGAGCCGCTGTATGTCGGGCCGGTGTTGTCCGCGCCGAGCAGCGTCTGAGTGAGGTGCGCGGTCATGACCTCGCCGCCGATCGCCATGCGGACCTCACCTGCGGGCAGCTCGAACAGTGGCCCATCCGCCGACAACTTCGCCTGGTTGAACGTGTTCAGGTTGGTATTGGAGGTGTTGTAGCTGTACAGGCTGTTGTAGACCGAGGGCGACGTGAGGTTGCTGCCCAGCCCATGCCACACATCGAGGGAGTTGGCCGTCGTGAGCGGCGTATTGAGCGCGATCACGTTCTGGTTGCTGATGTCCGAGGTCGTGGTGCTGCCGGTGAACTGGGCCGTGCCGTTCAAGGCGAGGTTGGCGCATGCCGTGCAGAAGACATTGTTGGAGGTCAGGCTGCTCTGGTTCCAGCCCACCGCATCGGAGAAGGTGAGCTGCCACTTCGGCGTCACAGCGTAGTTGGCGACGAACGTGCCATAGACGACGTCCTCTTCCGAATTGATCGTGCCGTAATTCCCCGTGAGCAGATCGAGCCAGCTGATCTGCTCGGAGGTGGCCGTCGGGTTGCCGGCCGGCGCGACGAAGAACGGGTTGATCTGGCCCGTCTTGCCGGAACCTGGCCCGTAGACGGTCACGTTGGTCACCGCACCGTTCGTCCCCGGCGTGCCTCCGGGTGTGCCGGGCTTGGTGGTCTTCAGGATGTTCGCAATGAGAGTCGTCGTCGTATTCAGCCGGTCGGAGAATTCATTGGAGATTTTCACGAGGAAATTGCCCCGCTGCACCTCCGGAAGAGCACTACCGAAGAGATTGACGTTGCACGGAGAATTGTCGGCGGTATTGGCGACCGCGGTCGTCGCGCTCGGGGACAGGTACACCGAGCTCGAGCCCGGCACCTTGATCGTGGCGGGCGAGCAGTTGTACGAGTTCATGTTGCTGCCGCCGATGGGTCTGTAGTCGCCCATGGACAGAAAGCGGCGGTCGACATTGTCGAGCCGGCCTTGATGAGCGTACTGGGCCGCGATCATGACCGACCCGGTACCCCAGCGCGTACCCCAGAGTACGTCGGCGGTGTAGTCGTGATACTCGTCGGCCATTCCGGCCTGCGCGTTCAGCTGCAGTCCGTCGTAGCCGCGGCGGGTGATGAAGTTGACTACGCCCGCGACCGCATCGGAGCCGTATACCGAGGAAGCACCATCGGCGAGCACCTCGACGCGCTCGATCGCGCCGGCGGGGATGATGTTGGGGTCGGTCTCCGAGTACTGGGTTCCACCGCCCGGCAGACGCAGGCCGTCCATGATGACCAGTGTCGAGTTGCTCGCGCTGCCGCCCAGGCTGTGAATCTGCGGCGAATAGTAGGAGTAGACATTCTCGCCCTGGGGGGCGGAGTTGGCCGTCGTGATCGCGGGGACCGTGTTGATCAACTGCGAGATGGTGACCGCGCCGGTCGCCTCGATCTCCTTTTGACCCACGGTGACGACGTTCGAGCCGATCGGCGCTACGCCGCGAATGCTGGTGCCGGTGACGACGACCTCTTCGAGCTGCGGCTCGGCGCCTGGCTCGCTGGCCTCATGCGCCGGGGCGTTGGGACCTGTTGGTGAGCCGGCGGTGGCGCCCTGCGGGTTGGGCGCGGTTGCGGCCCCCTGGGCGGCGGCTCTCGGGACCGCGGCTATATGGATCACGAATACGGCCATCACCAGCGTGAGCGTCAATGCACCCGGCTTCTGCATGTTTCCTTCCCCCTGGCGATCAAGAAAACGACACAGCGTATTTGTCTGCTTATTGCCGATATCCTATAGCATATTTGATTTTGAGGATGCACTGCGACTGAAGTCGCTGTCCATCGCGCGGATTGCGAAGACAGGCCTCGTGCCGGTCGGGCGAGGCTAATCGAGCGGTTGGAGGGGTTGGCCCACCAACCCCTCCAACCGGCAGAAGCTCACTCCACCGTGAACTTGACCAGGCGCTCGTAGGATTTTTTGATGTGGGAGCGCATCGCCGCCTCAGCCTCGTCAGGGTTACGACGTTGCAGGGCGCGCGTGATCAAGGCGTGCTCGGCGTAAGCTTCCTTGGTGATCTCGGGGTGAAAGCGCAGTCGGAAGATGTGCAGGTGGGTGTGCAGCCGGGCCAGCGATTCGACGATCAGCTCATTGCCGCTGCCGCGGGCAATACGGGTATGGAACTCCGAATCCTGCTCGGCAAACAGATCGTATGCGCTCCGTGACTCGTTGGCCCGATCCGGGCTCATGTGCAGCGCGAGCCCACACAGATCGACCAACTCGCGATCGCCGATCTTTTCGGCCGCCCGGCGGGCTCCATAGGGCTCGACCAACAACCGGATCTCGTAAAGATCCTCGAACTGCTTGCGGTTGAGCGTCGGCGCGGCGCAGTAGCCGACGAAGCGTTGCTTGGTGACGAGGCCGTTGGCTTCCAACATGCTCAAGGCTTCGCGGATGGGAGTTTGTGACACGCCGAGCTCGCGCACCAGGCTGTCCACCGAGATGCGCGCGTTCGGTGGAATCTTCAACGACATGATGTCGTCGCGGATGCGGGCATAGACGTTCTCGACCAGGCCGGAGGGTCGGGCGATCTGACCCCGACTCAGCGGCGGCGGGGCCGCAGGGACCGCGGTGTCGACGGGACTGGACCTCTTTTTCATAGCGCGTGCGGCGGCGCCTGCAGGGCTCATCTGGCGAATTCGTGATTGCGACATAAGTGGCTTCTTTGCGGCCGCAGCACCGGGGACCTATTCCATTATGCACGCGACCTATCACCTATAGTATATGTCTGGCGCCTCCTTTACTATCGGATATCATATAGGATATTGATGTTGGAGGAGATGCGGTTCCCATGAATCTTTTCGGGGCCCTGAGGTTGCCACGGTCCATCGTGTTCGGGTCGGGGCATCGCGCCAGCCTGGGCGCCATGGCCGCGCAGATCGGCCAGCGAGCGCTGGTGTGCACGGATGGCCGGCTGAGCTCGGATGTCCAGTTCAAAGCGCTGCTGACGGACCTTGGCCGGGCTGGAGTCAGCGTGCACGTGTACGACCGGACGCAGCCGGATTTGCCGCTCGAGTCGGTATCCGAATGTCTCATGGACTGTGCCGGCTTCGGGGCACAACTGGTCATCGGGATCGGCGGCGGCAGTTGCATGGACCTTGCGAAGGTGGTCGCGCTGCTGCTCCGGCATGGAGGACGCGCGCAGGACTACTACGGGGAGCTCAAGGTCCCCGGACCCATTGTGCCCGTCATTGCGGTGCCGACGACCTCGGGTACCGGTTCGGAGGTCACCCCGGTCGCCGTGGTGTCCGACTCCGAGCGGACGTTGAAAGTCGGGATCGCCAGTCCTCACCTGATTCCGGTTGCCGCGATTTGTGACCCGGAGCTGACGGTGAGTTGCCCACCGGGGCTGACGGCCTATTCGGCCGGGGATGCCTTGACTCACGCCATCGAGTCCTACACGGCGCTGGCGCGGGCCCCCGACCCCACGCTGACGCAACAACATGTGTTCGTGGGTAAGAACACGCTGTCGGACCAGTTTGCACTGCTGTCGATTTCCTCCATCTGGAAGGGACTGCGCCGTGCCTACGCCAATGGACAGGATCTCGAGGCGCGCGAACATCTCATGTTGGGTGCGTTAGCGGCCGGGTGCGCGTTCGGAACGGCCGGTACGGCAGCCGCGCACGCGATCCAGTATCCGGTTGGAGGCCTCACGCATACGGCACATGGGGCGGGAGTCGCCACTCTCCTGCCCTACGTCATGCAATTCAACAGGCCCGCCTGCGAGGAGGCTCTCCTGCAGATTGCGCGCGTGCTCGATCTGACGGGTGCGGGGACCAACGCCGCGAGTCTTTCGCAGAAGGTGATAGACGAGGTTGCAAACCTGCTCGACGCCGTTGGCATTCCGCGGACGCTGCGGGATCTGGGACTTCCGGCGGACAAGCAGGACTACACCGCGGAGACTGCGTTCTCCATCAGTCGCCTCATCAAGAACAACCCGCGGCCGCTGGATCTGCCGGCGATGCGCCAGATCACGCAGGCCGCCTACAGCGGTGATCGTCTGTCGCTGCGGGCCGCTTGAGACGGACTCGAGGAACTTTCCGGCATGAAGAGCGAACATACCTTCGAGCTGACGCAGTCGATGCACGCCCCGTCGCCCCTTCCGACGGAT
>Ga0268266_10004586_pt1 | contig 13196 bp, 13 predicted proteins | sample KBSS13metaG_FD_190356 | JGI IMG/M metagenome (GOLD analysis project Ga0268266, IMG submission 190356) | Switchgrass rhizosphere microbial communities from Kellogg Biological Station, Michigan, USA - KBS S1-3 metaG (SPAdes) (version 2) | ecosystem: Host-associated > Plants > Roots > Rhizosphere...
AGATGAACCTCAGCGCCTTTTCGACCCCCTCGAGAAGTCACTGAGGTCCATCTCGACACCGGGGGGAAAGCGGTGGACCCCGCCGTCTAGCCTTGCTCGGCGTGACCGACGAGCCGCGCATTCCCGAAGACGACCTGCCCGAGCAGATGCAGGTCCGCACGAAGAAGCGCGCGGACATGCTCTCGTCCGGGACCGATCCGTATCCCGTCTCGGTCCCCCGCACGCACACGCTCAAGGCGGTGCGCGAGGCGTACCCGGACCTGGAGCCCGGCGCCGAGACCGGCGACACGGTGACCGTCGTCGGGCGGGTGCTGTTCCTGCGGAACACCGGCAAGCTCTGCTTCGCCAAGCTGACCGAGGGTGACGGCACCGAGCTGCAGGCGATGCTCAGTCTGGCCAAGGTCGGCGAGGACGGGCTGGCGCGCTGGAAGGCGCAGGTGGACCGGGGCGACCACGTGCTGGTCACCGGCGAGGTGATCGCGTCGAAGCGCGGCGAGCTGTCGGTCATGGCCGACTCCTGGCAGATGGTCTCCAAGGCCATCCGCCCGCTGCCGAACGCGCACGGCGACCTGAGCGAGGAGACCCGCGTCCGACAGCGGTACGTCGACCTCATCCTCCGGCCCGAGGCCCGCGAGATGGTCCGGGCCCGGTCGGCGGTGCTCCGCACCCTGCGTCGGGAGTTCGACGAGCGCGGCTACATCGAGGTGGAGACCCCGATCCTGCAGCTGCTGCACGGCGGGGCGACCGCGCGGCCCTTCGTCACCCACACGAACGCCCTCGACACCGATCTCTATCTCCGGATCGCGCCCGAGCTGTTCCTCAAGCGGGCGGTGGTCGGCGGGATCGAGCGGGTCTTCGAGCTGAACCGGGTGTTCCGCAACGAGGGCATCGACTCGACCCATTCGCCCGAGTTCGCGATGTTGGAGGCCTACCAGGCCTATGCGACGTACGACGACATGGCCATTCTCACGCGTGAGCTGATCCAGGAATGTGTACGCGCTGTGTTCGGCTCGACCATCGTGCGTCACTCCGACGGGTCGGAACATGATCTCGGAGGTGAGTGGCGTTCCGTCACGCTGCACGAATCCGTGTCCGAGGCCGTCGGGGAATCGGTGACGCCGGACACCTCGGCGGAGCAGCTGCGGAAGCTCGCGGCGACCCACGAGGTGGCGCTGAAGGATTCCTGGAGCGCGGGCGAGATCGTCCTGGAGCTGTTCGAGAAGCTCGTCGAGCACACCCTCCAGGAACCGACCTTCGTGCGCGACTATCCGGTCGAGGTCCGGCCGCTGACCCGGCAGCACCGCGACGACCCGCGGCTGGCCGAGGCCTGGGACCTCGTGGTCTTCGGCCACGAGCTGGCCACGGCGTACTCCGAGCTGGTGGATCCGGTGGAGCAGCGGAAGCGGCTGTACGCGCAGTCCCTGCTCGCCGCGAAGGGCGATCCCGAGGCCATGCAGCTCGACGAGGACTTTCTGCGCGCGATGGAGTACGGAATGCCGCCTACCGGCGGCATGGGAATGGGCGTGGACCGGCTCCTGATGACGCTCACCGGAACCGGCATCCGGGAGACGATCCTGTTCCCGTTGGTGCGCCAGGAGTCGTGAGGTCTCACTCGACAACACACGAGTAATCACAGTACTGTTTCCCACGACGGCGCTGCCGTAGGAAAAGTCATGTTTTCTCGATGTGTTGGAGGCTGCGGCGGTGGCGCAGATCCGTGAGATCAAGCTGATCGACGACCTCGACGGCAAGAAGGCCGACGAGACCGTCGAGTTCGGGCTCGACGGGAAGAACTACGAGATCGACCTCTCGAAGGGCAACGCCGACAAGTTGCGGGACGCGCTCGCGTCCTATGTCGGGGCGGCCCGGAAGGCGGCCGGACGGCGTCGCGCGAGTGCGGCGGTGGGCGGTGCGAACCGTCGGCCGTCGATCGACCGCGAGCAGAACCAGGCCATTCGGGACTGGGCGCGCAAGCGTGGGATGAAGGTCTCCGACCGCGGCCGGATCCCGGCCGAGGTCCTGGAGGCCTATCACCAGGAGAACTGACGGTTCACGGACGAGGCCCGGCCGGCATCGGCCGGGCCTTTCTGTGAACGTTCAAGCAAGGCCTGCCTTACCGGGGTAGAGTGATCGGCATGCCTCGCCGTGTCACCAGCCTGACCGTGGCCCGGACCGAGCGGATCACCCCGCACATGGTCCGAGTCGTCGCCACCGGCCCCGAGCTCGCGTCGTTCCCCGACACCGAGTTCACGGACCGCTATGTGAAGATTCTGTTTCCGGTCCCCGGCGTCGAGTACCCGGAGCCGTTCGACCTGGACGTCGTCCGCGAGCAGCTCCCGCGCGAGGCGCAGCCGCGGCTGCGCACCTACACCGTGCGGGCGTTCGACTCCGCCGCGGCCGAGCTGACCATCGACTTCGTCCATCACGGCGACACCGGCCTCGCGGGGCCGTGGGCGGCGTCCGCGCAGCCGGGGGACACCCTGCGCCTGCTCGGTCCGAGCGGCGCCTATGCGCCGGACCCGGCCGCGGACTGGCACCTGCTCGTCGGGGACGAGGCCGCCATCCCGGCGATCGCGGCGGCGCTGGAGCGGATCCCCGCCGGCGCGCTGGCCCACGCGATCGTCCAGGTGGACTCCGCCGCGGACGAGCAGCCCCTCGACACCCGCGCCGACCTGCGGCTGACGTGGCTGCACCGGACCGGCGAGGGGCAGCTCGTGGAGGCCGTGCGCGGGCTCGAGTTCCCCGCGGGTCGGGTGCACGCCTTCGTCCACGGCGAGGCAGCCGAGGTCAAGGAGCTCCGGCGGCACCTGCTGACCGAGCGCGGCGTGCCCCGGGACGACCTGTCGGTGTCCGGGTACTGGCGCCGCGGGCGGGACGAGGAGGGCTTCCGGGTGTACAAGCAGCAGGAGGCCGAGCAGGAGAAGATCGGCGCAGGTCGCTGAGGGTCCACCCGTTCGCGCAGGGCTGAACGGCGGCCATCGGGGAATCGACGTGCAGCTCACACCGTTCTGTCGGGGTGAGTGCGTACCGTGCGCGTTACGTGACACCGCGGCGGAGGCGCCGTACCGCTGGGGACCGATACAGTGGTAAGGGGCGCCCGCGGCGCAGCGTCACAAGGATGCTGGACGCGTCGCATGTGTGGGCGCAGCAGGCAAGGAGTGCGAATGTTCGAGAGGTTCACCGACCGAGCAAGGCGTGTTGTCGTTCTGGCCCAGGAAGAGGCCAGGATGCTCAACCACAACTACATCGGCACCGAGCACATCCTCCTTGGCCTGATCCACGAGGGTGAGGGTGTCGCCGCGAAGGCGCTCGAGTCGCTCGGGATCGCCCTGGAGGGCGTCCGGCAGCAGGTCGAGGAGATCATCGGCCAGGGCCAGCAGGCCCCGTCCGGTCACATCCCCTTCACGCCGCGGGCGAAGAAGGTCCTCGAGCTCTCGCTGCGTGAGGCGCTGCAGCTCGGGCACAACTACATCGGCACCGAGCACATCCTGCTCGGCCTGATCCGCGAGGGCGAGGGCGTCGCGGCCCAGGTCCTCGTCAAGCTGGGTGCCGATCTCAACCGCGTCCGCCAGCAGGTGCTCCAGCTGCTGAGCGGCTACCAGGGCAAGGAGCCCGCCGAGGCCAGTTCCGGCCGCGGCGAGGGCACCCCTTCGTCCTCCCTCGTGCTGGACCAGTTCGGTCGCAACCTCACGCAGCAGGCCCGCGAGGGCAAGCTGGACCCGGTCATCGGCCGGGCCAAGGAGATCGAGCGGGTCATGCAGGTCCTCTCCCGGAGGACCAAGAACAACCCGGTCCTCATCGGCGAGCCCGGCGTGGGCAAGACCGCCGTCGTGGAGGGGCTGGCCCAGGACATCGTCAAGGGCGAGGTCCCGGAGACGCTCAAGGACAAGCAGCTCTACACGCTGGACCTGGGCTCCCTGGTCGCGGGCTCCCGCTACCGCGGTGACTTCGAGGAGCGCCTCAAGAAGGTGCTCAAGGAGATCCGCACCCGCGGGGACATCATCCTGTTCATCGACGAGATCCACACCCTGGTGGGTGCGGGTGCCGCCGAGGGCGCGATCGACGCCGCGTCGATCCTGAAGCCGATGTTGGCCCGTGGTGAGCTGCAGACCATCGGCGCCACGACGCTGGACGAGTACCGCAAGTACGTCGAGAAGGACCCCGCGCTGGAGCGTCGTTTCCAGCCGATCCAGGTGGGCGAGCCGAGCGTCACGCACACCATCGAGATCCTCAAGGGCCTGCGGGACCGCTACGAGGCGCACCACCGGGTCACGATCACCGACCCGGCGCTCGTCGCGGCGGCCACCCTGGCGGACCGCTACATCTCGGACCGCTTCCTGCCGGACAAGGCGATCGACCTGATCGACGAGGCCGGTGCCCGGATGCGCATCAAGCGGATGACGGCGCCGCCGGACCTGCGGGAGTTCGACGAGAAGATCGCGAACGTCCGTCGGGACAAGGAGTCCGCGATCGACGCGCAGGACTTCGAGCGCGCCGCTCACCTGCGGGACTCCGAGAAGCAGCTGCTCGGCCAGAAGGGCGAGCGGGAGAAGCAGTGGAAGTCCGGTGACCTGGACGTCGTCGCCGAGGTGGACGACGAGCAGATCGCCGAGGTCCTGGCGAACTGGACCGGCATCCCCGTCTTCAAGCTGACCGAGGAGGAGACGACTCGGCTGCTCAAGATGGAGGACGAGCTCCACAAGCGGATCATCGGCCAGGAGGAGGCGGTCAAGTCCGTCGCCCAGGCGATCCGCCGGACCCGTGCCGGCCTGAAGGACCCCAAGCGCCCCTCCGGCTCGTTCATCTTCGCCGGCCCGTCCGGTGTCGGTAAGACCGAGCTGTCCAAGGCGCTGGCGAACTTCCTGTTCGGCGAGGACGACGCGCTCATCCAGATCGACATGGGTGAGTTCCACGACCGCTACACCGCCTCGCGGCTCTTCGGTGCCCCTCCCGGGTACGTGGGCTACGAGGAGGGCGGCCAGCTCACCGAGAAGGTGCGGCGCAAGCCGTTCTCGGTCGTGCTGTTCGACGAGATCGAGAAGGCCCACCAGGAGATCTACAACACGCTCCTGCAGGTCCTCGAGGACGGCCGCCTCACGGACGGCCAGGGTCGCACCGTGGACTTCAAGAACACGGTCCTGATCTTCACCTCGAACCTGGGGACCCAGGACATCTCGAAGGCGGTCGGGCTCGGCTTCGCGCAGAGCAACGACGAGCAGTCGAACTACGAGCGGATGAAGACGAAGGTCAACGACGAGCTGAAGAAGCACTTCAGGCCGGAGTTCCTCAACCGCATCGACGACATCATCGTCTTCCACCAGCTCACGCAGCCGCAGATCATCCAGATGGTCGACCTGATGATCCGTCGGGTCGAGGGTGCGCTCGCCAACAAGGACATGGCCATCGAGCTCACCGAGGCCGCCAAGGGTCTGCTGGCCCGCCGCGGGTTCGACCCCGTCCTGGGTGCCCGGCCGCTGCGCCGGACCATCCAGCGGGAGATCGAGGACCAGCTGTCCGAGAAGATCCTCTTCGGCGAGATCGAGCCCGGACAGATCGTGATCGTCGACGTCGAGGGCATCGACGAGGACGCTCCCGAGGGCTCGCCGGCCCACGACGACAAGGCGACGTTCACCTTCCGTGGTGAGCCCCGCCCCCTCGCCGAGGTCCCGGACGCCCCGCCGGTGGACATCGCCGCCGGTGGCGGCACCTCCTCGGAGGAGTCCGCCTGATCGTCTAGCAGGCACCACGGAACGGCCCGCCCCTCGCGAAGGGCGGGCCGTTCCGCGTTCCGGCTACCGGCGCCAGGAGACTGCTGAGGTGTGGTCCTCGTCCCGTACCCCCCTCGGGACGAGGACCACATCGACACAGATCAACTGAGCCGACCCGGTGATACGGATGTCGGCCAGATCACTCTCCACGCATGAACAGGTGGCGGGGATCCCCCTCGGCGAGCCACGCACCGTGCCGCCGCCACGATCGTCCTCCGCCCTGCAAGGACAGGCAACCCTGTCCTTTCTCCGCCCCTTCGGACTATCCGAATGGAGGGGGCCGAATCTGCGTGCAACGTAGCTGCAACCCCCGCCTTCCTAGGGTTCGGCGTCACGAGCTGGACCCACTGTTGTGAAAGGTGAGGACATGGCCAAGTACGCCAACCCCGGGCAGCCGGACAGCGTCGTCAGCTTCAAGCCCCGCTACGACCATTTCATCGGCGGCGAGTACGTGGCACCTGCGAAGGGCCAGTACTTCGAGAACACGACCCCCATCACGGGTCAGGAGTTCACCGAGGTCGCGCGTGGCACGTCCGAGGACATCGAACGCGCCCTGGACGCGGCGGAGGCCGCAGCACCGGGGTGGGGGAAGACCTCCGTCGCCGAGCGGTCGAACATCCTGCTGAAGATCGCCGACCGGGTCGAGGCGAACCTCGAGACGATCGCCATCGCCGAGTCGTGGGACAACGGCAAGGCCTGCCGCGAGACCCTGGCCGCCGACATCCCGCTCGCGATCGACCACCTCCGCTACTTCGCCGGAGCGCTGCGCGCTCAGGAGGGCGGGATCTCGCAGATCGACGAGGACACGGTCGCCTACCACTTCCACGAGCCGCTGGGCGTGGTCGGCCAGATCATCCCGTGGAACTTCCCGATCCTGATGGCGATCTGGAAGCTCGCACCCGCCCTCGCGGCGGGCAACGCGGTCGTCCTCAAGCCCGCGGAGCAGACCCCGGCGTCGATCCACGTGCTCAACGAGCTCGTCGCCGACCTGCTCCCGCCGGGCGTGCTCAACATCGTCAACGGCTTCGGTGTCGAGGCGGGCAAGCCGCTGGCCTCGAGCAACCGCATCCGCAAGATCGCCTTCACCGGCGAGACCACCACCGGCAGGCTGATCTCGCAGTACGCCAGCGAGAACCTGATCCCGGTCACCCTGGAGCTCGGCGGCAAGAGCCCCAACGTCTTCTTCGACGACGTCGCCGCCCAGAACGACGCCTTCTACGACAAGGCGCTGGAGGGCTTCGCGATGTTCGCCCTCAACCAGGGCGAGGTCTGCACCTGCCCGTCGCGCGCGCTGATCCAGGGCGGGGTCTACGAGGAGTTCCTGCAGCAGGCGGTCAAGCGGACCGAGCAGATCAAGCAGGGCAACCCGCTCGACACCGACACGATGATCGGTGCCCAGGCCTCGAACGACCAGTTCGAGAAGATCCTGAGCTACATCGACATCGGCCGCCAGGAGGGCGCGAAGGTCCTCACCGGCGGCGACAAGGCCGACCTGGGCGGCGAGCTGTCCGGTGGCTACTACATCCAGCCGACCGTGTTCGAGGGCAACAACTCGATGCGGATCTTCCAGGAGGAGATCTTCGGTCCGGTCGTCTCCGTCGCGCGCTTCAGCGACTACGACGAGGCCATCAAGATCGCCAACGACACCCTCTACGGCCTGGGTGCGGCGGTCTGGTCCCGCGACGGCGCCACCGCGTACCGCGCGGGCCGCGACATCCAGGCGGGTCGCGTGTGGGTGAACAACTACCACGCCTACCCGGCGCACGCGGCGTTCGGCGGCTACAAGCAGTCCGGCATCGGGCGCGAGAACCACAAGATGATGCTCGACCACTACCAGCAGACCAAGAACCTGCTGGTCAGCTACTCGCAGAACGCCCAGGGCTTCTTCTGATGGGCGACGTCGCCGAGCCGGAAGCTCCCGTCGCAGAGGTCCCGGGCTCCGGTACCGAGCGAGTGGCGCTGACGCCTGCGGCGGCGGAGTTGCTGGTCCGCCTCACCGCGGTCCACGGGCCGCTGATGTTCCATCAGTCCGGCGGATGCTGCGACGGCAGTGCGCCGATGTGCTACCCGGACGGCGACTTCAGGATCGGGGAGCGGGACGTCCACCTGGGCGACCTGTCCGTCCCCGGCCTGGAGCAGCCGATCGGCTTCTACATGTCGGGCTCCCAGTACGAGTACTGGAAGCACACGCACCTCACCGTCGACGTGGTGAAGGGCCGCGGCAGCGGGTTCTCGGTCGAGGCGCCGGAGGGCGTCCGGTTCCTGATCCGCTCCCGGCTGTTCACCGACGACGAGTACGAGCGGGTGCAGGCCGAGCTGTGAGCCGAGAGGCCCTTCCGTCCCCGGGCGGAAGGGCCTCTCGCGCGTCTCAGGCCTCCGCGGTGGCCGGGCCGATCTCGGCGGCCACCGTCACGACCAGGTCGGCCGGGAACCCGCCGCACCGGGCGTGCTCGCGGACGGTGGCGGCGTCGTCGGTCTCGTGGACGCAGTAGATCTTGTCGCCCGCGACGTAGCTGCGGTGCCAGGTGTAGGGGACCCCGAGGTCCTCGACGACCTTGTTCGACGTCCGGGCGATCTCCCGCAGCTGCTCGGGCGTCAGCTCGGAGGCGCCGGGGATGGTCCGCTCGATCAGGAAGGTGGCCATGGTGTTCGCTCCTGTTCTCCGTGGTCGGTGTGTCCGACGGGGACGACGCTAGGAGCGGACGATCGGGGGCTACGTCGGTGCCGCTGCCCATCTCGGCGGGGGCGGCACCCCATGCCGGTCAGAGCAGCGCGTCGAGGGCCAGCAGGGTCGCCGCGGCAGGCTCCGGGATGCCGACGCCCCGGCCGTGTCGGACCTCCGGCTCCCGGACGTTGATCCGCACCAGCCGTCCGGACGCGGCGGTGGCCAGCTCGGACTCCCGGCGCACCGTGGGCACCGCCGTCCCCGCCCCGATCTCGACGACGGCGAGGTCCCGCCGATGCGTGCGGATCCACTCGTGCAGCCTCTGCAGGCCCGGTCCGGAGCGCGCCGGGTCCCACGACCAGTCCCCGAACATCAGGATGTTCGGCCGGGCAGGCCCGCCGCAGGTCGGACAGCTCGGCAGTGGATCGCGCGCCCGCATCGTGGCCTCGTCGATCTCGACGTCCGCGCCCGCGGGCCAGATCTCCTGTCCACAGTCCGCGAGGCACTGCAGGTGGTGGATCGAGCCGTGCACCTCGGCCACGTCCCGTTCGGCGAACCCGGCGACCTGGAACTGCCCGTCGACGTTCGACGTGAACACCCGCGTGGGCCGGTCCTCGGCCCACCGGCGCAGGACGGCGAACCCGGCGTGCGGCACGGTCCGCCGGTACAGCGCGAGCCGGTGGCCGTAGAAACCCCAGGCCAGCGCCGGGTCGTCGGCGAAGTGGACGGGATCGGCCAGCTCCTCGAACCGCAGACCCAGACGCTCGTAGGGCGGGTACGCGCGCCAGAACCCCTCGGCGCCGCGGAAGTCCGGCAGACCGGAGTCCACACCCATGCCCGCGCCCGCACAGACGAGCAGGGCCGAGGCGTCCCGGATCAGGGCGACGGCGTTCCGAACGCTCAGATCCGATTCCTCGTTCCGCAAGCTCCGCTCAGAGCTCCACGACCTCGAACTCGAGCAGGTCAGCGCCGCTGGCGACCGGCTTGCCGCCTGCGTCCGGGGCGCGCGAACCGGCGTGCGCCTCGACGGCCGGGCCCTGCCGCCAGGCCTCGAACGCCTCGTCCGACTCCCAGGTGGTGACCACGAAGTAGCGGTCGTCGCCCTTGACCGGGCGCAGCAGCTGGAAGCCGAGGAACCCGGGCTGCCCGTCCACGGCGTGCTTGCGGTTGGCGAACCGCTTCTCCAGCTCCGGGCCCGCGTTCTCGGGCACGTGGATTGCATTGATCTTCACGACGGCCATGGGGACCACGTTAGCCTTTGTCCCGATGCGGGGGCGGAGATCGGTGCGGACGTCCGACGGGACCTATCTCGCGGTCGTCGAGTTCGGCGGGGAGGGCACCCCGATCCTGTTGCTGCACGGCCTGATGGGGCGCGCGAGCACCTGGTGGTCCCTGGCCCGCAGGCTCACCGCGTACGGCCGCGTCCTGGGGCTCGACGCCCGGGGTCACGGCCGCTCCCAGGCGGCGGGGCCCTGGACCGCCGACCGGATGGCGCTCGACGCCGCCGAGGTCCTCGAGCCGCTCGGCCCCGGCGTGGTCGTCGGGCACTCGATGGGCGGGCTGCACGCGCTCGTCCTCGCCGCGACCCGCCCGGACCTGGTCACCGGCCTCGTCGTGCTGGACATGGGCGCGGACCTCACGGGACTGCCGCCCGGCACGATGGCGGACGCCGAGGCGTGGTTCGGCGCCGTCCCGCAGCCCTTCCCGAGCCGCGCCGCAGTGGTGGAGGCCTTCGGACGCCCGCGGCGCGAGTTCGGCGAGTACATGGCCGAGTGCGTCGACGAGCGCGCCGACGGCTTCCACCTGCTCACCCGGGTCCGGGACGCCGCGGAGATCGCGGGGGAGTGGGTGCGGCGGGACTTCTGGGCGCAGGTCGACGGCGTCCGCTGCCCGACGCTGCTGGTCGAGGCCGAGGAGTCGATCGTGCCCGAAGGGCAGGGTGCCGAGATGGCGGCCCGGATCCCGGGGGCGCGACACGTCGTGCTGCCGGGGACCGGGCACCTGGTGCACGCGGACGAGGAGGCGGTGCTGAGAGTGGCGGTGCCCTACCTGACCCCCCACCCCGAATGAGCGAACGGCACTCTCGCTCCATAGGTGTGAACGAAAGTGCCGTTCGCTCACCCCGGGGGGGGACGGTCAGTCGGCGAAGAGGGGTTCGGCGGTGCCGTCCCTGGTGTCCGCGATCTCCACGCCCTCGATTGAGGCGCGGACGGGGCGGACGGGGTGGAGCAGGGTGAAGGCCTCGGCGGGCTTGTCGTGGGCCAGCACCACGTGCGGCAGCCAGGCTCCGGGGAGGTAGGAGCCGAAGGGGGACTTGACCTTGCCCGCCAGGGCGTCGTGCACCGCGTTGTGCACCGCGAGCAGCTCGGTGTCGACGATCGCGGAGAGGACGAGGTCGTCGTCGTGCCCCGCGACGGAGCCCAGGGTGGCCAGCCAGAGCGACGGCAGGCTGAGCCCGCGCAGCGCCTCGGTGAGCTCCACCCGGGCACCCGCGGGGATCTGCGCGGCGGCCGCGAAGGTCACCGTGGGCAGCTCGTGGGGAATGCGCATGCCGTGGTCGGACAGGGCCTTGCGCAGCTCGAGGACGCGGTCCTCCGCCGCCATGTCGAGCCGGAACCGGACGATCTGCGCCATCGAGCTCCTCGCACCCTAGGTTTTCGCGAATCAGTGTCCCGCATGCGGCACGGTGCCGCCCAGTACGAACCTTCCGTCCGGGGCCTGTTCGGCCAGCCCGTCGACCAGCAGTGAGTCCAGACAGCGGTCCCGCTGCGGCCCGTCGGACCAGACGGCGTCGAGCACCGGCTTGTCGACGGGGCGCTCGGCGGCCCGCAGGACGTCGAGCAGCTTGCCGCGCACCTGCCGGTCGGTGCCCGCGAAACCCTGGACCGGCCGCCGCGGACCGGTGTACTCCGGACGCCCGGCGGCGACCCAGGCGCAGTCCGACTCGACCGGGCAGAGCGTGCACCGAGGGGTGCGCGCGGTGCACACGACGGCGCCGAGCTCCATGAGCGCCGCCGACACCAGCGCGGCCTCGGCGTCGGCCGTGGGCAGCAGGGCCTCGACGTCCGCGAGGTCGGCCTTCACCCGCGCAGGCCCGGCGTCGCCCGCGCCGTGCACGGCGCGGGCCACCACCCGTCGGACGTTGGTGTCGACGACGGGTGCCCGCCGCCCGTAGCCGAACGCCACGACCGCCCGTGCGGTGTAGGACCCGATGCCCGGCAACGACTCCAGGACGTCCACATCGGACGGGACCGTGTCGCCGAACTCGGTGGCGATGACCTCGGCGGCGGCGTGCAGCCGCATCGCGCGCCGCGGGTAGCCGAGCTTGCCCCAGGCCCGCAGGACGTCCGCCCGGGACGCCGCGGCGAGGTCCGAGGGCGTCGGCCACTCGGTCATCCAGCGCTGCCAGACGGCCTCCACCCGGGCCACCGGCGTCTGCTGCAGCATGAACTCGCTGACGAGCACCCCCCACGGCGTCGTCTCCGGACGGCGCCACGGAAGGTCGCGGGCCTCGGCCCGGAACCACTCCGCGGTGCGTCCCGCGAGGCCGGGGAGCACAGAGGTCACCCTGTGATCGTGCCATCGCTCTGCGCAGCGGTGACGGGCAGGGGAGCCATGGGGTCGAGACGGTCCCCCACACCGGTGGAGCCTGCGCGCCGCGCCGCGCGAGGTCCAGCGACGGGTGGTAACTACGGCTCTACCCTGCGTGACATGTGGGAGCCGGTGGGACCGCTGCCCGCGCACGTCTACTGGAAACGGCGCTGGTTGGCGCTGGCGGGCGTCATCGGGATGTTCGTGACGATCGGGTTCACCGCCGCCGCCCTGACCGCCGCCTCGTCGGACCTCGGCCCGCGGGACGAGCCCACCACCCAGGCCGCCCACCGCTCGGAGCTGTCCGCGAGTGCCGACCCCACCGCCGCCGATCCCGCCGCCGACCCCGACGCCGCGGACCCGACCACGACCGACCCGGCCGCGACCGACCCGGCCGCGACCCCCACGCCCGGGTCGACCACCGCGCTCTCCGCGACCGGGGTCCCGGCGGGGACCACGGGGCCGATGGCGGAGGGCGCCCCCGAGACCACCGACGAGTCGAAGCGCCCGGACGACACCCCGCGCGCGGCCGTGCCCGTCCCGCCGACCGAGCAGGCGCCGGCCACCGGGCCGCCGGTGTGCACCAACGACATGATCTCCGTCGGGGCGGAGATCGACGCGCCACAGCACACCGTGGGGGACCGGCCCGAGCTGCGGCTGGTCGTGGTGAACGTCTCCCCGCAGGCGTGCGTGCGCGACCTCGACGGGGCGCTGCAGGAGATCGTGGTGTGGGACAGGCCGATCCAGAACCGGTTGTGGTCCAGCAACGACTGCGTCAACCCATCCACACAGGACCTTCGGACGCTGGTCCCCGGCCAGCCGGTGGCGTTCGCCGTCACCTGGTCCGGGCTGTCGTCGAACCCGGGCTGCACCGCCGCCCGCACGAGGCTGCCCGCGGGCGAGTACACCCTCCTGACGAGGGTCGCGGACCGGATCAGCGGCCCGACCCCCTTCACCCTCGTGCCGAGATGAGGGTCACCTCGGGCGGGTGATGCGCTTCAGGACCTGGGTCACGTCGGAGACCTCGGTGATCCGCATGCCCGTCGCGCCCGCGTCGCTGTCCGGGGGGACCAGGGCGTGGGTGAAGCCGAGGCGGGCGGCCTCGGCCAGCCGCCGTCCGACGCCGGAGACGCGGCGCACCTCGCCCGCCAGGCCCAGCTCGCCGAGCACGA
>Ga0268266_10004587_pt1 | contig 13190 bp, 12 predicted proteins | sample KBSS13metaG_FD_190356 | JGI IMG/M metagenome (GOLD analysis project Ga0268266, IMG submission 190356) | Switchgrass rhizosphere microbial communities from Kellogg Biological Station, Michigan, USA - KBS S1-3 metaG (SPAdes) (version 2) | ecosystem: Host-associated > Plants > Roots > Rhizosphere...
TCCACCATCTCCGCCGGAACCCATGTGACCGTCTCGCCCTACACCAGTTGTGGAAGCTGCGCCTCCTGCAGAAGAGGACGCTTCAATGCCTGCCGCGGAAATCAGACCTTCGGTGTCCAGCGCGAAGGTGCACTCACCGAATGGATCTCTGTTCCAGAGACGAAGGTCTATCCCTCTCTCCTCTCATTGAAGGAACTGTGCCTCGTCGAGCCGTTGACCGTCGGCGTTCATGCAGTATCGCGTGGCCGGGTCACCGCCGAGGATACAGTCGCAGTCTTTGGCTGCGGAGGGGTCGGGTTAGGAGCCATCGCCGGCTCTGCCTTTCGCGGAGCCCGCACAATCGCCATCGATGTGGATGATACGAAACTGGAAACAGCACGCGCCGCAGGCGCAACGGACCTGATCCACTCCGCTCGTGAAGACTTCCGGGCGCGCCTGCGAGAGACTACTGAGGGTCATGGCCCCGACGTCATCATCGAAGCCATCGGCCTGCCCGAGACCTTTCGCGCCGCCGTTGAAGAAGTCGCATTTACCGGGAGAGTCGTCTACATCGGTTATGCCAAGGAACCGATCGCTTACGAGACTCGGCTATTCGTCCAGAAAGAACTGGACATCCTGGGCTCGCGCAATGCCCTGCCGGAAGACTTCCGCGAGGTGATTGCTATGCTCGAGCGAGGCCGATTTCCTGTCGAACGCGCCATCTCTGCTGTGGTTGAAATGCAGGAGACGCCCAGAATTCTCACGGAGTGGTCCTCTACTCCGGCCGCCTTCACCAAAATCCTGGTTCAGGTCAGGCCCTGACTTACGCCGTGGCAGTCAGCCGCCGGACAATCGCATTTGCCGATTCAAGCAACGCCGCCTGAATCTCCGCCTCATGCTTGCCATCCATCCGAATCGTTGGTGTCGAAAGACTGATCGCCGCGACTACGCGATCTCCCTCCATCCTCATCGGCGCGCTGAAGCAGATGCCTCCTCGAATCGATTCCTCTCGATCTCCAGCAATGCCAGTCTCGCGAATCTCCTCAAACTCCGCAAACAGTTTTTTACGATCCGTAATCGTATGTTCCGTCCGTGGAGTAAGACCGTAGACCTCCAACATCCGGTCTGCAAGTTCGCGCTCCTGAAACGCCGTGATCGCCTTCCCCATCGCCGAGCAGTGGGGAGGAAGCACGCGGCCAATCTTGTTCGTCATGCGAATCTCGTGAAAAGTCTCCAAACAGTCGAGAACATGAATACGGTCGTCGAACAGGTAAGCCAGGCTGGCCGTCTCATTAAACGCATTGACCAGCTTTTCCATCTCAGGACGAGCAACCTCTCGCACATGTTCCGCCGCGCGAACCAGCCAGCCAAAGATCAGCCGAGGCGAAAGCTGATAGGTACCATCGCGATGCTGCTGCAGATATTCATGATGTTCCAACGTCCTGAGGACACGAAACAGGGACGACTCCGGCAACCGCGTCTGGTTGCTGATCTCTTTCAGAGAAAGCGGTGTCTGTCCGTCGAAGCAGTTCAAGACCTCGAGCGCTCGCCCAATCGAACGGAGATAATAAGCCTCATCCCCGGAGGAGGGCGATTCCGAATTCTCAAGAGCCCACTTGGGGAGACGGCGACGGACGGTTCCCTTCGACGATGCTGATACTGTGGCCGCTTTGGACTTTTTCATTGGACACTCTCGGACGATTCGAATGAACTAATTAGTTGCCACTCTATCGCTTTGATCTTTCGGGGTATTGAAGAACCAATCCTTATTATTCTCTTTATCAATGATAACTTTCAATTTGAATTGACAGTACAGGAATCGGTGAACGCCTGGTCGAGTTGGTTGCCAATGAGGTGAACCATGGCAACATCACGGCGAAAATCCGCTCGGTGTCACTGCCGACGCGGCGGAACGCTCAGCAAAGGCGGTGAGCGAGGTTGAGGCTGCCGCTCCTGGAATCGCCTCAAGCGCTCGGCCGGAGTATGAGCGCGTTGTTAACGACATGCGCGCCATCGCGGCTTTGATGGCCTTCTACCATGCGAAGACGCAGGTCGCAGCCTTAGTCTTGCGCTACGGATACGACCATGTGCAGCACATCTAACAGAGGCTCGTGCGAGCGTGCAGGACTTCTCAACGCTGACGAAGCTGACAGAGACGTCCTACTGGATCTGGGTAAGGGAGCTTATGTGGTTCTCGGGTTCATCCCTGAGGGGACGCACATCACTCCTCACGTCAGCTTCGATCCGAACAGCAAGGAGCAGCCGAATCTGGACTGGATGTTTGAGGATTGATCCCTCCCCCAACTGTTTTTGCGCAAAATCTTCATTTCATTGAAGTTAGGCTGGGACCTAAACTGCAAGATATTGATAAATCGATAGTTGCATTCAAGATATTGAAACTAAACTGTTTAGAAAGAGAAAAGCCCCGGGAGGTTCCGGGGCTTTTCTCTACTCTCTTTATTGTAGCGATCTGAAGCAAATTGATCGGCATCCTGCATATCTTCTTGTTTCTGAGGGTTAGGTCGTTCAAGGACTTGACACGATTTTTCGTGTGAGAAGGATGGTCGGCCACGGGGTGAAACTATTGGCCCTGTCCCTAAAGTTCGTTGCATAAGTCCAGCATCCCAACTGCAGGTCCTTCGACTTCGTTTGGCCCAAAGACCGGCCAAACTTGGCTCAGGATGACACTTCCTATTTATGTCGCGGCCTTCTGAGACACCACAATAGTTACCGAGCGGCCTTCTGAGACACCACACTAGTTATGGAGCGACCTTATGAGACGGCACACTAGCGGTCTGCTTGCTGCTCGTTCGGGGCTTGGGCTTGCTCTTGCCCTCGAGATTGAGCGCCACAGCGGCGCGGATGAGATCCTTCAAGGCTGCTTCATTGACCTTGTCGCCCTCATGGATATCGATGGCGCGGCGCACGTTCCCTTCGAGGCTGGAGTTGAAGAGACCTGAAGGGTCCTTCAACGAAGCTCCTTTGGCGAAGGTCATCTTGACGACGCTCTTGTAGGTTTCGCCGGTGCAGACGATGCCGCCGTGGGACCAGACCGGGGTTCCCGGATTCGTTGCCTTCGCCCACTTCCACTCTTCGACTATCTCTGGGTCTGCCTTGTGAATGATCTCGCGCACCTTTGCGAGCATCTTGCCGCGCCAGTCTCCAAGCTGATTGATCTTTGCGTCTATCGATGCGGAGGCGGATACAGCCTCGACGGGACTCTTCATTAAACCTCCAATTCTTGCACCCTAAAGTTAGACCCGCCCGGCGCAACCTGCAATCTCCAGGGTCACCGCGAGCTGTGATCTTCGAGCGCTTTTCGCAAGGCATCCACACTTTCTTTGAGGGCCTTATTTGGCTTGTCTTTTAATCCTGTGGCCTTTTGGACACTGGCGACGACATCCGATGCCCGGTGCTGCAGATCCCGACCCGTCACGGTGAGATGGATGCGAACCTGACGTTCGTGCGCAGAGCTGCGGCTGCGGGCTACATAGCCGAGCACTTCCAGCCGCTTGAGCAGGGGCGTGAGGGTATTCGATTGTAGCGAAAGTTTTTTCCCGAGCTCTCCGACGGTCTGCCCATCTTCCTCCCATAAAAGGATCATGGCAAGAAATTGTGTGTAAGTAAGATCGAGGGCTTTCAGCAGCGGTTGGTAGACGCGATTGAATGCGTGATTGGCCGAGTAGATGGCGAAGCACAGAAACTCCTCGAGTTGCGGAACTTCGGTTGAGGGCTGGTTTCGGCGGTTTCGCATCCCGTCTCCTGTTGTCAGGATATTACGATATCGCGCGCGATTTCATCGTGAACGATATTGATGCAGCTGGCCATGCGAAGGGAGCGCCGGGCAAAGATCCCGGCCACAGCCGTCATCCTTTTGACACAGCATCGGGCGGAAGCTCGTCACACATCCCGTGGGTTTTCTCGCCAGAGTTCAGAAATTGTGTTTCGCGGTACAAGCGGTCGCTTAGGATGACGTATCGAGTGGATGTGAAACCAAGAACGCATTCCGACAAGGGATGCGGATGGACGATACGACAAAGATGATCCTTGACCGACGGCGATTTCTGCAGCTTGGCTCCAGTTCGATAGCGACCGGCCTGATTCCTTCCACCTTCGCGGAGACGTCACAGAGTCCGCCGATCATTGACGTACATCTGCACGCGTATCCTCTCGACGCGCCCATTCCTGCCGCAACGAATCCCGCTACGGGGAAGATCGTAAAGCTCAAGGACGGAGCGGCGCACAGAGCTGCCTGTATGGCGGAGATGAAACGGCTGAATATCGTCAAGGCGGTCGTCAGCGGAGGGGATGGGGACCGTCTCGCTGCCGCTACGTCCTGGTACGAAGCGGATCCAGGCAGGATTATTCCAGGGGCAGGCGTACGCGGTTCTGCAGATACGCCACTGCCCGATCTGAGCGTGCTTCGGAGCGACTTCAACGAAGGACGCATGCGAGTTCTGGGTGAGGTGACGACGCAGTATGCGGGCCTCACGCTTGACGATCCGAAGTATGCGCCGTATCTGGCGCTTGCGGAAGAACTGGATATTCCGGTCGCCTTACACACGGGAACGATGCCGCCCGGGATGTCGTTCGATCCATGCTGCCGTACCGCTCGTGCGCGCCTGGGGAACCCGGGGCTGGTGGAAGAGGCTCTCAACCGCTACCCGAAACTGAGGCTGAATCTGATGCACGCCGGCTGGCCGTATCTCGACGATACGCTCTCTATTCTTTTCCACTACCCGGAGGTCAACGCGGACCTGGGTGCTATCGACTGGCTGCTCCCGCGAGCGGAGTTTCACAACTACCTGCACTCTCTTATGCGAGCGGGATTCGGCAAACGCCTGATGTTCGGCACTGACCAGATGTACTGGCCTGAAGGAATCGCGATGGCCGTAGATGCTGTCAATTCAGCACCCTTCTTGAGTGCCGCCGAGAAGCGAGATATCTTCTACTCCAATGCTGCGCGTTTTTACAGATTGAGCTGACGAGACAAGACGGACGCGGGAGAGACGTTCTCACGAACTCCCATGGGCCTTAAGCGGCTGAGCGACAAGCTGAGAGATTGTGAAAGTTGAAGGAACCGGGCCTCCGCTTCTTCCGTATAGAACAGGCAGCGCCTTGCTGATTCCAATCCGTTGGGGGATAAATGCTGGCAGACCTTCGCGACGCATTTCGGCAGTTACGGAAAGCACCTGTATTTGCAGCCACGGCGGTGATCACCCTCGCCCTGGGGATTGGGGCTACGACAGCGATCTTTACGCTGGTGCATCAGGTGATGCTGAAATCGCTGCCCGTCGTTCAGCCGGACGAGCTTTGGAGAATCGGAGACAAGATTCGCTGCTGCAACTGGGGTGGATATACCCAGGGCAGCGAGGGTGATTTCACGTTGTTCTCCTGGGAGGCGTACAAGAATTTTCGTGAGCATACTCCGGAGTTTAGCGAGCTTGCAGCGCTGCAAGCCGGAAATGCGCCTCTTGGCGTTCGCAGGGCAGGATCGCAGGCGCAGGCTGAGACTCGTAATGGAGAGTATGTGTCCGGGAACTTCTTCCAGACGATGGGCGTCCAACCGTGGATCGGCAGACTGATGACAGACGCGGACGACAATGAAGCCGCGCCACCGGTAGCGGTGATGAGCTATCACGTCTGGCAGGAGAAGTATGGGTCGGATTCCTCAGTCGTTGGCGCCAGCTATCAGATCAATGGACACTCCTTCACTGTGATCGGCGTTGCGCCTCCCGGGTTTTATGGAGCAAAGCTGGCGGGCGGCGGCATGCCGGATTTCTGGCTTCCACTGACGAGCGAACTGTTGCTGGACGGCGCTACATCGCGCCTGAAGCGGCCGAGCGGTAATTTTCTCGATCTGATCGGCAGAGTTAAACCGGGAGTGGATCCAAAGGCTCTCGAAGCCAAACTGAAGGTCGAGTTTCACGATTGGCTGGCAAGTCATGTTCCTGATATGGACCCAGGCGAGAAACAGCTTTGGCAGCAGCAGACGCTACACCTTACTCCGGGCGGATCTGGCGTGGCCGCCATGCGAGACCAATACAAGGAAGGATTGAAGCTTCTGCTGATTGCAGCAGGATGCGTGCTGCTGGTCGCGTGCGGAAACCTGGCGAACCTGATGCTGGCACGCGGGCTGAAGGATCGTGCACAGACCTCTATTCGGATGGCGCTTGGAGCATCGCGACGGCGCCTGGTGCGTAAGGCCTTAGTGGAGGCGGTTACGTTGGCAGTGATTGGAGGAGTTGCGGGCATTGCCGTCGCTTATGCAGGCACAAGACTGATCCTGTATCTCGCCTTTGAGAACGGCGGTCCCAACAACTACGTCCCTATCCACGCGACACCATCCACATTAGCTCTGCTGTTTACCCTGTCGATCTCTGTATTGACTGGAATCGTCTTCGGGATTGCACCTGCCTGGATGACTTCACACGCGGACCCGGTCGATGCTCTGCGAGGAGCAAATCGTGCCGTGGGCTCGCGACGTTCGTGGGCGCAAAAGACACTGGTCATCGGTCAGGCGACTATGTCCCTGGTGTTGCTCTCTACCGCCGCTCTACTAGGCCGCAGCCTGCGGAATCTGGAGCACCAGGACTTTGGATTCGAGACGGAAGGCCGCTATATTGCATCGATCAACCCGATGCTCGGCAACTACAAGCCTGAGCAGCTGGAACCGCTGTTCCGTAAGATCGACGACGGTCTGAAGCAGATTCCAGGCGTGCGCATGGTGGCTCCGGCACTCTATGCGCCGATGACTGGCGACAGCTGGAACGAAGGTGTGCGGATTCAGGGCCGACCAGAGCCAGGTGCCAAGGAAGACCCAAGCGCCGGATGGTCGCGGGTGATGCCGGGATTTTTTGAAACGCTCGGTGCGCAGATGGCTTTGGGGAGGTCCATCACCGAGGAGGACACGGCCACGACGCGCAAGGTTGCGGTGATCAATGAGGCGTTCGCAAAGAAATTCTTCAAGAACCAAAATCCCATCGGCCAGCACTTCGGCCAAGCCAAGATTCGATACGCGGGAACATACGAGATTGTGGGGGTGGTCAAAGACATCCGCTACATGACCTATGACTACAAGGAACCGGTGAAGCCGATGTTCTGGTTAGCAGAGACCCAGACCAACGAATATGACGACCCGGCGATGAAGAGCGATGAGATATGGTCACACTATCTCTACAACATCGTCATCTGGGCTCCGGGAGATGTTCCTGGCATGGAAGAACGTGTGCGCAAGGCACTGGGAAGCATCGATCCGGATCTGGTGCTCTATAGTGTCGACTCCTATAAAAAAATCTTCGGCGCAGACTTCCAGCAGGAGAACATGATTGCAACGCTGACCATGCTGTTCGGCGCACTTGGACTGACGCTGGCTGCGGTGGGCCTGTACGGCGTGATGGCCTATATGGTCGAACAGCGGACCGGGGAGATTGGAGTTCGGATGGCATTGGGTGCGAACCGCAGTCACGTTCTACGAATGATTCTCGGCAACGCGTTTTCACAGGTCGGGATCGGGTTGGCTCTCGGTATCCCGGCGGCAGTGGGAGCGGGCAAACTCATGACCGATCAGTTATTCGGCGTGAAGCCCTGGGATCCATTCATGATCACGACTGCGGTTCTTATGCTTGCTTTCGCGGCTTTGCTGGCTTCATTGATTCCGGCGTATCGCGCAGCCGGAGTGGAACCGATGGTGGCACTGAGAAGTGAGTGACGGACTTCGCGTGAGAGAGTCAGCTGCTTCTGACTAGCGCGTTTGCAGACGGCGCCAGAAGAAGTACGACAAACTCCAAAGCACACCGGTTCCGACGCACCAACTCCACGCTGCGACGGGATCGCCGACAGCGAGGTGGGCGATGAGAGCCGAGATCAGCGTGATGGCGAAGCCTGCGTAGGCCCACTCCTTGAGCCGGGCGGGGACCATGGGGATGAGCAGCGCGGCTACGCCTACGAACTTGGCCCATGAGAGCTCAATGCGGAAGTAGGCGGGAAAGCCGAGATGGGCGAAGGTCTCGGCTACCTGCGGAAGCCGTAGCTGAGCATAGGCGGTGAAGCCCATCTGGAGGGCCAGCAGCACGGTGGAGATCCAGAAGCCGATGAGGATTGCGCTTGAGGCTTTTGTGTCCGCCATGCCTGTTGTGTTGTACGAATCCATCGTGCGACTTGAGACTGTCATGCTGCACCTCCGTCGAGTAGCTTCTGCAATGTGTCGAGGAACTTCTGCCAGCCGTACTTCGCGCCGCCGTAGGCCTGCTGCTGATCGGGGCGGAAGCCGGAGTGCTCCATGCGGAGGTGCGTACCGCCTTCGGCTGGAGTCAGGGTCCAGAGGACAACTGATTCAAGCCCCAGTGCGTTCCAGGTATAGGAGAGTTGTTTTTTGGGATCGACGATCTGCACCTCGCAGTCGATGACGCCATCCCATTGCGGCATGGGCTCGGAGCGGAACTTGAACTTTCGTCCGACTACGGGCTCGAAGTCGCTCTTCAAGAGCCACTGCGCGATGAGCGGGTTCTCGGTGAGCGCGCGCCACAGCTTTTCCGGCGGGTGCTGGAACACCCTTTCGATGACAAGGGTTCGGGTATCCTCTGCTGCATTACTCATTACTCCATCCTTTCCAAAAGCGCTTCGAGTCGGTCGAACCGGTCGCGCCAGAATGCGCCGTAGTCGCGCAGCCAATCCACAACGGGCGCTAATGCTTCGGGCTGCGCGCGGTAGTGAGTTTCGCGTCCCTCGCGGCGATGCCGTACCAGCTTTGCCCGCTTCAGCACGGTGAGGTGCTTGGAGACAGCAGGCTGAGAGACGCCGGCGTGGCGAGTCAGTGCATGGACGGTCTGTTCTCCCTGCCGGCTCAGCTCTTCGAAGATCGCCCTTCGAGTGGGATCAGAGAGGGCGCGGAAGACGTGATTGGTTTTGGTCTGCGTCACAAGAAAAACCATAGCCAAATGGTTATTGGTTTGTCAAAAGAAAAATGTAAATAATTTCGAGTGGCTTTTTGGGGATATCAGCGGTCGTGACGAGCGAGGAGGCACTGTGCTTCGGCTTCGGTGACATGGAAGAAGCTGCCGTGCTTGGCGGCTTCTGGAAGATGCTCTTTGAAGTAGGCAAAGACCCAAGGGTCGGTGGGTTTGGTCTGGGCCTCAGTGGGCGCACAGGCGACGCAGAGAAGAAATAGAAAGATCAGGGTGTTTCGTCTTCGTTTCATGGCCTTCGCGGGCTTATCGTTGCTCAATCGTAATGAGTGGCGGTTCGAACGAAATACAGGGATTCTTCGGCTGCGCCTCAGAATGACGACTGATATCCGACGATGATTTTAAATATCAGCTTCCTAAACCTCCTTATTCACCGGGAGGTGGCGGAAGCTTGTCGGCTCCGGGAACTTTGTCGAACGGTCCACCGTCGGGAACGTCGCTGGAGAGAAGCGTCTTGCCACGCCAGTGCGATTCTGCTGTGCGCTTGCCGGTCGCGTCGAAGGTATCCCAGGTCCATGTGTTATCCGCTCCGTAGGTTTTGACCCACATCGGTGTTCCGTCTTCACGCTGGTAGCGCTCTTCCCCGGTCTTGCGGCCAGCGTGGAAGCTGACTGTCCACATCGGTTTTCCGCATCGATAGAGGAAGTGTTCGGTCCCATCGAGGAGCACGCGGCCATCGGAGGCTCGTCCGGCGCTCCACGTATCCTTGATCTTGCCGTTGGGATAGTGCAATCAGGATTTTGCTTGAGTGGGTCAGATCGAAGAGCATCGGACGCGGGGCCTCCGGCAGACCCTTTCTATGATCCTCAGCCTTAGCATCCCACCAAACGTGGCCGTCACCATCCACCTTCCCTTCACTGTCAGGGAAATATCGGTCGCATGATCTGCATGGAGCAGTGAGACTCTACGCCACTTCACATCTTCGCGAATCGGATAGTCGTCTCTGTCCGGAGATCCCAACAGCATGGCTTCGGAATCCAATTGCAACCGTACATGACTCTTCCAATCCAGCGGTCCTGAGACATAGGTACCCAGCAACAAGTGCACGACTCCACCTTGCGGCACAGAGCACGTGTCGATCGCCCGCTGAATCGCGACCTTATCTTTCGTATGTCCGTCGCCCAATGCTCCCATCGCGCGAACATCGCAGGTCTTGCCTGTCGCATGCGCTGAAGATCACGTCAGAATCGCAAGGGCAGAGAAAAAGCACGGCAGGCAACGACAAACAGACATGCAGGGTCGCTTTCGCAGAGAAGATAGATGCGGTACGGGATGGACTGTCCCTCTAGACTGTCTTTCCCGACAAACGAATGTCAACAAGCACGGCGATGAATCGTCATTGTTTCTGATAACAAACTGATCGTTTCCATCGATGATCGCTCTTTTTGTGCTCTGCAGTTCAGCTACCGGCTGTTGCGTTCGGCTTTATAGACAACCTGCACAGGCCCGAAGATCCCAGAGGGCACAGGCTGGAGGTTCTCCATATCCTGCATCTGAAAACGATCACCATATTTTTGTTTCAGCGCGGCGTAATCGCGAGGCGGTTGCCCGGACAACTCGTTGATCGCGGTGTTGTACACCCGAATCTCCAGCTTGTTTTCGCCAGCGTGTAGAAACGTCGTCAGATCGAGTTCATAGGGCGGATGCCACAGCGACCCAATGCGTTCTCCATTGAGATATACGATCGCGGCCTCGCGAATGGGGGCGTCGTACCAGGCTCGCATTCCATTAGTCCCTTCGCGCTGCGTGTTGGGGATTGCCTTCCCATCCGCAAAATGAAGCAGAAGATGCTCCCCGGCTTTCGGCTTCGCGGCCTGAAACGAAGTGCTGTAACGCACCTCTCCGGAATAGAACTTCTCCGCAGCATCATCCGTCCAGACTGTATCCACGTCCTTACGTGAAGGCAATAGCGATGCGCCCGGACTTCCGGGGAACTCCGCTGACCAATGATTCAGATTGATCGGGCTTCGCGTCTCGACGACAAACTCCTGCGGTTCAGTAACGTTTGCAGGTGTACTGCCTCCATGCAGCACGAGCAGTCGAGAGCCGTAAGGAGCAAGCCTCACAGCCTGGTTCAAATCGGCTGTCGTGACAGTGCCGTCATCGGGATTCCATAGTTCAGCGTTGCTATAGTTGCTGCCGGTGTGCAGAGGCAACATCAGATCCTGCGCAGTAATGTTCGCAATAAAGTAGATTTCCGCATCTGGCAGATGGCGATGCAGAAAACCAATGGATCCGGCGGCCGCATGAATATCGAGATCCGGCTTCAATAAGCGGTTGATCGCGGCTGAAAGCTCGCCTTCGCTATCGATATGCGTGCTGCTCGAGCGAAGCTGCTCCATCAACGCCTTAATTTTGGGAGTATCCTTCGCGTCCATCTTTCCGGGAGCCAGGGAAGGAGTCGTACCGATGAAGATTACTTTGCCACCATGCTTGGCGTAGGCCGAAACATCTTCAAGAGCCTGGAGACGAATACGCCGCGTCGGCGGAACAATCAGCAGTGAATACGGATGTTTCCGAAGCTCGTTCAGCGCCGGTCCATCCACATAGTCGACGTTGTGACCTGTGTCTAAGATCGCCTGCATCAGCGCCGGTGTAATCTTTGTCTTCATCTCGTCAGTTACAGAGACATGGGCTGGACGGAAATCAGCCTGCGCATCATCTTCAGGCAACAACAGAGCCACATCGTTTGCAGGTTCACCCTGGCGAAGCATCCAGCTCACGCGTTGCACATAGCGCGTGACGTCCGACATTACCGGGTACCACGGGTTATGGGCATTGAACACGGCTGCAGCATACAACGAGTATCCCGGCTCAGTCGCGTAGGGAGGAGAATACGGCCAGCCGTGCCCAATGATCTGGTTCACCCCTTCGACAAACATCCGGTCCGCCTCTGCCTTCATATCCAGCGGCGTAGCGCGAAAGGCCGGAGAGTGAAGCCACGTCCAGGTCTCAGCCGAAGTAACGTTATTACCGAAAAGATGATTTGCCGAAGAGGTCCACCGTGTAAAGGAAAACCGGTTCCACTGCGGGCCTTCACCCTCCGGAAGCTGGGGAACCCGTTCGTCGCTGAGTGTTGCGGCGGGAAACCCATACGTCTGCGAACGGAATCGCGTGTGGTGTTCTGTAGCGAAGTCGGTCAGGGGACGAAGATAGTTTTCGCGAACCATATCCGAGAGAGTTACGCCCCAGTCGTGACGAATCTCTTCCGCCTGTGGGGTTCCTCCTGCCACAAGCTCGGGTAGATGAGGAATCAGATCGTACCCACGGCGTTTCTTGAACTCTTCCGGCAACTTACGGGTCCAGTCGCTGGCATAGACCTCAAGCGAGTCCGAAAAGATCGCATATGGCGGAGCATCGACAAAGCCCCCAAGCAAAGCATCACCCACCGTGTGCAGATGCGTCTCGATTGCCTGGCGCGACATGTGATCCAGCACAAAACCCTCGCCACCCACCGCAGCCCGTTTCACCATCTGACCTGTGTGGCTGCTTATAAAGAAGAGAGCAACCTGCGTTTCCCCAGAGCTTCCGGCAGCAATGTCGGAAGAGCCCGCAGGATACTGGATCTGCTTTGCAGTCGCAGCGTCGTAGTGCTCCGGCGTCCCTTTGGCTACAAACGCAGCTATCGGAGCATCACCTGCGGCCAGCTCAGGTATCTTTTGAAGCGGAAGAGATGCGACCACAATCTTCAGGCGTCCCGCTGACTGGTCAATCGGTATCTGCGGTCCGCCGAAGGGCCACCCACTACCCAGAGTCAGATCAACCCGCATTCCGAGCGCACTTCCCTGCTCGCGCGCATACCGCAGCATCTCAACCATCTCTTTTGAAGCATAGGGAAGGTTACGGATGCCGTTCTGGGCATCGTCCAAGGCTAACGGATAGACCGACGCCAGCTCGAATCCACCAAAACCGCCATCGTGCATCTGATGAATCTCGCGCGCGATCTCTTCTTTCGTCACCGCAGGACCGAACCACCACCAGCGCACCATCGGGCGCGCATCTGCGGGTGGCGAAGCAAACTGCTTTCGCAGCTGATCCACGGTCTGCTGCGCAGTGAGAGGAGTTACAACAGCCACGCTCATCGCGATGGCAGCCATCGCAGGAAGAAAACGCCCTCGTCGAGCGCCAGGGATCCGGTTCATCAATCGCTCCATTCCTCTCAGGAGAGTCTGAGGGCCCAGTCGTAGACCTCTGCAGCAAATCCTGGCGAGTCAGGGGCCGATGTACCCTCCAGCGTGGCAAGCT
>Ga0268266_10004590_pt1 | contig 13185 bp, 5 predicted proteins | sample KBSS13metaG_FD_190356 | JGI IMG/M metagenome (GOLD analysis project Ga0268266, IMG submission 190356) | Switchgrass rhizosphere microbial communities from Kellogg Biological Station, Michigan, USA - KBS S1-3 metaG (SPAdes) (version 2) | ecosystem: Host-associated > Plants > Roots > Rhizosphere >...
CCCGATGGTGTCGAGTCCTCATGCTAAGTAGACGTTGTTTTAATTCGGTAATCGCCCAGACATTGACGCTTGGCGCCACTTGCCGGGTGCACGCGGCAGAACCCGCCAAGGCGTCCCTGTGGCTGCCATTGCGCGGCGGTGTGTCGCTGGCCGGAGCTGAATTCGGTTGCGAAAACCCAACGTTCTCGAACGCGTCTCCGGGAGTCTGCGGGCGCGACTACAAATATCCGAGCCAAGGGACGATCGCCTACTTCGCCTCGCGCGGTCTGGGCCTGCTTCGTGTCCCGTTTCGTTGGGAACGCCTGCAGCCTCGCCTTGGAGAACCGCTGGACTCAGCCGAACTTGCGCGACTACGACAGGTCGTCGATTGGGCCATCGAACACGGCGCCCTCGTCGTGCTCGACATGCATAATTACGCCCGCTATCAGCTTTCGCTCTTCGGCAAGCCGCGGAGCGCTGTCATTGATGAGCAAATCGGCGCCGATGTACCCGTGCCGCGCGCGCTGTTTGCCGACGTCTGGCGCCGACTGGCGACCGAATTTGCCGACACCCGAGGAATTGCCGCCTTCGGTCTGATGAACGAGCCGCACGACATGGGCCGGTCGGACTGGAAAACGATCTCACAGGCCGCGGTCGACGCTGTACGGTCCGTGAATCGCGATGCCTTTCTGCTTGTCGCCGGAGACGGCTGGTCAAACGCCCATCGCTGGACCGAAGTGAACGGTTCGCGGGCCTGGATCGAAGATCGCGCGAACCGCACCGGATACGAGGCCCACTGCTACTTCGATACGGACGCCACCGGAAAATATCGACGCTCCTACGCGGACGAACTGCGCGACGACCCGGACTTGCTGAACCGCGGTGTCCGACGGTTGGACGTGTTCTTGCAATGGTGTCGTCGGAACGGCGTGAATGGAATGCTGGGCGAGTTCGGCATTCCCGGAGCTGACGCCGGTTGGCGAGACGTGCTGGCGCGAACGCTCAGGCAACTCTGCACAACGAATATGTCAGCCTGTTATTGGGCGGCCGGCGAGTGGTGGCAAAAAGATCCCCTGTCAGTCCAGCCTCGCGACAATCTGACCGTGCCGGCCCCACAGTTGGGCGTGTTGCTTGAGTATCTATCGACGCCCTTCTAAGCCCGAAGCGTATGCCACGGTTCTGCGGCTTTCCGGAATGCACGCTTTATGAACAACCTGGTACTCCACAATCAGCTCAAACGTCGCGTGGCGATGACGATCGCCATGTTGATGACGATTATCTATCTCAGCTATCGCGGAATCGCCACGCTCAATTTCGAAACCAATTACGCCATCGCGGCGTCGCTGATGCTGTACATCGCCGAGTGGTACGGCGGGCTGCTGATGTTCCTGTTCTTTTTGCAGATTTGGGATCTGCAAAACCCGCCGCAAATGCCGGTCTTGCCAGGCCGTTCGGTCGATGTACTGATTCCGACCTACAACGAAGACACACAACTGCTGCGCGGCACGATTTCGGCTTCACTCGCCATCACCTATCCGCACCGCACGTATGTCTTGGATGACGGCCGACGCGAGGAAGTGAAAGATCTGTGCGAAGAACTGGGGGCAGACTACATCACTCGTCCAACCAATCTGCACGCCAAGGCCGGCAATCTGAACCACGCCCTGGAAATGACGACGGGTGAATTGGTGATCGTCTTCGACGCCGATCACGTGGCCGAGCCCAGCTTTATTGACCGCGTAATTGGCTATTTTTCCGACGAAGGGCTAGGTTTCGTCCAGACGCCCCACGCGTTCTACAACTTCGACGCCTACCAGGGCGTGCTGAATTATGAACGTGGCGTCTACTGGGAAGAGGGAATGCTCTTCTACAACGTGACGCAGCCCGGCAAGAACCGCTGGAATGCAGTGACCTTCTGCGGCAGCGCGGCGATGTTTCGCCGCAAGGCGCTCGAAGATGTGGGGCTGATCGCCACGCAGTCCATCACCGAAGACATGCATACCGGATTACGTATGCATGCCAAAGGATGGCGGAGTTTGTTCGTCAATGAGCGGCTGATCTCGGCCATGGCCGCCGAAGACATCACCAGCTACAACACGCAGCGATTGCGCTGGGGCGAAGGCAACCTCGGCATCTTTGCCTTCGATAATCCACTGACGATCAAAGGCCTGACACTGGCCCAGCGTCTCTGTTACCTCGGGTCGATGCTTTCCTGGACGGCCGGCGTGCAGAAGCTGACCATCTATCTGACGCCCATGTTGATGCTGTTGACAGACGTTTCTCCCGTCAATCGAATGACCTGGCCACTGATCGTAATTACCACCGTCTACCTGGCGACCGTCTGGACCGGGGTCAAAGTGGCTTGCAACGGCTATGGCTGGCTGTGGGCGATCGAAATGACGCAGATGGCGTCGTTTTGGACCCAGATCCGCTCCACTTGGCGCGCCTTGTTCCGCCGCCGCAAGGCGACGTTCGTCGTGACGTCCAAACGCGGAAGACCGTCCGTGAGCGTGCTCCGTCAACTCACGCCGCAAGTGTTGTACATCGTCGGCAGTACAATCGCGATCGGCTGGGCACTGATGCGGTATTGCCTGCGGCTGAGTGACAACTTGATCGAATTGAGCGTCGGCTCGCTGCTTTTGATTGTCAACTCCTACCTCGCCTGGATCGTGATCCAGCGAGCGATGCGATCGAAAACTCGGCGATCCTCCTGGCGACACCCAGTGGCCCTGCAAGTCGACTATCGTGGCGCCAACGCCGATGGAACTGGGTTTTGCGGACATGCCGTCACGCGCGACATCAATGAATCAGGCGTCTCGCTCGTCACGTTCGATCCGCTCCCTGACGCCGGCAATATCGAGCTGACGATTACGGCAGCCAATCGCTCGGTGGTCTGTCGCGGTTTGGTTCGTTCGAGCGCCAAGATCGCCCAGGAGTTCTCCACCGCCGCCGGTTCGACCAGGGCCTATGTCTACGGCGTGCAGTTCGTCGAATTGACGAAAGAGCAACTCGACACCATCTGGTGGATTGGCGCCCAGTACGCAGTGGGCTTGCATTACGAGCGTTTCACAGGCGGGCAATTTGGTCTGGGAACCATGACCGCTCGTAAGCTCCAGGCGGAAAAGGATGAACTACCATTCGATCTGCCGTTTACGCTCGGAGTCGACGGCGGCTCGACGGCGATTGCCGGCGTGACCGAAAAGATCGGTCCTCAAACGATTGTAGCGCTGCTACCAAAAGGCGTGCCGGCTGGTACGCTGTGCCCACTCGAATTGACGACGCCCTTCGGCCGGATCACGTCGCTGGTCGAGGTCGTCGACGTCAAATCGCGGTCGATCGCGGGCAGCGTGGTGGACGAAGCCCGCTTGAGCTATCGCAAGTTTGCCAATGAGTCTCGCAGCACATTGCAAACGCTGTTGGCCGAGCACGGGTCGAAGGAGTTGGCAACCGTTATTCGCTGTCGTCCGCAGGAGCGGCCCGTCGAATCACTGCGCGCCGCCGCGCTGATCATGGGCACCAGTGGCGTGGCCGCTGCCGCTGTGGTCGTCGGCGCCTTCCTGCTGCAACAAGACGAACGCGCCCTGGCGCGGGCCTGGTCCGGTCGAGAAATGAACGAAGGACAAATCGCGCATCTCGAACATCTGATGACGCACGTTCTCGCCACGTCCAAGCTCGATGAACCGCTGGCGCTCCGGCTGCGATCTGTGATGACCAGACTCCATAAAGACGACGACGTGGCCACGATCGACGACACGTTTACCAAGCGATCGCCACACACGTTCGATGGGCTCCGGCTGAAGGCCAACAACCTGCAGAAACTCAATCGCGGCGAGGACGCGGACGCCATCTACGTTGAACTTCTAAAGCGACTCGACGAATCACACGATCAACTATCGCGCAGCGAAGTGCTGCTCTCCGCAGCGCGCAACGCGGCCAATCTGACCAACTACAAAGATTCGCTCGCTCGTTACGAGGCGTTGCGTGCGATCGAGCCTTTGAGCGACGCAGCGCGCCTGGAGTACGAAGGGATCCTGTTTCACGACGGCCAGGGCGAACAGGCGATCCGCGAGATCGAGGCTGGCCCTCGCTCAGCCGGCGAACTTCACTTGCTCGCCGCCATCTATTCGTCCAAAAAACAATTCGACAAGGCAATCGCGGTCTATCAAGGCCTCCTGGAGTTCAACCCAGAAGATCAGCGGGCGGAACGCGGGATCGCCGACTGCTTGTATTGGTCGCACAGTTTTGCGGACGCCACGCGCGAGTATCGCAAATTGCTCGCGCGCGTGCCGGACGACAAGGCCGTGCAGGAGCTGCTGGCGCAAACGCTGATGGCCAGCAAACAATATCCAGAAGCCGTCCGGATCTATACGCGCCTTGTCGACCAGGAGCCGCAGCGCACGGAGCTGTGGGACACGTTCCTGATGGCGGCGGCCGGAGACACGGCGCTCGATCCTGCTGCGCGGCAAACGCTGAAGAGAATCTACCGCGAACGCGACCGGCGCAAGGACGACAATTTCCTGATTTATCTGCTCGATGCCGTTGCGAAGCACAATAAGCCCAGCGACGCGCTGCCGCTGCTGGAGTCGCTATCAAAACGTGCGCCGCAGAACGCATCGCTGCGTCTCCGTTGGGCCGACGCGCTCTACAACATGGGTCGTTATAAAGAGGCCGATGTCCAATACGGCTGGCTGCTTGATCATACAGCGTCGCACGCGCCTCTGCAGCCCCTGCCTAAGAATGCGCGCGACACCACGCCGTAACCTGTCGGCAACTGCTTTCGACGAATCGGTTCTATGGAAACCGCAGCACGGCGTTTGTCGAAACGCCGACCGCGTTGTAGATCACGTTCTGCGAACGGATCACGTTCGTCTCCACGTTCCAAGTCAATCGGGCGGCGATGTCGCGCTGCCACTTGGAGTTGAAGAAGAAATATCCATCGGCGTTCGAGTCGACGGCTGCGCCAAAGAAAACGCTGTACCAATGTTGGTTGCCGGCCTTGAACGTGTCGCAACTCAGCCACTCCTTAAATTCCAGCCCAGCTGTTACGAATGAGTAACCAGAAGGCGACCAATAGGGGAACTGCGTCCCGACGAGCGTGATGGGATTCGGGCCAAAGATTGTTTGCTTTTGGAACGTGTAGAAATCGTAGTTGATCAGGCTGCGAACCTGCCGGCGCCCCTGGATCAGCACCTGCGCGGAGTTCAGATTGAGCCAGTTGACCGTATTGTGATCCGAGAAGGCGCCAACGCGATAATAACCGCTAAGGGTCCACAACCGCAGCGGACGCACGACCGCGTTCATTTGCACGCCGCCCATATAAATATCTTGTCGGATCGCCTCGCCATTGACGTAGTAATTCTGCAGAAAGCCGGCAAACTTGAGTTCGCCGCCGTCGTTCGTCAACACGTTCACGCCGGTATTGAACGTCGGCCGGGTCTGAAATCCGTAGCTGTATTGCTCGACATTCAGGTCGGTGAATAAATAGGCGTCTTGCGCGAACTTCTCCTGCCATTTGATAAACGGAATCTCGCCCAGGTTTGTCGGCGCTCCGGTTGTTGATTGCAGCGCGCGCTGCGTGTAGCCGAATTCGATGAACTCGTTCTCGTCTCCCAGCGGCTGCCGCTCGGCGATCGTGTAGTTTTGCCAGGTAATGTTGGCCAGACCGTCGCGCCCTTGTTGATTTTGATAATCAAAACCAGCCGAAACCTTGGGTCGAACTTCCAATTGGTTGCGATAGAGCGCTGTCGCGGCGTCGCGATGGCATGGATTGACGTCGAGGAGCTCTTCGTACGTCTCCATGGCGCAGTGCGTGCGATTGAGCACGCTCTGACTTTGCCCAAGATCGAACAGCGCAGACTCGTTCGTCGGCTCAGCGTCGATCAAGCTCCGATACACCGGAATGGCTTGCTGAAATCGCCAGCCGCGCAGGTACTTGGCGCGGAACTCGGTTGCCAACAGTCCACTCGGTGAAACCGACTTCGGCTCCCCCTCGGGAGGGCCGACCAGTTTGTTCGCCCCAAATCCGGCGGCCGGAGCCGGCGCGGCGGCCTCTGGATCGTGCTCGGACTCAAGCTGCATCTCGCCTTGGACATAAAAGCCGGCCGCCCGCTCAATGCCGCGCCAGGCTTCGAAGAGTCTCGCCCGCTCGCGAATGATATTCACATCGAGCGGCATCGATTCCAGCGCCGCTTTGTATTCCACGCTGGCGTGCTCGTATTCGAGGTGCTTGCTCATCGCCCGCGCCAGACCGAGCCGGGCGCGAATGTTCGTCGGCGAACCATGCAGCGCCGAGCGAAACCAGCCATCGGCCCGCGGACAAGCATGACCGTCGTCGTGAAATAGCGCAAAGATCCTGGGAAATGGCTCGTGACAGGAGTTCGCGCAGCCGCAGTCGCAGGCTTGCGCCGCTTCGCCACGATGAATCAACAGCACGACGTTCTTCGGCGAAACATGCAGCGCGTCGTCGAGCACGGCCCCGGCGGCACGGCAATCGCAATGCGCCATTGCGCGATCGCCAAACCCAATCGCCCACAGCGCCGCCGGCGCAAGTTCCGAAGGCCCCAGCCCCAACGCCTGGCGGACCATCTGGGGCTGCATGAGGCAGGTCCCAGCTCGATAAAGCCCGTACGCGACGTCCGGCACGTGCCCATTCGGATTGGCCGCCAGCAGCTCGAATTGATTGGCCGCTTCGCCATTGCGCCCTTGCTCGAGCATCACATAGGCCCATTGCACATCCAGATCGAAACGCTGGCGAGGGTTCTGGTCGGACGCGGGGCGCGTGAGGGCTTCGGCCGCGTCAAAGCAGCGTGTTTTGATCAACGTCGAAATCAGCAGGATCCGGCTCCCCATGTCGGTTGGCCGCTCGGCCAGCAACCCTTCCAGGATCGACACGGCTCGATCGTAGCGCAGACTGTAATACGCGTTTGTGGCCAACAGATACAGGAGCTCGCGTCGCAGCTCCAGGCTGTTCTCTGGCAGCCGCTGCAGTGCGTCGCTATACACGCAGTCGGCGGTCGCAAAGTCTCGCATCGCGTGGTAGACGTTGCCCAGAAAGATCGCCGCCTCGGTGTCTTGAGGATCATCGCGCAGTCGCAGCTTGGCGAGCGAAATGGCCTGCGAATACTCGCCGACCACGGTGTGGTAGTCGATGACGACTGACGAGAGAGACTTGTCGGCAAGGGCGACGTGGAACTCGCTCAGGATCATCCGCGCCTCGTCCACTTCGTACATCCGCAAGTGCGCGCGCGCCAGCCCCAGTTTGGCGCGGCGATAGTCAGGATCCTGGCGGCAGATCGCCTGCAACAGCGCCACCGCTTCGACATACGAATGCTCTTGATACAACTCGAGCGCGAGCTCAAGCCACAGGCCGGTATCCTTGAACTCTTGTTGCGTGACCTCGCCAATCATCGCCAAGGCCTCGCTCCGCTGATTGATCCTTACCTTGCCCAGGATTAGCAGCGACGAGACCATTTCGTCCTGCGGGTCCGCGCGATGCAGCGGAGCCAGTAGTCGCACGGCCTCGGCTGGATTTTCCATGTCGAGGAGTAGCCTCGCCATTTCTCGCTTGTTGTCGATCGTCGACTCCGCGGGCTTGCTGAGATACTCCTCGAATATCTGCCGGGCTTCCGCCAGGCGATGATCTGCAGCGTACGCCCGCGCGATGCGGATCGCCGACTGCCGCCCGTGCCGTTGATCTCCCAGCAGCGTGCGCAGTTGGTCGCGCCCCTTGTCGAACTCCTTGAGCCTTAGCAACAGGTCGGCAAGCGCCAGCCGATAGTCGGCCACTTCGCCATGCGCTGCCACGAGCATCTCCAGCTGCCGCCGCGCCTCTGGATAGCGCTCTGCCTGTAGTAGCAGTCCGACATATTCGAAGCGGATCTTGTTATCGAGCGGCGCCAGTTCCAACAATTCTTCGAAGCGCCGCAGCGCGACGGGTATATCGTGTAAGGCAACCGCGTTGCGGGCCGAGCGAAGCAGAACGCTGGCGCGCGTCGGATCGACCTCCGGGGCTGTAGCGGCGTCAGCAGCCACGGGCTCTTCCTGCGTCGGCGGCGCCTCGGTCCCGGGGACCAGCCGCAATTCTGGGCCGGGATGCGGAAGCTCTTCCGCGTTGCCTGGTGTTGGATCATTCTCGGAATCATGCGGAGGCGGATGTTTTGTCTCAGCGTCGTCTGTGGTCGACGCGGTGAGGACCGCTTGTGGATTCTTCCGACGCGCGCTTGAGTGCGGTTGGTCGACTGGTTTCTCGGCAGCCGATTCCGGCGCGTTCAGGCGCAGCGCTATAGTCTCGGTTGGCCTGGCGTTCGTCGTGCGACGATCTGCGGCGTCCGCAATGTCGAGCGTTTTGGATTGGGCCACCTGGTTTTGGGCGTTGTCTTTTACGCTCGCATTCAGCACAAAGCGACCTGGCGTCTTGGGCGCCCAGACAATTTGCCCCGCGATCACTCCCTCGGTTGGAGAGAGGTGGACTTCTTTGGCCGTGCAGGGAACGCGGGCGCCGCTGTTTGTCTCAGTCCAGGCCGCGTAGCGCAGACTCTTCGCGTCAAGGTTCACGTCCGTAGCCGATATCTTGCCGACGACCGTGCCATCATCGAATTCGGTCAATTCCAAAGTCACCCGCGGTGGCGTGGAGTCGACGATGATCAATTGCCCAGGCGCCTTGCCGGGATGAGCTACCAGTCGCCCCTGCTCGTCGACCGTGCCCAATGAGACCCAGTAGCGACCGTCCCCCGGCAACTGCGTCTCCCACGAGTTGTTCGCCGCGACCTGATTTGCCGCAACACTCCAAGTACGACCGCCATTGTCGCTGACGACCAGCCGCTCGTTCGTCGCGCTCAGCGAATCCCCTGCCGGACGGTCAAAACGAACTTTGGCGGTTTTGGACCAACTGCTCGATACGCGCGTTGCTTCGCTGGCTACTTGCGCGCTGCATGTCGCCGCCACCGCCGTCATGGCGCACCACGCGGCAACGAACGCGCTATGCCGGAACGCAAACGTCCGGCGCGCGCAGAGTCGTTGCAGTGACGGTACCGACGGCAGCTTCATGCTAAGTTCACCACACCTCGCGCGACGTGGAACACGCCCGGCTAGCGCCCCAGTCGGCGCGTGCCAGGCGCGAAGGCGTCTTCGTTTTGGGAGTTGGTCGATAGACCAATCGGGAACTAGTTCAGATGAGGGTCGCACGGTAGGAGTCGCACAAACCGACGTCAAGTGCGCGCCAGCCAATTTGCACGCGCTGCGTGGATGAAACCGCAGTTTTGTTTCTTGCTGTGCGAAACGACACTACGTGCATGTAATCCGGCATAGCACACGGCGCGATCTTCGCGCAGAAATCTGGAAAGACCAGCGATCGCGTTGTCTTTCTAACAATCGCTTCTGTGATCCTTTCCGTGACGGCGCACGAAGTGACTTTCATGCTCCCAGCGATCGCTCAAGCTGGAGAAAGTCGCACAGCCTCAGAGGGCACTTCCGTTGCAGCTGCGCGTAGCTCGACGAATTCACTCGTCTTCATCCGCGTCCTGCGAATCGTCTGCAGACGCCGTGGTCGATCTCTTCAGCACACGCCACAGACTGGCGTAGTCGTCGGTCCACAACACCTGGCTGGTGTCGACGTTGTCGGACTTCCACACCGCTTCGTCGACGGCCGGATCGTCGAGGAACTCCTGATTGTGCGTCAGCACCGCCCACGTGGAGCTGTAGGCGGCGAAATCCGACGACTCGCGCGTGTCGACGAACACGCACGGCACATCCAGTTCGGCGGCAATCGCACGCACCACCGAGCCCAGGTCCAAGAACAGGTTCGAGATGTGAACGCACAAGATCCCGTCAGGCTTCAGGTGCTTCAGATACAGCTCAACGCTCTCCTTGGTCAGCAGATGGACCGGGATGGCGTCGCTCGAAAAGGCGTCGATCGCCAGCACGTCGAATTGCTGCGAACCTTGTTCATCGAATTGGCGCTGCATCTGAATGCGGGCGTCGCCCGGCGCCACTTGCACCTTGGCCTGCGAGTCTCGCGTGTAGCGAAAGTACTGCTGCGCGAACTGGAGCACGACGGGATTGATCTCGTAGAACAGGATCGTATCCCCTGCTCTTCCACTGGCTGCCAGCGTGCCGGTCCCTAGCCCAACCACGCCAATTTTCAGCGTTTGCTCGTCAGGATCCAGCGAAAAGCGCCGTGGATGATGGTCGATCGCCAGGCCTACGCCGCTGTGCGCGGTGTAGTACGTGGTTGGCATCCGGCTCCACTGGAGATCGTGATATTGCGTGCCGTGATTGATCCGCCCATTGGTCAGCAGACGCCAATTGTTCTTCGAATTGTCCGGATCGATATCGTCCGTAACGCGCAGCACTCCGTAGAAGTTGCGCGCCGAGGCCACCGTTCTTCTGTTCTTGTCTTTACCTGTCGTTTGCGGCGCGACAAGAATTGCAATCGCCACGATTGCAAACGCCAGCCCGCCAAACAACCAACTGCGCTCAACACGGTCTTGCGACAACCCGATGGCAACAAACGCCAGCGCCACCGTGGCCACCAGCCCGATCTGATATTCCCAGTAGTCCGGCAACAACAGCGGCGCGCCGACGGCCACCAGAATTCCGCCCAAGGCGCCGCCAGCCGAAACCAGCAGATAGAACAGCGTGGCGTGCTGCGCCACGGGCCGAACGCGCACCAGTTCGCCGTGGCAGATCATGCAGCAGATGAACATCGTACCGGGATAGATCGTAATTTGCTGCCACAGCGGCATGTCGTACGCCACGTACAGGGCGTAGGCAGACAACCCCAGCGCCACCATCAACAGCGGCAGAAAAACGCCGCGGTGATACCAGCCCTCGCGGTCAAAGCAGATGATGAAACTAAACAGATACAAGGCCAGCGGAACAATCCACAAGAACGGAACCGGGGGCACTTCCTGCGTGAGCTGATTCGTCGTCGCCAACAACATCACCGATCCGCAAGCCGAGAGCGCAACCCAGATCAGCATCCGCCGCCACGCTGGCCGAACGGATTTCTCGGTCGCGTGCTTCGCCGGGACGCTGGCCCCTGCGGTATTCTCTGCAATGTCGCCCGCGCCAAGCTGCGGCAGCCGCGCAAACTGCCAGGCACAGACGGCGCTCAACAACGCAAAGACGCCGTACCCGATCGACCAGGCGTTGATCTGCGTCCGCAACAGCAACTGCGGCTCGAACACGAACGGATACGTCAACAGCGCCAACAGCGAGCCGATGTTCGAGAGCGCATACAGCCGGTAAGGCGCCAGGCCGGTCTCTCGCCGGTAGCTCTCTTGCAGCAATGGGCCAGTCGACGACAACAGAAAATACGGCAAGCCGATCGTGCCGAACAACAAAAGCAAAATCCGGCCGATGGGCTGGGCGCCGCCGGCAGTCTGCGAGGCGTTGGCGTCAGGACCAATCGGCAGGAACCAGAGCGAGGCGGCGAGCAGCGCGAGATGGACCAACATCATCGCCCGCGGCGACAAACGACTGCTGATGAAGTGCGCGTACGCGTAGCCGCAAAGCAGCACGATCTGGAAGAACAACATGCACGTGGTCCACACGGCCGAGCTGCCGCCGAACCACGGAAGAATCAACTTGCCAATCAGCGGCTGAACTTGAAACAGCAGAAACGCGCTAAGGAAGATCGTCGTCGCATAACGAAGCATCGTGCGGCCCACGAAAACGGTGAGGATCTATCGTCGAGGGAATTCCGATAGAGTACCACACCCAGCGGCCGCTTGCCGGTCGTCGCGCACGCAGTACGCAAACGAGCTACTTGGCCTTGGCAGCGCCCTTCTCTTTGGCCGCTTTTTCGTCTTGCTCTTTCTTTTCGTCTTCGGCTGTCACGCGTTGAAATGATTCGTTCCGTCCGAAGAGCGAGACGCCGACGTAGCCGCGCCCTTTCAGCACGCTGGTGTCGTTCCCTTCGAACCAGAGTGTGCACTTATAGGTTTTGCCGCTATCGCCGTCGTAGATCGTGCCGCCATTCCATTGTTTGGCGCCGGCGTCGTACTTGAAGTTGCTCAGCATGTTGATGCCGATGAATTTCCGCTTCGCCAATTCGGGATCGGGGTTATTCTTGTCGAGCGCGTCGGCGTCGTCGTAGGCGATCACGCGACCGGTGTAGATCCCCTTCTCTTTTTTGACCTCGAACTTGCCGTTCTTCTTGGGGAACCAGAACTTGCCGAGGACCTGATCGCTCGGTTCCTTATCGGCGGCCACGGCCTGCGCGGCCGTCATCACGAGCAAAGCCACGACCATTGCGACGAGGTTTCGACGTTTCATGTGTGCGCCCTTTGCGTTGCGTGCGATGCGAATAAAAACCAGGCAAATCCAACCGCGCCACGGCCACTCGTGGCAACCGGAATCTTAAACATTAACCTACCAAACAACCAGCAACTCGCCGCCTGCTATTCCTGCCGCATGGCCTGCACTGGGTGCAAATTGGCAGCGCGACGACCAGGGAAGAACGCCGCCACCAGCACAATCCCCAGGGCAATCACCAGCATCAGGCCCACCTCGTTAAACCGGTAGGAAAAACTGACATACCGGCCGCAGAGCGAGCCCAGACAGATGTTGATCATTCGTGACAAGATCATGCCCCACAACGCGCCAAGCGCGATGCCCACAACTCCCAAATAAATCGCCTGGGCCATCACGGTCTTCACCACCTGGCGGCGCATCATGCCGGTCGCTCGCATCACGCTCAGCTCGCGTGTCTGCTCCAGCACGTTCATCGTCAGCGTGTTCACCACTCCCAGCGCCCCTACCAGCAGCCCCAGGATCAACAGCGCCCACAGCCCACCGGTCACGCCGGCCGTCATCGCGTCAATCAATCGGGAAAGTTGACCGAACGAGTGAACGAGCAAGCCATTCTCGCGAGCAAACTCCTGCAGCGGGGCTTCCAGGTCCGAGTTCGGTTTGGCCGAGACCAGAAACGAATCGGCCCCTTCGATGTTGAATAGCTTTCGCGCCACGGCCTGATCGATATAGACGACCATTCCGCCGAACAAGTACTCCGTGGTCACAGCCGCTACGTGAAAGTCATGGCTGCGCTCGCCGCAGATCACGTGGACGTTGTCTCCCGCGTTAATTTTCAAGCGTTCGGCCAGCACAGATCCGATGACAGTCTCCCCGTCGCGCAACTCTTTCAATACTTCGGTCGTGTCGGCCTGGCCGACCAGATCGAGCGGCGTGCTGGTGTGCCGTGTGAGA
>Ga0268266_10004591_pt1 | contig 13183 bp, 12 predicted proteins | sample KBSS13metaG_FD_190356 | JGI IMG/M metagenome (GOLD analysis project Ga0268266, IMG submission 190356) | Switchgrass rhizosphere microbial communities from Kellogg Biological Station, Michigan, USA - KBS S1-3 metaG (SPAdes) (version 2) | ecosystem: Host-associated > Plants > Roots > Rhizosphere...
CCGCCGTCGGAAGCCGTGGTCGTCCGCTTCGCCGGCGACAGCGGCGACGGCATGCAGCTGACCGGCGGGCAGTTCACACTCTCGACCGCGCTCGCCGGCAACGACCTCGCGACCTTCCCCGACTTCCCGGCCGAAATCCGGGCGCCGCAGGGCACCACCTTCGGGGTCAGCGCCTTCCAGATCAATTTCGGCTCGGCGGCGATCGAGACTGCCGGCGACCAGCCCGACGTGTTGATCGCGATGAACCCGGCGGCGCTCAAGGTGAACGCCAACGAGGTGCGCGAGGGCGGGTTGATCATCGCCGACGAAGGCGAGTTCACGGCGCGCAACCTCGCCAAGGCCGGCTATGAGCAGAGTCCGCTCGAGGACGGCAGCCTGGCCAAGTGGCAGGTCGTCCACTTCAACATCTCGCAGCTGACGCTCGACGCGGTGAAGCCGTTTGGCCTCGGCAACAAGGAAGCGCTGCGCTGCAAGAACATGTGGACGCTGGGCCTCGCGCTGTGGATGTTCGACCGCGACCGCCAGCCGATTGTCGACTGGCTCAAGGCCAAGTTCGCCAAAGCCCCCGAACTCGCCGAAGCCAATATCGCCGCGCTCAACGCCGGCCACGCCTATGGCGAGACGGTCGAAATGGGCGCGCCGTTCAAGCAGCACCACATTGCGCCGGCGCCCGCCGAGCCTGGCCTCTATCGCACCGTGACCGGTGCCGAGGCGCTGGCGCTGGGCCTGGTTGCCGGCTGCCAGTTGGCGGGCGTGAAGATGTTCTTTGGCGGATACCCGATCACCCCGGCGTCCGCGCTTCTGCACCACCTGTCGCGCCTCAAGGAATATGGCATCACCACGTTCCAGGCCGAGGACGAGATCGCCGCGATCTGCTCGGCAATCGGCGCCAGCTACGCTGGCCAGCTTGGCATCACCTCATCGTCCGGCCCGGGCATCGCGCTCAAGACCGAGGCAATGGGTCTCGCGATCATGACCGAACTGCCGCTGGTGATCGTCAATTCGCAACGTGGCGGGCCATCGACCGGCCTGCCGACCAAGACCGAACAGTCCGACCTCTATCAGGCCGTTTACGGCCGCAACGCGGACGCTCCCTTGCCGGTGATCGCCGCGCGCTCGCCGGCCGACGCGTTCGAATGCGCGATCGAGGCGTGCCGCGTCGCGACCAAATATATGACGCCGGTCATCCTGCTGACCGACGGCTACATCGCCAATGCCGCGGAGCCGTGGAAGGTGCCGGACATGAGCGGCTATGCGCCGTTCCCGGTCAGCTTTTTCTCGACCGTGCCGGGGGAAGGCGAGGGGGTGATGCCGTTCGCCCGCAACGACGTGCTCGCCCGGCCATGGATCAAGCCGGGCACGCCGGGGCTCGAACATCGCATCGGCGGGATCGAGAAGCAGCCGGGCACCGGCAACATCGATTATTCGCCTGCCGCCCACCAGGAGATGAGCGACACGCGCGCCGCCAAGGTGCTCGGCGTCGCCAACGACATTCCCGACCAGGAGGTGTGCATCGGCAGTGTGGGGGCGAAGCTGGGCGTCGTCGGCTGGGGCTCGACCTTCGGCCCGATCCACCAGGCGGTGCGGCGCGCGCTGGCCAAGGGCCAGGACGTCGCCCATGTCCACGTCCGCCATATCTGGCCGGCGCCGAAGAACCTCGGCGACCTGCTCAAGGGCTTCGACAAGATCATCGTGCCCGAGATGAACATGGGCCAGTACAAGACGCTGCTGCGCGACCAGTATCTGGTCGACGCCCAGCCGCTGACCAAGGTCTCCGGCCACCCGTTCCGCATCGCCGAGATCGAAGCCGCGATCGACCGGGCGCTGGCGTCGTGAAGCAAATCAACGTCTTTCCCCTGATCATGCTGCTGATCATCGTGATCGGGCTGGTCTATTGGTTTGGAAGCATTCGCGGATGAATGAAATTTCCCCCATTCCCGCCACCACCGCCAAGGATTGGGCGAGCGACCAGGAAGTGCGCTGGTGCCCCGGCTGCGGCGACTATGCGGTGCTGAAAGCGGTGCAGCGGACGATGCCCGACCTCGGCGTGGCGCGTGAGAAGACGGTGTTCGTCAGCGGCATCGGCTGCTCCAGCCGCTTTCCTTATTACATGGCGAGCTACGGCTTCCACACGATCCACGGCCGTGCCCCGGCGTTCGCGACGGGGGTGAAGCTCGCCAATCCCGAACTCGACGTGTGGATCATCACCGGCGATGGCGACGCGCTCTCGATCGGCGGCAACCACACGATGCACGTGCTGCGCCGGAACCTCGACTGCCAGATCCTGCTGTTCAACAATGAGATCTACGGGCTGACCAAGGGCCAATATTCGCCGACCAGCCGGGTCGGCACGCGCAGCCCGTCGACGCCATTCGGATCGGTCGATCGGCCGGTGACGCCGTGCATGTTCGCCCTCGGCTCGGGCGCGCGGTTCATTGCGCGCGGGATCGACGTCCATAAGGCGCTGCCCGACGTCCTCAAGGCGGCGCACGCGCACCGCGGCGCGAGCTTCGTCGAAATTTACCAGAATTGCGTGGTCTATAACGACGACGTGTTCGCCAGCTTCACCAGCCGCGAGATTGCGGCCGAGAAGCAGCTGTGGCTTCAGGCTGGCGAGAAGATGCTGTTCGCGGGTGGAACGAAGGGCCTTGCCCTCGACGTCGAGAATTTGCGCCTGATGGTCGTCGATGGCGACGATCCGGCGGTCATCGTCCACAACCCGAAGAACAAGGGCATTGCGGCGATGCTGATCGAGATGCCCGACAGTTTCCCGGTCGCGCTCGGGGTGATTTACGAAGACCCGGCGCCGACATTCGAAGCCGCGGTGCGCGAGCAGAATGCCGCCGCTGCGTCCGGCAAGACGGCCGACCTCCAGGCGCTCGTCGCCAAGGGCCAGACCTGGCAGGTCGAAAAGGAGCCGCGCGCCGAGTGATGCGCGACTGCTGATTGGACAATCTTACCCACTCGCTGGTCGGCGCCCTGCTCGGGCGCATGGGCCTGAAGCGCCTGACGCCTTACGCCATGCCGGCGCTGATCGTCGCCGCCAACTTGCCCGACATCGACAGCTTCGTTGCGCGGCCGCTGGGCCTGGAGCCGATCGCCGCGCACCGCGGGTTCACGCACGGCATCGGCGGGCTGCTCACCATGCCTTTTTTGGCAGCGGCAATAATATTGTTATGGCAAAGGTTGCAACCTAGCAAGGAAGGCCCAGTTCGGCTTGGCGGGCTCCTGATCTGCTGTTTCCTGGCGACGCTGAGCCATCCCTTGCTCGACTACATCACGTCCTACGGTACGCGGCTGCTTGAACCCCTCTCGCGCCGCTGGTTCTATGGCGACGCGATCTTCATCGTCGATCCGTGGCTGTGGATCGTCATCATCCTCGGGCTGGAGATGTCGTGGCGCGCCGAGCGGCTCGGCCGTAACTGGACCCGACCGGCGTGGTGGGCGTTCGCCGCCGCGCTCGGCTACATCGCGCTCAACTTCGCCATCTCGGCTCGCGCGGTGGCGGTCACGCGGCCGCTCGTCGCGCGCGTCGCCAAGCCGGAGATGATCGAAGCGGGCGAGGTCCCGCTGACCTTCTGGAAGCGCCAGATGATCTGGCGCGGCGAGGGGCTTGGCGGGAGCGGCACCTATAACCCGCTCGATGGGTTGAACAGCGCCTGGCTGAGCCCGAAGATCATGCCGCTCAACATGGACGATCCGCGCCTGGCCGAGGCGGCGAAGCGCGACGAGCACGTCCGCGCTTTCCTGTTCTGGTCGCGGATGCCGATGGTCTATGAAGAGGGCGGGCACGCCTATCTCACCGACCAGCGCTTTTTCGAATCCGGCCGCGCGTCGAGCGCAGGCTTCCTCATCCGGCTCGACAACGAAGGTTCGAAACCATAACGCCCGCGCCATGAGCACGCGCGGGGAGCATCTGGTTCGCGCGGACCGCCGCTTCGCGACGGGCGGCGGGGCGATTGCCCGGCTCGTCTCGCCGGCATTTTCGAAGCTGCTCGACGAAATCCACGCCAATCTGCCGTTCGGCGGGCTGGAGATCACGCTGCCCGACGGTGAGGTTCGTCGCCTCGGTTTCCGTGGGCCGGGGGCGAGCGCCGTGGTGCGCCTGGCGAGCTGGATGGCGCTGGTCCGGCTCGGCACCTCGGGCTCCGTCGGCTGGTACAAGGCGTGGACGCTGGGCGAATGGTCGAGCCCCGACCCGGTGGCGATCTTCGAGCTATTTTCGGCGAATGCGCGGCCGCTCGGCGATATTGGCCGCGCCAAGGGTCCGTTCCGCTGGGTCAACGCCCTTGCGCATCGCCTGCGCGATAATGCGCCGAAACGGGCGCGGCAGAATATCGCCGCCCACTACGACCTCGGTAACGATTTCTATTCGGCCTGGCTCGACGAGACCATGACCTATAGCTCGGCGCGGTTCGCCACTGTGAAGGACAGCCTCGAAGCGGCGCAGCTCAAGAAGGTCCATGCCTTGCTCGACCGGCTGGCACTTCAGCCCGGCCAGCGCCTGCTTGAGATCGGGTGCGGATGGGGGACGCTGGCAATCGAGGCGGCAAGGCGGGGCGCGTCCGTCGTGGGCCTGACCCTGTCGCGCGAACAGAAGGCGTGGGCCGAGGACAAGATCGCCGCGGCGGGCCTTGCCGAGCAGGTCGAAATACGGTTGCAGGACTATCGCGACACGGCCGAGAGGTTCGACGCCGTCGCATCGGTCGAGATGGTCGAGGCGGTGGGCCAGCGGTGGTGGCCGGCCTATCTCGACTGCATTGCCCGCAACCTGAGCGACGACGGGCGCGCCGCGCTCCAGTTCATCTCGTTCAGGCACGACATGTTCGAGAATTACGCACGCAGTCCGGATTTCATCCAGACGTACATCTTTCCTGGCGGGCTGTTGCTCGACGAGGCGCGCTTTGCTGCCCTGGCGGGCGAGCGGGGCCTGTCGTGGGAATCGCGCGACGGCTTCCGCTTCGATTATGCCGAGACGCTGAAGCGCTGGCGGGACCGCTATAACCGAGCGGTGGCCAGGGGTGCACTTAGCGGGTTCGAGGAACCGTTCCACAACCTCTGGCGCTATTACCTGATGTACTGCGAGGGCGGATTCCGCGGCGGCGCGATTGACGTCGCGCAGGTGACGATGGTCAAGTCTTGAAGGCGATCGTCGATCGCGCGGGTGCGCTCGGGCAAGGCCTGTCGGCGATCCGCACGCAGTTCCAGCTGCCCGGGCCCTTTCCACTGGCGGCCGAAGCGGCAGCAGAGACCGCGGCGCGCCAGCAGCTGGCCGATCACGTCGACCGCACGAATGTCCCGTTCGTCACGCTCGATCCGGCGAGTTCGACGGATCTCGACCAGGCATTTGCGCTCGAGCAATCCGGCGGCGACATCATCCTTCGCTACGCCATTGCCGACATCGGCTGGTTCGTCGCTGACGGCGGCCCGATCGACGCTGAGGCGTGGTTGCGCGGCGAGACCCTTTATCTGCCTGACGGCAAGATCAGCCTTTATCCAACGGTGTTGTGTGAGGGCGCCGCGAGCCTGCTGCCCGATGGTGACCGCCCGGCGATTGTTTTTGCGGTACGGGTCGATGGGAGCGGCAACGCCAAGCTCGACGGTGTCGAGCGCGCGGTTATCCGCAGCCGGGCCAAGCTCGGCTATGCAACCGTCCGGCCCGAAGACTTGCCGGCGGGGTTCGACGAGCTGTCACGCCGAATCACCGCGGCCGAGGACGCGCGCGGGGCCTCGCGCGTCGATCCGCCGCAGCAGCAGGTGACGCAGGATCCGGACAGAAGCTTCATGCTCGAGTTTCGGCCAATGAGCGCCGCCGAGCAGGCCAACGCCTCGCTCTCGCTCGCCGCCAATCTCGCCATGGCCGACGTGCTCTACCAACATGGCACGGGGCTGTTCCGCGTCATGGGCGAGCCGGACGACTGGGCGGTCCGGCGCTTGCGCCGGAGCGCCAAGGCTTTGGGCGTCGACTGGCCCAAGTCGATGAGCCTGGAGGATCGGCAGAAAACGCTCGATCCCAACGCGATGAAGGATGCGGCCTTCATGCTCGCGATCCGCCGTTCCGGAGCGCACGCCACCTACGCGCCGCTCACGTCCGGCGAGCGGCCTTGGCACTCGGCCATGCGCGCAACCTACGTGCATGGCACTGCCCCGCTTCGTCGCCTTGCCGACCGCTACGTCACCGAGGCGACACTCGCAGTCGCCAACGGCCGTGCAGTGTCGGACGTCGTCTCAGCCGCCTTCCAGCGCGTGGGCGAGGTGATGAATCGCGCCGACGCGAAGGCCGGCCAGGTTGACAGCGCGGTGCTGGAGCTCGCCGAAGCGGTCGCACTGGCCGGCCGGGTTGGCGAGGTGTTCGACGGCGCGGTAACCGACATCGACCAGCGTGGCGCGCGAATTCAGTTGTGCGATCCGGCGGTGGTTACCCGCGTTCCTGCCAACGGGCTGGAGGTCGGGTCCAGTGTTCGCTTACGACTCGACGAAGCTGACCCGTCGCGCCGCTTAACCCGCTTTTCCGAGGTCTCGTAGCAGCAGCCTAGTGGGGTAGCTGGTTCATTTCCTCTTGCGACTCATATTTGTCGCCGGGACTCATCCAGTTGATCTGAACGACCTTGTAGGCGGCCTGGGTCGTTGCCGTCGCGACGTAGCCATCCTTGGTGTTGATCCACTGCGCCGCCCGCGGACGGCTGCGATCAACGCTGCCCGTCACTCGGATCTCCAGCATGTCTCCAGCAGTCTTCAGGTCCATGGTGTCGGAAGCGAGGCCGCAGACCTTCCGGCTTGAACCATAGTCCAGCATGTAGAGATAGGAATCGCCGCTCGTGTTGAATTTCCACACGGTGCTGGATGCTGGCCGGCCGAGGTTATCGCGCAGGGCCGCCGGCAGTTTGTCAAAGCTGCTCGGCGAAACCTCGCCGGCACTGAGGCGAGCCTGACCGTCGAGGCATGAAGCCTGGAATACGTTGGGCAAATCGGCGCCAATTGCGCCGGCCGCGACCGCGGCGATGATCATAAGCATTGCTACCCTCCATCAACCCGTGAGGCCACGCTGGCCGGAAGCGTGGAGTAAATCAGCCAGAGTTCGGTTCGAGCGAGCGCTGCTGCGCGTCCTGCAGGTTCTCGCGGTCCCGGCGACGCTGTTCTTCCCATTGCTGGAACGTCATGCAAATCTTCCGCGAATTGAGCCGCGACCCGGTCTCTTGCTGCTTCTCGCAGACAATACGGTTGGGATCGGTGTTCTTCGCCGGCGCCGCCTGCGTCGGCGTTTGGGTCTGGGCGCCTGCGGGAATCGCCGTAGCGAGCAGTGACACTGCCAAGCCGGCGTAAACCATGGAAACGAACTTCATCACGAAACTCCCCATCGAGGGTGACGTTATTTTTTGCAGAATTTTCGCCGGTAAAGCAAGTGACTACGGCTACTCGACGCGAACCTTCTCACCGGTCGGAGCATCGCTCAGCACGCGCGCCAGGATCGCGTCAGCGACGACCTCCGGTGGCTTGACGCTGTCCGGCTCCTCGCCGGGAAAGGCGTTAGCGCGCATCCGGGTCCGAGTCGCTCCCGGGTCGATGATGTGAACCTTGAGCTTGCCGGTGAATTCGGTTTCGTCGGCATAGGTGCCGAGCAAGCATTCGAGCGCGGCCTTGGACGAGCCGTAGGCGCCCCAGAACGCGCGCGGCTTGGCGCCGACCGACGACGTCACGCCGAGGACATCGGCGCGTTCTGCCTTGGACAGCAAGGGGTGGAAAGCGGCGATCAGCGCCTGGTTGGCAAGGACGTTGAGCGTCAACAGCCGCGAATATTCCTTCGGATCGATATCCTGCACCGGGCTCAGCGAGCCGAGCATGGCGGCGTTGAGCACGAGGATTTCGAGGCTGGGCCAGCGTTCGGCGATCGCCGTGCCGAGCTTGGCGATGGACTCGCCTTCGCTGAGATCGAGCGGAGCAATGGTCGCGCTTCCCCCGGCCTGGTGGATGCGGTCTTCGACCTCCTCCAGCGCTGAAGCAGTGCGGGCGGTCAGGATCACATGCGCGCCGGCCGCGGCAAGGGTTTCGGCGGTCGCCGCGCCGATGCCGCGGCTAGCTCCGGTGACAAGCGCGAGCTTGCCCGTCAGTGGTTTCGAATCGGTCATGGCTGCCGCCTCTAGCGGCTAGCGGCTAGCGACCAAAGACAGTGGCGATACGCCCTTATCACCGAGGTCGGTGAGGCTCGTCGGATAATCGCCGGTGAAGCAGGCGTCGCAGCGTTGCGGCGCGCCCGAATTCCGCTCCTCGCCGACCGCCCGGTAGAGGCCTTCGATGGTGATGAAGGCGAGACTGTCGGCGTTGATGTAATCGCGCATCTGGTCGACGCTCATCTGGGCCGCGAGCAGCTTGGCGCGCTCCGGCGTGTCGACGCCGTAGAAGCAGCTGTGCCGCGTCGGCGGCGAGGCGATGCGCATGTGGACCTCGCGCGCACCGGCATCGCGCATCATCTGGACCAGCTTCACCGACGTCGTGCCGCGGACGATCGAGTCGTCGACCAGCACGATGCTCTTGCCGTCGATCAGCGCGCTGTTGGCGTTATGCTTGAGCTTGACGCTCTGGAGGCGGCCCGCCTGGCTTGGCTGGATGAACGTCCGCCCGACATAGTGGGAACGGATGATGCCGAGTTCGAACGGAATGCCGGACGCCTGGCTGAAGCCCAGCGCGGCCGGGACGCCGCTGTCCGGCACGGGCACGACATAGTCGGCCTGGACCGGGGCCTCGCGCGACAATTCGGCACCAATGTTCTTGCGCACTTCGTAGACCGAGACGCCTTCGGCGATTGAGTCGGGGCGGGAGAAATAGACGTGCTCGAAAATGCACGGCCGGGGTGCGACCTGCTCGAACGGCCGGAAGGAGCGGATGCCGCTGTCGTTGACGACGACGAGTTCGCCCGGCTCGACATCGCGGATGAAGGTCGCCCCGATGACGTCGAGAGCAACCGTCTCCGACGCGAAGATCGTCGCTTCACCGAGCTTGCCCATGACGAGCGGCCGGATGCCGAGCGGGTCGCGGCAGGCGACCAGCCCTTCCTGCGTCAGGACGAGTAGAGAGTAGGCGCCCTCGACCTGTTTCAGGGCATCGACGAGGCGGTCGAGCATGTTTGCGTTATGCGACGTCGCGACGAGATGGATGATGACCTCGGTGTCGCTCGTCGACTGGAAAATCGAGCCGCGACGGTTGAGCGTCCGGCGGAGCTTCAGGGCGTTGGACAGGTTGCCGTTCTGGGCGAGTGCGAACCCGCCTTCGGCAAGCTCCGCGAACAGCGGCTGCGCATTGCGGATGCCGGGGCCGCCGGCGGTCGAATAACGGACATGGCCGATCGCCGTCCGGCCCGGCAGGGTCCGCATCACTTCATCGCGGTCGAAGTTGCCGGCGACGTGGCCCATCGCCCGGTGCGAGCTGAAATGCGTTCCATCGAAGGCGGTGATGCCGGCCGCTTCCTGGCCGCGGTGCTGGAGTGCATGGAGGCCGAGCGCGACGAAGCTCGAGGCCTCGTCGGCGCCCCAGATACCGAACACGCCGCACTCTTCGTGCAGCTTGTCTTCGTCGAACGGATTGGTCGTCAGCATGTCCCCGAGCTCCAGGCTGGCGTCGTGAAACGGGCATATAGGGCGGAGGCGACGCCTTGTCGCCCCCGACCTGAATTAAAGGTGAAAACTTAACGGCTTATCCGCTTACGCCTTGAACATGCTGGGATATTGCCGCTTCAACGCGGCGACCTTGGGCCGGTCGTTGATCACGATGTACGGCTCGAACGGGTGCTTGCGGGCATAGTCCTGATGATAGGCCTCCGCTGCAAAGAAGCCGCCATGCTCGATTCTCGTCGCGATCGGCGCCTTGTAGACATGGCGCTGACTGAGCTTGGCGATGAAGCTCTTCGCCTGGGCTTCCTGGCCGGCATTCTGCGGGAAAATCGCGCTGCGATAGCTCGGGCCGACATCCGGGCCCTGGCGGTTTACCTCGGTCGGGTCATGGGCGACCGCGAAGTAGATCTGCAGGAGCTGCGCATAGCTGATCCGGCTCGGGTCGTAGCTGATGCGGACGGCTTCGGCGTGCCCGGTGGCTTCGGTGCTGACCCGGTCATAGCTCGCGTCCCGGGCGGATCCACCGGCGAACCCCGAGACGACGTCGGTCACGCCTTTCACATGTTCGAACACGCTCTCCATGCCCCAGAAACAGCCCCCGGCGAGCACCGCGGTTTCGGTGCGCGGCGCGGCCTGGACCGAGCCGGCCAGAGTCGCGGCGGCTACAACACTCAATCCTGCCAGCTTCATCAAACGTCCTTTCAGCAGCGAATGTAGGATTGAAGATACGGTCTGCACACCCCGCTGGACGCAAAGTCGCCCGCGCAATAGGAACCTGCTGACACGGAGGTCAGTTAGCCATGCCCACCTATACCGCGCCGGTGCGTGAGACCCGCTACATTCTTAACGACGTGCTCGACGTCGGCCGCTATTCCAACCTGCCGGGCTTCGCCAACGCGACGCCCGACCTCGTCGATGCCATCCTCGAGGAGGCAGGGAAGTTCTCGGCGGAGGTCCTGCAGCCGCTCAACAAGGTCGGGCGTCGCGTTGGCGAAGCCCGAGCCGACGACGGCTCGGTGACCACCCCCCCAGGGTTCAAGGATGCGTACGAGCAGTTCGTCGCGGCCGGCTGGCCGACGCTGACCGGACCTGAGGAATATGGCGGGCAGGGCCTGCCGCAGGTCGTGGGCACGGCGGTGACCGAATATATCCTGTCGGCCAACCACAGCTTCGAAATGTACCAAGGGCTGACGTCGGGCGCGATCGCCTCGCTGCTGGTCAAGGGTTCGGACGAGCTGAAGCAGCGCTTCGTCCCCAACATGATCACCGGCAAATGGACCGGGACCATGAACCTGACCGAGCCGCATTGCGGCACGGACCTCGGGCTGTTGAAAACGCGCGCCGAGCCGAACGACGATGGCAGCTACGCGATCTCGGGGACCAAGATCTTCATTTCGTCAGGTGAGCATGACCTCGCCGACAACATCATCCACCTTGTCCTGGCCAAGATCGCCGGCGCGCCGGACAATGTGAAAGGCATCTCGCTATTCGTCGTGCCCAAATTCCTGGTGAATGACGACGGTTCGCTCGGCGAGCGGAACGGCGTCAGCTGCGGCGCGCTCGAGAAGAAGATGGGCATCCACGGCAACGCGACGTGCGTGATGAATTACGATGGCGCGAAGGGTTGGCTGGTCGGCGAGCCGGAGAAGGGCCTCGCGGCGATGTTCATCATGATGAACGCGGCGCGGCTCGGCGTGGGCCTCCAGGGCTTGGCGCAGGGCGAGGTCGCCTATCAGAACGCGGCCGCCTACGCCAAGGACCGGCGGCAGGGCCGGGCGCTGCGCGAGGACGAGCGCGAAGCTGGCGCCAAGGCCGATGCGATCATCGTGCATCCCGATGTCCGCAGAATGCTCATGGAAGCACGCTCGTACATCGAGCCCGGACGCGCTTTGGTGTTGTGGGGGGCGCTGCAGGTCGACCTGCTGCGCCGTTCGCCCGACGAGGCCGAGCGCCAGCATGCTGACGACCTGCTCGGACTGATCACCCCGGTCATCAAAGGCTATCTGACCGACAAGGGGTTCGACGCCGCGGTCAGCGCGCAACAGGTGTTCGGCGGCCACGGCTACATTCGCGAGCATGGCATGGAGCAATTCGTCCGCGATGCCCGGATTACCCAGATCTATGAAGGCACGAACGGCATTCAGGCGATGGACCTGGTCGGCCGCAAGCTGCCCAAGGACGGCGGGCGCGCGGTGCGCGCGTTCTTCGAGATGGTCGGACGTGAGATCGCTGACGCCAAGGCAGCGGGCGATCCCGGGGGGGTCGCCGCGACGCTCGAGCCGGCGCTCCTCGACCTGCAGGCGGCGACTATGTGGCTGGCTCAGAATGGCATGGCCGACCCGGACAATGCCGGGGCGGGGGCATACGCCTACATGGACCTAATGGGGCTCGTCAGCTTGGGCTGGATGTGGCTGAAGATGGCCGCGGCCTCATCGCGTGCGTTGAGTGAGGGCGCTAGCGACCGGGCGTTCCATGACATGAAGCTCACGACTGCGCGTTTCTTTGCGCAGCGCGAGCTTCCGGCGTCGACTGGCCTGCGCAAGAAGATCGAAGCGGGTGCCGAAACGCTGATGCGGATTCCCGTCGACGCGTTCTGATCGGGTCAGGATCCGACCTTCACTTCGGGGACGATCGCACGAATTCGCACGAGCGAGTCGTTGTGCGGCCCGGAACACAGGCTGGTCCGCGTTTCGAATTCGACCGTGTCCTTGGTCTTCGGATTATGCATGGTGAACCGCACCGGCACGTCACACGTGCCCGGCCCGCCGGTCTTGAACCGCCAGGTCGCGCTCTTGGGGAAGAGCGGACGGCCGAACTGGTTGGAGCTCCATTCGGGCTTCCCATCCGCGCCCGCGGTCTGAGCATAGAATCCAGTGATCCGGTAGGTTTTGGACTCGTTGATGATCATCAGGCAGCCAAGCTCGGCGCAGAGGTCGCGCTGCACCCGCTCAAGCCGCAAGCCCAAGACCATTTGCCGCGCGACGATGTCCGAACGGCCGAGCGGATAGGAAGTCTTCGGCCGGACCTGGTCCGCTTCATCGCCGCCCGCGAACGGGTCCGTGGTTGGTTCGATGATTTGACCGGAGCCAGCGGCCGCCAGCGCTGCCGTCATGAGGCCGATAGCCAATCGCTCGCGATACCCCACGCCGCGTGCTCCCTCGTTGCCGGGTCAGGATACACCCGCAGCTAATTCCGGCAAGCTTTCGAACGCCTTGGTGCGACGAGCTATGCTGGAGCACCGTTCCGGTGCCTCAAGCCTGTGCGGGAGGCTGCTGCATGGGGTTTGGCGCCTCAAGGCGCGCAATGTCCGCCTCGACCTCTTCGGCCATCTTCACGAGGGCGCTGGCGGCCTGCGGGTCGGTCAGTGCCGCGGCGAGCCGACGGCACTGCTCCGCGCGCTCGTGCATGCGTTTGACGACGGCCAAGTCCCGCTCCTCCATCAACTGTGTAATTCACATGGGTTAAACGAGTTCCCGGCAAGCGAGCGGCTGCGAGCCTTTCTGCGGGCATTGTTGCCAGACGGTCACGGTGTGCCGGAGAGCACATCGAAACCCATCGCGGCCGGTTTTCTTCGAAAC
>Ga0268266_10004592_pt1 | contig 13183 bp, 19 predicted proteins | sample KBSS13metaG_FD_190356 | JGI IMG/M metagenome (GOLD analysis project Ga0268266, IMG submission 190356) | Switchgrass rhizosphere microbial communities from Kellogg Biological Station, Michigan, USA - KBS S1-3 metaG (SPAdes) (version 2) | ecosystem: Host-associated > Plants > Roots > Rhizosphere...
GGCCGGTCGCCGTGGGGTTCGCCGAGAGCATAGCAAACTGCCGCCTCGACGCACATCTTGCCAGGCTCGGGATCGCCAAGCCCATCGACCAGGCCTTGGTTGACGACATCGACAACGCGGCGCGCGAGCGCCGAAGTGATTTGGAGACGCTTCATGGATGGATCCTCATTTCTTGATGACGTTGAGTTCGCGCCCGAGCCGGGTGCAGTGATCACAGTAGGTTTCGTTCAGGTGGCCACGGTAGCCCCAAGAATCGAGAGGAGCAGACGAACCCATGACATGAGTTTCGCCGCAGAGTGATGTGATGTGAGGTTTATCAAAGCCCAGGTGGTAGTGCCAACGGCCTTCAACACCCTCGAGTAGAACGATCTGGTCGACCGAATGAAATTCGATCGATTTTGGAAGGAGATTGCGGAGCCACTTGAACATGATGACCCTCTCAGCCAAAAGGGCCGGCAGGCCGAAGCCCGCCGACCCAGCCCTGGAACTTACAGGTAGGCAGCGATGTTGTAGAAGTTGACGCGATTCTTGAGAACGATGTTCAAGTTCTCCTGCGCGCTCAACTGCTCCTCGAGCAGGTCGAGTTCGGCGCCGTGGACGCGGCCCGAGTCGATTACCGACTGGAGGCGCGTGGCCGCGCGTTCGCCGGCCTTGATCGACTTGATGACGGCGTACTGGTAGTCCGGCAGGCGCTCCGGCGGACGCTTCGCCGGGAAGTTCGACGGCAGGTTGGTCGCCGTCTTCGGCTTCGACGTCGCCGTGGCACGGAAGTTCGTGTGGGTCGCGCTGTCGCCGCGAACCTCGACCTGCAGGCCGTGGTTGAGTGCTTCGGACTGGAGATCGTCGAGCTGGTCGTCGTTGAGCGGCTTGCTGTAATACGAACCCGTGAAGGTGTGCTTGCCGTCACGCTCGCGGTACTTGACCGTGAAATCGTGATCCTGGCGGAGGGCTTCGACGAACGACTTGATCTGGCTGTTCATGATTTATTTCCCTTGAGTTGTTTGGTTGTCGTAGGCAACTTTACCTACAAGTCATATGCTATAGGAAACACTTTCAAAAGTCAAGCATTTTCTTTGGCGAATCACAAAAGAATTGGCGTGAGGTTCTTCGGGAGATAGAGCGGATGTTCGGGGTGTCCATCCTTTGTGTGACGTATACAATGAAGGTTCGAGACGATCTTCTTCACTTCGTCGGCTCGGTTCATGAAGGTTCCATCGGTTCCCCAACAGGCGACATTGAGGGCCGAGTTCTTAGAGATCAATCTCAACCAACGATCGTTCTCAGGCCCGATTGGGTCTGCTGCTTTCTTCATGTCCTCCGGCTGTGTCGCTCGAAACGCGAAGAGGTTCGTCATCGCAAAACCGTTGTAGCCCCAGGCCTTTGTGAAACCAATGCAACGACGGATCGTCGGATCATCAAGATTTGCATCAGCAGTCGAAGGGTTGAGACCGATGAAGTTGATGAGACACGCTTTCTCGTCCAACAACTCAGACCACCAGACGCGCCCGAGAGCATACCGATAGGTCCCACAGAAGGTGATATACGCGCTCTTTCTCACCACATCACCTTGAGGCCGAAATTCGCACTCTTCGGCCGGCGGCTGTAGTCGTCATCATCCATGCAACCTAGAGACGGCTTGGGAACGGCATACTCCGATAGCTGGACCCACCCCACTGAGTATCCAAGGGACTCCAACTTCTTGATGAGAAGCTTCATGGGCGCTGAAGGCTGCGGCTTTGGGGCGCCCTCATCTGCATACTTCGGAGTCTCATCTGTGAAGTATGGTTTGATCTCGTAGAGGCCTTTGTCGGCTGCGTCACGGATCAGTGGATCCAATTTCTCGCACCACGCTGTGATATACGAATCACTCAGCTGGTTGATAGCGCGTGCTTCTTTCGCTGTTATCATGCCCAAGGGCTCCCACAGACTGCACAAAGAGGATCATCACACGAATGCATGCGGCGTGTGGTTGGCTGGTACGGATGCTGCAACACACCAACATGGAGCGCTTCATTCCAGGCCACAAACTGCTCGTTGTCGATGCCAAGTCTCCCCAGCCACCAACGGAAGTAGTGGTCGAGTTCATCACGCCGCGGATGTGTTTTTGCGTGATGAATCATGAAGTCCTTGTAGTTTTGTACCTTGTCGGCGATCAACATCTTGTTGACCTGCGGCAACGTACTGAGTTCAATCTGGCCGATTCGCTCCACTTTATCATGGCTCAGATGGTTGTTGGCCCTGTATCGATACTCCAGAGTCAGGGCCAGAACCCAGGGGCTGGTGAGCATGCAATACAGCTCAATATTCTGAGTGTACTCTTCGTCTGATTGTAGGATCGGATGCAAGCACCAGGCCTTCATTGTGTCCTCATCAGCACCGAGTGAGTTGAGGATCATGAGACCTTCGTCAATGTGGTTCATCAACGGGACCTTGGAACGTTCGGCACAGCGATTGCCATACACATTCCTGATCATCAAGTACTCTTTCGGCGGAGTCACTCCTTGATCCATCGGAATACTCGGTCCGGCCATTTCTTCACGGTATCCGCGCCCACATCGATCCACTCGACGCCTTCTCCATGGACCTGCATTTGGAACCGGCCGTTGGGAAGGTCTTGAACAATTGAGCCGACCTGCTCCATGCTCTCTTTGAGCTGGTCAAAGAACTTCGGTTTCATAACGAACACAGGCTTCGTAGTTGGGTAACGAGAACAGCGAGGACAGTCACGTCCGAGTAACGAACGGGTACGACCGCAGCGACATGAGACGCTCATGATTAGTAGGAGATTGAGAAAGTGACTGAGTCGGCTTTGCACCGCTTCAGTTCGTTGAAGCAACCTGAGAGGTTGCAGACGCGGTTCAAGAGACTTTGACACGTGTCCAGTGAGGCCGGATTGGTGATCTTTGCTGTGATGTATCCCTTTCGTCGCTTCACTACCCTGATGCCGCTAACTCCGTAGTGTTCTGACATCTCATGCATCAAGGCCCGAAACTTCTCGACGTCAAACATCTTCCCTCCCAGGGATCTGTTGTTGGATTTGGTACGTCGGCCCTCATTGTATGTTGATTAAGGGAGCAGGAAAAGCAGAATTTGGTCCTGTATCGAATTTCAGCCAAAAAGAAACCGGCCGAAGCCGGTTCCTTTCTCAGGAACAGCCTGTCGATTAGAACAGGTTGGTGACCTTGGTCTTGCGGTAGTACACGTTGGAGCCGTTCGACAGAGACGTGTACGGATTGGAGACAATCGCGTAACGCGTCTTGAAGCCGATTGCTGGCATGAACGTGACTGGGTCAGTTGCACGAACCAGCTGCAGCGGAACGTATGGGCAGTAGAAGAAGCCGTTGTCGTACTGGTCAGCGCCCTTGAAGCCGACGACGTAGCCGTCCTGTGCGAGGTATGGATCGACGTAGACCTTGAAGCGGCCGATCGTACCAGCGAAGGTGGTTCCCGTGACGTCAACCGTCAGGTTCGTTGCCTGTGCCAGCGCTGGAGCGTAGTCCAGGATGCCGGTCAGGGCCAGGGCGGAAGCGACGTCAGGCGACGTGATGATGATGTTGCCCTTACCACGACGGGTGCGGATCGAGATGGCGTTTGCATCACGTTCCATCGCGAAGACCAGACCCTTGTAACGCTCGACCGACCAACGACCATCAGCGTCAGCGTTCAGGTCGAACGTGCCTGCTGTGGTGATGCCAGTCCACTGAGCGCCAGCCTCAGCTGCGAGGTAGATCTTACGAACAACTTCGCGGTTGAGTTCGGAAGCGATCTGATTCGTGAGAATCGAGATCAGCTCCTGCTCGGCATCAAGACCCCACTGGGCCTTCATGTCCTGCTGGAGTTCAAGCGAGTAGTCCGCACGCAGCTGACGAGTAACGGCAGTTGCTGTGAACTTCTCGATCGTTACACCGACGGCGTTCCATGCGTCAGTTTCGCCGGCAGCGGTTGCCTTACCAGTTGGAGAGTTGAAACCACCAACCCATGGATTGTCAGCAGACTGAGGGCCAGTCGTGGTGTCACCAGAGTAGGAAGCATCAGCTTCGTTGAACAGAGCTTCTGGACCGCCCTGTGGGGTTTCGCCGCCTGCTGGCGCAAATGCGACAGTACCAGCGTTACCGGACGAAGCAGAAATCTGCGTGTTCGGCGTTGGGTTGGTGCCAGCGACGAAGCCGTGGCCCTGGTAGTGGGCACGCAGAGCGAAGCCGACCTGGGTTGGGGCGGTCATGACCTGAACGCCGCAGACCTCATAAGCGATCAGCTTAGGAGCAATACGACGAGCGAGGCCCATAAGGATTGGGTCCCAGTTCTGCAGACCAGAGACGCTGTTAGCGGACTCCGACAGAACGTGCTCCTTCTCCATGTTCTCGAGAAGCTGAGCGGTGACCTTTGTGCGATGTGGGTCAGTAATCGCTTCGACCTTATCGGACTTAAGCACCGGCTCCCACTTTTCCAGAAGTGTTTGTGAAGACATCGTATTCTCCTGATGTACCTAATTGGTTTTGTTGATACTGTTATTTATTTCTACGAAAATTCACTGCTGTTTCAAAGATACTTCAGGGTTTCGGCAACCAGAGAAGAACCCTTGTTCGGATCAACCGGCTCACTACGTGACTCTGTCAAGGCGCCAGCTGGCTTCGTAGCTGCCTTCGGCTCCTTGGTGACGGTTTCAACCATGAACTTCAGAGCGGAACGGAACTCGTCCACGCCGTTGAACTTCACGTTCTCAGAAAGGTTCGTGATACGCTCCTTCTGAGTGTCTGTCAGGCCGGCAGTCATCTCGTTGAAGATGATTGTCTGCTGAGCCGTCTCCAGTTCCTTCTTGGCTTCCTGGAGTTCCTTATACAGGCTGTTGAACGAGTCCTTGGCAGTAGTGACTTCCTGGCGGGCCTCAGTCAATTCCTTCGAGGTGTCAACCTGGAAACCATTACGCTCGAACGACTCCTTCACAACATTGAAGGCGTGCTTCATGCGGTTGTATTCATCGAGCTGAACGAACTGGTCCTTCTGCTCCTTGATGAATTCGCTGACTGCGTACTTGGCATACTCGTTCAAGCGACCAGCGGTCTCCTGCTGAACGTACTTGCCGTATTCTTCTGCGAGAGCTGAAACTTCCTTACGAGTTTCCTCGGCGACCATCTTGCCGTACTCGTCAGCCTTCTCGATAATGGTTGCCATCTGCTCCTTGAGGGACGCAATCTCTGCATCCTTGGCAGCTGAAGCGGCGTTTGCCTCTTCAAGCTTCTTGCCCTCTTCAAGACGGATAGAATCGGTCTTGGCTGTCAGGGCCTTCTCAACGAGAGCTGTCAACGTTGTGACCGCACCCTCTTCGAGTTCGACGCCTTCCAGGAGCTTCTTGATTTCGTTCTGGTCCAAAGACATTTGTGTCTCCTCAAATCTGATCGAGAATGTAGTTGAAGAGTTTCTTCAACCCTTCCTCATTCAGTTGTTTTCTCTTAGCGGCTGTATTTACCAAAGCCCTAATTTCTGCTTCCTTTTCAATGAGTACGCCGTTTGCCCAGACCCACTCCTTGCCTTCCATGAGGTTGGTCAGGTAAGCGTCCGGTGCAGATGGGTCCGACACAATATCGCCGGCGGAAATCAAGTGGAAGTCTTCCTGAACGATCTTCGCTCCATTCTTCGGCTTGACTGAACCCACAGCACGGGTAGAGATACCCATCTTGACTCCAGCCTCCATCAGGCCAGCGACGATGCTGCCATTCGGGGTCAGGTCAGTGACGAGCGCCTTGCCGATCCAGTTGTCACCTGATTCAGTCAACTTGACGAATCGATGGGAAACTTCCTTGTAATCGTTTCGTGGATCGCCGGCTGGATGGTTCAACTGGCCGACAGCCTTGCCATTCGGAATGTCCTCGGAAATGTACCGAGCGACTTCGTTCATGACGTTTTCTTTCGGGTAGATTCGCCCGTTACGATTCTTCACATTGGTCTGGATGCAGATGCCTTCGATGAAATACTTCTTCTTGGCGGCTGTTCCTGTACCCTCAGTGAGGATCTCGTTTTGAACGTCTTCGATGATCTCGTTGAGTACGATCATGTTGGTCATACCTTTGTCTCGTGTTTGGCGGCAAGCTCTCTGTACTGAGCTGTCTTGGCGCCGTGGTTAGGCTCGTCACTTTCGTCATAGTGATCAGCCGCCACTCTGTAAAAGTGTGCAGCCTCTGATCTGTGGCCAGCCTTCGAGTGGTAGTCCGCAAAGGTAGCTGCCATCCGGCCTTTCTCTGCATGAGATTTCGAATCCATGTCCGATTTCTCAGTCAGATAGTTGATGAAATCGATCGTCATCAGCTTTTCAGTTCTGATTGCTTGTGCCAGGAGTGAGTGCCATCCTGCAGCTTCACCTTGATGGAATCGCTGTGGGCTTGGATGCCAGAAACGACGCCAGACTTCCCGTGGTTCGGGTGACCTGGCGCGTTGATCTTGACAGGGACCTGGAAGGTCTCAATCAGGTAGTCTTCGAAGTCCATCACTTCGCGCCTTCGACCTTGTCCGGCGTACCTGCATCCTTTCCAGGATCAGTAGCAGTCGTCTTCGAGGTTGCGTTGCCGGCCTTCTCGCCTGCTGCAGTCTCTTCAGCCTTGTGCTTGTTGACGACTTCCATCGCCTCTTCAAGCGTCTTGACCTTGGCCAGGTGCTCCAGAGCTTCAGCAGTCTTCGACTCGGACAGCGCCTTCGCAGCAGCGTCCTTGTGGAACTGCAAAGTCTCTTCCATCAACTTGCCATCAGCCATACGAGGCGTCGCGGTCTTTGATGGATCAGTTGCAGTCGTCTTGGTCGTGGCGTCACCTGCGGCCTTGCCAGCAGCTGTTTCCTCGGCCTTGTGCTTGTTAGCAACTTCCGTTGGAATCGCGACGAGCTGCTCTGCTTGTTCCTTTAGAAGGACATCCTTCATGAATGTGGTGAAGCCGAGAGCGTCGTTCTTCTCGAGAAGTTCTACAATTTGATTCGTTTCCATTATTGGTCCTCAGTAGCCAATCCCAAGTCTTTTACGATTCAAGAGAAACCGCAGGGATTTGTGGTTGATCTTTTTCTTGATCGCAGCCTTAGAGGCTACGCGCCTTAGCATATTTAGTTGAGCCTTCCTTCGGCGGAGGAAGAGGTCATGCTCTTGTCTTTTCACACAAGCATGTTGCCTGCTGTCGTATTTGTAGCCCTTTTGGCACTTCATGCGAATGATCTTTTTGCCCTTGAAGTTGATCTTCACCACCTTCTGGACCTCGAAAATCTCACCGTTCTCTTCTGAAGGATCTGGCATGTTTTCATCGCCGTCGATCAAAACATCGTCGCCTTCGATGAGGTCGTCTGACAAGTAGGCCATGAATTGGAACGTGCCCATGTCGTTGGTGACAGTGCTCCAATCAACATGGCCCTCAGAATCGACAGTGACACTGAGTGGATGGTCATGCTCGCCGTTTTCACCCTTCAGGCAACGACAATTCTGTTCAACGACTTCATAGCAGTCGTAATCTTCAACCGGGAGAAAGTTGTCGAGGAAGTTGGCAAACTCTTTCGCGTTGTCAATTCCAACAACATCGATGTCAACGACCCCACCTTCGTAATTACAAATCGAGCCACCTAGGTATTGAGCGGCGGCCTCGATCTGATTGATCACGGATGCTTCTTCGTCGCTGTCCTCGTCAACATCGATCTCATCCTCAGCAGGGTCTTCTGCATACTTCAGCAGTGTGTCCTGAGGGATACCAGCAACCTCAGCTTCGATCGCAGGCTCAGCGTACTTCATCAACAGAGCCTGAAACTCGTTGTTGAACTCCTGCTGTCGACCTTGGACCGCTAGCTCAACCAGATTTAGCGGCTGGCTTCTTTGGTTGTGGCCCACCTGAGTTTCCGTGCTTCTTGACATTTTGGACCTTTGCCTTTGCCATGTCAACGCCGACCTTAGCTGTTTCGGCGCCAGCTTTCGCTGTGTCTTGAGTGATGTCGTTCATCTTCTGGGTATGATCGAACTCGAGGTCGTTCATTCGGCCTTGGTGGTCGAACTGCTGCTGCTCGAGTGGTGGAGCATCTTCCGCTTCCTTGTCCATGATCTCATCTTCAGCTTCCATCTCGTCCTCATCCTGACGCAGGACCTTACGGCGGACATACTCCTTGGAGAAGTACTTGCCCACAAATGGATCCATCTGTGCGAGGATTCCGAGTCGGGAGTTGAGAAGCTCTGATTCCTTGAGCTCCACGAACGCATTGTCTTCTGCAAAGTTCCAGAAGAAGTAGCGTCGGATAGCTGGCCAATCTTCTGGCTGGATGACCTTCTTGAGGATCAGCTGTGTACGGAGCAAGTCGTCCCAGATCTGCATGAACTTGCCACGCAGCTTGTCCAGGAACTTCTTGTATCGGTACTCGTCGCGCTGGATCTCGATGCCACGGCCAAATACGAATGGCGCTGGGTTCTCAGAGAAGCGAGAAATTGGAACGTTCAGAGCTTCGTAGAGCTTGCGACGGTAGTAGTTGACTTCCTCGAGAACATTGTTCGAGTCCTGGCCGTCCAAGTTGGAGACTTCGGTAGCCTTGCCATTATCACGACGCGGCAGCCAGTAATCTTCCATCATCGACTGGATGTTACGACGATCAGACAGAGCTCCTGTCTTGGTGTCGTAGACCATCTTGACCTTGAAGCGATTCATCATCGACTTCAGGTACTCTTCGGCCTTGTTCTTCTGCAGAGCACCGACGTCGATGTAGAAGACTCGGCGCATTGGAGCACGGACGACGCGGAAGATCAACATCGCGTCTTCCATCATTCGCAGGTTGTTGTACGGGAGGATTGCCTTCTTCAGGTATCCGACGTACCTACCCATTGAGTAGTCGTAGTTGCCCGAATCGATGTAGCAGATTGAATCAGGTTCGATCTTCAGGCCCTGGACCTGAGTTCCGAAAGTGATATCCTGAATCGGAGAATAGGTGCCATTTGGCGTAGAAAACAGGTTGGAGAAGACATAGAGCTCTTTGATTTGGCTCTTGTCAATCGTGCCGTCGAGATTCGGCTTCGGCAGCAGACGGACCTTCCTGATCTTCAGAGGGTCGACGATAACGACACTGTTGATGCCGTCTTCTGTGCTGTCTGGGTCAACAACTTTCTGAAGGTACAACTTTCCGTTGACGTACCACTCATCGAAGTACTGAGGTCCGCGGTTCCTGAAATCAATGATCTCATACAACTCGCGAAATGTCTCAATGATTTTCTTCTGGATAGCCTTGGACGGGACGTCCTTACCCTCTTCCTCGGAGAATGCAATATCAAACGCGCGCTCACCAGGAATGTCATAGATGAAGATTTCATTCCGAATTTCGTTCAAGGCCAAGTCGACGTCTGAGCTCTGAGCCATCTGACGGAACGTTTCAATCAGCTGCTTTTCATCAGCTGGGACTTGCGTCTGCTCATAGGTCAACTGTTGATTGATGCCACCGGCGCCAATCTCGATTGCTAGGCCATCAGAGAATTCTTCACGCTCAAGCGTGAATGTTTCCTGCTCCACAGACTTTGGCTTCTTCTGTTGGAAGCCAAACATCTCTTGTAGGTTATCAAGCCAACTCATCATTACGGTCCTGTGTACCTTCTTGATTCTGTATTTAAGACTCAAAAAGAAACCCGCCGAAGCGGGCTTCTTCTCGTACGCGCCTGGTAAGCGTTATGTCGTGACGGAGTTCCTCCAACCGTTCACGGCGAACGAAACCTGCTGCTCCGAAACCGTGTCATTCTGGTCGTAGCCAAGAGTGATATCGGAAACGGCGACTGGCCACATGGACTCAATCGTGTAGGTGTCGAGAGGATTGTCAGCACGGTCGAGCAACTGAACCGTCGCGGTCGCGAAGTAGTTGACCGGGTTCACGAAATTCTCGGTCGCGACGTTGCCGTCGAACGACAGAATCTGGTCGTGCCAACGCTCAAAGACGTGACGACCAACAAGGTCGTTGTCGAGCAAGATCGAAACGTTCCAGTCATCGAATACCTTGTCGCCGGCGAGCTTGATCTGACGACCCATGTAAGGGACCTGAACGACTCCAAGCGAAGACGCTGGAATATTCGCAGCCTTACAGGTGAATGAAATCTTCTGCGCGACGGACGTACCACCCATCACCGCGGAGACGTCACCCGGGAAGGTGAGGATGACCTGGTAACGGTTCGGACGAAGACCGCCGTACTGGAACTGAGCCAGAAAGTCTTGTACGGAAGTTGCAACTGCCATGAGTTATTCTCCTGATGTATTATGTGCCGCCGATCACAAGATTTCTGGCGTCAGTATTTGTATGGGGTATTTAGGATCACTGGTCCTTGGCGTGCATCTTGATCAGGTGCCGCTTGTGATCAGAGTTTGTCATCGGCTTCGACTTCGGGTCAAGGGTCTTGTTGTGATGGATAGCCTTGTGGCCGTCGTATCCGTGTACACCGCGTTCAATACCATCCGACTGTTTATGGGTCGTGTGCGTACCATCTTCCCAACGAACTTTCACATGTGTAGCAGAGTGGTGCACAACTTCACCATGCTTGTAGTTCGCAGGATTATGACCGCCTCGGACCAAACCAGATGTAGCTCCCTGAAAGATCTGGTGTACATGGTCACCCTTTCGGAAATTGACACTCTCTGTGAGGAATTCTTGGAAGGTGCGCATGTGTTAACCTCGGTCTAGAATTTCGTTCTCTCGCAACCACTTGGTGGCGATCCATTTCTGGCCTTTGATAACAGGCAGGCCTGCGTGCCTCAATCTCTTGTCCTCGTTTGGGTATGCGAATAGCAACGCACTCCCCAACTTCGGTGTGACAGTGATGCCAATGTCGAGGAATTGTGTTTCTCCTCCCTCAACTGGTTCCTTCAAGTACATGATCACGGTCACGATTCTCTGACCGCCTTTGTTGAGGGCGAATTTTGCGCCTGGATCCTTCAGCTCAAAGTAATCGTGATGCGGTTTGTACTCCTGACCGGGTTCATACCTCAGTATGTGCAGGTCTTCTCCATGTGTAGACCTCATCCTGGTCAGCTGCTGCAACCGGTTCTCGATGCAACGGATCAACATGTTCTCGCCGTACTTCAGAAAGACGCCATGAGATGTGCGGACGTTAGATGGCTTCGAACCCGCAGTCTCACGATCCCAAACTTGGGAAGGTTGCAGCCTTGGTTCAGCCATTTGGCAGAGGAAATCACACTCCTTTCGGGAGAGGAAATCTTCGAAGACCGAAATATGCGGGTCGTCTTTGTGAAACGATCGCTCTACGACCTTGTCGCCAACATCAATCATCATCACTACAATCTCACTGCATGTACTTGCGAATCTCGCCAATCTGCTGATTGTGGAAGTCGAGCCTCTCCTTGTCAGCATAGATATCGAGCAGTCCGATCTGGTCCAGGTGCCACTGCATCTTGCTTGCCAGCTTATCCTGAGCCCAATCCTTCATCGGACCTTCGATATCGCCTGTCTGTGGGGGAGGCGTCGTGCTTGTTGTTTCTGTCAGATACTCGGTGAATGACTTCATGAGAATACTCCTTGGTGCAGTATTTAGAGTCAAAAAGAAGCCGGGTTGCCCCGGCTTCGGGAGGGACCGTCGCCCCTCAAGTATAGGCCCATTGTTCCGGGCGAGTTTCTTGTTTTAGAGCGCGACGCCTGTGACTTCGTTGAAATCGACGTCCTGACGAACGGCGACGAAGTTCAGCTGGATCCACTGGATCGAGTAGTTCGGCTTGATGAAGATGTTGCCGATGAACTCGCCAGACATAACCACCTGAGGCGTGTTGACGGTGCCGTCGCAAACGACCTTGAAGTCGTTCATACCACGGCGGCCCTTGACCTGCTGCAGGTAAGGCGTGACCATCGAGACAAACTGTGCCTGCGTGAACGCGTCGTTGAACTCGAACAGGAAGTACTTAGCAGCGTTCGAGATCGCCTTACGAAGCGTGATGAACAGACGGCGGATACCGATCTGGCTGAATGCCGACTGCTTACCCAGAAGCGTCTTGTCACCGTAGAGGACCGTTCCGTCCGTCTGGAAGGTGACAACTGGGTTGATGCCGATCTTGTACAGCGAGTCACGTGCCGTCTTGTTCGGGTTGTAGGCCAGCGAAACAACGTTCTTCACGTTGCCACGGTTGTAGCCTGCTGGCGACCACCATGGGTCGTTCGTCTGATCAACCTGGGCGCACAGACCAGCGATGTCGCCGTTCAGCGGAACCCAACGGTACTTGTCGTTGAAGACGTCGTACATCAGCTTCCAACCGGAGTCCATGACAGCGTACGAAGACGAGCGACCGATTGTGTTACGACGGTTGACGACGTTCGTGGTTGCCTGGTCGATCGTCAAGTTCGTGACATCGGCCTGCGTTGGCGAGAAGAACGCCACCAGATCCTTACGATCTTCAGCGACATTGTCGATTGCCCACTGGACAACTGCGGTGTGGTTAGCTTCACCACCAGCCTGGCCGAGGAACAGAAGACCAACGTCGACAGCTTCCTTGTTCTGGAAGAGTGCCAGACCGTTGATGATCTCGTCAGCGCCGATATTTTGGGAATCAACACCACCAAGCAGAGGTACAGTGACGTAACCTGGAGTTGCAACTGGTGTGGTGTCACCGACCAGCGTGCCGTAATCAGATGGGACGCCGCTGACAAGCAGTGCCGTACCCCAATCCGAAGGCGTGCCGTCAGAGCCCAGAGTCGTGTGACCCGTTGCACGGACGTTGCCTGGTACCGAAGGTGGAGCGCCAAAGACAATAGAAGGAGCGATTGAGTACTCGGAGCCAGTGTCGTCAACCGTGACGGAGACGATCTTGAGCGTGACGTTTGCAACAACACCCGTGCCTGGCGAACCAGTGATGGTTGCCGTTGGCGGTGTAACGTAACCAGAGCCTGGAGACGTGATCGTGACGCCAGTGATGACACCCGCGTTCATCTGAACCGTACCAGTTGCAGTCGTGCCCGTTGGCGGAGCAGAGAAGACGACTGTTGGCGAAACGTAACCGGTACCACCGTTCGTGATGTTAACAGCGCCAACACCCATGACGACAGTTCCGTGGGCCTGCGTGCCACCGTTCTGAGGTGCGCCGATTGTGATCGACGGAACAGAAGTGTAGCCAAGGCCACCCTGGACGATTGCGTTAGCAACGGCCGTTGCGCCAGTACCACCGCCGCCAGTGATAGCAACAGATGGGGTAGACGTGTAACC
>Ga0268266_10004594_pt1 | contig 13178 bp, 14 predicted proteins | sample KBSS13metaG_FD_190356 | JGI IMG/M metagenome (GOLD analysis project Ga0268266, IMG submission 190356) | Switchgrass rhizosphere microbial communities from Kellogg Biological Station, Michigan, USA - KBS S1-3 metaG (SPAdes) (version 2) | ecosystem: Host-associated > Plants > Roots > Rhizosphere...
CGCGTTCCCGACGTATTCAGTGATCGACAAGCGGCAGCTCGGCTCTGCGCCGGTGAACCTCGTCGCGTGCCACGTGCCTGCCGGGACGTAGACGATGTCGCCTTCGCTTGCGACAAACGGCTGTTGTCCTTCGAATGCGTACCGGATCTTGCCGGTGAAAACGAGCCAGAATTCAGCGCTCTCGGCGTGGAAATGTCCCTTGTCGTTCGGATCCAGCGGCGGCAGGTTCTTCTCGTACCCGTAGATGATCAGCAGCTCCGACTTGTCGTCGCGCACGAAGCGGCCGCCGGCATATTTTTCGTTCTTCGACGCGGCCTCGTGGATGTTCACGGTCGGCTGATTGAACTGGTCGTAGACGCCGGGCGTTCTGTTCAATGTGGCTGGCGCCCACGACGATCCGGAAGGCGCCGGCTGCGGCGGCGCGTCCTGGCTGTCCCGCGGGAACAGCGTCTTCGCGCGCGCGACGTTGACGTGGAATCGGAGGCTCGGCTTGTCACCGACGGTCTCGAGCGCATAGATCGTTTGGCGCGGAATGTTGACGATGGATCCGCGAGTGGCGGTAAATGTCTGCTGGCCTTCGATCTCGACGCGGACTTCGCCTTCCACGACCGCAAACCACTCTCGCGTGTCGGGGTGCAGGCGCCCTGGCACCTTGGTTCCGGGCGCTGAGCCCACATATTCGCCCGTGAGCCGGCCATCGTCGACGATCACCTCGTGCCAGTTCGCCTCGCCCTTGTGCTTCGCGGCGAGATCGGACAGCTTCGTCCACGGGTGTAGTCCCGGCGGATACGATGGCGGCTGTGCTGGCTTCGGAGCCCAGACGGCTGTCGGGATCGGCCGTTGATCCTGCGCGCGCGATGGCTGGGCTATCGCACAGACCGCGAGCGACAGGAGGATGCGCGACGTGACGCTCGGCATGGCCGGCATTTTATACGCTCTTTCGAGCACGCCGGCGCGCGCGATCAGGTATAGTGAAGCCGGCCTCCGCTCCTGAGCCTCCCTGCGTTCGAGTGTTGCTTCACGCGTTCGCACCCGCTCACAACGATGAAAGCAGTGTGTGTATGTCCCGTCGCAATGGCGATCGCGCCCGGTTTCAGAAGGAACGCAAGCGCAAGATGCTGCGCCGCCAGCGCGTCCAGGCATTCATCAAGACCAGCCGTCCTGAAGCGGTGAAGTCCGGAGACGCGCCGGACGCCGTCAAGTCATGAGCCAGGTGTCCGAGCAGGACACGCCGACGCCGACTGCGTGTCCATTCTGCTATTCGACGGCCATCACGACCGCCAGCGCCAAGGCGACCGCGGACTCGTACTGGCGGTGCGCCGCGTGCGGGCAGATGTGGAATGTCGGACGTCTGCGGCCGGTCCGGTCAGCATCCGGCCGGCGTTGGACGTGAGACACCATCGAGACGAGGTGGTCGCGTGATCGCTGTCTGGGTCGTGGGTGGCGTCGCCGCGGTCGCTGTCCTCATCGCCGTCGTCTCGGCGTTCCGGCGCGACCCGTCGGATCTCGGGACGGTGAGCTCGCAGTGGATCTCCGAGCATCGTCTCGGGGCCAACCAGGACTACTCCCGCCGCTGAACGCTGGCGTCAACCGCCTGTTCGAGCATGAGCATCGCCGACGCCACTTCGTCGGCCGACGTGGTGAGCGGCGGCAGCAGCCGCACGACGTTCTTGTGCGGTCCGCATTTCAGCAGCAGCAGCCCGCGATCGCGCGCCTGGTCGATAATCCGCTGCGCCAGGTCGGCGTCCGGATCCTTCGTCGACGGGTCAGTCACCAGCTCGATCGCGAGCATCGCGCCGAGTCCCCGAACGTCTCCGATCTGCGGCACTCGCTTCTGCAGACGCAGCAGCGCGGCACGCATCTGATCGCCGATAGCCGCCGCCCGCGCCACCAGCCCTTCGTTCTCGAACACGTCCAGCACCGCCAGGGCGGACGCGCACGCCAGTGGGTTGCCGCCATAGGTGCCGCCGAGACCACCGGGCAACGGCGCGTCCATGATCGCGCCCTTGCCGACCACGGCTGACAGCGGCAATCCGGCCGCGAGGCTCTTTGCCATCACCACGAGGTCGGGTTGAATGGCCGCGTGCTGGTATCCGAACATCTTGCCCGTCCGGCCGAAGCCGCTCTGCACTTCGTCGGCTACGAGCACGATGCCGTGCCGCTCGGTGATCGCGCGCAGACGCTGCATGAAGGCGGCCGGCGCCGGGACGAACCCGCCTTCGCCGAGCTCGGGTTCGATGACGACGGCCGCCACGTGATCGGGCATTACCTCGGTTCCGAACAGCTGCTCCAGCGCGGCAACAGCCTTGTCCGTCGTCCAGCCGCGATACTCGTCCGGATACGGCGCGTGATAGACGTCGGCGGCAAACGGGCCGAAGTTCTGCCGGTACGCCGGGCTCGACGCCGTCATGGTGAGGGCCAGAAGAGAGCGTCCGTGGAATCCGCCGCTGAACGCGATCACGGCGGATCGTCCGGTGTACGCTCGCGCGATCTTGACGGCGTTCTCGATGCCCTCGGCGCCGGTCGTGAACAAGACCCCCTTGTGGGTGCACGCGTCGCCGACCAGCGCACACAGCTTCGACACCAGTTCGACATACGGCTCGTACATCGTCACCTGGAAGCACGTGTGCATCAGGCGTCCGAGCTGATCCTGCACCGCGCTCACGATGTGCGGGTGGCGATGGCCGGTGTTCAGGACGCCGATGCCGCTGGTGAAGTCGAGGTATTCCTTGCCGCTCACGTCCCAGATGCGTGTGCCTTCCGCGCGTTCGACGAAGATCGAGTGTGTATTCGCGAGGCCGCGCGGCACGTGCCGGACGCGGGCGTCGACCGAGGCGTAGGAATCTGTTTTCAAGGTCGTCATCGTTCTGCCTCCATCCGCATCGTGTTCCAGAGTGCCTCGACGTGCGATCGCTCGGTCTGCTCGGCGCCGATCGACACGCGCACCATCCATCGGCCGTCGAGGACGGCGCGCGTCAGGTACGCCGCGCCCGATTGGTTCACCCGATCGCACCACGCCTGCGTATGACGATCGAGCGCGTCGGCGTCGAGGCCCGGCGGCTCGTGTCTCACGCACAGCGTCTGCAGCGGAACCGGTGCGAGGATCTTCCACTGCGGAGCCGCTTCGATCGCTTCGACGAGCCATCGCGCGTTGTCGAGATCGCGCCGCAGCCGCGCCTGAAGGCCGCTGACGCCCTGTTCGCGAATCAGAAACCAGAGCTTCAGCGCGCGAAAACGGCGGCCGAGCGGGATGCCCCAGTCGCGCAGGTTCTTCACACGCGCATCGGCTGCCGACTGAAGATAACTCGGGTTGGTCGACATCACGCGGACGAGGTGCTCCGCGTCGCGCACGTAGTACAAGGAGCAGTCGAACGCGGCGCCGAGCCACTTGTGCGGGTTGACGACGAGCGAGTCAGCGCCTTCCACGCCGTTCCACATCCAGCGGCACTCCGGGAGGACCATGGCGGAGCCGGCCATCGCGGCATCGACGTGCAGCCAGAGATGGTGCTGGACGGCGAGCGTCGCGACAGCGTCAATCGGATCCAGCGCGTTCGAGGCTGTGCTTCCCGACGTGGCCACTACCGCGCATGGCTTCCGGCCGGCGCGGACGTCGGCGGCGATCGCGTCGGCCAGCGCTTCCGGCCGCATCGCGTACCGTTCGTCATGCGGGACGACACGGATGTTCGCGCGGCCGAAGCCCGCGAGCAGCGCCGCCTTTTCAACCGAGCTGTGACTGTGGCCCGAGGTGTAGACGACGAGCGGCTGCTTCTCGGCCTGCAATCCGCCGCGGCTCGATCCGTAACCGGTGGTGCGCTCGCGCGCGCAGATCAGCGCGATCAGCGTGCTCGTCGACGCGGTGTCCTGAATGACGCCGCTCCAGGCAGTCGACAGCCCGAGCATTCCGCGCATCCAGTCGGTGACGACTTCTTCCAGTTCGGTCAGCGCGGGGCTCGATTGCCAGGCCAATCCCAGCACGCCGAGACCGGTGCTGACGTAGTCGCCCAGTACGCTGGCGAGCGTGCCGTTGGAGGGAAAGTAGCCGAAAAACGCCGGGTGTTGCCAATGCGACAGTCCCGGGACGATGATCCGGTTCAGGTCGTCGACGATCGCGGTGAACGGTTCGGGATCGGCAGGCGGATGGGAGGGGAGTTGCGTTCGAACGTCGCCAGGTTCGGTGCGCGCCATGACCGGCCGCGCGCCGACAGTCGCGCGGTAATCGGCGATCCAGTCCACGATCTGGTGGCCGGCCCGCCGAAATTCTTCTGGTGTCATCCCGCCGATTCTACGGCACACTTCCGGGAAATGCTGCGTGCGGTCGTCCTGCTCCTGCTCGTCGCCGCACCGGCGGCCGCGCAGCCCTTCAAGGGAACGAAGCAGCCCGACGTGCGGTTCGTGCCGTCGCCCGACAGCGTCGTCGATGCGATGCTCGCACTCGCACGCGTGGGCGCGGGCGATGTCGTCTTCGATCTCGGATCCGGCGACGGCCGGATTCCGATCACCGCCGCGTCGCGATATGGCGCGTTTGGCGTCGGCATCGAGATTGACGCGAAGCTCAATCGGCAGGCGGAGGACAACGCGAAGAAGGCCGGCGTCACCGATCGCGTCCGCTTTCTCACCCAGGATTTGTTCGAGGCAGACATCAGTCAGGCAACCGTCGTGACGCTGTTCCTGCTGCCGCGCATCAACCAGGACCTGATCCCGAAACTGAAGCGTGAGCTTCGACCCGGCACGCGCATCGTGTCGCATCAGTTCGACATGGGTGAGCAGTGGCCTCCTGAACAATCCCAGGACGTAAACGGGTTGATGATCTACCTATGGACCATCAGGTAGCGGCTCCCGGGGCGCGAGTCATCCGCCACGAGTCCGTTCTCGGATCCTGGGAGTACGCCATCGCGAAGCCGCACGTGTCGCTGCGGCCGCACGTTCGCGAATACTACGGATGGATCGAACAAATAGCGTCGCCCATCTGCCGCCGCGAGGTGCCGACCGACGAAGTGCCGATCATCATCAACTTCGGAACGCCCTTCAGGCTGTTCGATCAGGCCGACCCGTCACGGTGGACGGAGTTCGTGAGCTTCACGACCGGTGCGTACGACACCTACGTGCTCGTGGGATCGACCGGACCGTCGGCCGGCATCCAGATTAACCTGTCGATCTTCGGCGCACGTTTGTTCCTTGGCAGACCGCTTCGCGATTTGAAGAACAGCGCCGTCGAGCTCGAGGATCTGTTCGGTCGCACGGCGGCGCTGCTGACGCAGGAACTCTACGACGCCCCGTCGTGGGACGCGCGCTTCGACATCCTCGATCGCGCGCTATCGGCGCAGATCCTCACTGCGCGCTCGCCATCGCCGGCGGTCTGCGGCGCGTGGACTCGTCTGGTGTGCACCGGCGGACGCGCCAGCATCGGCGGGATCGTGAAGGCCGCCGGCTGCAGCCAGAGGCACCTGATCGCGCAGTTCCGCGAAGAGATCGGTCTGTCTCCGAAGGCGCTCGCGAGGGTGCTCCGCTTCGGCCGCGCCGTGCAGATCATCAAGGACGGCGGCGGCGCGCGGCTGGCCGAAATCGCCCAGGACTGCGGCTACTACGACCAGGCGCACTTTTCTCGCGACTTCCGCGCCTTTGCCGGCGTGACTCCCACCGAGCTCATTGCGAGCCAGATTCCGGACCGCGGCGGATTCTCAGCCGACGGGTAAATTTCGTCCAAGACCGCGCCCCTGGCGGCTCGGTAGGATTCTGCACGGAGGATCCATGCGACCGAACATTTTCCCGGCGCTCCGCTATCACGATGGACATGCCGCCATCGACTGGCTCGTTCGCGTCTTCGGATTCGAGGCCGCTGCCGTCTTCGAAACGCCCGACGGCGGAGTCGGCCACGCCGAGCTCAGGCTGGGCACGGGCCTGATCGCAGTCAACTCCGCGGCGAGCACGCCGCCGGGGAGTCCCTGGTCGGGCGTCGGGCAGGGCATCTACGTGTGTGTGAAGGACGCGGATGCGCACCACGATCGCGCGAGAGATGCCGGCGCGGAGATCGTCTCTCCGCTGACCAATCAAAGCTACGGCTCGCGCGACTATGCCGTTCGCGATCCGGGCGGTCATCTGTGGGGCTTCGGCACCTACGACATGCAGGCGCCGGAGGGAGATCCGAACATCTTCATCGGCCTGCACTATACGGACGCGCGCGCCGCGCAGGCGTTTCTCGAACGCGCCTTTGGTTTCCGCCGAACGTTCGAAGTGCCGGGTCCGGACGGCGAGATCGGGCACGCCGAGATGCGGTTCGGCGACGGCGCGATCTTCATCGACTCGGGTCCGCGCAACGCCTTGGACTGGGGCGACAAAACGGAAGCGATTCACGTGCATCTGCCGGATCCGGACGCGCACCATGCCCGCGCGGCCGCGGCCGGGGCCACGATCATCAAGCCGCCGTTCGATACCCCGTGGGCGCGCGGTTACTACGCGCGAGATCTCGACGGTTTTCTCTGGGGCTTCAGTACGTACGCACCAGCTCGGTAAAAGCTCACATGAGGTCATCTCCTGATCTTCTGATCTCTCGTGAGAATCTCCGTGCCGGTACGCGTGATGCAATCGATTTCACATGAACCCGGAAGGAGACCTCATGAGTACATGGAAAATCACATGCGGCGCGGCGATGCTGTCGTTGCTGTTTTCGCCCGCCGCCCGCGCCGACGAATTCACGAAGCTGACATTGCTGACCTTCAGCGGGCCCGTCGATTTGCCTGGCATCTCGCTGCCCGCCGGAACATATCGATTCTCGCTGGCCGATCCGGAAACGGGTCGCAGGGTCGTGAAAGTCGCCAGCAAGGACGGCACGAAGACCTACGGCATGTTTCTCAGCATGTCGAATCAGCGCGTGACCCCGACCAAGCAGCCGGTGATCTTGTTCAAGGAGGCGGCAGCGGGCGCGCCGCCGGCTGTGAAGGTGTGGTTCTACCCTGGAGAATCGTATGGGTACGAGTTCGCCTATCCTCACGATCAGGCGATGAGAATCGCGAGGGCGACGCACGAGCCGGTGCTGTCCTACACTGAGACCTCGACGTCTTCCTCGACCGACGAGAGCCGCATCGCATCGATGAGAGGAGCTGACGTCGCCCGGATCGACGAGAACGGCCACCCTGTGTCGAGCGACGAGAAGCTCAAGGAATCGAGTACCGCACGCGCGCCGGCGCCCGCTGCAAGTCCATCGCAAAACCAGGCGCCTGTTGCCACCACGGGATCGTCAACGGCGGCCCCGGCGCCAGCGACCAGGCTCGCACGTAAGGAGCTGCCGCGCACCGGGAGTAATCTCCCGTTGATGGCGCTGCTCGCGAGCCTGTCGCTCGCGGGAGGCTTCGGACTCCATGTCGCTCGTTTCGGCCGCGGCGTCTAACGGGGTGTCTTGCTCGGCGGAACGTCCTTCACGATGAACACGCGCTCGCCCGGCTTGATCAACCCGAGCTCGCGGCGAGCGATTTCTTCGATGGCGGAAGGATCCTCGCGAAGACGCCGGGCCTGGTCCCGCAGGCGCGCGTTTTCAGCCCGCTGACGCGCGATGGAGGCCGCCAGCTCGTCGTACTCGTGGTGCGCACGGAGCATCGCGAGGAGTCCGCGTTCGCCGACGAGGCCGTCGACGATAATGATCGACGCGACAAACAGGATCAGGAGCTGAACGATTCGACGGTTCCTCGACGGCCGCTTCACGCTCGCAGCCTTGCGTTTCGCCGCCGTCCTGGCCTCGATCTTCTTCGGCACGCGCAAAAACAGTACACCAACTTCCGTGAGAGTACAAGGCCGATGAACGACTGCATTCTCGTACTGACGACCATGCCGGCCGATGCGCGCGCCGACGGTCTCGCGAAGACGCTCGTCGAAGAGCGTCTCGCGGCCTGCGTCAACGCCCACGTACCGATGACCTCGACGTATCGATGGCAGGGAACTGTCGAAGTTGAATCGGAACGCCAGGTCGTGATCAAGACGACGCGGGCGAATCTGAAGGCGCTCGAGGCGCGGCTGCGCTCACTTCATCCGTACGAGCTGCCCGAGTTCATCGTCCTCGACGCCACCGCGAGCGACGCCTACGCGGCCTGGATCGCGGAAACGACGAGCTCGCCCAGTTGAATCAGATCTAGTGCAGGCCTTCAAGGCCTGCCGGGTTGACCGACGTAGTGCAGGCCTTCAGGCCTGCCCGCGTGACCGCCGCCGGTGGCTGATCAGCTCGAAGATCATCGGCAGCACCGATACGAAGACGATGCCGATCGTCACCAGCGAGAAATTGTTCTTGATGATCGGCACGTTGCCGAACAGGAGACCGGCGCCCAGGCACAGGCTGACCCACGCCGCGGCGCCGACGATGTTGTAGAGCACGAACGAAGCCGTCGTCATCTGCGCGGCGCCGGCCACGAAGGGAACGAACGTCCGGACGATGGGGACGAACCGTCCGAGGATCACCGCCTTGCCGCCGTACTGCTCGAAGAACGCGTGGGCCCGATCGAGGTACTCCTTGTTCAGCAGCCGGTACGTTCCCGTGAAGACCCTCGGCCCGATGAACCGGCCAACGGCGTAGTTGACGGTGTTACCCGCAAACGCTGCGAAGACGAGCAGGGCCAGCATCGCCGGTGCGCTGAGCACACCTGTCGCGCACAAGGCGCCGGTCGCGAAGAGCAGCGAGTCACCCGGCAGGAACGGCGTGACGACGAAGCCGGTCTCGGCAAACACGATCGTGAACAGGATCGCGTAGACCCACGAGCCGTATTGCGCGACGAACTCGAGCAGGTGCTTGTCGAAATGGAGGACGAAGTCGATCATCAAACGTGCTCGAGCGCCTGGATCAGATCGTCCTTGAGGTCTTCGATGTCCTCGATGCCGGCCGAAATGCGGACCAGTCCATCGGTGATGCCGATCGCCGCGCGGCGCTCCGGCGGCACCGACGCGTGGGTCATGCTGGCCGGATGGGAGATCAGTGACTCCACGCCGCCGAGGCTCTCGGCCAGTGAGTGCAGCTTGACGTTGTCCAACAGGCGCCGGGCCGCCTCCAGCGAGCCGAGCTCGAAGGCGAGCATGCCGCCGAAGCCGCGCATCTGTTTCTTTGCCAACTCGTGATGGGGATGCGACGTCAGACCGGGGTAGTGGACGTGCCGCACCTTCGGGTGCGCGGTCAGGAACTCCGCCAGCGCAAGGCCGTTGGCGTTGTGCGCCTGCATTCTGATGGGCAGCGTCTTGGTGCCGCGTAGTACCAGGAACGAGTCGAAGGGACTGAGAATCGCGCCCTCCGCATTCTGCACGAACCTGAGCCACTCGATGTCGTCGTCTCGCATTGCGACGACGATGCCGCCGACGCTGTCGCTGTGGCCGTTGAGATATTTCGTCGTGCTGTGGGTGACGAGGTCGGCGCCCAATTCGATCGGCCGCTGCACGTACGGGCTCGCGAACGTGTTGTCGACGACCAGCCGCGCGTCGTGGCGGTGCGCGAGGTCGGCGGCCGCTCGAAGATCCGTGATGCGCATCACCGGGTTGGTCGGTGTTTCGACGAAGAGCATCCGCGTCGCCGGCGTCATCGCGCGCTCGACTTCGTCGAGGTTCGACGTGTCGACATACGTGAACGACAGCTGGTAGCGGCGAAGCACCTTGTCGAAGAGGCGGAACGTCCCGCCGTAGGTGTTGTCGGAAACCACCACGTGGTCGCCGGACTTCAGCATCGTGGCAATCGCGCCGATGGCGGCCATGCCCGACGCAAACGCAAACCCTTCCTTACCTGACTCGATGGCTGCGAGGTTCCGTTCGAGCGCCATCCGCGTCGGGTTTTGCGTCCGGGCGTACTCGTAGCCCTTGTGGCGGCCGAGCGCTTCCTGGACGTACGTCGAGGTCTGATAGATGGGCGTAATGATGGCGCCTGTCGAGGGGTCGGGCTCCTGACCGGCATGAAGGCAGATGGTACCGAAACGCGCGCGGGATGTGAGCTTCACGATCCAACTACGATAACATGATCCTCCGATGAACAGGCGGGCGCTCCCACCCCCGGCGGGCGATCGACGCGAAGGGTTTCGCGGCGCCCTGCTGCACACCTTGCCCGGCCGCGCCATCGTCATCGGGCTCGGCGTCAAGCTCGCGGTGTCGCTCATCGGGCTCGCGCTCGGCGGCCTGCCGCAGTTCCTCGGCGTCGTCGACACCGTCGCCGGCCTCGCAGCCGCGTGCGGCATCGCGTATTTCCTCTTCCGCCTGATCGTCCTGGCCAAGCGCCGCCTGCTGTGGCGCGTCCGCCGGAAACTGATTCTGTCGTACGTGTTCATCGGGTTGATCCCGGCGCTGCTCCTCGTCGCGTTCTCGCTGCTGTGCGGCTTCCTGCTGTTCTACAGCTTCAGCTCCTATCTCGTGCAGAGCCGCCTTCGCGCCCTGAGCGAGCAGGCGCGTTTTATCGCGCAGAGCGCGGCGCTCGAGATTCAGCGCTCGGACGGCCGCGACGTGGGTGGCATTCTCACGCTGCGCCAGGCGAACGCGGTCCGGGACTTTCCTGACGCATCGATCGAGGTGGTCCCGGTCAACCGCAATTGCGGCCGCGCAGGGGCGTCGCCGGCGACCCAGATCGCGATTCTCAGGCCTCACGCAGCGGGGCCGTGGACCCATGTCGATCCTCCGGACGCGATCCCGTCCTGGATCGGCTGCGAGGGGTTCACCGGGGTTTTTGCGTACTCACATCAGCGCGCGACTGATGGCCCAGAAGACACCCATCTGATGGTGCGGAGCGTCGCGTTTCCCGATGGGCCGCGTCCCGGCTATGCCGTCGTCGTCGATCTCCTGGTGAACGACGCGATTCGCCAGCAGCTGCGCAAGGAGACCGGCGTCGAACTGAAGAGCGTCACCGCCGTGCCTCAGCGGAAAGACGACGATGCGAAGCCGCTGGCGGGCCGCGTGCGCAGCGACGAAGGCCGCGGGGCCGTTCCGTCGACGAGCGGCCTTCTGAGCAGTTTGACGAGCTTCATCGACTATCACGACTGGTCGACCGGTGCGTCGGGCCCGATGAGCGTCACGAGCGCGCTGAGCGTTCCCGAGCTGTACGATCGCATCTCGGCCGCCGAGGGCAGTGTCGGACGAACGCTCGGTCAGGGGCTGCTGATCGTACTCTTCGCCATCGGCGCCTTGTTCCTGATCATCGAAGCGATGGCGCTCATCGCCGGCTTCGCGCTGGCGAAGTCGCTCACCGGATCCGTCCACGCGCTGTTCACCGGCACCGAGCGCGTGCGCCAGGGCGACTTCACGCACAAGATCGCCGTCCGCAGCGAAGATCAGCTCGGCGAGCTCGCGCTGTCGTTCAACTCGATGACCGCCAGCATCGAGGACCTGCTGCGCCAGGCGGCCGAGAAGAAGCGGCTCGAGGAGGAGCTGCGCATCGCCCACGAAATCCAGATGTCGCTGCTGCCGCAGGGCGCGCTCATGATGGCCGGGTTGTCTGTCACGGCCCTCTGCGTGCCCGCGCGTGAAGTGGGCGGCGACTACTACGACTTCCTCAGGCTGGACGATCACCGCCTCGGCGTCCTGATCGCCGACGTGTCTGGCAAAGGCACGTCCGCCGCGCTCTACATGGCCGAGTTGAAGGGACTGGTCCTGTCGCTCAGCGAGATTCACACGTCGCCGCGGACGATGCTGATCGCGCTGAACCGGATCATCGCTCACCACCTGGACGCCCGCAGTTTCATCACGATGACCTATGCGGTCATCGACCTGCGCGAGCGGACGATCACCTACGCACGCGCCGGGCACACCCCGTTGATCTATGTGCCGGGCGCCTGCGCCGACGGCGGTCCCCGCCAGGTCCAAATCCTTGTGCCGGACGGCATGGTCGTCGGCTTGAAGCTCGACAACGGTGAGATGTTCGAGCATCACCTGGTCGAGGAGACTATCCCGCTCCAACCCGGGGACCTCTATCTGCTGTTCACCGACGGCATCAGCGAGGCGATGAACGGACGCGACGACCTGTTCGGCGAGTCCCGCCTCGGCCGGCTGGTCGAGACCCACGCGCACCTGCCGTCCGAAGAGCTGCGCGAGCGCGTGCTGCGCGAGATTGCGGCGTTTGTCGGCGACGCGCCGCAGCACGATGACATGACGATGATCCTGCTGAAAGTGGACGAGCTGTCGCCGTCCGCGGCGATCACCGCCGAGTTCGCCGAGATCGCGGAATAGGATGATTGCGGTATCCTGCGTGCCGCGCGGCCGTCGCGATTGCATCCTGTGACCGAGTTCGTCGTCATCTTCCGCACGCACTCCGATATCGAGGCGCAGATCGTTCGCGGGCTGCTCGAGACCCACGACGTGATGTCGATCATCTCGTCGTCGGACGTGCCGCATTCCATTTTCCCCCTGTCGGTCGACGGCCTGAGCGACGTGAGGATCTCGGTGCATCCTTCGGACGCAGAGGAGGCGCAGCGGATCATCGAGTCGCACCGGACCGAACTGAAGAACGGGCAGGTGGTCCGGTTACGCGACGAGTTCGAGACGCTCCAGCAGGCGATCGGGTATCGCTTCCGCGATCGCGGCCTCCTCGAACACGCGATGACGCACACCTCGAGGGCCAACGAAGACATCAGCGGCGGCGTCATGGACAACGAATCGATGGAATTCCTCGGCGACGCGCTGCTCGGCTTCATCGTGGCCGACATGCTGTTCCGGGACTTCCCCAGGTTCGACGAGGGAGAGAAGTCGAAGACGAAGGCAGCGGTCGTGTCCACGGCGACACTCGCCCGGCAGGCGGAGCGGCTGCGGCTCGGCGATCACGTGCTGCTCGGCCGTGGCGAGGAAAAGACCGGCGGACGGCGGAAGCAGGCGTTGCTCGCCGACACCTACGAGGCGCTGCTGGCAGCCATCTATCTTGACGGCGGCATCGAGCACGCGCGGGCGTTCATCGTGCGCGAGTTCGGGCCGCTCCTGGCCGACGTACGCCGCGACGGCGTCGCCGCGCAGGACTACAAGTCGGCGCTGCAGGAGCTGCTGCAGTCGCGCGACCTGCCGCTCCCGGACTATCGGCTGGTCGGGACGGCCGGTCCCGATCACCGCAAGCAATTCGAGATCGAAGTCAGCGTGCGGGGCGAGACGCTCGCGTCGGCCACAGGCGGCAGCAAGAAAGAGGCGGAGCAGGAAGCTGCGAAGGCAGCCCTCGAGAAGTTAGAACTTAGAAGTTAAAAGGTAGAAGTAAA
>Ga0268266_10004596_pt1 | contig 13175 bp, 16 predicted proteins | sample KBSS13metaG_FD_190356 | JGI IMG/M metagenome (GOLD analysis project Ga0268266, IMG submission 190356) | Switchgrass rhizosphere microbial communities from Kellogg Biological Station, Michigan, USA - KBS S1-3 metaG (SPAdes) (version 2) | ecosystem: Host-associated > Plants > Roots > Rhizosphere...
CTCCTCGACCTCGCAGATGACCAGATCCTCGAGCACCGGGCCCATCGGTTCCCAGACTTTCATCACCTCGGGCGTCTGATGGGCGAGATCGGACGCGCGTCCGTCCTTCCACTGGAACCACTCGATGTAGGAGAAGCGCTGCTTGCGGATGTCGAAGGCCTTCCACACGCGGAAGGGTTCTTTGGTGCACAAGCCGGCCGCGCGCAGCGCGGGCTCGTGCTGCTTCACCAGCGCGAGCAGCTCGGCTTCCTTACCGGTCTTCGGCACGTAGGTGACGATGTTCGTGACGGGCGCTTCGGGGTTCTCGCGGTGGCGGTGCTCGTGTCGGTCGCTCATGCACGATATCTAGCGATATCGCTAAATGTTGTCAATGGTAAATTAAGCCGCGACGCTAAATAACGCCCTCCGGGTCAATACGTGCAGGTCACGCCGCCGTAGACCACCGCGCGCGAGAACTGCAGATCCATCGTGTCGCCGATGTTGCGCCAGTACGCGACGCGGCCCTCGATGCTCCACGCGGTCGTGATGTGACGTGTGACGTGCAGCTGCGCCGAGCTGCGATCTTCGTCCTCGATGCTGGCGAACGATTGGTTCAGCAGATCGTTCTGGACGAGCAAGCCGTCGAGGTACTGGTCGAGCTGGAGGATCGCGAGCAGCGACACGTAGACCTTGCCGAGGCCGACCGTGCCCGACGCCATGATGCGGTGCCGCGCGAACGAGTTGCCGAAGCTGTTCGAGTCGATCAGCTCGAACTGATAGCCGAGCTGGAGGACCGCGCGGCCGGTGTACGTCAGATCGAAGCCGACGCGCGACGCGCGGTCGTGACGCGACAACAGCGTCGGCGCCGAGCACATCGGATCGACCTCGCCGGGCGGGCACGCGTTCGCGTAGGCCGGCGCGACGTAGGTGCGCGACTCGAAGCCCGCCGTCGTGACGAGCTCGAGCGATTGCGTGCGGTCGTCGGGCTGCCACAGCGTGAAGTCGAGCCGCGCGTTGATCGCCGGGCCGGTGTAGTCGTAGAGGTGCGCGGGCTCGGTCGGCGGCTTGTAGACGAACTCGCGCTCGCCGAACCCGAGCGTGAAGCGCTTGTCGTCGCCGTCGTGCGCGGTGAACAGGACATCGGCGCCGAGGTTGCGGAACGTGCGCGCGCCGTACTGGTCGTCGAGCGGAAAGTCGTCGAGTGCGAAGATCCCGAAGCCGAGCGCGACCGGGCGATCGCCGAGCGGGTGCAGCCACTGCAGGTTTCCCCCGACCAGCGTGACGTCTTCATCGGGAACCTCCGCGCTCGCGGCGATGCGCGTCAGATCCGACAGCTCGAACGCGTACGTGCCGCCGAGCAGCGCGCCGCGCTTGTCGGTGCGCGCGCCGATCCGCATCACCGCCGCGGTGATCGGCTCGGTGTCGAGGCCGGGCCCGGTCTCGACGCGCTGGACGTTGGTGTCGAGCTCGGCGCCCGCCTCACCCGTGACGGTCCACGGGCTCGCGCCGGCCCGGCCAGTCGAACCGGCGACGATGGCCGCGGCCACCGCAACGCGACGCATGGCCGCATCGTATCCGACGCGCGGGCGTGGTAGGGCAGAGGGCATGCGCGTCTGTCTCGCCCTCGTGATCGGCTTCATGCTCGGCTGCCAGGGCGATCCACAGAAGTGCGAGCAGGCGGTGCGAAACTACACGTCGCTCTTGTACTGGGAGGCGGCCGACGTCGAGATCGGCAGCGCCAAGCCCGAGGCCCGCGAGGCGCTGCGCAAGCAAAAGCTGGCCGAGTACAACACGCAGCTGGGCCGCGGCCTCGACACCATGGTCAGCCAGTGCCAGTCGGCCCGCAACAACGGCATGGTCGACTGCATGATCGCCGCGAAGACCGCGAAGCAAGCGAAGGCCTGCCAGAAGTAGCGCACGCGTGTCATGCTTGTGACGTGGAGCCGGCGCGGGTCGAACAGCTAGCGCAGCGCATCGGCTGGTTCGAGCGCAACAGCCACGCGCTTGCGGTGCTGATCGCGACCGCGGGCGGCGTGACCGGCATCGTCGTGTTGCCGCGCGCGTTCGGGCCCGACTGGCCGACCGTCCACGCGCGGCTGATGGCGGTCGTCGGCGGCATCCTGCTCGGGTTCGCGATCGAGGTCGCGCTCGCCGGTGCGCTCGCGGTGTGGGAGCTACAGCACGATCGGCTGGTGCGCGACCGCGGCATGCCGCGCGCCACGCTGCGCCGCCGAAAATAGAAAACCCGCCGTCGCCGGCGGGTTTTCGCAACACGCGCGGACTGGACTAGAAGTCCATGCCGCCCATGCCGCCCATACCGCCCATACCGCCGCCGCCACCACCGGCGGGAGCCGGCGCGTCCTTCTTCGGGCGCTCGGCGATCATCGCCTCGGTGGTGAGCAGCATCGCCGCGACCGACGCCGCGTTCTGGATCGCGGTGCGGACGACCTTGGTCGGATCGATCACGCCGGCCTTCACGAGGTCGGTGTACTCGAGCGTCTGGGCGTTGAAGCCGAAGCTGCCCGAGCCCTCTTTGATCTTCGACACGACGATCGAGCCGTCGACGCCCGCGTTCGCCGCGATCTGGCGAAGCGGCTCCTCGATCGCCCGGCGGACGATCGAGATGCCGAACTGCTGCTCGGGCGAGACCTTCAGCTTGTCGAGCGCGTGCTGCGCGCGGAGCAGCGCGACGCCGCCGCCGGGAACCACGCCCTCTTCGACGGCCGCGCGCGTGGCGTGCAGCGCGTCCTCGACGCGAGCCTTCTTCTCCTTCATCTCGACCTCGGTGGCCGCGCCGACCTTGATCACGGCGACGCCGCCGACCAGCTTCGCGAGGCGCTCCTGGAGCTTCTCGCGATCGTAGTCGCTGGTGGTCTCCTCGACCTGGGCGCGGATCGTCTTCACGCGCGCCTCGATGTCGGCCTTCTTGCCGTGGCCATCGACGATCGTGGTGTTGTCCTTGTCGATCTGGATCTTCTTGGCGCGGCCGAGATCCTCGAGCGTGAGGTTCTCGAGCTTGAGGCCGAGATCCTCGGTGACGGCCTGGCCGCCGGTGAGGGTCGCGATGTCACGCATCATCTCCTTGCGGCGATCGCCGAAGCCGGGCGCCTTGACGGCGGCGACGTGCAGCGTGCCACGGAGCTTGTTGACGACGAGCGTGGCGAGCGCCTCGCCGTCGACGTCCTCGGCGATGATCACGAGCGGCTTGCCCTGCTTCGCGACCTGCTCGAGCACCGGCAGGAGCTCCTTCATCGACGAGATCTTCTTCTCGTGGATCAGGATGTACGCGTCGTTGAGCACGCACTCCATGCGCTCGGTGTCGGTGACGAAGTACGCCGACAGGTAGCCGCGGTCGAACTGCATACCCTCGACGACGTCGAGCTCGCTGTTCATCGTCTTGGCTTCCTCGACGGTGATCACGCCTTCCTTGCCGACCTTCTTCATCGCCTCGGCGATCATCTCGCCGATCTCGGTGTCGCCGTTCGCGCTGATCGTGCCGACCTGCGCGATGTCTTCCTTGCCCTTGGTGGGCGTCGAGAAGCTCTTGAGCTGCTCGATCAGCGCCGCGACGGCGGCGTCGATGCCGCGCTTGAGCTCCATCGGGTTGTGACCGGCCGCGACGAGCTTGGAGCCCTCGCGATAGATCGCCTGCGCGAGCACGGTGGCCGTCGTGGTGCCGTCGCCGGCGTTATCCGACGTCTTGGAGGCGACCTCCTTGACCATCTGCGCGCCCATGTTCTCGAACTTGTTCTCGAGCTCGATCTCCTTGGCGACGGTGACGCCGTCCTTGGTGACCGTGGGGGCGCCCCACGACTTCTCGATCACGACGTTGCGACCACGGGGGCCGAGCGTGACCTTCACAGCGTTCGCCAGCGTGTCGACGCCCGTGAGGACGCGCGCGCGAGCCTTCTCGTCAAAAATGATGTCCTTGGCAGCCATTGTCTTATCTCCTTACGTGCCTACTCGAGAACGCCGAGGACTTCGTCCTCGCGCACGATGATGTGATCGACGCCGTCCACCTTGATCTCGGTGCCGGCGTACTTGCCGAAGAGGATCCGGTCGCCCGCCTTGACGTCGAGCTTCACGACCGTGCCGTCCTCGAGGCGCTTGCCGGAACCGACCGCGACGACCTTGCCCTCGAGCGGGCGCTCCTTCGCGGAGTCGGGGATGATGATGCCGCCGCGGGTCTTCTCGACCTCTTCGACGCGGCGAACCAGAATGCGATCAGCCAGGGGACGGACGTTCATGTGAGCATTCCTCTCGGTGGACTGGGAAATTTTGTTAGCACTCACGTAGCGCGACTGCTAACGGCCCCGGTCGTAAGGCTTGGCGCAGCTGGGCGCAAGCCCTATCGAGTCGATTTCCCTGTGATTGTCGGATTAAATTTGAAAGTGTCATTACAACACTTCCACGTCGCACTCCCGTCACGTCCGGAGCACACGCAAGACACAGAAATCGCCGCGGATCTTGCCTGCGGCACAGACCGGCCGAAACTCAGATCATGGACGTAACGTTGGCAACTTCGGTGGACGAGTACTTCCACGAGGTCGTGACCGACGCGCTCTCAGCGGTCGATCTGGCGGCTTCCGAGCCCGCGAGCTGGTACCTGGTGGGCCTTCTGGGCGAGATGACGCGCACGCGGCTCACGGACGAGCCGCTCGGCATGAAGCTGGCCGGCGCGCCAACCGAACCCGCCGAGCGTGTGCGGACATTGAAGCAGGTGGGTGACACGTCGCTCTACGTGGCCGGGTTCTTCGCGGAGTCGCTGACCCGCTCGCTGGTCGACGTCGACTACTACGTCGGGATCGGCCAGAGCGCTTACGCGCAGCTCGCGCGCTCGCTCGGCGGCCACCACTCGCTGACCGAGATCTACGAGGAGCTGGCGGCGAAGTTTCCACAGTTCGTCGACGTGATCGCCGAGATCCGCAAGCGCACCGACTTCGCAACCAGCGACGTCACGCGGCTGTACGAGATCTGGCTGCGCACGCGCGACGCGTGGATCGAAAAGAAACTGCGTGCGGTCGGCATTCTCGTCGATGGCACCAAGGTGCCGTGCTAGCGCGCGTCCAGCGCGGACTCGAGGCGCTGTACCGAGTCGATACCGGCGCGTGCGTCGACGACTTCGTGATCGACGAGGCGTCGCGCGATGCCGTCGTGTCCACGCGGCGGCCGCGCGAGCAGCTGCTCGTGTGCGAGGGCGACGGCGAGATGTCGATCGCGCTGTTCGTCGATCCAGCTGCGATCGCGAACCTGTCGCGCCACGATCCGGGCTCCCAGCTCGGCGACCACAACCTCGGCGACTTTTTGCTCGCGGTCGAGGGCGTCTCGCACTTCATCTACGCCGTATGGTGCGCGCGCGCCGAGCGGCCGGTCACGCAGCTCGAGCTCGAGCTCCAGGCCGAGGTCGACAAGTACGTGACGTGCTTGCTCCTCGGCGATCCCGATCCGCACGTGTCGGCGCGGCTGCGCGAGCGGCTGTTCGGCGAGCCCTGCTACGAGCCCGACCTCGATGGCGACGAGCGCGACCGCTACCGCGCCGCCAACGACAACGCGCATCGCTACGCGGCCTGGCTCGAGCATGCGTTCGTCGCCTCGCGCAAGATCCCCGAGATGCTCGGCGAGCTGAGGCGGTTTTATCGCCACGGGCTCGCCGGCAAGCTCGCGCGGATCGCGTCGTCGCGCGCGGCCTGATATACGGGTGGGGTGAGCGAGAGCCGCACGCTGCTCGTCGACGCGCTCGGCACGTCGCGCTGGACGCAGCTGGCCGGGCTCGCCGCGGTCGCGTGCGTGCTCGTGCCAGGCGCGCTGTTCGTGTGGCTCGGGCCGTCCAACACCCTCGTCGAGGCCGGGGTCGGCGCCGTGTGCGCGGCGCTCTCGCTCGTGCTCGCGATCGCGGTGCCGGCGGCGGTGCAGGATCGCGTCGCGAGGAAGAAGCTCGCGGCGCTGGGCCATCTGCCGGGCTTCTCGATCGATCGCTATCGCGAGCTCCTGTCGCAGCCGCGCACCGCGGGCCGGCTCGTCGCGAACGCGCGGTATGCCGCGCCGCCAAGCGAGGAGCGCCGCGCCGAGCTCGCCGCGCAGCTCGCCGGCTGGCACCTCGAATGGGACGGCGACACGCTGCTCGCCGAGACCGATGCGATCCCCGGCGAGCTCGCGCTCCAGTCGCGATTCAAGAGCTCGGGCGCGCCGGCCTCGGTGCCGACCAACGCGGCCTATCACGCGCGGTTCGAGCAGCTGGTTGCCGCGATGGGCGAGGTCACCAAGCTGACCGTCGACATCGTCGACGCGTAGCGGTCACGGCGCGAGCACGCGGTTGTCGATGAGCCGTGTCGACCCGACGAACGCGGCGACCGCGAGCACGCACGGGCGATCCAGCCGCGCGACCTCGGTGAGCTCGGTGGCGTCGCGCAGCTCCACGTAATCGATGCGCAGCTGCTCGGCCTCGAGCGGCGCGCGGGCGGCGGCGACCAGCGCCGCGGCATCGCGCTCGCCGCGCTTCACGGCGGCTTCGGCCGCGGCGAGGCCCTTCGACAAGGCCAGCGCGCGCGCGCGATCCGCCGGCGCCAGATACGCGTTGCGCGACGACATCGCCAGACCGTCCGATTCGCGGACGATCGGCACGGATGCGATCTCGATGCCGAAGTCGAGGTCGCGCACCATGCGGCGAAGGATCGCGAGCTGCTGGTAGTCCTTCTCGCCGAACACCGCGACGTGCGGCTTCGTGATGTGGAACAGCTTGGTCACGATCGTCGCGACGCCCGCGAAGTGGCCGGGCCGGCGCGCGCCGCACAGCGGCAGCTGGAGCTCGCGGACCTCGACGAACGTTTGCGCGCCGGGCGGATACATCGCCGCGGCCTCGGGGCAGAACGCGAGATCGATGCCGCACGCGCGCGCCTTCGCGAGATCGCCGGCCTCGTCGCGCGGGTACTTCGCGAGATCTTCGTTGGGGCCGAACTGCGTCGGGTTGACGAAGATCGTCAGGATCAAGACGTCGGCCTTCGCGCGCGCCGCGCGGAGCAGCGTCAGGTGGCCTTCGTGGAGCGCACCCATCGTCGGAACGACGGCGATCGTGCGGCCGTCGCGGCGCAGATCCTCGACGCGGGCGCGCATCGCGGCGGGGTCGCGAATGATCTCGAACGGGACGAAGCTCACGCGCGAAATCTAGCAGCTGGTCGCCGCTTTGAGACACGACGGGATCGTCGAGAGCAGCGAGGTCGGAGTGGCGGCCTGCTGGCAATCGAGCTTGTCGACCTCGTCGAGGCACTGCTTCGCCGCGGCGCAGTCGGGCGTCGCCGTGAGCGTCTGGTACTGCGAGAACACGTCGCACATGTCGCGCACCGATTCGTCGGTATCGGGACACGTCTTCAGCCGCGTGCACGCGTGGTTCATGACCGCGAGCATCACCTGCGTGCCGGGCGCGCCACCGGTGAGGGCGCCGAGCTGCCCTGACGGCAACAGCGTGTTGTCATCGGGCTTCGCGGGCAGCGGATCCGGCGTGTGGCGCGGCGCCGGTGGATCGGCCTGTGAGTGCGCGGCCCACGGATCTTGCTGCGCCGGCAGTGGATCGGAGTCCATGTGCTCCGGCGCGGGCGGCGGCTGGATGCCGTGCTGGTCGACGGGCGCGTGATCCCGGCCGGGCTTGGCCGGCGGCCACACCATGATCGCGACCGCTGCGATGATCGCCACCGCCGCCAGGCCGATCACGATCACCGGCCAGCTGCGGAGCGGCGATGCAATCTGCGGAACCGCGACCGAGCGACCGGTCGGCCGCGGCGGGAGGATCGGCTGGCTGCCCTCGCGCGGCATCGCGATCGGCACCGGTGCGATGTACGTCGCGGCGACGACCGGGTTGGGGATCGTCTGACCCGCCGGCACGTGGTTGTTCTGATGATTCAGCGCCGGCAGCGGCGCCTGCGCGGCAGGACGCCCGGCGCGCATCGCGGACAGGTCTTCCTTGCAGTGCTTGCACCGGCCGGCGACCGGATGGATCAGCCCCCCACACAACGGGCAGGCGACGCGAGCCTCCAGCACGGCCATGGACCCCCAATGCTGGCATTGCGGCGGGGGGCGTGCAACGTGCAACTCGACATCGCGGCGATCGATGCCCACAGTGCTGCGCATGCCCGTCCCGCCTCGCGTCGTGCACCACGACGTGCCGATCGCGAATCTGGATCCGCGCCATGCCGGCGTGCGGATCGCGCAGCTCTCCGATATTCACGTCGGTCATCTCACGCCGGCATCTCACATCCGCGCCGCGATCGACGCGGCGAACGCAGCTCGCCCGGATCTGATCGTGCTCACGGGCGACTACGTCGGCTGGCGGCGTCACGAGGCCGAGCTCGCGACCACGCAGCTCGCCGGGCTGCGCGCGCCGCGCGTGCTCGCCGTTCTCGGCAACCACGACTACTTCACGTGGGGCGCGGGCGTGACGCGCGCGCTCGAGCACAACGGCTACGAGGTGCTGCGCAACGCGACCACGATCGCAAACGTGCGCGGCGCGCCGCTCGCGATGATCGGCGTCGACGATCCAGTCACGCGCCACGACGATCTCGATGCCGCGTTCGGCGGTGCGCCCGCCGGCGTGTCGCGCGTCGTCTTGTGCCACGCGCCCGATCGCGGCCCCGACATCGCCAAGCGCGGCGCCGATCTGATCCTGTCGGGCCACACACACGGCGGCCAGATCTACATCAAGGGGATCACCGACCGCGTGATGAAGAAGGTCGGGCTCAACTTCCGGCGTGGCATGTATCCGCTCGACGAGCGCGCCAAGCTCTATGTCACGCCCGGCGTCGGGTTCTCGGGGGTTCGGCGCCGGGTCGGCGAAGGCACTGCCGCCGAGGTGGCAGTTTTGACTCTGCGCGCGGCGTGAGTCTTGCTACCGTCCGCCTCCATATGTGGAAGCGATCGATCGCGCTGGTGGCCGCGACTAGCTTGGCGAGTGTGGCAGGAACTGGCTGTTACGTCGGGCGTCACGGTGGATTAGGCCTGCTCGGAGCGGCCATTGTCACCGCCGCCGTCATCAGTGCGGTGGCGCCCCCGCCGCCCCGAGTCGTCATCGTGCCGGAGCCGCGCCCCGGTTACGTGTGGCAAGGCGGATACTGGACGCAAAGTGACGGTGAATGGGTGTGGGTCGACGGCCAGTGGATCGCGGAGCGGCCGGCGTATCGCTGGATGCCGACGCACTGGGAGCAAACGCCCGACGGGCAGTGGCAGCTCGTGCAGGGGCAGTGGGTCCCGGCCTGATCGAGCCCGAGCCCGAGGCACACGGACTATCGTGCTGCGCTTGGCGACGTTCACGATCGAGCACGACCCGGCTCGGGCTCGGGCTCGGAACTCAGAGCTTCACGTGAAAGCTCTTGCCGTGCTCCTCGAAGCCGAGTGATGCGTAGAACGCGTGCGCCGATCGGCGGCGCGCGTTGCTGCTGAGCACGAGCTTGTAGCAGCCGGCGGCCGCGCACACGCGCATCGCGTGCTCCATCATGAGCTTGCCGATGCCGCGGCCCTGCAGCGCGGGCGCGACGCCGACATCTTCGACGATGCCCGACGGCGCGCCGCGATGCGCGAGGTTGTCCATGACGAGCAGCGCGAACGTGCCGACGATCGCGCCGTCGTCGTCGGCGACGTAGAGCTTGTAATTCGGATACGCGGCGATCTTGGCGAGCCACGCACGTGCTTGCTCGAGAGACAGCACGTCGCCGTCGTCGAGCTCGGGCTGCGCGTAGATCGCGAGGATGCCCGCGAGATCGGCGTCGGTCGCTTCGCGGACGATCATCGCCGCGCCATCGCGCCCTTCATCATGTCGGTGAAGCCGCTCTGGCCTTCGGCGAGCATCGAGTCGAGCTCGCGGGTGACGTAGCTGACGCGCTTGCGCGCCGGAAACGCGAGCATCCACGCGATGCCGGTCACGAGTGCGAGCGAGAGCCGGATGCTCGCCATCCCGACCCAGCCGCCGGCGCCGACGCCGAGCACCGCGATGCGAAGCAGCGTGCCGAGCGGCTCCTGCACGTCGCCGAACAGCTGGCGGCGCGCGAGCTCGTGCTTGGGCGTGCGCGCGAGCGCCTTCTCGGTGGCGCGATCGAGCTTGGGCGACTTGGCCTTCGCGAGCAGCGCGACCACGTCGCGCGCGCGCTGCGGCCGCGCATCGGGATCCGGCTCGGTCATCGCGGCGAGCGCGGCGCGAAACCCGGGATCGAGCGAGCGCAGATGCTTGTCGAGGTCCATGCGCAGGCCCTTGCGCGGGACATCTTCGGGCTCGATGCCACCCGCAAGGGCAACGATGGTCGCGCCGAGCGCGTAGAGATCCGTCGCCGGCATGACCTGGCCGTGCAGCTGCTCGGGCGCCATGTAGCCGAACGTGCCGACGATCGTCGAGCCGCCCTTGTCGCGCGCGTTGTCGAGCACGCCGCCGAAATCGACGAGCGAGCAGGTGCCACCGGGCGCGCGCACGATGTTCGACGGCTTGATGTCGCGATGGATCACCGGCGGCGTGCGCGTGTGCAGGTAATCGAGGATCTCGAGGCAGCGCACCAGCACGTCGCGGAGCTCGAGCTCCGACATCCGCCGCTTGGCTGCGAGCTCGCGCAGGTTCTCGCCCGGCACGCGCTGCATCACGAGGTTGAACGTGCCGGGCGGCTCCTCGATCGTGGCGTAGAACCGCGGCACGCCGGCGTGGCGGAGCTGCGACAGGACCTTCGCCTCGCGCTCGAACAGCTCGAACGACTTCCAGGTGCCGCGCGGCGTCAGCCGCTTCACGACGACGGTTTGATCCTCGGCGCCCTTGGCCTTGGCGTCGCGCGCCAGAAAGATCTCGCCCTGCGAGCCTTTGCCGAGCTTGGGCCCGAGCTGATAGCGGCCGCCGATCAGCGGTCCATCGAAACCGGGCATCGCCCGATGCGTAGCATGGCTACGGCGTGTACGGCGCGAACGTCGCGGTCGATGCCTTGTGCGCGTTGAGCGCGGCGAGCTCGGCCGGCGTGTACGCACTCGCGCCGACGAGGTGCGTCTGGATGTAGCCGACGATCATCTTGCGCGCGGCCTCGCCGCCTTCGACGAGATCGGCATCGCCGGACTCTGCGCAGTCGTCCCATAGCTCGAACACCGCTTGCTTGCGCTCGGTGACGTCGCTGGTCCGCGACCAGATCCACTGCAGCGCGTCGTACGCGAGCCGGCTCGAGTGCGACAGCTGTTCGTGGTTGAAGCGCTTGCCGATCTCGAAGCGCTCCTCGCGCGTGTCGTCGAGGAACTGGCGCTTCTGGGCCGCGTACGGATCCATGCCGTGGCTGCGCATCAGCGCGTCGGTCGCGTCGAACGTGCCACCGAGCCCGTGGAGCTGGACGTTCGGTTTGTCCTCGAACGTGACGTTGCCGCGGGCGTCGACGTGCGCGGTCCACTGCTCGCGCTCGGTCTTGTAGCCGGTGCCGTCACGCTTGAGCTCGTGCGCGTCGCGCGCGGCGTACGCGTTCACGAGCGCCTCGCGCGCGCCCGCGTTGCCGCTCCTGACCTCCTGCTCGAGCTCCGCGATGTCGTCCCGGATGCGCTCGCCCTCGATCGGGTTCGGCTGCGCGTGCGATTCCTTGGACAGGAACGTATTCCAGAATTCGGGCGACAGGCCGCCGTTCAGGTGCGGCGGCTCGGGACCGCGCATCGTCATCAGCGCCGAATGCGTCTGGCCGCCGGCGGCAGCGGGCTCGCCGCGATGCGTCGTTGCGGCGGTCCCCGCATGGCGAGCGGTGCCCGGCTCGCCGATCCCGCCGGAGTGTGCACGTGCCGGCACATCGACCAGCTCGATCGCGATCGGTTCGGCCACCGGCGCGGGAGTCGGCGGCGGCGCCGGCGGCTCGGTGGCGAGCGCCGGCATCACGAGCGGCCGCGCCAACTTGCGCCGCGACAGCCAGCCGATCGCGACGCCGTGACCCAGCACGGAGATCGCGAGCGCCGCCGACAGGATGCGCATACCGTAAGGACTCTGCGCGAGACTTTCGGGTTGCCAGAACGACACCTCCGGCTCGGTCGTTGACACATCCAGGCACCATGACCTTGTTCGCAAGGCTGTTCCGGGCCGGTCCCGGCCGCGATCTGCGCGACGCCCGTGCGGGCGACCGCGCCGCGATCGAACGGTTCTACGACGCGCACGTCGACGGGCTGTACGCGTTCGTGTTCCACCGCGTCGGCCGCGATGCCGCGCTCGCCGAAGACGTCGTGCAGGAGACGTTCGCGCTCGCGCTCGCGAAGCAGACGGCATACGACCCGGCGCGCGGCAGCGAGCGCAGCTGGCTCGCCGTGCTGTCGCGCAACGTGATCCGCGATCACCTGCGCGATCACCATCGCGCCGACGAGCTGCGCGCCGCGTGGGAGCGCATCGACGCCACGCTCGCACAAAACTTCGCCGCGATGGCCGAACGCCCGCTGCCGGGCGAAGTGCTCGAGCGCGCCGAGACCCGCGAGCTCGTGCACATGGCGATCGCGAACCTGCCGGATAGCCACCGCGTCGCGCTGACGCGCAAGTACGTCGACGGCGAGAGCCTCGAGACGCTCGCTCGCGAGCTCGGGATCTCGGTCGACGCCGCCAAATCTTTGCTCGCCCGTGCGCGCCGCGCGTTTCACGAGACGTTCGCGGCGCTGTCGGGCCACTTCTCGGAGGCCGTATGAAGGACATCCTCGAGCGCAACGTCTCGACGCTGATCGAGCAAGGCGGCAGTGCGCCGCAGCTCTCGGCGGAAGCACGCGCGCGGATCAAGGCCGAGCTCGTCGCCAAGTTCGCGGCAGAGCCCGCCAGGGTGCGCGCGGGCCGGCCGATGATCGCGATCGGCGTCGGCATTGCCGCGCTCGCGGCGGCCGCGCTCTTGCTCGTGCACGCCTCGCCGAAGGCGGGGTCGTCATCGGCGACGCCGATTCTCGCGACGACCACGCTCGCCGACGGCACGACGTACGTCGCCGATCGCGGCGCACGCGTCGACGCGCTCGGCCCGCGCCACGTGCGCGTCACCGGCGCCGTGCTGTTCGACGTCGTGCCCGGCAAGGGCCGGTTCGTCGTCGAGACCGCGCGCGGCACGGTCGAGGTGCTCGGTACCAAGTTCGTCGTCGACGGCGAGCCCGACGAGACGTCGGCCGCCGTGATCCGCGGCGAGGTCAAGCTCGCGAGCGCGGCCGGCGACGTCACGCTGCACGCGGGCGAGCAGGGCGTCGCGCAGCCCGGC
>Ga0268266_10004599_pt1 | contig 13166 bp, 7 predicted proteins | sample KBSS13metaG_FD_190356 | JGI IMG/M metagenome (GOLD analysis project Ga0268266, IMG submission 190356) | Switchgrass rhizosphere microbial communities from Kellogg Biological Station, Michigan, USA - KBS S1-3 metaG (SPAdes) (version 2) | ecosystem: Host-associated > Plants > Roots > Rhizosphere >...
CAACCCCTGCACCGGACGCGACGCCATCTCGAGCTCCAGCCCCTGGTAGCGCCCGTTGAGGTTGGTTACGTAACCGGTTACCTGGGTGAAGAAGAATCCCTGGTAGCCCTTGTAGTCGTAGTAGAACGCAGAGCCATTCACGCGTGTTGTGCCGCCGAACAGGCCATCGCGCTTGAAACCCGCCTCGTAGGAATAGAGAACCTCCGGGCCGTACGGAATGTCTTTCGATGGGAATCCGGCTCCAAAGGTGGCAGGCGCATTGAAGCCGCCGGCTTTGACGCCTCGATTGATGCCAGCGTAGATCAACAGATCCTCGCTCGCGTGCCAGTCGAGTTGCAGCTTCCCGCTCCACAGGTTGTTGCTGGACGAGCGGCTGGTGCGCGGTTGCACATTGAAAAGCGGGATCTGCGTATCGAGCCGATAGGGGTTCTCGATCTGGAAGAAGGTCTCTTCGCCGGTAAAGTCCTTGTTCTCGCGAATGAAGCGGGCGCCGGCAATCAACGTGAGACTGTCGGTGAGATCGCGCTCAACCTGCCCGAAGACGGAAGTCGAGCGGGTCTTCAGGCGAGCCAGTGCGGCGTCATTCCAGGGGACGCCCGCCAGAGGCTCAAACAGGCTGTCGGCCGGTGCGGACAGCGCAAACGCGGAATCGAGATCAACATTGAGGTAGTACAAACCCGTAACCCACCGGAACCGCGGCAGCTCGCCGTTCAGGCGCAGTTCTTCCGCCCAGGTGCTGGCGCTCGCATCGAACAGAGCATTGACCGTGCTGGCGGGACCTCCGTCAGCGGAGATGCCCTGGAACTTGGAGTAGTGTTTGTAGTCAGTGACCGAGGTGAGTGTGCTGCTGCCCAGTGGCCATGTGAATTTTCCCGTTGCACTGTATGTGTGAGTGGTATTCCAGTCCGGGACCGCGAAGTCCTGGCTGCAGGACAGGTCTTTGCGGTTTTGGGCAGTACAACTGGGCCCGTAGAGATTGCCGCCCGCCGGCCTGACCAGATCCGCGTCGAACGACAGGGGATGATTGATCGGGGTCCCGTCCGGAAGGATGGCTTCCCGGGTCTCGTTTGGACCGGCCGTGATGGTGCCGACATGATTGCCGGTCGCATCGAAGACGGGCACGGTGGGCTGTTCGAGAAAGGGCGCGGCATTCTGGATCGTGCGGGCGTAACTGCCGATCAACAGGAAGTTGGGACCGGCTGTCTCACCAAACTGCAATTCACCGCGCACTCCGAGCGTATCCTCATCGCCGGTGCCGGCGTGATCGTTGGAAATCGGCTTGCCGTCGAGGGTGACCAGCCGGTTGGGATAGTCATTGCGGATGAACGGATCGTGCTTGCTGTAGAGCAGGGCAACGCGAGCGCCCACGGTCTCATTCAAAGGTCCACCGGCCGCGCTTTCCACCCGGATCTGGTGATAGCTGCCGTAGGTGAGATCGGTATAGGCCTCGAAATCTTTCGTTGGCCGCTTGGACAGGTAATGGACCAGGCCCCCGGTGGCATTGCGGCCAAAGAGGGTTCCCTGGGGCCCTTTCAACACTTCGACGCGATCGAGATCAAAAACGCCGAAGATCTGGCCTTGTCCGAATGCGACATAGCCGTCATCGACATAGACCGCGACCGGAGCTTCGGTGTGGTCATTGAAATCGTTCTGGGTGACGCCCCTGATGGTGAACAGCGTCTTTTGACCTCCGTTGTTGCCGCTGATGTACACCCCAGGGGTCATCGCAGCGATATCCACGCTGTTGACGATGCCCATTTCCTTCAATTGGGCGCCGGAAAATGCGCTGATGCTGATACCCACGTCCTGGATGGATTGTTCGCGTTTCTGCGCAGTTACGGTGATTTCATCGAGTACGCCTTCGGACGCGTGGCCGTTGAGCCATACGCCCGCCAGAGCCGCCGTGGCCACACCACCCCGCCACGCCGCATGCATTCGTTGGTACGCAGCCATGTGAGCCGCCCCTTTATCGTTGTTGGCGAGGCGAGTATATTTTTGACATCCGGAGCCAAAAATCCCGCGGGAGTCATAACTTTGTTGACTGCGCGAGAACAATATCCCTACAACACAACGAGGCGCGGAGCATGAGTCGCTGGGATCTGATGCAGTCTTTTGTGCAAGTGGTCGATGCGGGCAGCTTCTCGGCCGCGGCCGAGCGCCTGCGGGTTTCCAAGTCGCTGTTGAGCAAGAACGTCGCCCGGCTCGAGCGGCACCTGGGGACTCAATTGCTCGTGCGCACGACCCGGCGACTCAACCCGACGGATGCCGGCGCAGCGCTGTTTCAGAAGTGCGAACGGTTGTTCAACGATCTCGAGGAAGCGGAGCAGTCCGTGCTGAGCCTGGATGTCAAGCCGCGAGGGCACCTGCGGGTTGTCTGTACGGATGTGTTGGGGGAGCAATATGTCGCACGGGCGGCGGCGGCCATGTGCGCGCTACATCCTCAATTGAAAGTGGATGTGCATGTGACGATGCGTACCGTTGACCTCGTAGCTGAAGGTTACGACCTGGCAATCCGGTATGGCGAGCTCACCGACTCATCGCTGAAGGCGCGCAAGGTGTACGAGCTTCCCCACGTTGTCTGCGGTTCCCCCCAGTACTTCGCGAAGCACGGCACCCCCCGGACAATTGAGGACTTGCGTCAGCACAATTGCATCGTCGCCACGTTCGATCCCTGTGCGACCTGGCACTTCAAGGTCGATGGGCGCGACATCCCGATCGATCTGCAGGGAAACTGGCGCAGCAACAGCGGCTCGGCGCTCGTGACGGCTGCGGCTGAAGGAGTTGGCATTTGTCGATTGCCGGTTCTGTATGTGCGTGACTTTCTCAGGAGCGGGCGGTTGGTCCCCGTTCTCGAGGACTTCCGCTCGGACCCCCTGGATGTCTGGATGGTGTATCCCAACGCACGCTATGTGCCGGCGAAGGTACGCTTCTTCATTGACTACTTCTGCGACAACATCGAGCGACTGGCGCAGATCTGATCAGGCGACGACCCGATTCCAGTCGGACAGCAGGTGGGCAGCGGATCTTGCCGCGAGCGCGTGCGCGGTGAACGTTGGATTGACGCCTGCGCTGGTTGGGAATAGCCCCGGACCGGCTACCACCAGGTTGGGAATGTCGTGTAGTTGACCGAAGGAGTTGGTGACCGAATCGGCCGGTGTGTTGCCCATCACTGTGCCGCCCATGATGTGCATGGAACCGGCGGGATTGTTCCACACCTCCGGTGCTCCGGCGGCGCTGATGATGGCTTTTCCTTCTGCCACCGCCGCCTTCCACAAGGCAACCGATTCGGGGTGTGCGTTGTGTACTACACGCGCTTGAGGCACACCCTGTTGATCCAGGCTGCTGGCCAGCGTCACGCGGTTTTCGGCCACGGGCAGACCCTCGCAGACAGCCGTCATGACCGCGTAACCGCGCTTCGCCCGGTGCATGAATGCCTGCAACGGTGCCCCGAAGAGGTCGGCACGGGAGGTTGCGACTCCCAGCAGATCCGTGGGTTTGACGGCTTGAGCGATGATCCATTGATAGCTGCCGAAGGCACCCGAGCTGCTGTGAGTCAATTTCGGATAGCTGTCCTGGTTGACGAGCTGGCCCCCCAGGGCGCCCATGTAGTGTTGAGTCTCCTCATCGAAGAGGCCATTCACGACCCCGGCCAGGTGAGTCATGATGTAGCGGCCGAGCTGATCGGTTGAGTTGCCGAGTCCCTTGGGATGCCTGTGGGTGGCGGACGCGAGCAGCAGGCGGGGGTTTTGGATGGAAAATGCCGCCAGCACAACCACGCTTGCTTGCAATGTCTGACGTTCGCCCGATTGTGCGACGACTTCAACACCGGTGGCTCGTCTGCCGGTTGAATCAGTCAGCACTTTCGTTACGGTGGTCTCGGTCAGTAGTGTTGTACTTTTTGCAAATGCGCGGGGCAGGTGGACTGCATGCGGATTCCCAAGGGCGCCGATCGGGCAACCTGCATCACACCAACCATCCCAGAGGCAGGGCGGGCGGTTGTTGTAAACAATGGAGTTCACGGCGAGCGGCAGCGGGGCGACGGTCTTTCCCAGTTGTGCGAATCCGCGGGCCAGTGCGCGCCCTTGCGCGAAGACTTTGACCGGCGGCATGGGATATGGCTCCCCGGACGGGCGCCAGATCTCCTGTGCCGCGTCGCCCGAGATCCCGACCTCCCGCTGCACGCGGTCATAGAATGGCGCGAGATCGGAATAGGCGATCGGCCAGTCTCTGCCGCGCCGGAAGCGCGTGAACATCTCGAAATCCTCGGGATGCATGCGCGGCCAGACGGCATAGTGATGGGCCGCGCTGCCGCCAGTCCCAGAGCCGCTGTTGAACACATAGCTGATCGGATTCTGACCCTCTTCCAGGACCGGCGTACCGGTCCACTTGAGGCGGCGGGCATGGAGCGATGAGCTGATCATCCGGCTCGGCTGCCGAGGGGGACCTGACTCCAACATCAGGACGCGCTTGCCGCCCTCGGCGAGGTAGGCGGCCATGGCGCTCCCGACGGCTCCCGAGCCGACGACAATCACATCAACAGGCTGGTTCACTGCCCCTAGTATAGGGTTGTTTCCCGAAGAGGAATGTTCGCCTCCAGTCACCAGCTTGTTGAATCCGGGTGAACAATCGTTGTCAATCGCCGTGATGATGTTCTGGAGCTGGCGTTGGAGCTGGAGAGCCGTCTGACCAGCGCCGCACGGGAATGAATAGTACGGTTTGCTCGCTGGCATGGCCGTCCTTGCCCAGAATGGGTGAGTCTGCCAGTCCCGCGGCCCAAACAGCCGTTTGGCCGTTTTTTACAAAGAACATCACGTGTGGGAGCCAGGGGCCATTCGCCTGATCGCCCAGATTCCCCTGCTTCGACAGCATGAAAGACAGCGAGCCGGCCTCCGGATCGGTGAATTGGTGGGCCGCCAGCGCCGCACGCGCTTTCTCGATCATCTGGTCTTTCGTAGCTCCCGCCAACGCCCATTCGGTCCGCCGCAGGTACTGGGGTAACACGCTGCGTACGGCCGGCGGGTTGAAGCAATTGGGACCGCGGATCTTCGGATTCCAGAATTCGGGATCATCGAAACTCGCGGTCCAGGAGCGTTCGACAAAGCATACGAAGCCGTTGCTGCCGCTGACGGCGGTCTCGTAGCCGCGCTTTCCGAGCACCATCACCTGCGCCGCCGCGGAGATCGAAGTCGGTGCAGCGCTGCGGGCGAGGGCGATTTCCTCCTGTGCGTTGAGGCTGAGGTATTGTTCCACCGGCGCCATTACGGGGTAGGGCGTCGGTTTCTGTCCCTGCGCGGCAGCCAGGCCTGCCAGGCCAACCAGCGCGAGGATCGAAAGGGGGTGCGGGCTTTTCATGGGGTCTCCGGGTGTCAGGGGCACGGTATAAAGACGAACCGGGAATCCCGAAATCGACAGCGCCCTCCCAATTACTCGACTACGGTCTGCGATTGCTCACGCATGTACTGCGGCAGGTAGTAGAAGGAGGCGATGGCCTTGCCCGTGTTCCCCGAGCCTTTCCAACCTGCGAACGGCTGGTATCCCGGCCAGGCTCCGGTCGTGGCTCCCTGAGGCCGGTTCACGTACGTCACACCTGCCTCGATGTTCTCGTGAAACCAGGCAGTCTCGTCGGGGGCGCCATAAAAGCCGGCGGTGAGGCCGAGCGGCGATCGGTTGGCCAGATCCATGGCTGCCTCGTTTGATCCGACCCGCTGAACCATGAGAATGGGCTGAAACATTTCCTTCTGCCACAGAGGATGTTCGGAAGGTGCCTCCGCAATGAGCGGTTCCACGAACAGGCCATGGGCCAACTCGCCCTCGCGAATCTGCGCCCCGCCCCGCAGCGTGTGCGCGCCCTGCGAGGTCAATTGAGCCGAGTACCGCGCATAGTTTTCGTATCCCGTCACCGTTGCCGTCGGCCCCAACCAGATTTCCTGTCTGGCCGGGTTGCCGATGCCCAGTCGGGCAGTCTGGTCGAGGAGACGTTGCAACAGGGAGTCGGCCACTTTTTCAGCTACGTACAGCCGCGACAACGCCGAACACTTCTGTCCGCCCATGCCGAAGGCCGAACGGATGATGCCGGTTGCCGCACGCTCCAGGTCCGCAGAGGCCGTCACGATGCAGGCATTCTTGCCGCCCATCTCGGCGATGTAGGGTTTCGGCTGAGTTGCGGTCCAGAGAGCCCGGCCGATCTGCATGCCGACTTCGTGTGATCCGGTAAACGTCACTCCCGCGGTCAGAGGATGTTGTGTCAGAACCGGTCCGATCTGCGGATCCGCGCCGCTCAGATAATTGAAAACACCGGCAGGCAGGCCCGCATCGCGAATACAATCGGCCAACAGCCGGCCCGCCCACGGTGTCGCCGGGGCCCCCTTGAGGACGACTGTGTTGCCGGTAATCAACGCCGCGGCGACCGGTCCACCGGCGAGGGCGAATGGGAAATTGAACGGGTTGATGACGACCCAGGCCCCGTAAGGCTTCAACACGCTGCGGTTGCGCGAGACGAAGCCGGTCAGAGGATCGTTGGGAAGCGCATTGTCGAATGCCTGGCGCTGCTCAAACTCGTCCGCGTAGCCACTGAAGAAGTCGGCGGTCTCCTGCACTTCGCCCAGCGCTTCCATTCGATTCTTACCCACCTCCAGTGTCAGCGCCGCTGCGATGTCGAATACGCGTTGCTCGATGAGTTGAGCGACTCGCCGTAGATGGCCCGCGCGCGTGGCTGCAGGCGTGCGCTGCCATCCTTTCCATGCACGGTGCGCGGCTTGCAAGGCCTGATCCGCCTCGTTCGCCGTAGCAACGGCGAACTCGCCCAGCACGGTACGTTGATCGATAGGGCTCCGGCTCTCCACGGTGCGCGGCCCGCTGCGATCGGCACCGGCAAAGTGGATTTTATGTTGCTGTCCCAGTGACGCCAGCGTCTTGTGCATGGCCTCGTCAAAACGGGTATGCAACTCCGGGGGAGGGGAGAACATCGTCGAGTAGGTGAGTTTGAAGCTCATGGTGCCCGTCCGTAATGTTTCAACAGCCTGCGCAGCTCCTCATGGGGCAAACCGTAGAATGTGTAACCATCTGCGCCGGTCATCGTTCGTGCCGCGACCAACGCGTTGACCACTGACTCCTCCGTAGCCTCCACGACGGCTTTGAACAAAGGATCGATGCCGCTGTTGGCGAGCGGAGTCAGTGGCGAAGGGTGCTTCTGATCCGGGTGGTTTGCAGCGGCGCTCGCCGTCGTGAATGAAACGATCAGATCGCCCGAGGCGTTGCCGGAGTACGATCCCAGTCGGCCCAAACCCAACGCCGCGCGGCGGGCGACCCGATCCAGCTGCTTCGGTATCAATGGGGCGTCTGTCGCAACCACGACAATGATGGATCCCTCGTCAGGAGGAGGTTTCTGGCTGGCGGCGCCGCTGCTCGAACATTTCGGCTGTTTGTCAGCCGGCGACCATTTCGGGTCATAGCAAGGTTGCCAGCCCTTGGAGAGATCGGCGCCAATCGGGGCGCCTGCGATGCGCAGTGTCTGCCGGTCGCCGGTGTTGCACTGGACGAGCACTCCGACGGTGAACGGCTTGCCTTCCAGAGTGACCTTCCGCGAGGCAGTCCCGATACCGCCCTTGAAGCCGAAACAGACCATGCCGGTGCCGCCGCCGACGTTGCCTTCTTCAACCGGGCCCGTGCGCGCCGCCTCGATGGCCGCTACGGCATCAGAGGGTTGTACATGGAAGCCGCCGATGTCATTCAAGTGACCATCCCATGTCTCGGCAGAAACTGGAGTCGCTGCTTCACCGAATCGCTGCTGCGTCCACTGCTGAATTCCCGCATAGACCTGCCCGATGGCATTGGTGTTGGAAATGCCGAGCGGACCGATGATTACGCCGAAGTCCTGCAGGTAGGCCTGCCCGGTGAGCTCTCCATTGCCGTTCAGATCGAAATATCCGCCGTAAACGGCGTCGGCGCTGGAGCGGCCTCGCGGTAGCACTACTGTCACTCCCGTGCGGATCGGTCCGACGCCGACTTTCAGCGGTCCGTTGCCTTCTATGTGCGTGACTTGTCCGACCTCAACACCGGCCACGTCAGTGATGGCATTGTTTCGGCCGGGTGTTCCTTCAAAGGGGACGCCTAGTTCGCGCGCCCGCTGCGCTGCCTCTGCCGTGTAACAACCCAGCAGTCCGATCATGAGCGCCCACAACTGGATTCTCACGGCTCGATTCTCGATGGCAGCTCGCGAGGTACATGAACTGTGGCTGTCGTATCCAATTCGCGAGCGTATTTGTGTCCGGAGTAGACTGCCGCTTGTATCGTCCCCGGGCCGTAACAGTCGCCCACGAGACGCACCCGGTCCAGGCCGGATTCTCCCAAACGGGCTTCCAACTGCGTGTAGAGCGAGTCATTCGGCAAGCGCGCCGTGACTGTAATCACGGATCGTGCTTCGCACTGACTCGATTCACCTGTCAACCGGCTCGTGAGAATGGCGCGTCCATCGCGGAAACTTTCGATGTTTGTGTGGGTCATCACGGCCACTCCCAGTCTTGCCAATCTGCGCGCAATCGGAAGCGCTTCCAACGTATTCGCTGTCCACGCGGAGGGAATGGAAGCGGGTGTGACGAGGGTCACCTGCAAGCCTGCTGCGACGCATCGTTCCGCGAGAACACCGCCCATATAGTAGTGGTCGTCATCGAAAATGACGACCGGGCCCTGCGGCAGGCGACCCTCCATCAGGTCATCGGGAGTCAACACGGTGTCGCTGTCGGCAAATCCCTGTATGGGTTGCCCGTTTTCGCGGCCCACTCCGTCCCGGCGCCAGCGGGCACCGGTGGCAATGGCCACATGTCGAGCATCGAACTCCAGAATGGTCTCGACTTCGAGCGCGCTGTCACGATAGATGTGAACGTTTGTGAGTTTTTCGAGTTGCCCGACGCGCCAGTCGCGCACTCGAATCCACTCGCGCAAGCCAGGTAGCGCAGCTTCGCGCACGACCCGGCCACCGAGCTCCGTGGCTGCCTCGGATAGATGGACCTCGTACCCCCGTTGTGCGGCTGCCAATGCCGCCTCGAGGCCGGCGGGCCCAGCGCCGATCACCAACACTGTACCGTCATTTCCTCGTGGCGCGATGCGCTCCGGATGCCAGCCCCGACGCCACTCTTCGCCCATCGTGGGGTTCTGCGTACAACGCAAGTTGCTGCTGGTGTAGTCGCTGGTGACGCAGATGTTGCAACCGATGCACTCCCGGATGTCCTCCGGCCGGCCTTCCTGCAGTTTTTTGGGCAGGAAGGGATCGGCAATGGACGGTCGGGCAGCACCGATGAAATCGAGCACACCGCGGCGCACCTGGCTCAACATCGTGTCAGGGGAGGTGAAGCGGCCCACGCCGACCACAGGTTTGCGCGTCACCGATTTGACAAAGCGGATGTAGTCCTCCTGATAGCCTTCCTGCGCAAAGCGGGATGTCTGGCTGTCATGAGTCCATCCCGAAACGTTGACATCCCACAGGTCGGGCAGATCGGCCAACAGTTCGATGACCTCGCGGCCCTCGCCGTCGCTCGAGATCCCTTGTCGGCCCATGAGCTCATCGACACCAAACCGAACCGCCACGGCGCAACGGTCGCCGATCGCGTCCTTGGTGTCTTCGATCACCTCGCGCAGCAGGCGGGCCCGATTCTCCAGGCTGCCGCCGTATTCGTCGCTCCGATCGTTCTTGCGCTGTTGCAGGAAGTGAGTGACGAGGCTGAGATCATGCGACGCATAGATATATACGACGTCGAATCCCGCGCGCTTCGCGCGAAGCGCGGCATCTCGATGCCATTGACGAAACTCGCGAATATCCCTCTTGCGCATGGCTCGCGCCTGCACGGGAGCGTGATACACGATTGGACGATGCGACGGGGAGAGCGGCACTTCGCGAGTGCCGTGGTTAGCGCAGGATGCGCCGTGATGAGTCAGCTCGATGGCGGCCAGTGCCCCGTGCTCATGAACCTGGTCTGCCATCAATGCCAGCGCCGGAATATCCTCATCGGTCCACAAGCGGCCTTCATGGAATGGCTCGCAATCACCGCTCGGGTGGATCTCGACTTCCTCGGTCGACACCACCGCCCAGCCGCCCTCCGCCTTCACGCCGCGCATTGCGGCCAGTGCCCGCGGTTGGGTCCAACCCATGCCGTTGCAGTGGGGAACCTGGAAGAAGCGGTTTCGGGCCACCACGGGCCCGATCCTCACAGGCTCGAAGAGCACGTCGAAACGATTATTTGTCATGTCCGCTGCACGAAGTAGTAGATCGGGCTCACCACGAGAAATCCCACGACCCACGACAGATCGATGTTGCCGAGCGCGCGGGCGATCGGACCCGTGTAGAGATCGCTGCTGACAAAGGGAATCTGCACCAGGATTCCGAGTCCATAACAGGCCAGCGCGGCGGTGTTGTATTTGCCGTAAACGCCGCCGTCTGCTGCGAAGAAGGCCGGAACATCGTAGTGGCCGAAGCGGATGAGGTAGTAGTCGATGAGATTGACCGCGGTCCAGGGCATCAACACATACAGCAGCAGTTGGTTGAATTGACTATACAGCGTCAGAAAGTTCGAAGCTCCCTCCAGAGCAATCAGGAGTGCCGCGATGAAGATGCATGACGTAATCAATAACCGGGCGCGAGCGGTGGCTTTCCAGTGCGTGACGAACGTCTGCGCGAGTGTGATGGTCGCAAGCGACGCGCCGTAGAGGCAGATTGCGCCGGCAACTGCTACACCCGGCGCGAACAACAGTACGATTGCAGTGCTCGCGCGCCCTGTGAGCCGCGAGAGTGCGGCGACCACATCGCCATCCACGACCGCCGGGCCTATGAGCGCACCCAAAATCATCGGTATCACTGCCCCGAGCGTCGTGCCCCAGTAGCAGGACCAGAAGGCCTGGCGTGGACCGGAGTCGGGCGGCAAATAACGGGAGTAGTCGGATACGTACGGTGCGTAGCCTAGTTGCCACAGCGCACACATCGAGACCATGCTGCAGAACCCGGCTGCGGAGAAGGCGTCGCCGGTTATAAACGTGGCGGGAAGGGGGTGGATGAAAAGCACCGCGACATAGCCGAGGAGCACCGCGCTGCCCGATATGTAAGTCATCATCCGCGTGCAAAAGTGAATCAGATCATGACCATAGATCGCAGCGAGCAAACTGACGATGCCAATGGCGAGTATGCAAACCGGCGGATTGACCTCAGGCAGGATGGCATGCAGCGACTGACCGCCCGTCACCAGAGCGGTACCGGCATATCCCACATACATGAAAATCACGAGCGCGACGACAAAAGCGGCGCCCTTGGCTCCGAATTGGCCCCGGCTCTGGACCATCTGTGGAACGCCGAGCCGGGGGCCTTGAGCTGCATGGAGTGCCATGAACAGCGAGCCGACGAGGTTACCTGTCAGGATCGCAACGACCCCCCACACAAATGACAGGCCGAACAAGGTGGTGCCGAGGGCACCGGTGACCACCGTCAACACGTTCAGGTTGGCGCCGCACCAGAGCGTGAACAGTTGTCGCGGCCGACCATGGCGCTGGTCGAGCGGGATCTGATAGATAGTATGCTGTTCGATACCCCCCGGCATGCGCCGATGATAGCCGCCGCAATGCAGACAGCGAAGTCCGACTTTCCCGATTTCGGCCTCAGCCCGCAGCAACGTCATGAAGCGGTCTTCCGACACCGCTACGAGCATCCTGGAATGGATGGTGAACGCGGGGAAATCTGGGCGTACACCGACTCGCATGCTTACATGCCCGGCGCAACCGTGCGCGTGTACGTGAGCTCGAGCGCTCCAACTTGCGAAATGACCATCGTCCGCGACGGTGCGAGTGCGATAACCGTGCTCACTCGCCGGCTCGTTGGCTTGCAATGGCAGGACACGCCGGACCAGTGCTCCGTGGTGGGTTGCGGTTGGAGGCCGTCGCTGGAGTTTCGCGTTGCAGACGAATGGCCGTCGGGCGCCTATCGGATGACTTTGACTGCGGAAGGCCGCGACGGCGCCCCGATTCGTTCTCACCACCTGTTCATTGTTCGGCCGCCCCTGGGCCGCCGTGCGCCACGCATTCTGCAGATTGCCGCGACGGGAACCTGGACCGCTTACAACACCTGGGGCGGTTCAAACCACTACCGGGGTATCACGGGCCCCGATCGCAACCAATACGCAACCACTGTCAGCATCGAGCGTCCCTGGTGTCGCGGGTTTGTTGTGCTGCCTGAAGATGCGCCACGTGTGCCTCTCGAGCTCTCAACGCCGCCGGCAAGCGCTCCACGCTATCCGCACCTGGAGTGGGCGTACGCGCACGGGTATTCGGAAAAGTACGCATCGGCAGGTTGGGCCAGTTACGACCGGCACTTCCTGCAGTGGGCCGAGCGAGCCGGATTTGCGGTCGATCTCGCGAGCCAACACGAGTTGCATTTCTGCCCGGAGATCCTCGAGGGCTACGACTGCGTGGTGTGCGTGGGACATGACGAGTATTGGACCTGGGAGATGCGCGACGCGATCGATGACTTCGTCGAGCGCGGTGGGCGGGTTGCCCGTTTTGCCGGCAATTTCATGTGGCAGACGCGTCTCGAACAGGGTGGCAGACTGCAGGTCTGCTACAAGTATCGCGCCCGCGCGCAAGACCCGGTGTTCCATTCCACCGATCCTTCGCGAACGTCGGGTTCATGGGAGGCGAAGGAAATCGGGAGGCCGGGGGCCAACACGTTTGGTCTCAATGCGACACGGGGTCTTTATGCCGGATGGGGCGGCTGCGCGCCACGCGGCGTTCGGGGCTTCCCTGTTTATCGGCCCGAGCACTGGGCGTTCGCTGATACAGGTCTCTATTACGGAGACCTGCTCGGAGCGGATGGGCATGCGTTCGGATACGAGGTTGATGGGCTTGATTACATCATCCGTGATGGTCTGCCGGAACCTGCCGACACGAGTGGCGCACCCGAAGGCTTGCAGATTCTTGCGTTGGGGATGTCCTCACTCGAGGAAGCGAGGCTCAACATTCCAGTGGACGATCGATTCCTGTCGGACGAGGACGCGAAGTTCGCTGCGGAGATTCTCGTTGGAGATGACAGCGAAGCCGCGGTAGAGCGGGTCAAACGCGGCGCCGGCATGATCGTGAATTTTCGGCGCGGACGCGGCGAAGTGTTTCACGCAGGCAGCTGCGAATGGGTTGCG
>Ga0268266_10004600_pt1 | contig 13166 bp, 5 predicted proteins | sample KBSS13metaG_FD_190356 | JGI IMG/M metagenome (GOLD analysis project Ga0268266, IMG submission 190356) | Switchgrass rhizosphere microbial communities from Kellogg Biological Station, Michigan, USA - KBS S1-3 metaG (SPAdes) (version 2) | ecosystem: Host-associated > Plants > Roots > Rhizosphere >...
GAAATAGGTCAACTTCTGCTGTGAAAAATCCATCTCGACGTCGTAGCGCACCATTAGATCTGGACCGAGCGTCCCGCTCAGGCGTGCGTCGGCGATGTCGTTGCCCTGCATGAAGGGAATCTTCCGAGCGGCAAGGGGGCCCAGCTGAAAATCGTCGGCCAGGTAATAGTGACGAATGGCCGTGCCATCCTGGCTGACAAGCCGCGTGCCCACGGCGTCGCGCAACTTGATCCCGAGCGTGGCGGCAGCCGGCGCGGTCAGGCTGCTCATCCCAGCGCCGGTATCGACTTCCATATCCACCCGCTTCCCATTTATCGTCAGCGGAACGCTGACCCGCGCGCCGTCAGCAAGTGGGGTCATCGCCAAAGAAGCGACTTCCCTGAGCGCGCCGCACTGTTGAGCGACGGGTTTGGCGTTAACCCGCGCCCCGTTCGGCAGAACCACCAGGGTCAGAGCACAGATCGCACCTTTCAGATGTGTCTTATTCATAGCGCAGCGCGCGGATGGGATTGGCGCGGGCCACGCGCAGGGCATGGACGAAGACCGTCGCCCAGGCGATCGCCAGGGCGACAGCGCCGGAGCCGACGAAATAAGCCGGGCCGAGGGTGATGCGATAGGCAAAACCCTGCAGCCAGCCCTGCAGATAGTACCAGGCGACCGGCCAGGCGATGACGTTGGCGATCAGGACCGGGATCGAGAACTGCCACAGCAACAGCAGAACCACGTCCCGCACCCGGGCGCCGAATATCTTGCGGACGCCGATCTCCCTGGTGCGACGGCCGACGGTGAAGGCGGCGAGCCCAAACAGCCCCAGGCAGGCGATGAAGATGGCGATGCCCACGAACAGGCCGAACATCTGGCCCTGACGCTCATCGGCCTGATACAGCTTGCCGAAATCGTCATCCAGGAAATAACGTTGCATCGCCTTGGTTGGCGCAAAGCTGTGCCAGGCCCGTTCTATGAAAGACAGGGTTTGCGGCATGGCATCGGGCCGGATGCGGATCATCGCAGCCGCGGCAAATTTCGGATCATAGAAATACATCGATGCCTTGGCGGGCTCCCGGGCACCGCCGAACTTCGCGTCGGCAAGCACACCAACAATATTCAGGTGGCTCTTCCTCTCGTATATGATTGTCTGCCCGATCGCCTGTTGCGGTGTCAGCCCGAGCCGGGAGGCGGCGGCTTCATCAATCAGAACATTGTGTCCTTCATTGGCCTGCGCTCCATCGGCATTACCCTCCCTCACCTGGTCCTGCGCGCGTTTGTCCGATAGCAGGCGCCCAGCCAGCAGCTTCATGCCCAGCATCCGCACCGCGTTCACGCCAATCACGCGTGAATTCAGCTCGTAGAGCTCTGGATGGCCAACCAGTTGCGCCGTTGACGTTATCTGACTGGTATCGAAGGGAGGTATGTTGATCATGGCCAGATCCAGAACATCGGGATTGGACCGGAGCTGCTGGACGAAGCCTTCGCGGCCTTCGATGGTGAGCAGCCCTGCCCCGCGCACGACCAATATGTTGTCCTTGCGAAAGCCCAGATCGATATTGCGCGCGAAGTTGATCTGCGTGAACACAACGGCGGCGGCGATCCCGAGCCCGATGGATACGGCGAATTGAAGGACCACCAGGGCGTTGCGCAAGCGTCCGGAGCCGGCCTGTCCGGTATTGTTGGCCCGCAAGACCATTGCCGGGCGAAAGCCTGACAACACCAGGGCGGGGTAGCTTCCGCTCACCAGTCCCGCCGCTCCAGCCACTCCCATAATGATGAGCAGAAGAAACCAGTCGTCGGCATAACTCAACGCAATGGGATGTTGAAGAAAGCGGCCAAAGGCGGGCTGCAGAACCTCCACCAATGCCAACGCCAGGACCAGGGATAGAAGCGCCATCAACACCGCCTCCCCCAGAAACTGGACGATCAACTGGCTCCGATTGGCGCCATGGGTCTTGCGCAGCGCGATCTCCCGGGCTCGCAGCAGCCCGCGCGCTGTGGCCAGGTTCATGAAATTGAAGCAGGCCACGAACAAAATCAGGAACCCGATGATGCCCACGCCGTAAAGTGTGGTCCAGCTACCGGCAGGCGTCTCGTTGCCCTGCCAACGCTCCGAAGTCAGATGGACATCGGTGAAAGGCGTGAGGTGGACAGTATAAGCCTGGCTTCCTTTCAGAACGCTGCCGGACGCGCTGAGACGTCCCGTGACAGCGCGATCGAGGATGGGCGCCATTTTCGCGACAACAGCGCGAGGATCGGCTCCCGGCGCCAGCCGTACATAGCCGTACCCATTTTCCCAATCCCAGCTATATTTTGCTTTTGTGGGATTCCGATCCGCAATCGAGGTATTGGGCAAAAACACGTCGCCGTCGAGTTGCGAATTGTGCGGTATGTCCCGCATCACCCCTGTGACCTTCAGCGATACCATTCGGCCAAGGCAGGCCGGATCAGCGGTCTCGCAATTGGGCGTGGTGGTGATGATTTTGCCGATGGCATCGGTGGTGCCGAAATATTTGCGCGCGGCGCTTTCCGAAAGAACCAGCGATTGGGGGTCGTGGAAGACGCGGGAAGGATCACCCTGGGTCAGCGGCAGCTTGATGATCTGAAAGAAGCCGGGGTCAACCGCGGTGACGCTCTGGAGAAATTGCCTGTCACCCACCATCAAGGTCACGCGATTGCTGTGGACCCGGGTAATCCCCGTGACCTCCGGAATGCCGTCCCGCATCGCGCCGGTCATCGGGAAAGGGATAGTCGCCAAAGCCAGTGGATCGCGCCCGGCGACATATATCGACACCTCGACCCGATACAGGTTTTGGGAGTCGGGGACCCATTTGTCGTAGGACAACTCATCCCGGATGAACAGGAGGACGAAGATCACGCAGGCCAGCCCAATGGCCAGGCCGCTGATGTTTATGAAGCTGTAGAGCTTATGGCGGGCCATATTGCGCAGAGCCGTGACGAGATAGTTGCGGAACATGGTCGCCTCCTACTCGTAGCGCAGCGCATGGATGGGATTGGCATTCGCCACACGGCGGGCATGGACGAATACCGTGGCCCAGGCGATGACTAGGGCGATAGCGCCCGCGCTCAGGAAATAGAGCGGGCTGAGGGCGATACGGTAGGCAAAGCCCTGCAACCAATCCTGCAGGTAATACCAGGCCACCGGCCAGGCGATGGCGTTGGCGATCAGCACCGGCACCGAGAATTGCCTCAGCAGCATCCAGACGATATCGCCGGTGCCGGCGCCGAAGGTCTTGCGCAGGCCGATTTCCCGGGTGCGCCGCTCAGTCGAGAAGGCGGCCAGCCCGAACAGACCCAGACAGGCGATGAAGATGGCGATGCCCACGAACACGCCGAACAGCGTGCCCTGGCGCTCATCGGCCTGGAATTGCTTGGCATAATCGTCATCCAGGAAATGCCGCCGCATGGCGATGGTGGGCGCAAAGGCGTGCCAGGTGCGGTCAATGAAAGCGAGCGCGTCCTGTGTATGGCCATCGCGAATGCGGATCGAAAGGTCCTCTACAGAGGCCGACCGCCGATAGACGTACATCGTGCCTTCGACGACGTTCTTAGGGCCGTCCTGTTTGATGTCCGCGACGACACCCACGATGGTCGTGGTATTGTGCCCGAACGCGTCCATGACCAGGGTTTTTCCGATCGCGCCCTGTGGGGAATAGCCGAGGCGCCTGGCCGCACTGGCGTTGACAACAATATTGAATGGCTGACCGCCCAGCATCTGCGTCATGAGAAGCCCATCGCCACTGCGCTCTTCCGACAAAAACCTGCCGGCCAGCAGCTTGATGCCGTAGAGCCGCAGATAATCGGGACTGGCAGGGACCTGGACGAAATTCTCGCTGGATGTCGCGCCCGGCAAGTGGCCGGACCAATGATTATGGCCGCCGGTAAACGGGATATCGTCGGAGGTGGCGACGTTGGCGATATCGGGGCCGGCCTGAAGCGCGCGGACCATGCTGTCAACCGTGCCGGGCGGAACGCCGGTCAGGTTCACGATCACCGTCGCATCCTTGCGAAAGCCCAGCTCGACATTCCGCGAGAAGGAAATCTGGGCAAAGATCACGGCCGCCGCGATGCCCAGGCCGATGGACACAGCGAATTGCACCACAACCAGCACCGTGCGCATCAGCCCCGCGCCGGCCAACCCGCTCTGGTTGGCGCGCAAGGTGGCGGCGGGCCGAAAGCCTGAAAGAACCAGCGCCGGATAGGCCCCACTGAGAAGGCCCGCTGCGACGGCGACACCTATAATAAGAAGTAAAACCGGCCAGTCCCGCAGATAGTGGATTTCGATCGGTGTGCCCAGGACGCGGTTGAACAAGGGCAGAAGTATTTCCGTGAGCGCCAGCGCGAAGACCAGCGCGATCAGCGCCGTCACCAGCGCCTCCCCCAGGACCTGGACGACCAGCTGGCGGCGGTTGGCGCCCACCACCTTGCGCAACGATATTTCCCGCGCCCGCATCATCGCCCGGGCGGTCGCCAGATTGGTGAAATTGAAGCAGGCGATCAGAAGAATCAGCGCACCGATGGCGGAAAAGCCATAGACCACGGTCCAGCTTCCCGGTGGGGTCATGCCATGAAACCGGTCCGTCGAAAGATGCGCGTCGGTCAGGGGCGTGAGATATGGCACCTCAAGCTGGCTGCCCCGTATGTTGAGATTCATCAATTTTCTGGGATCGGCGCTGTGGTCGATGACAGTCTTCAGCTTGGCGATCACTGCGTTTGGATCCGCGCCCGGCGCGAGGCGGACGTAGCTCCAGCCGGCAAACCAGAACCAGTTGGTCCGCATTTCCTCATTGACCGGCGCCGCGGCGGAAGTGTTCGGGATGATCACATCCATCTGGAACTGGCTGTTGTGCGGCAGATCTCGCAAAATACCGGTCACGATCAGCGATTGCTGTGTGGGCTCGCAATTCAGGCCCGCGTCATCGCAGCGCTGCCCGCTCATCATGATGGCTTTTCCCACCGGCGACTGGTTGCCGAAGTATTTGCGGGCGGCAGTCTCGGACAGAACCGCAGATTCCGGCTTGGCGAAGACTGAGGCGGAATCGCCCGCCCGCAGGGGCAGCCGGACCATCTGCAGGAAGTTCGGATCGGCGATATAGGCGCGTTCCGCAAATTGCCGGTCGCCAATCAGGATCGTGGTCTGCTTGCGCACCAACCGGCTTCGCGCCTGCACCTCCGGAATTTGGTCCAGCATCGCCTGGGCTATAGGAAAAGGCGTCATGGCCCACTGGTTTGGCGGCTTGCCCGGAAGATTGAGCGTCAACTCGATCCGGTAGAGGTTTTCGGTGTCCGGAATCCAGCGGTCGTAGGAAAGCTGATCGCGCACGAACAGAATGATGAAAATCGCGCAGGTCAGCCCGACGGTGAGCCCGGCGATATTGATAAAGCTGTAGAGCCTGTGCCGGGTCAGGTTGCGGAACGCGACGATCAGATAGTTGCGGAACATGGCCGGCTCCTATTCGTAGCGCAGGGCGTGGATAGGATTGGCGCGAGCCACGCGCAGGGCATGGCTGAGGATGGTCAGCCAGGCGATCACCAGCGCGCCCAGACCGACCACGGCGAAATAGACCGGGCTGAGGGTGATGCGATAGGCAAAGCCCTGCAGCCAGTCATGCAGATAGTACCAGGCAACCGGCCAGGCGATGGCATTGGCGATCAGGACCGGCAGCGAGAATTGCCACAACAGCAGCACGACCACATCGCGGATGCGCGCGCCGAACACCTTGCGGATGCCGATCTCCTTGGTGCGGCGTCCTGCGGTGAAGGCGGCCAGGCCGAACAGGCCAAGGCTCGCGATGAAGATGGCGATCCCCACAAAAATCGCGAAAATCTGACCCTGCCGTTCATCCCCGACATAGAGCTTTTTGTAGCTGTCGCTCAGCAAGGTGCGTGAAAGGGCAACGCCATGCACAAAACTGCGCTGGGTACGTGCGATATAGTCCAGCGCCTCCTGTGAACGGGCCGGAGCGAGACGGATGACGATGTTCTGCAGGTTGTCGGTGCGATGGATAAACACCGTCTGCAGCACGGGAGAACGCGTGCCTTCCGACAAGGTATCGGCGACCACGCCGATCACGCGCGAATGCGACTTGCCGAAAACGAAGCTCTTGCCCACGATGGCCGCCGGCGTGTAGCCCAGCGCACGCGCCAGCGAAGCATTGACCATGACATTGTGCCCCTCATTCTTCCCCTGGTCGCCATTGGGTCCTTCGTAGAAATTGTCCTCCTCGCGATTATCCTGAAGCGCACGACCGGCCAGAATTCCGATTTTGAAAAGATCGAAATAATCCTGCGATACGGAAATGTGATTGGGCGAAAGGAACTGGGCGTCGCCTGGCCTCTGCACCGGCAGGACATTGTTGTTGCCGTTGAAGGGCATGAAGCTGGTGCGGGCGACCTGAAGCACGCCGGGCCCGCGCTTCAGCGCCTCCACGAAACTCCTGATCCCATCCTCTGTCAGGCGGCCGCCGGTGCCGGTGAAAACGATATTGTCGCGTCGGAAGCCGAGATCGATGTTGCGGGCGAATTGGATTTGCTGGAACACGACCAGCGCCCCGATGCCAAGACCGATCGAGACGGCGAACTGCAGGATCACCAACCCGTTGCGCAGCCCGCTCGAGCCGGCTTGACCCGAGGTGTTGGCGCGCAAGGTCGTGGCCGGCCGGAAGCCCGACAGCACCAGAGCAGGATAAAAGCCGCTGAGCAAACCCGCCAGGATGCCGATGCCGACAATGGCCAACGTCATGGGCCAGTCGGTGAAGTAATGCAGTTCCAGCGGCCGCCCCATGAAGCGGCTGTAGGCGGGCAGCAGCACTTCCACCAGAGCCAGACCGGCGGTCAGCGCCAGAAGCGCCATCAGCAGGGCTTCACCCATGAACTGCACAATCACCTGCCCGCGCGCCGCGCCCATGCATTTGCGCAAGGAGATTTCGCGCGCCCGCATCGTGGCCCGCGCGGTTGCCAAATTCATGAAATTGAAGCAGGCCACCAGCAGGATCAGGACGCCGATGACACCCATCCCATAGAGCGTGGCCCAGCTTCCGGGGGGCCTAAGCCCGCCAAAACGGTCGGTGGTCAGATGCGCATCGAGAAAAGGCGTCAGCTTGACTTCCACAAGCTGACTGCCGGGGACCTTGACGCTGGTGAAAGCGGAAATATCGATCGAACGATCGAGAATCGGCTTGAGTTTGGCAAGAACCCGAACCGGCTCGGAGCCCGGCGCCAAAGTCACATAGCCGAACGTATTGCTGTTGCTGAGCCAGTTTTTCTTCTGCTGCTGGTCGATGCGGTCGGCGAGCGACGTGTTGGGCACCAAAAAATCGAACTCAAGCTGGGTGTTGTGCGGCAGGTCCCGCATCACGCCCACCACCTTGAGCACTACGGTCATATTGGCGCACGCCGCGTCCCCGTTGCAGCCGCCGCGGCCGGTGCTCAGCGTTTTGCCGACGGGATCGGCATCGCCGAAATATTTGCGCGCGGCCGCCTGGGAGATGACGATGTTTTCCGGCCGCGATAGCACCGTGCGCGGATCGCCCTCCACCAGCGGCAGCGGAATCACCTGCAGGAAATTGGGGTCCACGGCGCCCACATTTTCCGAAAATTGCCGGTCACCCGCCGTGAGGGTCATCCCTTCGCGAACCATGCGGGTGGCGCTGCGCACCTCTGGAATCTGGTCGTGCATTGCAGGCGGTATGGGCATGGGGGTCTGCGCCGTGATGATCGGCTCTGACCGGCCCGGCACATGATATATGACCTCGACACGCCATAGGTTTTCGCTGCCCGGAATCCATTTGTCGTAGGAAAGCTCATCGCGCACAAAAAGCATGATTAGAACGGCGCAGGCCAAGCCCACCGCCAGACCGGCGATGTTGATGAAGCTGTAGAGCTTGTGCCGGGCAAGATTGCGCAGCGCGGTGACGAGATAATTGCGGAACATGACTGGCTCCTATTCGTAGCGCAGGGCGTGGATGGGATTGGCGCCGGCCACCCGGCGGGCATGGGAGAACACCGTCGCCCAGGCGATCAGCAGCGCCACCAGGCCCGCGCCCAGGAAATAAAGCGGGTTGAGCGGGATGCGATAGGCAAAACCCTGCAACCAACGATGCAGGTAGTACCAGGCCACCGGCCAGGCGATCAGATTGGCGATCAGCACGGGAACGGAAAACTGCCACAGCAGTAGCCACACAACGTCGCGGATGCGCGCGCCGAACACCTTGCGGATGCCGATTTCCTTGGTGCGCCGTCCGGCGGTGAAGGCGGCCAGGCCGAACAGGCCCATGCAGGCGATCAGGATCGCGACGCCAACAAAGACCGCGAACATCTGCCCTTGCCTCTTGTCGGCGCTGTACAGCCGCTCGAAACTGTCATCGAGAAAGCTGTGCGATATAGGAACGTTGGGCACGAAGGTACGGGAAATCCGGTCGATATAGGCCAAGGCTTCCGGCGCCCGGTCCGGATCGATGCGGATGGAAATGTTCTGCGGGAAATCAGGCGCATAGACATAGACCATGGGGATGGCGGGCGAGCGCGCGCCTTCGTTCAGCGTGTCAGCCGTGACGCCCACGACCCGCATCTGCGCCTTGCCGAAGATGAAGGTCTTGCCGAGGATTTCCTGCGGCCCATAGCCCAGGGCCCGCGCCAGCTTGGCGTTGACCATCACGTTATGACCTTCGTTCTTGGCCGGATCGCCCGAGCCTTCGCTTGGCCCGCTGGTTAGATAAGTATAGACATCCTCACCCCGATCTGCCGAAAGCGTGCGCCCCGCCAGAATCTTGATGCCGTAGAGCTGGAAATATTCCGGCGTGACCGCGAAATGGGTGGGCGTCAGCATCTGCGGATCGCCCGGTTTCTGAACCGGCAACACATTGCCGGTGATACCTTCAAAGGCTGTGGCGCTGGAGCGCGCCACGTTCAGGACACCAGGCCCCCGGGCCAGCGCGTCGGCATAGGCCTTCATGCCCGTGGCCGTCAGCCGATTGGTGCCGGTGATCACGACATTGTCGCGGCGGAAGCCCAGATCGAGGTGCCGCACAAAGTCGATCTGCAGGAACACCACCATGGCCGCGATGCCCAGGCCTATGGAGACTGCGAACTGCAGCACAACCAAGCCGGTGCGCAGGGCGCTGGAGCCGGGATTGCCCGACTGGTTGGCCCGTAGCACTGCTGCCGGGCGGAAGCCCGATATCACCAGCGCGGGATAAAGACCGCCCAGGAGACCGGCCAGCACCGCAATGCCGGCAAAGGCCAGGATCAGCGGCCAATCGGCCAGATAGTTGAGCGTCAACGGCACCTGCAGGAAGCTGCCATACAGCGGCAGCAGCACCTCAACCAGCGCCAGTGCCAGCACCAATGCGAGGAGAGCGATCACCGCGGATTCGCTCAGGAACTGAATCATCAATTGCGTTCGCCGGGCGCCGACGCATTTGCGCAAGCTGATTTCGCGGGCCCTCATCGTGGCGCGCGCCGTGGCCAGATTCATGAAGTTGAAGCAGGCGACCAGCAGGATCAGAAGCCCGATGGCGCCCAGACCGTAGAGCGTGGTCCAGCTTCCGGGCGGCTTCATTGCGAAATACTGGTCGGTGGTCAGGTGCGCGTCCTGGAACGGCACCAACCGCACCTCCAGGATCTGGCTGCCGGATAGTTTGGCGTTGGTGTAGCGTGTCAGGTCGACAGAACGATCGATGATGGGCTTGAACTTGGCGAGCACCTGGGCCGGATCGGCGCCCGGCGCCAGACCCACATAGCCGAAGGTCATATTGTTGGAGAGCCAGTTGTGCTTGGTCTCCTGGTCGATGCGGTCCACGACAGAGGTGTTGGGCACCAGCATGTCGGCATAAAGCTGGGTATTGTGCGGCAGGTCGGCCATCACGCCCGTGACCTTCAGCGGTACGGTAGAATTGTCGCAGACCGCGGCGCCGGGCGCGCAGGCCGGCGTCAGGGGGGAAATGGTCTTTCCGATTGGGTCCGCGTTCCCGAAATATTTCCGCGCCATGCTCTGCGACAGAACCACCGACTCCGGATGCGCCAGAACCGCGCGTGGATCACCCTCAACAAGCGGCAGGGGAATGACCTGCAGGAAGTTCGGGTCCACCACCGTAACGCGTTCGGAGAAATGCTTGTCGCCCACCGTGATCGACATATTCTCCCGTGCAAGCCGAGTGGCGGCACGGACTTCGGGGATATTGTCCCGCATCGCCAAGGGCAGCGGCATCGCGGTCTGAGCCAACGGGATCGGCGGCCGGCCGGGCGGATAAAAGGTCATCTCGACGCGATAGAGACTGTCGCTGCCCGGGATCCATTTGTCATAGGACAGCTCGTCCCGGACAAAGAGCATGATCAGGATCACGCAGGTCAGGCCCACCGCGAGTCCTGCGATATTGATGAAGCTGTAGAGCTTGTGCCGGACGATGTTGCGCAGCGCGATGATCAGGTAATTGCGGAACATGGCTCCTCCTATTCGTAACGCAGCGCGTGGATGGGATTGGCGCGGGCAACCCGCACGGCATGAGCCAGGATGGTCGCCCAGGCGATCAGCAGCGCCGCCAAACCGGCGGCAGCGAAATAAAGCGGGCTGAGCGCGATGTGATAAGCGAAGCCCCTGAGCCAATCCCGCAGATAAAGCCAGGCCACCGGCCAGGCGATGGCATTGGCGATCAGGACAGGGATCGAGAATTGCCACAGCAGCAGGAAGACCAGGTCGCGGGTGCGCGCGCCGAACACCTTGCGGATGCCGATCTCCCGGGTACGGCGTCCGGCGGTGAACGCGGCCAGCCCGAACAGGCCAAGACAGGAGATGAAGATGGCGATGGCGACAAAGACGCCAAACAGGTCGCCCTGCCGCTCGGCCGCACCGAATTGCCGGCCGACAACATCACCCATGAACCAGCGGTTCACCGCCTTGGTCGGCGCAAACGCATGCCAGGTACGGTCTATGAAAGCCAGGGTTTGCGGTTCTGTACCGGGCCGCAGCCGGACGAGCACCGACCCGAAGTCCTGCGGGTCGTAGACAAACATTGTCGCCGTCTCCGGCTCCCGCGCGCCAAGAAACTTCACATTGGCGATGACGCCAACGATGTGCACATGGCTCTTTCCCAGGATGATTGTCTTGCCGACCGCTTGCTGCGGCGTGAAGCCAAAGCTGGTGGCTGCAGTCTCATCGATGAGAATATTGCGGTCGTCATTCGCGGCCGCCTGGGAATTGTCCACGGGTGTGACAAAGTGATCTTGCGCCCGTTCGTCGGACAGGAATCGTCCCGCGACCAGCCGCGCGCCCACAAGCTGTGCCATATTGCTGCCAATGACGAGCTTGGACAAAGCGACCGGCTCGGTATGGCCGGGCAGATGACCGGCCAGCAGTCCCACGCCATAGGTGCCGAAAGGAACCGCCTCCGTAACGGCCACGTCCAGGATTCCAGGATTGGTTCGCAGCTTCTGGACGAAGCTTTCGCGGCCGCCAAGCCTCACCAGGCCGTTTCCGGCAACGACCAGCAAATTGTCCTTGCGGAAACCCATATCGATGTTGCGCGCAAAGCTGATCTGGCTGAACACGACCATGACGGCGATGCCCAGGCCGATCGAAACGGCGAATTGCAGCACCACCAGCGTTGCTTGCAGGCGCCCCGAACCGGCACGCCCCGTATTTCCGGTACGCAGAATCGCCGAAGGCCGAAAACCCGACAGGATCAGGGCGGGATAGGCGCCGCTCAGCAGACCCGCCAGCACCGTGACGAGGACCAGCAGCAACAGCCAGGTGCCGTCGTAATGGATTGCAATGGGATGCCCCAGCAGACGGCCAAAAGCAGGTTGCAGGACTTCGACCATTGCCAGCGCGACCACCAGCGACAGCAGCGCCGTCAACACCGCCTCGCCCAGAAACTGGACGATCAGCTGTCCCCGCTCGGCCCCGTGGGTTTTGCGCAGCGCGATCTCCCGCGCCCGAAGCGAGGCCTGCGCGGTTGCCAGATTCATGAAATTGAAACAGGCGACAAAGAGGATCAAAAGGCCGATAACGCCCATGCCGTAAAGCGTGACCCAGCTGCCATCCGGCTTTTCGTTGGTCTTCCAGCGCCCTCCAAGCAGATGCACGTCGGTAAAAGGCGTCAGGTAGAAGGTAAAGCGCTGGCTTCCCTTGCGGGCGTCGTCGGGGCCCCCCGGATAGTTGCGGTCCAGCAGAGGCGCCATCTTTGCAAGGACGGCCTCGGGCCTGGCGCCCGGCGCCAGCAGGACATAGCTATAAACAGCGGCGCTGGACCAGGATTGCTTTGCGGTCGGGTCAAACCGGTCGGTAATGGATGTGTTCGGGATGAACACGTCGCCATCCAGATGCGAGTTTTCGGGAATATCCCGCAGGATCCCCGTGACTTTCAGGGGAAGCAGCCGGCCCAGGCATTCCGCGTCGGTGGCCACGCAATAGGCGGTGGTTTTTATGACTTTTCCGATGGCATCAATGGTGCCGAAATATTTTCGCGCCGCCTTCTCCGACAAGACCGCGGATTCCGGATCCCGGAACACGCTGGCCGGATCGCCTTTCATCAATGGCAGCTTGACGACCTGGAAGAAATTCGGGTCCACCGAAGCAATATGCTCGCGGAACTGCCGGTCGCCGGCGAATAGGGTCATGAAGGCGTAGTAGAGACGGGTGGTCGCGGCCACCTCCGGAATTTCTTCGCGCATCGCGGGCAGCAGCGGGAATGGCAGCGTGGCTATTTCCAGGGGAGCGCGCCCCAGCAGGTGTGACGTCTTCTCGAGGCGAAAGAGGTTCTGGGTGCCGGGAACCCATTTGTCGTATGACAATTCATCGCGAATAAACATCAGCACGAAGATCGCGCAGGCCAGTCCCACCGCCAGGCCCGCGATATTGATGAAGCTGTAGAGCTTGTGCCGGACGATGTTGCGCAGCGCGATGATCAGGTAATTGCGGAACATGGCTCCTCCTATTCGTAACGCAGCGCGTGGATGGGATTGGCGCGGGCGACGCGCACGGCATGAGCCAGGATGGTCGCCCAGGCGATCACCAGGGCAGCCAAGCCCGCCGCGGCGAAATAAAGCGGGCTGAGCGCGATGTGATAAGCGAAGCCCCTGAGCCAATCCCGCAGATAAAGCCAGGCAACCGGCCAGGCGATGGCATTGGCGATCAGGACAGGGATCGAGAATTGCCACAG
>Ga0268266_10004603_pt1 | contig 13164 bp, 6 predicted proteins | sample KBSS13metaG_FD_190356 | JGI IMG/M metagenome (GOLD analysis project Ga0268266, IMG submission 190356) | Switchgrass rhizosphere microbial communities from Kellogg Biological Station, Michigan, USA - KBS S1-3 metaG (SPAdes) (version 2) | ecosystem: Host-associated > Plants > Roots > Rhizosphere >...
CCATGATGGAGGTGACGCATTGGCGAATCAGATCGAGCCCGTTGCGCGTCGGGATGATCAGCGAAACCAGCGGCAGCACGGCGGGCAGCGCATAGTGCGTGCGATAGCCGATGCCGATGTATTGCGCCTTGGCATCCACACCCATGCGCGCGTAGTGTTCGTTCAGGGCGCGCTCGCCCGCCACCGCGGCGTAGGGTTTTGCCTTCATCGACCCCGCCGTGCTGGCGGCGTGCACGCGCCAGTGGTAGAGCACACGCGGCACGTGCCGAATCTGACGGGGTTCGACCCGCTCGACGCAACGCAGGACCAGGTCCCAGTCCTGCGAGCCCTCGAGTCCGGGCCGGAAGCCGCCGACCTCGCGCACCAGGTCGGTGGCCAGCAGGCCCAGGTGGCTGAACGTGTTCTGCGAGCGGAACAGATCGAAGTTCCAGTCGGGCTTGAAGTAGGGATCGGAGCGCTGCCCGGTCGCATCGATCTTGTCCTCGTCGGAGTAGATCAAGCGCGCGTCGGGATGCGCATCGATGCACTCGGCCATGCAGAACAGCGCGTGCTCCGGCAACAAGTCGTCGTGGTCCATCAGCGCCAGCCAGGAACCGCTGGCCAGTTCGAGCGCGCTGTTCGATGCCGCCGCGATGTGGCCGTTCTTCGGTCGAAAGACGACCTTGATGCGGGCATCGCTGTCGGCGTAGGACTTGAGCAGCGCGCGCACTTCGACCGAAGGCGAAGCGTCGTCGGCGATGCACAACTCCCACGCCGGATAGAGCTGCGCGCGCACCGATTCGATGGCGGCCCGCAGCCAGTCCGGTTCGGGGTTGTAGGTGGGCATCAGCACCGAGATCAAGGGTCGCTTGCGCATCGCTGCGACGCGGCCGGCGATGCGCTCACGCGCCTGCGGGGTGAGCGTGTCGTGGGTGCGAACCCAGTTCGCATAGTCGTTGGCGCCACGCACGCGCCGGCGCAGCTCCCACTTCACGCCCCGCCAGCCGGCCTGACGGAAGACACGCCAGGCCTGGGGCAAGCGCCCCGTCAACCGCGGGCCGTGCTGCACGGCAACGCGCGCGAACTTCATCATTCGGGACAGACGATTCATGGTCGCTCTTGCTCTGTGTACCGTTCACTTGTGCACAGCGAACGCGGGATCGATGAAGCTGGCCGATTGCGCCACGTAGCGCGCCGTCAGGTGAACGCCGTCCTGGATGTAGATGGGCGTGCCATCGGGCTCGCTGCGAAGGCATTGGTCCTGCGCGTTGCACAGCGAGGCGATCGGATCGATGACGTCGGCGCCGCTGTCCTGCGCCAGCCGGAGCAGGCGATCGTGCAGCGCACGCTGCGATGCCGGCAAAGCCACGGTGGGCGAAACGGTATCGGCGCGCAAGTCGCCCAACCGGCTGCCACTCAATTGCGATCGCGGCCCGAACTCGGGGCCGACCGGTATCGCCAGCAGCACGTAGACACGCTTTCCCGCGACGCGCAGCGATTTGATCGTGGCGGCGAGCGAGGTCAGTGCGCGCGGCACGCCCCCGCCACCGCGCAGGGCATAGCGGCTGTCGCCGTCGCGGTAGTAGTAGTGATCGGGGCCGGTGGGCGTGCCGGCTGGCAGCGGCCCATCCGGAACGTCGAAATAGCAGGTCCAGCACGCGCCGATGACCACGGTATCGACATCGGGGCCGCGCGCGAAGGCGAGGAACTTTTCGAGGCGCTCGCCACACGCGGGGTCGCGGTCCTCGAACACTTGCGGCACCGGCGGGCAGGCCCCGCGCGCCGCGAAGGTCACGGTCCCGATCGCCGCTGGCCGGGTGCGCGCGAGCTCGATGGCGCGCGGACCGAACTGCTCGACCTGGCTATCGCCCAGCAGCAGCACGCGCTCTGCCCCGTTGCCGACGACGAAGACTTTCTGTCCGGCGACGGTGGCGGCGCGCAAGCCATCGGGGTAGGTCCAGTCCTTGCTGGCGGCGACGACGCGCTGCAACCCCGGCGCGTCGTTGCGCGGCTGCCAGAGCTGCAGGAAAGCGAAGGCGCCCAGCGCGGCGAGCGCGAGCATGGCGGCGGCGAGACCGGTCACGACCGACGCACCTTCGCGGCGGCGCAGCGGCTTCTCCAGCCACCGGTAGGTGAGCCATGCCAGTGCGATCGCCAGCAGTACAGCCGCCATGCGGACCGAGCGCACCGGCGTATCGCCTGCGACCACGCGTGCATAAGCCAGCAGCGGCCAGTGCCACAGGTACAGTGGATAGCTGATCAGGCCGAACCAGACGGCGATCCGGGAGCCGAGCAGACGCCGGTTCAGCCAGGCCCCCGGGCCAGCCGCGATGCACATGCAGGCGCCCAGCACCGGCAGAAGGGCCCACCAGCCCGGAAAGGCCTTTTCGCGATGGATCAGCGCCAGCCCCAAGGCGATGAACAGCAATCCGGCCGCACTGGTCGATTCGCGATGAAAGACCGAGCGAAACGGCTGTCGGCGCAAGGCGGTGTAGGCCAGGATCGCGCCGGCGGCCAGCTCCCAGATGCGCGACAGCGGCGAATAGAACGCAGCCTCCGGGGACCGGTGGACCGATCCGACGTTCAGGACGAAGGACAACGCGCTCGCCACGGCCATCCAGATCAACACGGCGCGGCCCTTGCGCTTCCAGGCCAGTCCCAGCAACAAGGGCCAGAAGATGTAGAACTGCTCTTCGACCGCCAGCGACCACAAGTGAAGCAGCGGTTTGCTTTCGGCGGCGGTGTCGAAGTAGCCCGCCTCGTTCCACAGAACCAGGTTCTGGACGAAGCCGGCACTCGCCAGCACGTGCTTGCCGAGCTGGCTGAACTCGTCGGCCAGCAGCACCCACCATCCGGCGACGAAGGTGGCCGCCATCACCACCACCAGCGCCGGAAAGATGCGGCGAATGCGACGCGCGTAAAACTCGCCGTAGTCGAAGCCGTCGCCGCCCAGGCTGCCGAAGATGATGGTCGAGATCAAGTAGCCCGAGATCACGAAGAAGATGTCGACGCCGATGAAGCCGCCCGGCATCCACTTGGGAAAGGCGTGATAGCAGACCACCGACAGCACCGCCACCGCGCGCAAGCCGTCGATGTCCGGACGGTACTTGAGATGGGCGAGGTGGGATGGATCTTCGCGTGGCGGCATGCGGGACGCAGGCAGGGGTTCTTGGCGGCGGGGGCCGCTGGGCGGCGCGTGATTATCTTCGCAATCAAAGCAGCCAAAGGGACGTTGCCGGCCCATCGCGCCAGCTTGCGGACCCCGGTCGGTAAAATTGCCCGTTCTTGATCGACAAGGACAAAGATGCGATTGCTTTCCGTGGTGCTGTCGGGCGGTGCCGGCTCCAGGCTCTGGCCCGCCTCGCGCCAGGCGTTTCCCAAGCCGTTCATGAAGCTGGGCGACTCGACGCTGCTTCAGCAGGCCATCGAACGCGGCCAGGCCTGCGGCACCGGCGACCTGATGATCGTCACCAACAAGGATCACCTGTTCCTGACCAGGGACGTGCTGGCCGGCATGGGCGATCCCCCGGACAACAGCACCTTTTTGCTCGAGCCCAAGGGGCGCAACACCGGGCCGGCGATCGCGCTGGCCGCGCTGCAGTGCGCCGCGAAGTTCGGCGGGGACACGGTGATGCTGGTGCTGTCTGCCGACCATTTGGTACCCGACGTGCCCGCCTTCGTCGCCAGTGCCAGCGAGGCCTTCCGACTTGCGCAGGAAGGCTCGCTGGTGGTGTTCGGCGTCAGCCCGACCAGCCCCGACACGGGCTTTGGCTACATCGAGGTCGACCGCGTGTCGCGCGACAGCCAGCAGGTCAAGCGCTTCGTCGAGAAGCCCGACCTCGACACCGCGCAGCAGTATTTGGCCACCGGCCGCTACTACTGGAACAGCGGCATGTTCGCCTTTACCGCCGACGCGATGATCGCGGCGATGGACCAGCATGCGCCCGAGGTGATCCGCGCCGCGCGCCACGCACTGGCCTCGGCCAAGGTCGAGGGCGACACGGTGCAGTTCGACCTGCACGCCTTCGGATTGCAGCCCGACATCAGCATCGATTACGCAGTGATGGAGCGTGCCGCCAACGTGCACGTGGTGCCGGCCAAGTTCGGCTGGAGCGATGTCGGCTCCTGGCCTTCGGTGGCGCGCGCCCAGTCGGCCGACGCCAGCGGCAACACGCTGCCCGACGACGTGGTGGCCCTGGACACCACCGGCACGCACATCCAGATCGAAAGCCACGGCCCCAAGGTGGTGGCGGCGATCGGCCTGCGCGACCTGGTGATCATCGACACGCCCGACGCCCTGCTGGTGGCGCACAAGGACAGCGCGCAGAAGGTCAAGAAGGTGGTGGAGGTGCTGCGCAGCCGCAAGCACGAATCGGTGACCCTGCCGGCGGTGGTGCATCGCCCATGGGGCACCTATGCCTCGCTGAAGGAAGAAGACGGCTACAAGGTCAAGCGGATCACCGTCAAGCCGGGCCAGTCGCTGTCGCTGCAATACCACCACCAGCGCGCCGAGCACTGGGTCGTGGTGCAGGGCAAGGCGCTGGTGCAGGTCGGCGAGGTCGAACACGAAACCCTCCCCGGCCAGTACCGCTACATCCCCCTGAAGGAAAAGCACCGCCTGACCAACATCGGCAACGACGAGCTGGTGTTGATCGAGGTGCAGTGCGGCGCCTACCTCGGCGAAGACGACATCGTGCGGCTGGCCGACACCTACGGGCGGGTATGAGCGAAGCTGCACACTCCAACCTGCACCGCAGTGCCTGGGCCGACTGGTGGGAAGGCACCCGCCGCACCGACATCTGGTGGACGCTCGCCTGGTTCGACATCCTGCTGCGCTATCGCCGATCGATGCTCGGGCCGTTTTGGCTGACGCTGAGCATGGGCGCGATGATCGGCGGGATGGGGCCGCTGTATGCGTCGCTGTTTGGCACGGAACTGAGCAAGTTCTTCCCTCACCTCGCGCTCGGGATCATCTTCTGGACCTTCTTCTCGAGCATGGTCACCGACTCCTGCAACGCGTTCATCGCATCGGCCAACTACCTCAAGCAGGGCTACTTTCCGATCAGCCTGTTCGTCTGGCGCAGCATGTCGCGCAACCTGATCGTGTTCGCGCATCAGATCGTGCTGTACCTTCCCGTTGCGATCTGGGCAGGTATTTCGTTGAACCGATCGGCGCTGCTGGTGATTCCGGCGTTCTTGCTGCTGTTGATCAACGGCCACGCGCTGGGGCTGTTGCTCGGGCTGGTGTGCACCCGATTCCGTGACGTGACGCAGATCGTGACCAGTGTGATGCAGATGGCGATGTTCCTGACACCTGTGTTCTGGCTGCCCGAAAGCCTGCCAGACCGCGCCAGGTACATCCTGTGGAATCCGATGGCGCAAATGCTCGAACTCCTTCGTGCGCCCTTGATGGGCAACGTCGCGCCCGCCTACAACTGGTACGGCATCCTCGCGTGGACGGTCTTCAGCGTAGTCGCTTCGGCCATGCTTTTCTCCAAGTACCGTCGCCGCGTCGTTTACTGGCTCTAGTCATGGCTTCCATCACTCTCAAAGACGTCTCGGTCAACTTCCCGATCTACGGGGCAGGCGCGGCTTCGTTCAAGAAGACGCTCGCGGCTTCCGTCACCGGCGGCCGCTTCGGCAAGGAAACCGGCGTGGCCGTGGTGCAGGCGCTGAGCGGCATCAACCTCGAGTTGAAGAGCGGGGATCGCCTGGGCCTGATCGGCCACAACGGCGCCGGAAAATCGACCTTGCTGCGCACGCTGGCCGGCATCTACGAGCCCTCGTCGGGCCAGTTCAGCCGCGTCGGTTCGGTGGCCAGCCTGATCGATCCATCGCTCGGCATCGAGCCGGATGCAACCGGCCTCGAAAACATCATGTTGCGCGGGCTGGTGATGGGCATGAGCAAGAAACAGGTCGATCACGTCCTGCCCGAGATCTCGGAGTTCAGCGGGCTGGGCGACTACCTGGCGATGCCGGTTCGCACCTACTCCACCGGCATGATGATGCGGCTGGCGTTCTCGATTTCCACCAGCGTCAAGGCCGACATCCTCCTGATGGACGAATGGCTGTCGGTCGGCGATGCCGAGTTCACCGAGAAGGCCGAGAAGCGCATGCAGGACATGGTGGCCGGCTCGGGCATCCTGATCCTCGCGTCGCATTCGCCCGATCTCATTGCCAAGGAGTGCAATCGCGTCGTGCGACTGGAGCACGGGCGTCTGGTCGAAGCCTGACTCGCCCGCCGGAAAGCAAGATCCGTGTCGACCAAGAAGCCCAAACGGCCCGCCGTGCCGAAGGCCAGTACCTTGGTGCGGCCACAGCAATGGCTCAAGAACCAGGTCCAGGAACTGCTGGTCGAGCACGCGCCAGGCACCTACGCGCGCCTTCGGGGACTGCGTCGTGCCAACGACCCGACGCGCACCCTCGGCACCGATTGGGAAGCGCCAGCCGATGGCCCGAACGCAGCGAGCGATTTGCACGCCGTCCTGGCGGAGCCCGCCTTGCTGATGCTCGAGCGCCCCGAAGGCCTCGACGCAGAGTTCTTTCGCCGCGCGGCAAACCCCGACAACGAGTTGCTCGAACAGGTGGTCGACGTCTATCAGATGCGTCAGACGACCGCATCGGTTTGCTTCATCGTGCCCGTGCTGCGCAACGATGCGCAGGCGCTGGAACGAACCATCCAATCCGTTTTGCGCCAGACCGATCCCCAATGGGAACTGTTGCTTTGCGGCGCCGACGACGTGGCAGACGAATTGGTCCGCTGGCTCGACATCGATTGGCGGGTGCGCCGCTTTACCGGCGCGATGCCGCTGGATGCAGCGCCGTTCTCGAAACAGGCCGCGATCCAGGCCACGGCATCGTTCGTCGGTCTGCTGCTGCAGGGCGACGTCGTCGACGACGACCTGGTCAAGTCGATCGGAAAGCAGTTGCGCACCGCACCAACGACCGACCTTGTCTATGCGAACGGTGCCCGCCGCCCGACCGAGCGCTCGCCCGAGCATCGACCAGAGCACCTGGAGCCGGGGCTTTTCGTTGCCATACGGAAGTCGCTGTTGTTGTCTCTCCCCACATCGCAGAGCGGCCCGCCGCCCGCCGCGGAACACGACCTGCTGGAGGCTTTGACACAGCGCGCCCGGCGCGTGCTGCATCTGGACGCTTTGCTGGATGTGCCAGACGCTTCGCCGGTCGACGCAGCCGCAGCGGACGCGTCGTCACCCGAGGCTTACCGCCAACTGCTCGATCGGCTGGACCTGGCGGCAAGGACTCGGGCGGCACAGCTGGGCCTCGACTGGAACGCATCCATGACCGAGGCGCCCGAGCGGCACAGTGCGACCAGACAGGCCCTGACGTTGCTGCAGCGCGGGCTGTTCGACGCCGATTGGTACCTGGCAACGTACCCCGACGTCAAGGCAGCTGGCTTCGAGCCGATCGTTCACTACGTCAACCTGGGCGATGCCGAGGGTCGACGTCCGAACGCGTACTTCGATCCCGACTTTTATCGCGACCAGTTCGGCGCGACTCGCGTGCGTTCGGTCACTGCGCTTTATCACTACGCGCTGATCGGCGAGGCGATCGGCCTGAAGGCATCCCGCACCTTCAGCTCGCATGGCTACCTTGCCTCGAACGCTGCGCTGCGACCATGGCTCGACCAGCCGCTGACGCATTTCCTGCACCTCGGGCGGCAAGGCGGCCTGATGGCGAACTACCGACCGCGTCTGTCGGCCAGCCAGAAGATCCGATTCGCCCGGGCGGCCCTGCCGCGGTCACCCGGCCAATTCGACCTGGACACGGGCATCAACATCATCGGGCCGCTCGATCGCGTTTCCGGTCTGGGCGTGAGTGCGCGCGGCTACCTCGACGGATTGCGCCGCGCGGGCTTCACGCAAGTGGGTTGCCAGGCGCAGCAGCGCGAGTTCGCGATCCAGAAAAGCGCGTCGAGCTTGCCGACGTTCCCCCCCTGGCTGCCGGATGCCCGGATCAACCTGGTGCACATGAATGGCGACACGCTGCCGGTGATGATCAAGGCCCATGGCGACGGCTTCCTTCAAGGCAGATACAACATCGCGGTCTGGTACTGGGAGCTGCCGACCCTGCGCCCCGAGTGGCAAGCCACGATGAAGAACTTTCACGAGTTCTGGGCGGCAACGCCATTCATCGCGCGGGCCTTGCAGCAGTCGACCGCCAAGCCCGTGCGTCTGGTACCGCCCTACCTGGCCTATCTGGCAAATCTGAAAACGGACACGCACACCGCCACGGCGCAATCGCATTTCGTCTACTGCTTCGATGCCAACAGCATCCTGGAGCGCAAGAACCCGGGTGTGTTGCTCGATGCGTTTCTGCAGGCGTTTCCTGCATCCGACAGCGACACGCGCCTGACCTTCAAGGTGACCTATCCGAACCGCGCCATCGCGGACGTCGACCGGCTCTACCGCGCAGCCGCCAGCGATCCGCGCATCCAGGTGATCGATCGCATGCTGTCCGATGCGGACCTGTACGCGCTGATCGGTTCTGCCACGGCCTACGTGTCACCGCACCGCTCCGAAGGGCTTGGACTGACCGTGATCGAAGCGATGGGTGCCGGCGTTCCCGTGATCTCCACGCCATTCGGCGGCGTCGATGCTTTCGTGTCGCCGGATGCGGCGTTTCCGATCGGTCATCGGTATGCCGAGCTGCCCGACGACTACCCCCCGTATCCGCAAGGATTCGTATGGGCCGACCCGGATGTCCAATCGCTGTCCGATCAACTCGTACTGGTGCATCGGGATCGCTCGCAGGCCACCGCGCGGGCGCACGTGGCCCGCGAGCGCGTGCTGAACTACTTTTGCGCGCCATCGCTGTTGACGACCTATCGCTCCGAGTTCGATCGAATCGCACGCCTTTGATTTGCGCCCGGGCCCATTGCTTGCAATGCGTGCCTTCGCTACGGCGCACACCGCACACCAAGAAGATGCCTCCATGACCTTTACATCCTACGCACAGAACTTCGAAGACGTGATGCTGTGGCGGGCGCTCAAGCACATTCCGAATGGATGCTATGTCGACGTGGGCGCCCAGCACCCGGTGGTCGATTCGGTCAGCAAGGCTTTCTATGAACATGGCTGGCGCGGCATTCACGTCGAACCGGTTCGCCAGTTCGCCGATCTGCTGCGCGCGGACCGGCCGGATGAAACGGTGCTGGAAATAGCGCTGGCCGACAAGGCAGGCATCCTCGAACTCAATGTCATCGCCGACACGGGCCTGAGCACCGGCGTGAAGGCGTTCGCCGAAAGTCACCAAAGCCAGCACGGCTTCGAGCACCAAACGGTTCAAGTGCCGATGTTGCCTTTGCGCTCTGCCTTGCCGTCGCTGTCGGGCCGCGAAGTGCATTGGCTCAAGATCGACGTGGAAGGCCTGGAGGAGGACGTCCTGCGCGGCTGGGATTCCACGACGCTGCGACCATGGATCATCGTGATCGAAGCCACGCGCCCGATGTCGACCGAGCCGCACTACGAGGGGTCGGACAAGCTCCTGCTGGCGGCGGACTACAAGCATGTGTACTTCGATGGCCTGAACCGTTTCTACGTGGCATCGGAGCATGGCGAACTGGCGCGGTCGTTCGAGGCGCCTCCCAACGTATTCGACCGCGCAGAGCTGAGCCTGTCGGCTACAGGATCATGGTGTGGCGGGGCTGCCAGGCAGATCGAACATTGGCGCCAGCAGTCGGAAAGCGACAAGGCCGCTGCCTCGGCGCAAGCGCTGAACTTCGAGCAAAAGGCGCAGGCGTTCGAACGGCGCAAAGGCCAGCTGGAAGCGAGCCTGGCTCAAGCGAGAACGCGAGCGGCCGAACTGCAAGGGCAGGCCGGTGCGATGCAGGCGCAGGCCAGCGCCATGCAGGCGCATATCGGTTACCTGACGGAGCGCGTCGAGCAAACCACGCAGTACGCGCAAGGCCTGCTGACGAGCACCTCCTGGCGCATCACACGGCCGCTTCGTTTTCTTGCAGCCGCCGCGCGGGGCCAATTGAGCCCGCACACCATCGAAAGACTTGCGCGGATCGCACGACGCGTCGGTCTGCACCGGGTGGCACGCGCCGTGTACACGCGCTTGTTCAAGCGCACGCAGGCCGCAGCGCCGGCATCGACAGCACGCGCGCCGAACGCGAACGCTGCCCACGTGCCGTCAGCCGCCTGGAGCCAGCACGCGCAGGACACGCTGTCCGATGAGGCACAACGCGTCCTTGCGCAGTTGCAGCCACAACATCCGACGACACGAGGAAAGAACTGATGCGCATCCTGATCGACCTTCAAGGCGCGCAATCGAGCGGCAGCGCCAAGCGCGGCATCGGACGCTACAGCCTGTCGCTGGCACAAGAAATGGCCAGGCAAGCGCAGGGCCATGAAGTCGTCATCGCACTGAACAACCGCTTCCCGGAAGAAGCAGACAGCTTGCGCGCGTCGTTCGCCGATCTCGTCGGTCCGGATGGCTTCAGGCTCTGGGAGCCGCCGGCCGGCGTCCACCGGTTCAGCCCGGCAGGGCAGCGCGCGGCCGAACGGCTGTACGAGGCCTTTCTTGCCACCGCAAAGCCCGACGCGGTGCACATCTCCAGCCTCTTCGAAGGATTGAGCGACGACGCGGTGACGAGCATTGCGGGCTTTGCGCCGATGCCGACCGCAACGACGCTGTACGACCTGATTCCGCTGATTCACGCCGGGAGCTATCTGGCGAACCCGGCCGTGCTGGCCTGGTACCGCAGCAAGCTTCAATTCCTGCGGCGAGCGGACATGTGGTTCGCCATTTCCGAGTCCTCGCGACAAGAAGGCATCGGCCTGCTGGGCCTGCCGCCCGACCGCTGCATCAACGTCTCGACCGCGGCATCGGAGCATTTCCGCAACAGAACCGTGACCGAGGCGCGCGAGCGCGAATTGCGCACGCAATACGGGCTTGGCAAAAAGTTCGTCATGTACACGGGCGGCATCGACCTGCGCAAAAACCTCGAGGGGCTGATCCGCGCCTTTGCATTGCTACCCCGCCCCCTGCGTGCCACGCACCAACTGGCGATCGTGTGCTCGGCCTCTGCGGAAAGCAAAACGGCCTTGCTCCAGTTGGCGCGCGCACAGGGACTTGCGGATGGCGAGTTGGTCCTCACGGGTTACGTCGCCGAAGAAGACCTGATCGACCTGTACAACCTCTGCGCGCTCTTCGTCTTCCCCTCATGGCACGAGGGCTTCGGCCTTCCGGCGCTGGAAGCGATGCATTGCGGCGCCGTGGTGATCGGTGCCAACAACTCGAGCATTCCGGAAGTGATCGGTCGGGCCGACGCGCTGTTCGACCCGCGCGACGACAAGGCGATGGCAGCGAAGATCGTCCAGGCGCTCGGCGACGACGACTTTCGCCGGGTTCTGGTCGAGCATGGCCAGGCGCAGGCCGCCAAATTCACCTGGAGCGCCTCTGCGGAACGCGCCTTGCGCGGCCTGGAAGAACTGCACGCCAGATCGAGCGTCCGTTCGGCCAGCGTCATGCCCGGGTCGATCGAAAAGCCACTGCTGGCCTACGTCTCGCCGCTGCCGCCGCAACGCTCGGGCATTGCCGATTACAGCGCAGCGTTGCTGCCCGCCTTGTCGGCTTACTACGAGATCGAACTGATCGCCGACGAGGTGGCCAGCCTCGACCCTGGCCTGGCGGCCCGCTATCCGGTGAGAACCATCGAGTGGTTCTCGGAACACGCCGACGACTACGACCGCGTGCTCTATCACTTCGGAAACTCCACCTTCCACACGCACATGTTCGACCTGCTCGGCGCGATCCCCGGCACCGTCGTGCTGCACGACTTTTTCTTGAGCGGCATTCAGGCACACCGCGAGCTGCACGGCGAGAGCCATGACGCATGGCAAAAATCGCTCTACGCATCGCATGGCTTCGGAGCCGTCCGGGAACGGCATTGCGACGACGACGTGACGGACGTCATCTTCAAATATCCGTGCAGCTTTCCGGTTTTGCAGCAGGCGCAAGGGGTGATCGTCCACTCCCGGCACTCCATCGACCTGGCCAGCCAGTGGTATGGAGACGCGGCAGCTTCTCGCTGCGTCGAGATTCCGCTGCTTCGCCAATTGCAGCCTGACGTTGCCGCGCTGCGTGCGCAGGCACGCAAATCGCTGGGACTCGGCGACGAGGATTTTCTGGTCTGCAGCTTCGGCATGTTGGGCCCGACCAAGCTCAACGATCGACTGGTGCATGCCTGGGCGGCCTCATCGCTCGCGCGCGACCGTCGATGCAAGCTCGTCATGGTCGGGGAGGCGGATCGGGGCGAATTCGGCCGACTTCTGCAGGCTGACATCGATCGCCTGGCCCCGGGCAGCGTGCAGATCACGGGCTGGACCGAAGCGGAGAAATTTCAAACCTACCTCCAGGCTGCAGACGTGGCGGTGCAGCTGCGCTCGCTGTCGCGCGGAGAGACATCGGCGGCCGTGCTGGATGCCATGGGCTGTGCGCTTCCCACGATCGTCAACGCGGTCGGTTCGATGGCCTATCTGCCCACCGACGCGGTGGTGGTGTTACCGGCTGAATTCAGCGACGACGATCTGCGCAAGCGGCTGGAAGCTCTCTGGCTCGACGCCGACCAGCGAAGCAGTCTCGGCGCGCGTGCGCGCGACGTCGTTCGACGACAGCATGACCCGGCTACCTGCGCCAGGTCCTATGCGCAAGCGATCGAGGCATTTGCCTCGGACAGTCGCTTCGGACGCGACGCGCTCGCGCGGGCCGTTCGGGGCGATCCGATACCGGATGGCGCGTCGAACGAGTTGGGCGCATCGGCGCGCGCCATGGCGGTGACGTTGCCCTCGATCGCACCGGCGCATCAACTCCTGGTCGACATCTCGGCGGTACTTGACGACCAGTCTGCCCTGGCACGCATGGCTGGCCCGCTGAAGCTGCTGCTGGCGCAACCCCCGCATGGATTTCGCATCGAGCCTGTGTATCGATCGGGCGATCACTACTGCCACGCGCGGGCCTTCACGTTGAAGCTGCTCGAATGCGAAGGCGCGCCGTTGCTCGATGCCGAGGCCGTCCTTCACTCGGGTGACGTGCTGATCGCCGTCGTACCCGAGGATGCACCGATGCTGCCGGAACACCCGGCTCGCCAACACCCACCAACGCCCGAAGGGCTGCACGCGGTGGTGTCCTCGGCTGCGGGTTTCGCCGCTTCGGTCA
>Ga0268266_10004605_pt1 | contig 13163 bp, 8 predicted proteins | sample KBSS13metaG_FD_190356 | JGI IMG/M metagenome (GOLD analysis project Ga0268266, IMG submission 190356) | Switchgrass rhizosphere microbial communities from Kellogg Biological Station, Michigan, USA - KBS S1-3 metaG (SPAdes) (version 2) | ecosystem: Host-associated > Plants > Roots > Rhizosphere >...
CAGTCCACCGCCTCGCCCTGCCCGGACCGCCCGAGCTCGAGCAGCGTCGCCCTCACCTACGCGGTCGACTTCCCCGCCAAGGAATCCTGGTACGACCCGCTCACCGGACAAGCGGGCATCTACGGCACCGGCAACGTCGCCTTCCGCTGGGCGGCCCACTCGATCAACCTCACCGCCTCCGAACCCGAGCTGGAGATCAACGGCTCCTCGAGCCGCGCCATCTTCCGCTTCTCCGGCTCCGGCGGCACTCCATATCCCAACCAGCGAGTAGCCCTGGAGACTCTGGAAACCAGTGGCCGCCCCACCATCTCCCCCGACGGAAAGACGTTGACCTACAACCTGATGAGAGGCCGCCTCACCCCCGACGGCGAAAAGGTCTTCGCCGGCTTCTACACCGCCCCCTCCGACAACGAATTCGGCTGCCTCTCGGCCACCTTCACCCTCCCATGACCAACCACACCCCAGATCCAAAAGACCCCGTGAGCCGCGAAGCGGGCGGAGCGATCGCCCACCTCAACGCCGACCACGCCGACGCCCTCCTCGACATGGCCCGAGCCCTCGGCGGCTGCCCCGAGGCAACCTCCGCCCGCTGCCTCGACGCCGACACCACGGCCCTGACCCTCGAGGCCACCACCCCCACCGACACCCTGACCCTCCGCATCCCCTATGCCGAGCCGATCACCGACGCGGCGGGCCTCCGCAAAGCAACCGTGAAGCTGGCCCACCGCGCGAGGGGAACGTCGGCCTGATGACTCAACGTGTGGCGAGGCCTATCGATGCTCTCGAGAGGTTCGTCGGAGGAAGGGATTCAAAGGGCGCCCGCGCCCTGCTCCAACGAAGTATCTACCTCGTTTGAAACCAGTGCCTTTCATTGACAGAGATTCTTACGTTCCGATACCTTCCCAAGGCTCGGGGCAGGTTCTGGTAACGGCAGGAGACGACGTCGCCACCCAGGGGATCGGATGCTTCACGCGTGATCCCGGCCAACCTCCCCGGAATGGGAAACATAGAGAGGGAGGGAAGAATGCTTTCGACGATACACAGGAGACTCGGCACGGCGGGATTCGTCATCTCGATAGTGGCCTTGGTGGTCGCCCTTGGAGGGGGTGCATACGCCGCGTCCGGCGGACTGACCGGTAAGCAGAAGAAGGAAGTCGAAAAGATTGCCAAGAAGTACGCGGGAAAACCCGGCGCGGAAGGCAAGCAGGGTCCCGCAGGTCCGACCGGCACCGGGGGCGCAGTCGGCAAAGACGGTGCCAAAGGCATGGACGGCACCAATGGCACCAATGGAATGAACGGAACCAAAGGGACTGACGGAAAAGAAGGCCCTCCCGGACCGACCTGTAGCAATACCGGCGAATGCCTACTACCCTCAGGTGCCACCGAGAGTGGTGCTTGGTCGATCCCCGGTTTTGTTCTCAAAACCAGCTTTGAAGAAGTGTTCGCGCCGATTACCTTCCCTTTGAAGCTCAGCTTCACGCCGACGGTACTCTTTGTCCCCACGGCCGAAGCCAGCACCCCCGGGGCGGTTACCGGATGCCCCGGCACCCGCGCCGAACCGAAAGCTGAAGCCGGGAAACTCTGCGTCTATGAGCTGGGAGGCGGCGTTGAATTCGTAGGCGCGATCGGTGCGCCGGCCATCGACCCGAAAAGCGGAACCGTACTCGACTTCGCGTTCGAAAGTGGCGAAACGGAAGGCGCTGCTTATGGCTCCTGGGCCGTCAAGGCCCCGTAGCCACAAGTACACACGCGTTTCAAGACAAGCCCCGGGCAGGCCTTCCGCCCGGGGCTTTTTCCAGCCCTCCGGCCGGCTGTACCGACGCCAATGACAAACTCGACCGTTTAGGTTGATCTTTCTTATTTAACGAAATACTCTGAGCATCGATGAAGGGAGATCGCTTCGGTCCGATACTGGCGCTGACTGTCGCAATTGCGGCGGTCGCAGCGGCTCTTACGGCGTGCGGCGGGAGCACCTCGGCCGCGGCCACCGGTCTTACGCATGCCCAGCTTCTTCGTCAAGGCGACGCGATCTGTGTAAAGGCCGGGCGAAGGATCGCAGTGGGTGTTGCTCAAGAAGTAAAAAAAAGCGGAGGCAAGGGTCTCGACCAGGCCGCGCAAGAAAAGATCCTCGCCACCATCACCGGCCCCGGCATCGAGCGGATGGCGGCGGAACTCGGGGATTTGCGCCCGCCGGCCAACGAGGCGGACGCAATGTCAGCGGTGGTTATCGCCTTCGAACGGGCGGGCCGGAGGCTTCAGGAGAAGCCCAAGGAGGGAACGCGCAAGAACCTGCTCGCCCCGCCGGCGCGCAAGGCCGAAAAATTCGGCTTCGAGTCTTGCTCTCAATTTTAGAGGTGGCCGCCACGTGTCCCGAGCGGCCGCCGCGTGTCTCCCGCAGAGAGCTCGGGCACGTTTTGCGGTGCGGAGGGTTAAATACACACAATATCTTTGATCATTCAGGACACGTGTGTTATACCGACCATGGAAACCCCCCGCGCCGGGACCGAGTCGCAAAGGCAGGGCCCCGGCGCAGGGACAAAGATCCGGCTCGGGAGCCGGACGAACAAGGAGAATAGCGTGAGATACCTCAAGATCCTCGCGGTCTCGGCGGTGGCCGCCGCGGCGATGATGGCCGTGGTGGGAGCGGGAACCGCCTCGGCGAAAACGATCCTCTGCACGGGCAACCCGCCCGGCACGACGAAAAGCTCGGAATGTCCAGCCGGAGTACATGAATGGACATGGCCGGCGCCGCAGAAGATCAAAGCCCATGCGGTCAACCCGGTGCTCGAAACCAGTTTGGTGAATGTGGAATGCAATGAATCGGCGACCGAAGTCGAACCGTCGTCCGACAACAGCGCCACGACCATCGCTGGCAAAGTAACCGCGCTTTCGTTTACCGGCTGTCACATTCAAGGAAGTACCACGGCCTGCACCGTGACCGTCGAAAATCTGCCCTACACCGGGTCGATCGAAGGCACAGTGGGCGGCAAAACAGAAAGCAGCAAACTCTCGGTCAACAATCCTCGTGCGAAGGTCGTGTGCGGCTCGTTCATCAATTGCACCTATTCACAGGCGTCGGTCTCGCTAGCCGGCACCAACGGGCTGCCGACGCAGTTCGTAGCAAACACCTCACTCGCGAACGTCGGCGGGCTGTTCTGCCCCTCGACCTCGACGTGGAAAGCGACCTACAAAGCCGACAGCACAATCACAATCCACTCAGGATTGAGCTTTGCTGAGCGCGTAGGTATGAGCCGGGGCCGCCAGGTCGGCCCCGGCTCCTCGCTTTTTCGAGCTTTCGGCACGCGCTGGAAGACGAGACGATTCTGCTTCTGTCGCGGGCCATGAAAGGGCCCCTAGGCCGAACGCAGAGGCCCGGATACAGAGACGTTTCTTGACAATGCAGCGCCAGTTCTTTACTCTATCTTCATCCAGGGGGATCGACTCTAAGGGGGAGTCTGTGGTTCGTCGCCTGATGCGGCCGGGGTATTGCCCGCACGGCCGCATTCTCGTGCCATTGGTCGCACTTTTCGCTTTCGCGGTGTTCGGGTCGAACATCTCTATTGCGCGAGCGGCAGCGACGCATCCGTTTTTGGCCGCAGACTCGCTCAACGGCTCAAATACGCCTAGCGGAGAATTTGCGAACGCGTGCGGCGCTGCGGTGGATTCGGCAGGGAACGTCTATATCGCAAACTCTGAAACGAGCAAGATCGATGTCTTTTCGGCCGGCGGCACGTATCTGACGACGATTGATGATGCGGGACTCCCTTGTGCTCTTGCAGTGAACTCCCACGGTGATGTCTACGCCGTAAACAGTGGAGACGGGACCGTTGTCCGGTACTCCCCCGAAGGCGGCACCTTCCCACCTGTCGCCAATCAGGCCTACGGCCCGGCAACCGTCTTCGAAGCGAGCGGAGAAGCCAAAGGAGTGGCAGTCGACACCTCTACGAACAATGTCTACGTCTCGACGCCCACCCGTGTGAACGCATATAGGGAAGACGGGACCCTAGCTGCCGTCAATGAGGTCCAAGAAGTTCAACCTCACTGGGGTAATCCCACCGGCGGCACCTTCACGCTTTCTTTCGAAGGGGCTGTAAGTAGCCCGATCGCATTGAACGCGCCTGCAGGCGAAGTGCGACTGGCTCTGGAAGCGCTGCCAACGATAGGTAGCGGTGCCGTGTCGGTCGAAGAACTCGGCAGCGGGGAAGTGTTCTACGAGGTGTCATTTACTGGCTCGCTAGGCGACCGCGACGTCCCGCCACTCGTGGGCCAATCGGGCGGTTTGGTGGGCGGATCCGAACCAGAAGTGCGGGTGAGTCCTGTCAGGCAAGGCTTCAAAGGGACCTTCGGCGAAGGAGTTCTGCATCACGCCTTCGGAGTTGCGGCGTGGGACTCGACCGGCCAAGTCTACGCAGCCGACGAAGACGGTGTGATCCACGTCTTCCGTTCGCCGGCTACGGGCGGCAAAGAGCTCACTGAAATTGATGGCGAAGGACGTCCCGGCGGACCTTTTGCAGCCTTGCCCGAAGTCGAGATTGCCGTCGATCAGGCGAACGGACACGTCTTCGTCTCCGACGTCGCGGAAGGCGGCGCAGTCGATGAGTTCGAGTCGACCGGCCACTTCGTCAGTCAGATCACCCACGCCTTGAGTGACGCGGGGCCCACGGCTGTTGCGGTCGACCCCTCCGAAGGACCAAGCGCGCAACGCGTCTATGTGACGAGCGGCCCCGGCGCGGGTTCCCAGGTGTTCGCCTTCGGCCCTCTGCCGACTCCCACTCATCACGAACTCCCCGACCTGGAACCGCTGGCGGCGGAAACCCCCGCTGGTGAATTCAAGAATGTCGCGGGCCTGGCTGTGGACTCTCAAGGTGATGTCTACGTGAACAGCCCCGGCACTTCGGCGATCGATATCTTCGTGCCGAAAGGAGGTCGCCTGCGCTATCTGACCTCAATTCCCGAAGGTCACGGAGCCAGTGCCGTCGCTGTGGACTCCGAAGGGAACGTCTACGTTAGTCGCAACGGGCGGCCGTCCCCTGCCGATGATGTGGTGATGCAATATCCACTGACCAGCGCCTACCCCTTTGGAGTTGCGACTCCGACCTACGGGGCACCGGTGCCTATCGACTCGTTCTCGTTCTCTCGTGAAGAACCGCATGGGCTCGCGATCGATCCTGAGAACGATCATCTCTACATCGCCTATCCAGCTGAAGTCTGCGAATACGGTTCGGCGGCGGAGGGATCGCCCTTGTTGCGATGCGGCATCGGAAAAGGCCTCGGGCTGGGGCGGATGGAAGGCTTAGCTGTCCTTGGAAGCGCGCATGAGCTATTTGTCGCCCTGACTGGTGCAAGGGCCGAAGTGCTCGGCATCGATCCGGAAACCAACGAAGTTTTGACCGTCATCGACGGCGAAAACGCGGTGTCGAAGAAACCCGACGGCGGGTGGCCCGAATCGTCAGGTGGCAGCGTGGCAGTGGATCAATCCAACGGCCACGTCTATGTCGCCACCGCAAGCCAGTTGATCGGTCAAGATGTATACGAATTTGAGGCGTCGGGTGCTTACGTAAGCCGGCTTGGCCGAAGTGTCAAGAGCCTGCGCCCCCAACCGTTGGGGGTGGACAACTCGGGTGGGCCAGACACCGCTGACGTATTCGTCGGGACCGGCCTCAACCATGAACCGGCTTCAGTCAACGCCTACTCTCCCGTCGGCTATGGAGAACCACCGGCGGTGACGACCGGCGCAGCGGGCGGGGCCAATGGTCCGGGAGGCACGGCAACTCTCACGGGGTCAGTGGGTCCGCGTGGTGTGCCGATCGAAGCGTGCCTATTCGAATACGTTGCGAAGAGCAAGGCGGAATTTGAGTCAACGGGCTTCTCCGGAGGATCCACCGCTCCTTGCGCTGAGAGCGCAGCCGAAATTGGCGAAGGCACGGCCCCGGTCGAGGTGCACGTCGACCTGACCGGCCTGTCGCCCTCCGGCCGCTACTTCTATCGCCTTACCGCAAGGAGCCAGTTTGGCGATGCTCAGGGAGAACCGAGAACGTTCGGAGCACCCGAGGTGAGCGGTACTTCGCTTTCGGAAGTCCTGTACTCCGAAGCGGTTCTGGAATCCACGGTGGATCCCGCCGGCCTTTTGACCAGCTATCGGTGTGAATACGGTCCGACCATCGCCTACGGGGCTGCCGTGCCCGCTACGCCCGTCGGTGGCGGCGGTGCCGATGTCCGGGTCCGCTGTGTCCTTACTACCTTGGAACCCGGAACGGCATATCACTCCCGCATCGTGGCCACGAACCCATGGGGATCGTCGCCGGGAGAAGACCAGACGTTCACGACCTTGGCCGAACACGGGGGCGAATGTCCCAACGCCCAATTCCGTGTCGGGCCGTCAGCAGCGCTGCCGGACTGCCGCGCCTACGAGCTCGTGACTCCCGATCTGGGTTCGGTGGTTCCATTCGATTTGCGCTCCGTCTCCTTCACCGCGGCCGGTGAAGGATTCGGGAGCCCTCTGGCGTCCCCCGAAGGAGAAGACGTGATCTTCTATGGCGAAGGTACTCCCCCCGGCCTCGAAGGTACCGGATTCCAGAATGCCTACCGGGCGCATCGTCAAGCCAGTGGCTGGGAAACCTCGTCGGCCGGGCCCAATGGCACGCAGCTTCCTAAGCCGTTCCCCGGTGCAACCACGCCGTCCCACGAATACGCATTCTGGGGTGAAGGACTAGGGCCAACCGGCCGACCTGAACGGAGCTATCTGCGGCTTCCGGGCGGCGATTATCAGCTGGTTGGGCTTGGCGAAGGCTCGGCAACCGACCCAGAAGCAGTAGGGCGGTTCATCAGTGAAGATGGAAGCCACGTCATCTTCAGCTCACGGGTCCAGCTTGCCGCCGGAGCACCCGCGCTTGGAGTGCCGGCGGTTTACGATCGTCCTGCGACCGGCAGGGCTCAGCTCATCTCGACTCCCCCCACGGGTGCTCCGTCATCTGTTCTGCAGGAATTTGCTGAAGACGGAGCCAGGTATCAGGGCTCTTCTGCCGACGGGAGCACGGTCGCGTTTGAGGTGGGTTCGACGCTTTACGTTCATCGTGACGGACGGACCGCGGCGGTAGCTGCCGGTAATCTGGCGTTCGGGGGGGTCTCTGCCGACGGATCACGACTCTTCTACGTACGGACTCCGAGTTCCCTCGGATACAGCCAGATCCAACGCGGTGAAGCCTTTGCGTACGACTCCGCGACTGAAGTATCCACGGCCATCGGCAGCGGTGACGAAACGGTGCTCGTCAATGTGTCCGCTGACGGTTCCCGCGTCTACTTTGCCTCACGGCAAACGGTGGGCGGGGGCGGGGTTTCAGGGAAAGAGAATCTTTACGTTTCGGGTGTGAATGATGGTGTGACGTTCATAGCCACTATCGCAGACGACGACATTGAACTAGCCGGTCAGGCGCAACGCCTAGGGTTCTGGACTCAAGGAGTGGGTCCCGAAACGACCATTTCTCGGGGGCCCGCCATGGACACGTCACGTACGAATTACGATGGCACGGCGCTCACGTTTGAGTCGTATGCCAACCTCACGGCTTACAACAGCGATGGCCGTATAGAGGTCTACCACTATGACGGTGCCCATGGCGTTCGCTGTGTCTCCTGCAACCTTGGAGCACCTGCCACTTCGGGAGCGACTCTCCAATCAGTCGCCCAAGGATCCGAACAGGTGATCACGTTGGCACCGAGTAAAGGCTATACCCTGATCCCTAACCTGACCCGCGACGGCAAGACGGTGTTCTTCGAGACTTCCGAAGCCTTGGTCCCTCAGGATCGCAACGGACTGCGCGACGTCTACGAGTGGAAGGAAGGCGTCGTCTCTCTCATCTCCTCTGGTCAGGGCAGCTCGCCGAGCTTCCTGCTGGGGGCCTCGACCAACGGGCGCGATGTGTTCTTCACCACTTCCGAGGCACTGACCGGCGCCGACGCCGATGGTGGCGGGGAGAGCATCTATGACGCCCGTGAAGGCGGTGGCTTCCCGACCATGTCTTCCGAACGTCCATGTCAGGGCGATGAATGCCGAACCGGCTCCCCCGGAGCACCCGCATTGAACTCTCCGGGAAGCACCGCTCTCGAAGGTCCGGGAAATTCTCGGTCGCCGCGCTGTCCGACCGGAAAGCGCTCGGTGAAGATGAAGAAGGGCATTAAGGAGTCAGCGAAGAAGCGCAGGCCGAGGCAATGTATCGCCAGACATTCCAAGAAGAAGCATGTCAAGGAGAAGAACAATGCTTCTCACCACAAACAGAAGTCGAAGCAGAATCAGAAGAGCCAAGGCAAGGACGGATCATGAGGGCGCTGGTGGTGTCCATACTGGCAGCCGTCGTGGCAGGTGCCGCGGCCGCTCCGGTGCAGGCAGCTCCGTCGGAATACGGCTTGGAAAGCGTCAACGCATCCTTGTCCAATTTGCAAGCTGGCGCGCATCCGGATTTTTCGGTCGGCTTCGTGCTCAAGACTGATCCTGCCTCCGACCCGGGCCCGACCGGATTGCACAAACCGTATGCCTTCACTCGCGACATCACCATCGGACTGCCGCCCGGGCTGATCGGCAATCCACATGCCGTTGCCCAGTGCACCCTTCAACAATTCGCGACTGCACTCGAAGCAGGCGGCGGATGTCCACAGGACTCTCAAGTCGGTATTTCGAAGGTGGCTATCTACCAGAGCGCCACGCCATTTACCGAGCCGGTGTTCAACATTGCGCCTCCCCCTGGCGCTCCGGCGGAGCTGGGTCTTTATGGAGGCCAGCTAAAGACCTTGGTCCGAATCGGGGTGCGGTCCGACAGTGACTACGGTCTTAACTCTGTGATTGAAGGATTGCCAACCTTCGAACAGGTGGTTTCTGCCCAGACCACCATCTGGGCAGTACCCGCCTCCCATGTCCACGACACCGAACGCCTGACCGTTCAGGAAGCTTTCCAAGGCATCACCCACTCGCCGCCACGCCCAAGCGGCCTCGCGACCGAAATGCCCTTCTTGCAAAACCCTGTTCACTGCGGCGAAGAGCAGGACGTATTCGTCGAAACCGATAGCTACCAAGAACCAGGACGGTTCTCGCGCCTCGACACTTCGCTGCCAGCCCTGAGCGGCTGTGGGGCGATTGCCTTCGCCCCGGAATTTTCCGCAACGCCGACGACTCGCGAAGCCGCGTCCCCGAGCGGGCTCGATGTCGATCTCAGAATTCCTCAAGACGAAACGCTGGCCGGCCGGGCAACCGGTCAATTAAGAGGGGCGACGGTCACCTTTCCGCAAGGTATGACCCTTGCGGCCGGTGCCGCGGAAGGCCTGCAAGCGTGTAGTGAAGGGCAGGTCGGCTACGGAGTGAGCCCGCCTTGGCAGTCGAATTGCCCGCCCGCTTCCAAGCTCGGCACCGCCGAATTCGACGTGCCGCAGCTGCCCCGGGCAATTGAAGGGGCGGTCTACCAGCGGACGCCTGCGAGCGGAGACCTGTTTCGGGTCTGGCTCGTCAGCGACGAACTTGGCGTCCACGTCAAGATCCCCGGCGACATCCATCTGGATCCTGTGACGGGGCAGGTGACGTCGATCTTCGTCGGCACGCCGCAGGTCCCAGTGCGTGAGCTGAAGCTGCACATTTTCGGCGGCCCGCGTGGACCGTTTGCGACTCCGGCCACCTGCGGCATCTACCAGACCCATTACGAATTCACGCCTTGGTCGGGCACGCCGGCAGTCGTCGGCGACACGCCCATGACGATCGACCAGAACTGTGCGACCGGTGGCTTCCGTCCGACGATGGGAGCTGGCGCCGAAAATCCGACCGCAGGCGCGTTCAGTCCATTCATCCTGAGAGTGGACCGGCAGCCGACCGAACAGAATCTGGAGGGTCTTGAACTGACCCTTCCGCAAGGAGTGTTGGCAAAACTCAATGGCGTGGCGCTCTGCGCGGACGCGCAGGCCGCTTCGGGGGACTGTCCCGCGGCTTCTCAGATCGGGACGTCCAAGGTCGCCTCGGGTCCTGGGCCTAGTCCTCTCTGGCTCCCCCAGTCTGGACACGAACCCATCTCCCTGTATCTCGCCGGCCCATACCAGGGAGCTCCATACAGTCTCGTTGTTCGGGCCCGTGCCCAGGCGGGGCCTTTCGACCTGGGCACCGTGGTGGTTCGACAGGCTCTCTTCGTCAACGCTGAAACTGCGCAGGTCACGGTGAAGTCAGACCCGCTGCCGCAGATCCTCGAAGGCGTCCCGATCACGTACCGCACCATCTACGCCGCTATCGACCGACCGCAATTTACGATCAACCCGACGAATTGCGAACCGAAGTCGGTGGAGGGAGTCCTGCGATCATCGGACGGTGCCACCGCCAGGGTGGCGTCTCGTCTGCAGGTCGGCTCCTGCGCCAGCCTGGACTTCAAGCCAAATCTGAAGCTGACCTTTTCGGGTCAGACCAAGCGATTGGGGTTCCCAGCGCTGAAGGCTGTTCTGACTCAACCTAGTGGGCGAAACGCGAATATCGCCAAGTCCACGGTGATCCTTCCGAAGGGCGAGTTCATTGCCAACGCTCATATCAACAACCCATGCACCCGAGTTCAATTTAATGCTGGGGCGTGTCCGAAGAAGTCCATTCTCGGCACGGCAAAAGCTTGGTCCCCGCTGCTCGAACGCCCCTTGGAAGGTCCGGTCTACTTCCGCTCCAACGGCGGTGAACGCGAACTGCCGGACATCGTGGCCGACCTCAACGGACAGATTCACATCATCCTCGTCGGTTTCGTCGACTCGGTAGGCAAGAAGCACGCAGAAGTCAGGCGCACCCGCACCCGCTTCCTCGGCGTCCCGGACGCACCTGTGTCAAGGTTCGAACTGAAACTGGCCGGCGGCAGACGCGGGCTCCTCGAAAACACGAGGGACCTCTGCAAGACCAAGAACCTCGCGACCTTCAAGCTATCCGGGCAGAACGGCAAGACCTACGACAGCGAAGCGAATATCGCCGTGACGTGCGGGAGCAAGAAGAAACGGCACTAGACGGCTGCTCGTTCCCCGGTTTCGGAGCGCGAGACGGCCCATGTCCGCGAGGCTGAGAGTCAGCCCCACTTCGTCATATCCGCTACCGTTGAGTCGTCGGGCTGGCGCTTCCGCCGCCCGAGAGAACCTGTTTCCTCAACGTGCACTGCACTTCCGGGGCTGCTGGATCTCCCCAAGAAGTCAATTCAAGGAGCACTCACATAGCTACGTTTGCCGAACTCGGCACCTCCGAGCCGGTGGTTGAGGCGCTGCGCGCGCGATCGATCATTGAGCCTTTCCCTGTACAGCAGCTGGTCATCGCGGATGCGTTGGCCGGTCACGATCTTCTCGTTCAGTCGCCCACCGGTTCGGGCAAGACGCTCGCCTTCGGCGTGCCGCTGGTCGATCTGCTGGAGCCCGGCGCCTGGGGTCCTCAGGCTTTGATCCTGGCACCGACGCGCGAGCTCGCCTCGCAGATCGTCGACGAGCTGGAAGTCCTCGCCAAGGCGCGGAAGCTTCGCGTCGCCGCCGTCTATGGCGGGGTGGGCTTCGGCCCGCAGATCGCCGCGGCGAAGAAGGCCGACATCTTGGTCGCCACCCCCGGCCGGTTGGAGGACCTGATCGCGCGCGGCGCGGTCGCCCTCGACCAGGTCGAGGTGCTCGTCCTCGACGAGGCCGACCGGATGCTCGACATGGGCTTCCGTCCCGCCGTCGACCGGATCGTCGCGCTGACCCCGGATGAACGCCAGACGCTCTTCTTCTCGGCGACGCTTGAGGGCAACGTCGGCAAGGCCGCCCGCGACTACACCTACAAGGCGCGGTCCCACACCCACGCGCCGCCCGAAGAGCAGGCCCGCGACATCGAGCACCGTTTCCAGCTCGTCGAGTCGCAGGGCGCGAAGCTCGACCAGCTGGTCGCCTCGCTGGCCGAAGAGGAGCCCAGTCGCTCGCTCGTCTTCGTCCGCACCAAGCGTGGCGCCGACCGGCTGGTCAAACGGCTGAAGGGCAAAGGCGTGGAAGCGGTCGCGATGCACGGCGACAAAAGCCAGCGCCAGCGCGAAAACGCCCTCGCCCGCTTCGAGCGCGGCGACGTGATGACGCTGGTCGCCACCGACGTGGCGGCTCGCGGCATCGCTGTCCCCGACGTGATGCGGGTCATCAACTTCGACGCGCCCGAGGACCAGGCCGCCTACGTCCACCGGATCGGCCGCACCGGCCGCGCCGGGCGGACCGGCACCGGGATCAGCTTCGTCCTCGCCGACGAGGTGAAGGAAATGCGGCGGATCGCGAGGGCGCTCGACCTCGACTTCGGTGCCGCCGGCCAGACCGAAGGCGGTTCGCCGAGGCCGCCTCGAGAGGATGCGCCGCAGCGAAAGCAGCAGGGGCAGGGCGGTTCGAGAGACGGACAGCGGCGTCGCGAGGCGAACCGCAAGGGCGACTCGAATCGTTCCGGCGGCGAGCGTTCGGGAGCGGACGGCCCGCGGGCCAAACGTCGTCGCCGCAGGCGCAAGCCTGCCGCGACCTCCGCGAGCTGAGACTCGACTCGGCCGGCGCCCGCCTCAGGCGGGCGTCAGGCCGTAGTGCCGGGCGGTGTCGGTGAACAGCGTCTTCAGGATCGCTCGGTTCACCGGCTTGCCCGGCTTGCCGATCGCGGTCAGCTCGACCGCGATCGTCCAGGTGAAGCGGCAGGCGTCCTCGCCCCGCGGCTCCACCAGGTAGTCCTCGGCGAGGGCCTTGAAGAGGGGGCTGGTCGTCTCTTTGACGTAGAAGGAGTGGCGATGGCCCTCCTCCCAGCGGAAGTAGTGCTCGCGCAGCATGTTGGCCCCGGCGAGCGCCTTCACTTCGCGGGTGGTGCCGACGCCGAACGGGCGCGGCGAGGTCCAGCGGACGTCGTTGAGGATCCGGCACCAGTGGAGGGCATCGTCGGCGCAGAGTTCGTCCCAGACCACCGCGGCGGGGCGGGCGATCTCGAAGCCCGCCCGCAGGCGCATCGGCGCCTCCTCGAGGAAGCGCTCGTCGACCGGGGTGCAGGTGAACCAGGGTGCGATCGGCCGAGCCTATCCCGGCCCGGCCGACGCATCCAGGGTCCTTGAGTTAACTCTTCGGCGAGGGCTTCGCGGCCCGTTCTTCGGCGACCGCGCGCTTTTCCTCGGCTTCCGCCTGGTGGCGGGCTTCGGCCTGGG
>Ga0268266_10004610_pt1 | contig 13155 bp, 4 predicted proteins | sample KBSS13metaG_FD_190356 | JGI IMG/M metagenome (GOLD analysis project Ga0268266, IMG submission 190356) | Switchgrass rhizosphere microbial communities from Kellogg Biological Station, Michigan, USA - KBS S1-3 metaG (SPAdes) (version 2) | ecosystem: Host-associated > Plants > Roots > Rhizosphere >...
TTAATATTATTATAAATAATAATAATAAAAAAACAAAAAAGGGAATTAATTAATTAAGATAATAAGTAAAGGGAATTATTAATTCTATTTATAGGTTTAATAATAAGAATAGTATTATTATCAATAAATTATCTATCAAAATGAATTAATTTTAATCTATTTTAATCAAATAATATTATTATCATCAAAAATAATCAATCAAATTATATATTATATTATTTATCCGTTTGATCCTGACGGTAGTCATATGCTTGTCTTTTAGATTAAGCCATGCAAGTCTAAGTAGAAGCTGTGTCAAATTTTTATTTGACTTTTTAAGGTTAAACTGCGTATGGCTCATTAAAACAGTTATAATTGATTTGTTCTAAATTAATACTTATTTTTCTTTGAAAAATAAGTAATTTAAATGGATAACCTTAGTAATTCCAAGGCTAATACATGCAAACCTTTTTTAAGGTAATCTTTTAAAATTCTATTTTAAAAGAGTATTTATTTGATAAATTAAAAACCAAATTTTTAGTAAAAAGATTTATCTTTTTTCTATTAATTAAATGAATTAGAATAACATAACAAATCGCTTTTTTTAAAAGCGATGATACAAACAAGTTTCTGACCTATCAACTGTCGATGGTAAAATATTAGTTTACCATGGTTTTAACGGGTGACGGAGAATTGGGGTTTGATTCCGGAGAGGGAGCCTGAGAAATGGCTACTACTTCCAAGGAAGGCAGCAGGCGCGCAAATTACCCAATCTCAATTCGATGAGGTAGTGACAAGAAATATCCATATAGAATCAGTTAAATGGTTCTATAATGGGAATGAGTAAGATATAAAAACACAAATAAGGAACAATTGGAGGGCAAGTCTGGTGTTAAATCATTAGCTGGCGCCAGAAATAAGAGAGCCTTTTTTTAAAATACTCTTAATCGAACCTCTTTAAACTATTGGTCAAGTGACTGTTAACAGGATAGTTAGAAATCTATCATGATTTCTTGAGGTCGGTGACACAACCTGGTACGAGGAAGGCCTTATAAAAAGGTTAATCTCGTGGCGAGTTAGAGTAACGTCTAACCGTTGTAACGCGCGGAAAGGTGTGGGTAGATATGATGATTTTAATCATATCTGCTTAAGGAACGTGCTAATCCCCCTGTAAAGGTGTTTGATTAAGGAGTGCTGTTTCACAAATTAATCAAAGGTCAATGTCGAAGAAGGAAATGTCTTCGAATGTTAAGACCGGTATTTATATATGGCCAGCAGCCGCGGTAATTCCAGCTCCAATAGTGTATGTTAAAGTTGCTGCAGTTAAAAAGCTCGTAGTTGAGAATTAAAAATATTATAATTCTTAATAAAATTGGTAATCTTTTTCTTTTTGTTAAATAGAATTTAATATTAAATAGACCCTACCGTTTAATCCTTAACAATTAAACAACCTATTATTTAAATAAATAATGATAATAAAAAGAAACCTTTTAACTACCAAGTCAAAGGGGAAAACCTTTTGATGGCCTAGAGGAAACCCTAGGGTATGGTAACAACGTTAAAAATTCTTTTTTAATTATAAACAGGTAGAAAGTATATTATTAAATTTGGACATAACAAAAAAAAAAGAAATTATTCAATTTTATTAATTAAATTATATATATTACTTTGAAAAAATTAGAGTGATTAAAACAGATTGGTGTCATAAATAAATTAGCATGGGATAATAGAATATGAATAAGGATATATGTTTCATTGGTTTATAATAAAATAAATTTATTTATTTTATTTTCATATATCTTATTACATGATTAATAGGGACGGTTTAGGTCCTTCGTATTGAATTGTGAGAGGTGAAATTCTAAGATCAATTTAAGACATACTAATGCGAAGGCATTGGACAAAGATGTACTCATTAATCAAGAACGAAAGTTGGGGGATCGAATTAAATCTTCAGGTCCCAGTCTTTTTTTTAATTAATAAGGCTAGTCTTATAAGTAACTCAAGGCAACACCATCAAATTGCGGGGAAACCTTAAAGCTTTTAACTACCAAGTCAAAGGGGAAAACCTTTTGATGGCCAGGCTAATGACTTTGGGTATGGTAACAACGTTAAAAGATGATTTTATTAAATTATTTGAAATAGGTAATCCGCAGCCAAGTCCTTCAAGTATTATTAAACTTATGGATGCAGTTCACAGACTAAATGTTGGTGGGGTTTTATATAGATATAATATATTAACCTTAAGATATAGTCGGTCCTTTGGTGAAAACCATGTTTTTGGAAAAAGTTATAAGTAAGAGTTACATATTATTTACTTGTAACCTGAATCCAAAAAGTTTATTGTCAACAATAAATGGATAAAACGCGAAGATGATCAGATACCGTCGTAGTCCCAACTTTAAACTATGTCGACTAAAGATCAGTACTAGTCTATTTTAAAATGACTTTACTGGTATTATATGAGAAATCTTAAGTTTTCGGATTCCGGGGGGAGTATGGTAAATGCTGCCATAGTAAAATTGTAAAAATTTGCTAGTCTTTTCTTGTGACAATATATATATTTATGTCAGTTAAAAGGCGACATCATCAAATTGCGGGGAAACCCTTAAGCTTTAAACTACCAAGTCAGATGGGAAACTTTCTGATGGCCAGGCTAATGACCTAGGGTATGGTAACAACGTTTAAAGATGATTGGGTAATCCGCAGCCAAGTCCTAAAGGTTTTAAACAAACCTATGGATGCAGTCCAGAGACTAAATGTTGATGGGCAATCATCATAACTGAAAGACTGATTGCTTAAAATATAGTCCAATCCCACAGGAAACTGTGTTCCAAGAAGAAAGGGTATATATACCCAGGAGCTTGGAAGAGTACTCTTTTAAATGAAAGAGTATGGGTAGTAATGCGCAAGGCTGAAACTTAAAGGAATTGACGGAAGGGCACCACCAGGAGTGGAACTTGCGGCTCAATTTGAGAGTCCAAATGGGCCGAAAAAGTTAATATGAAAATATTAGCTAGTTTTTAGATATTAAAGCGACACCATCAAATTGCGGGGAAACTTTAAAGCTTTTAACTACCAAGTCAATAAGGAAACAAGTTGATGGCCGGGTTAATGACCTAGGGTATGGTAAAAACGTTAAAAGATGATGACTTTATTATTAAAGTCAGAAATAGGCAATCCGCAGCCAAGTCCTAATACAATGGATGCAGTCCACAGACTAAATGTTGGTGGGGTTTTATTTCTTATAAAACCTTAAGATATAGTCGATACCTTTGTTAAAGCAAAGTTTTAAAGAGGAACTATAATAAAATATCTTTAATTATTATAGGGAGAGCCTTAAAAGACATAATTTTAATATTATGTTGTACAATTATTATTTGTCTAAGACAAATAATAATGATTTAGCAATTGGACTCAACACCGGGAAACTCACCAGGTCCGGACACAAGAAGGATTGACAGATTGATAGTTCTTTCTTGATTTTGTGGAAAGTGGTGCATGGCCGTTTTTAGTTGGTGGATTGATTTGTCTGGTTTATTCCGTTAACGAACGAGACCTTATCCTATTAAATAGTAATCTAGACACAAACTCTCTCTTTTTTATAATTTATTATAACAAAAGAAGGGTTATAAAAAAAATCTAAGATCATTTACTTCTTAAAGGGACATTTCATGTCTAATGAATGGAAGATTGAGGCAACAACAGGTCAACTTATCACAGGCCTGTAAAAGTAAATATTAATGTTATTTGCTAGTCTTAAGATATTAAGGCAACATCATCAAATTGCGGGGAATTCCTTAAAGCTTTTAACTACCAAGTCAGATGGGAAACCTTCTGATGGCCAGGCTAATGACCTAGGGTATGGTAAAAACGTTAAAAGATTGGATAATCCGCAGCCAAGTCCTAAAGGTGGTTTAAAAAAACCTATGGATGCAGTTCACAGACTAAATGTTGATGGGGTATTTATATTATTATATAGGTACCTTAAGATATAGTCGATTCCCTTGTGAAAGCAAGGCTTTAAGAAAGAACTATAATAAAATATCTCTAAATTTATTATAGGGAGAGTCTTAAAGGACATTTTTCTCTTGAAAAATGTTGTATTAAAGCTGTGATGCCCTTCGATGTTCTGGGCTGCACGCGTGTTACAATGTTATAGACAAAGAGTCTTTTGTAAACCTAATCCGAAGGGTTAGAGGTAATCTTAAAAAAATATAACAAGATAGGGATAGATCATTGTAATTATTGGTCTTGAACGAGGAATTCCTAGTAAATGTAAGTCATAATCTTACGTTGATTACGTCCCTGCCCTTAAACAAATGTGTACAGGGGGCAAATAGTTTCGAGAAATATGAAGCTAGTCTAAAGTTATTAGGCGACACCATCAAATTGCAGGGACACCCTTAGAGCTTTAACTACCAAGTCAGATGGGAAACCTTCTGATGGCCAAGGAAATGACTTAGGGTATGGTAAAAACGTTAAAGATTGGGTTATCTGCAGCCAAGTCCTAAAGGTTTTTTATATTATATTAAACCTATGGATGCAGTTCACAGACTAAAAGTTGGTGGGGTTCTTTTTTTATAAAGAATCTTAAGATATAGTCGGTCCTATGTGAAAGCATACTCAAGGAAAAAGAGCCTTGAAAGTTAAATTAATATATTTAATTTAATGGGATTAACCGTTGTACACACCGCCCGTCGCTCCTACCGATTGAATGTCAAGGTGAGGATCTAGGAGATTAAATATGAATATTAAAAAAAAAAAAACTTGTACTTGTACACAGTTTTTTTTTATTATTCTACAGATAAGGTTTTAGTATTTATACTATAATCTAATCTATATTTGATTAAATTTATTCAAACCTTATCATTTAGAGGAAGGAGAAGTCGTAACAAGGTTAAAAGGAAGCCTTTGTAGCCTGAAAATGGTATTTTAGCGACTATAAAAATAATAAAATAAATTTAAATACAAGAAGCTATTTAATATTTAAAATGCTTCTACTTTCTCAAATTGCGGGAAACTCTTAACACTCTTGATACCAACCATTTTTATGAAAATAGAATGGGGCTGGGGATAATGACCCAGGTAAGGTAATAATTCAAGAGTTATTACAATAGACAATCCGCAGCCAAGCTCCTAAGGAAACAATATCATTGTTCTATGGAGAAGGTTCAGAGACTGTAAGGGAAGGGGTAGTTGAATTTATAATAATATTTCATTATAAATATTCAAACTGCTTAAGATACAGTCCGTCCTCTAGGAGACTAGAGCTACTAAGAGGAACAAAAGGAGGAATATGCCTTTTGGGAGAGCTTAGTAGAAATCAAACAACAATAATAATAGTAGATAAAGTTTTAATTTAACTTTATTGAATTATAGTCACATATGTAACATTTGGGAAAGTGAGGACAGATATATTTAGTGACTTGATCATATTTATATATACCATATATACGGCAACATAATCTGCTTTTGTTGACCAGGTGGTTTTCAAAATGAAGATGGTCTGTTTCAACACATTCTTGATTATGGCAATAAAAATGTGAGCAATCAAACCCCGGTTTGATATTATAATCTTCCCCATATTTTATCTTTTCTGCATATAATTTCATGATAACACTACAATAATATTTCTTGTTATCTATTTTGACTTGTGGCCTTTTGTCATATTTGTAATTTGTTAATATGCAGCCAAGGGGATTATTTGAAATAACTGAATGTTCTTTAATTTGAAGGACTCCACGTTTTAGTTGCTCCATACTCAAGTTGTTATAAGAATCCACATCGAGGTTTACTAAATTTTGATTTGTTGCTTCCATATGTTGATCTGAAAAATAATAATGGAAAAAAATATTTTTCCATATTTATATCTTTTCCTGGAATTTTCCCTTTTCCATGTATACTCGAACTATTAACTATTATTATTAAATGTTTGATTTGAATAAACGTTCCGTAGGTGAACCTGCGGAAGGATCATTGGACTAACTTTAAAAAAATATAACAAAAAAACCTCTTATTTAAATAAGGTTTTTTATTATAAATATAAAAATAAATAAATTCAATTTATTTATTTTAATTTATAAGGAAAACATTTATGTAATGAGAGAAAAAACTTATATAAAAAAAATGACTTCTGAAAAGAAGGACATTGGAATTAAAAAAATATATATTATTTATAAAAATAAATATATATAAAAAAATATATAAATATATATATACAAAATATATATATATATATAATATATATATATATATATATAAAAAACTATAACAATTTAACCATGGATACCTCGGTTCCAAAATCGATTAAGAACACAGTAAAGTGTGTTATTTCATGTGAATTGCAGAATTCCGTGAATCATTGATAATTTGAATGCAAATAGCATCAAAGGTTTTATTATATATTTAATCTTTGATTTATCTATTTGAGTATTGATATCAATTAAATATAAAGAATAATTCATAAAAAATTAATTAATTAAATTTATTTAATTAATTAATAATAGAATTGGGTTCTTTATTAAATAATATAATTATAATATTTATATTATAATTATAAAACAACAATAAAAGTTCATTAAAAAATATATTTATATATTTTATATAAATGATCTTTTTAATAATAATATAATAAAAAAAAATTTGAATAAAAAAAACCTCCTCTTTTTACTATATATAAATTAAAAGCTTTATTTTTCTTTATATTAAAAGAGTGTTTTAATAAAACAAATTTTTTAAATATATATATAATATATATAAAATATATTATATATAATTATATTTTAATATAATATAATTAAACATAATAAATAAAAAAAAAAATCAATCTCAAATTAGATAAGATTACCCGGTGAATTTAAGCATATTGATAACCGGAGGCAAAAGAAACTAACTAGGAAGTCTTTAGTAACGGCGAGTGAAATAGAATTTGTTCAAAACTAAAATCTTTGTGTTTATATACAAAGAAATGTAGTTTTACAATATAAAGAAAAAATAATAGTCATGATTGATTAAAATCTTATTGGAAAATAAGAATACATAGAGGGTGATAAACCCGTTTTAAAATTAATCTTTGATTATTCAAAAAAAATTTCTTTATATTTTGAAGAGTAGGGTTGTTTGAGAATGCAACCTGAATAGGGTAGTAGATTTTATCTAAAACTATTGAATTATTGTTTGGAAACCGATAGTAAAAAAGTACAGTAATGGAAAGGTGAAAAGAACTTTGAAAAAAGGTTTAAAAGTGCTTGAAATGGTTAAAAGGGAAAGGAATAAAATTATCATAATAGATAATTCATTAAAATTAAGTACAATATTATATTTTTCGAAAACAAAAATATAATTTGTCTTGATAATATTTGAATTTTAACCTATTATCATCATAGAATTCGATGGAGAATAAAATTATAAATGCTTATATACGGTAAATTGATACTTGTATTTTTTTTACAATATATATATTAAAAGTTTATAATATTTTTCATTAATTCTCAAAATCAAATAAATACGCCATTTTGAGTATTATTTATTTCTTTATTATTAAAGAAAAAATAATATAAAAAAAGGCAGGTTAATTTATCATCTCTATGGAATCAATTGGTATTATCTTATAGATTTCTAATCTTGGAATGATATTAGTAATATTAAAAGAAACTATAGAATGATTTAATTAAAACCTAGTATTTAAAAAAGATGATTGGATGATTTTCTTCCTCCCGTCTTGAAACACGGACCAAGGAGTCTAACATGTATGCGAGTTTAAAGGATTTAAAACCTGATTACTAAATTATTTTGGGACCTTAATTATCTCAATATATTTCATATTGATGATAACCCTTAATAAATTTGGATAATAAGCGTAGCAAAAGGGAATTTTACCTTCTTTAAAATTTATTTTAAAGAAATTGATCATACTATTATTTATATATTAATACTAAAAATGATCAACTGGTTTATCTACAAGATAATTACCAAGTAATAGCAATCATGTTGGGACCCGAAAGATGGTGATCTATTTGTGTGTATGGCAAAGCCAGAAGAAATTCTGGTGGAGGCCTGTAGCGATACTGACGTGCAAATCGTTCGTCTGACATACAAATAGGGGCGAAAGACTAATCGAACCATCTAGTAGCTGGTTTCCACCGAAATTTCCCTCAGGATAGCAAAAACTCTTAATATAGTTTTATCATGTAAAGCTAATGATTAGAGGGATTAGGGTTTTTAATGACCTTAACCTATTCTCAAACTTTTAATGGGTAAGAAAATCTTTATTTCATTATTGAATAAAGAAAAAGAATAAAGAGTTTTTAGTGGGCCATGTTTTGGTAAGCAGAACTGGCGATTAGGGATGAACCTAAAGTAAAGTTAAAGTGCCAAATTATTAGTTAATTAAGATCCCACAAAAGGTGTTGATTCATTTAGACAGCAGGACGGTGGTCATGGAAGTCGAAATCCGCTTAGAAGTGTAATAAGTTTGTTATGCACTTAAAAGTAGCTTTAAAAAAAAGCTGCTAGTAGAAAAAAAGAGGACAAATAGCCTTTTTTTTGTCTGCGACACTATCAAATTGCGGGAAAGCCTTAAAGCTTTTGTACACCAAGCTGGGTGAGAAATCATTCAGTGGCCAGGGTAATTACCTGGGTATGGTAAAAGCGACAAAAGATGAAAACATTTTTTTTTGTATGTATATAAAACTTAAAAATGTTTGAAATAGGTTATCCGCAGCCAAGTCCTAAAGTATTTTTTCATTTAAAATACTATGGATGCAGTTCAGAGACTAGATGGTAGTGGGCTATTCTTTCTATAGAAGAATGGTTTAAGATATAGTCCGTCCATTCTGAAAGGTCTTCCTTCAGATAAAGAGTGGTTCTATACTCCCGAGCTGAAGGACAAACTATTATATATGGTTTGGGATTTTACGGTAACAACTTACCTGCCGAATGAATTAGTCCTGAAAATTGATGGCGCTTAAACTAATAACTTTTACTTTACCGTTGTAAATAATTTATATTATAAAAAAATATATATATATTTATTTGAATGACGGATGGATATTTAAAAAAAATATTAAATAAGAAGATGAATCTATATGGTTCTATCCCTTTACAATAATATATACTATTCTTAAACCTATTATTTAAATAAAACTTATTTAATATTAAATATCTTAATATCATTTTATAATATTATATATAATATTTCTTTATATAAAAATATAAACCATATATTTTTACAACGAGTAGGTGGATATGTCAGTCGCATAGAAGCCTTTTTTTAAAAGATAGATATCTGTGAAGATAGGTGGAGCGACTTTCAGTGCAGATCTTGGTGGTAGTAGCTTTTATTCAAGTGTAATTGACGCTTGAAGACCGAAGTGGAGAAAGGTTTCTTGAGAACTGCATTTGTTCAAGAGTTAATCGATCCTAAGTCATAGACTAATGTTTCTAAATGTATATTATCATTAATTTATTTATATTTCGATATAAATAAATTATTACATTTAACCTAAATAAAAAAAAATTTTAGTCGATAGGGAATCAGGTTAATATTCCTGAATCAGGGTTTTTGATTTATTCGATATAAAAAATAAAGATGGTAACGTCTTTAAAATAGTCTGGCTTGAAAACAATAGTTGTTAGCCTGGGAAGAGTTTTCTTTTCTAATTAACAATATTTATGATAACCCTGAACCCCTTGTTAAATAGAGTAAGGGTTAAAAATATTGGGAGAGTTAATCGTTTTACGATTAATCCAGAGTGGGACAATTATTACCTAAAAATTCAAGTTACATTTACTTGAACTCTCATATCAAATAAAAAAAAAAAAAAAAAAAAAAAATCTTTTAACAACAAAAAAAAAAAGAATAATAACATTGTAGTAGATTGGCTACTACTTTGCCTTTTAGTAATAAAAAAAATTTAATATTAGAAACCTATTAATATTATTAACTATTCCTATCTCTAATTAAAAGATAAAACAGTTAGAAAAAAAAGGGTAAAAAAAAAAATAAGGAGTTTTAATAATAAACTTTTATGAAACATTAAACCATACGAGTGGATAAATTGGCTTGCTCATGTTTTGTGGTTAAGGGATAATAATAAAAAGGTAAATTAAAAAAAAAAGATAAAAATAACCAATTATTTAAAAAAAAAACCAAAAATTTTACCTTAAACCCTTATAAGTTTTTGCTTGCTCTCTGCCTTTGGTGGTTTGTTTGTAAAAAAAAAAAGTTTAATGTGGAATATTAGTTGTTGTTAAAACAAGATATTTTTTTTCCTTTTTTAAATCTATCTTTTTTAATTCTTTAAAAAAAAATATATTCGATAAAAAGCATCCTGATATGGAAGAGTGCAGTAAATTTATTTTATTGACTATTATCCATGTTTTTTCTTTTATATCATTCCTTAGGGGAATGAATCAAAATATACCAGGTCGTACTCATATCCGCAGCAGGTCTCCAAGGTCAAAAGCCTCTGGTCAATAGAATAATGTAGATAAGGGAAGTCGGCAAATTAGATTCGTAACTTTGGGAAAAGAATTGGCTCTAAAAATTGAGTCTTCTAGGGGATTACAATAATATTTTTATAAAAATTTATTTTTATAAATGTTTATTGTTAAAATATATTCCTTAAAAAAATATATTTTATTAAATCGAATCGAAGACAAAAAACAATTAATTTAGAACTGGCACGGACAAGGAGAATCCGACTGTTTAATTAAAACATAGCGTTGCGATGGTCTTAATAAATGTTGACGCAACGTGATTTCTGCCCAGTGCTCTGAATGTTAAAGTGAAGAAATTCAACCAAGCGCGGGTAATTAAATTGCGCTTTTTTTTTGGTTATTAAAATAATCGATTAAAAAATGGAAATTGATAATATGGAAGTTGATTCTAATATTAATATTTTGAATCATTCAGACCATTCACAAATAGGTTTAAGGTATTATCATATGGTACTATCTTTCCAAGAACTGGAGAAGGATTATAATGAAGAAGACATGCATATGTACACAAATCCAAATAATTTTCCTTTCTTCGTCATTAGAAAGACCAGTACCAGTGAGAGTATTTTGAGACAGCACTTGAGATGGTGGGTGAGAGATTTATCTATCTCCACTGAATTATGTTGTGAAGATGAATATGGGGTGTGTCGTATCCCTAAAAAACTACGAGCAAAAGAAGATGGAAGACGTGAACTTCCTACAAGTATTTATAAAACTCTTATAAAATTACCTGTAACATGGAAGGCGAAAAAAGTCTGTCTATCTTGGGTCGTCTGTTTTTTAGATAATATTCAACTTGACATCGATAATGAAGGCTGGGATCGTTTTCAATGTTCCCATTTATGCCTTGGTGCTGGAAAAAACTTACCTTGTCTAAACAGCAAACATCTAGTTTGGGAATCAGCTTCGGATAATCAAGCTAGAGGATCTAGAGACTGTTTAAAAAAGTGTCATTGTGGATGTGGAAAAAAATTATGTGTGGCTAATTACATGCATGTCCCAAGTTGTCAATTAAAAATGATTGATAGACAATAAAAATTAGTTACCATAAATTTTATATAACATATTATTAACTTCTATCTTTATATTCTGTTATTTTTTTTTATTCAAAAAAAATAAAATAGCCCATGTGTTGTTTTAAAAAACAATGCAAGTCTAAAATACATAGGCAAAACTGCCAAATTCAGGGGAAGCCATGAAAGCCAACAAGTACCAAGTAAACAAAGTGATTTGTTTATGGACCTAGGGAAAACTTAGGTGTATGGTTATAACCTTGTTGGATTTGGTAATCCTGAGCCAAGCTTCTGAATAAATTTATTTAGAAGAAGGTGCAACGACTTTAAGGTAGTTGGGAGATTTAAATCAAATCTTCTTAAAATAAAGTCTAGTCCCTAATGAAAATTAGTCTTCAAGATGAGTAATGAATTTGTATTACAATAGTGTTTCATTATACAGTCTTGTTGAAACCTTTAAAACATCTTTGAGGAAATTCTTAGATGGAATAGGTTGGTAGAAACGAAACGGCGGGAGTAACTATGACTCTCTTAATAGCGCTATTTTGAGAGAGATAGTAGGGTATTGACTTAAGCAATCAATATTATGCCTACTAGTTGACTAGGATATTAATATTATGATGCAGGTTCCTAGCAGCAAGACCACCTGGTACGGGGAAGGCCTCGCTTAAAATGATCATTGTATTATGCTAATAATGATCATTTAGCAAGCTAATCCCGTGATGAGTTTATTTAGTTTGTTTTGAACTTTATAAACCATTGTAACGCGCGGTAAGGGGTCGGTGAAGTTAATTAACTTTGCTTAAGGTACGTGCTATTCCCATGGGAAACCATGAACCATACTGGAGCACCTGCATTGTAAAAGTATGGTTGAACCAAAGAGATTGAAGAGGAAATGCTTCATTCCAAAGGTTTGGTAGAAAAAGAAGGTAGCCAAATGCCTCGTCTTCAACTAAATTAGGAGACAAAAAGTTACCTTGAAAAAGGTAGCTAGTTTTAAATAAATAAAGCTAGACCATCAAATTGCGGGAACATCCTAAAGCTTTAACTACCAAGTCAGTTGGGAAAGCCTACTGATGGCCAAAGGGTAATGACCTCGGGTATGGTAATAACGTTAAAGATGTAACAATGGACAATCCGCAGCCAAGCCCTAAACTTTTAATTAAAAAAAGCATGGGTGCAGTTCACAGACTAAATGTTGGTCGAGATAATAATTATCTTTAAGATATAGTCGGTCCTACCTGAAAGGGTACTTTTGGAAAAAGTTTAGAATGATATTCTTTACTCGAGCCAAAAGAGCAAATTATAATATTTTTATAATTTGTGGGGATAAATGCTAATTAGAGACGCGCATGAATGGATTAACGAGATTCTTACTGTCCCTATTTACTATCTAGCGAAACCACAGCTAAGGGAACGGGCTTAGCATTATCAGCGGGGAAAGAAGACCCTGTTGAGCTTGACTCTAGTCAGACATTGAGAAATGACATGTAGAATATAGCATAGGTGGGAGATATATTATTATTTATAATCTTATATCGACCTTGAAATACCACTGTCTTCATCGTTGTTTTTCTTATTTAATTAAGTAAAACAAAGATCGATTCTAAATTTTATAATTTAGAAATCTTTATTTCTAGAATAAACTAAATACATACAG
>Ga0268266_10004611_pt1 | contig 13155 bp, 12 predicted proteins | sample KBSS13metaG_FD_190356 | JGI IMG/M metagenome (GOLD analysis project Ga0268266, IMG submission 190356) | Switchgrass rhizosphere microbial communities from Kellogg Biological Station, Michigan, USA - KBS S1-3 metaG (SPAdes) (version 2) | ecosystem: Host-associated > Plants > Roots > Rhizosphere...
GGTCGGCTTCAATCTGTTCGTCCTGCAGACCATGAGCGGCAAGGATTCCAACACGGTCGCCAAAGCGGCCCTGCCGTTCTTCTTTTTGCTCGTTCTGGCGGTTGCCATCATCACGGTATTTCCTGGTATCGTGATGGTGCTGCCGCAGATGGCGTTCCCTGGCTAAAGAGAGGTATTTTCATGCTGAGGTTTATCAAGACATCTGCAATGGCTGCCTGCGTCGCGATGCTTGCCATTCCCGCGATGGCGCAGACCAAGTGGAATCTTCCGGCGGCCTATCCTGCGGACAATCCGCATTCGGTCAATCTGATTGCGTTTGCCAAGGATGTTGGCGATGCCACCGACGGCAAGCTGCAGATCACCGTGCATCCCGCGGCGTCGCTGTTCAAGGCGCCGGAAATCAAGCGCGCGGTCGCAACCGGGCAGGCGCAAGTGGGTGAGGTCCTGATCTCGCTGCATGAGAACGAAGATCCGATGTTCGGCATCGACGTCGTTCCCTTCGTTGCGACGAGCTATCCGGCATCCAAGAAGCTGTGGCTGGCGTCGAAATCCGCGATCGAAAAGAAGCTCGCCTCGCAGGGCCTGATGCTCCTTTTCGCTGTGCCGTGGGGGCCGCAGGGCATCTATGCCAAGAAAGACCTCAACACCATCGAGGATATGAAAGGCCTGAAGTGGCGCGCCTATAATGTCGGCACTTCGCGCATCGCCGAACTGGTCGGCGCGCAACCCGTCACCATCCAGGCGGCGGAACTGCCGCAGGCGCTCGCGACCGGCGTTGTGAATGCCTTCATGACCTCGGGCTCGACCGGCTACGACAGCAAGTCGTGGGAAACCATGACGCATTTCTATGATACGCAAGCCTGGATTCCGAAGAACGTCACCTTCGTGAACAAGGCGGCTTTTGATGCGCTCGACAAGCCGACCCAGGACGCGATCCTCAAGGCAGCGGCGGTCGCCGAAGAGCGCGGCTGGAAGCTCGCGGAGGAAAAAGCGAAGTGGTATCTCGAACAGCTTCAGGCCAACAAGATGAAGGTGCTGCCGCCACCTCCCGCGCTGAAGGCCGGCCTCGAGAAAGTCGGGGAGCAGTTGACGTCCGATTGGCTCAAGAAGGCCGGCCCCGACGGTGAAGCCGTGATCGCCGCCTACAAGAAATAAACCTGTCGCTTATCTGGTAGAGTCCGGCAATCGATTGCCGGGCTCTGCTTTTTTTGACGGCGGACCTACAGCGTTCGATAGCGTTCGATCGATGCAAGGTCGGGCGTTATGCCAAGGCCCTGCTCCTCATCGAGGGTTACCGTGCCGTCGGTGATATCGACGACCGGTCCGCAGAATTGATCCCGTAGCGGATTCTCGTTGACATCGACTTCCAGCCGCCCCTCGCCGCCGGCGGCGGCAAGCAGATGTGCAGACGCCAGCAATCCTATTCCGCCACCGAGATAATGCGGGCAAAACGTCTTGCCGGACTTCTGGATGTCGTCCGCTAGCCCGCGGCAGACCGTCAACCCGCCCCATTTGGCGATGTCGGGTTGAACGACATCAAGCACGTCTTCCGAGAGAACCTGTTCGAAGCCTTCGCGGCTTGCAATGTTCTCGCCTGCCGCAAGCGGCATACCGGCGCTTGTCCGCAGTCTCCGCCACTCCTCTCGGGGACGATCGACACGAAGCGGCTCTTCCAGCCAGCGCAAGCCGAACCCGCCAAGCCGCGGCACGATCTCCAGCGCCTGATCGATCGACCAGCCCTGATTGACGTCCGCCGCGAGCATGCCGTCGCCAATGATGGCGCGCAGCGCCGCCAGATTGGCGAGATCCGTCGCGGTATCGAATCCGATCTTGAGCTTCAGCGCGCGGTGACCGCGCCTCACAGCCGCTTCAGCGGTCTGCGGTGCTCCGCCGGGATTGATGCCGCTGGCGTACGCCTTGATCTTGCCGGAATGGCCGCCGAGCAGCCGCCACAGCGGCTGCCTATGCCGGCGGGCATGGAGATCCCACAGCGCAAGATCAATTCCGGCGATGGCCTGGGCGAACGGGCCCGGCTCGCCGCACTGCAGCGCCAGCACCGCGGTGCCCAGCGTCATGGTCTCGAAAGCCGTCGCAGGACCATCAAGCGCGCGGCCGATCACCGCAGGCGCCAGCATCTCATTAATTAGCCGCGTGCGATGTTCGGCGCCCGTTGAAGGAAAGTTCGACCAGACCTCACCCCACCCGACAATGCCGTCTTCGTCTTCGGCGCGCACGAACACCGCCGGGCGGTCCAGCATGCGGCCGAACGAGGTCACCACCGGTGTCGACAGCGGGTAGCGATAGCAGAACGCCTGGATTTTGCGAACGGTGAAGGACATTCAGCAATCTCGCGTGTTAGCGGACAAGGGTCACTTAGTACGCACGCGCGAAATCGCCTTCCTGCTTGATCTCGGCGAAGGCGGGAAAACGTGCCTTCCATCGTGATCCCTTTGCCTTTGTCAGCGCATTCAGGCTTTCAAGCACCGCAACGCCGTCCTTGCGCAGGCTTGCCGCGACCGCCGCGCGATCCGGGAAATGCTTGCGAACGGCATCCAGCCAGATCGTGCGTCCCGCAAGGAAGCCGCCGGCACCCGCCGCGTAGGCGAACTCGAGCACACGCTCGAATTTCTCGGGCGCGGCACCACCAGACAGCAGCACCCAGGGAATGTTCCGCTCGCGGCAGATCGCACCGATGGCGTCGAACTCGCCTTGTGCGATCTGCGCCGCCACGCTGCCGTCACGCGGCGGCAGGCTGCTGGCGGCAAGCGGGCTCTCCAGCTTCAGGAGGTCGACGCCATATTCCGGTTTGGCGAATTCGCGCACGCTGTCGATCACGAGTCCCGGCAGCTTGCCGGGCGATTCGACATAATCAGCGGTGTGGTTGGCGCTGCCGAGAAATGGATAGACCAGTAGTTCCAGCACATAGGGAATGTCATGGTGCGCGCATTCCTCTCCGATCTCGCGCACGAACCGCTTCTGGTGTTCGTTGACGCCGGAATCGGCATCTGGACGATACCAGGCCAGCACCTTGACCGCGTCACCGCCGATCGCGCGAATTTTCTCCACGCTCCAGTTGGCGATGGCGCGCGACTTGCGGCCGCCCGAAGTCTCCTCGACGCGATGCTCTTCAAGCGTCATGATGAGACCGCAGCGCGCGGGCAACAGGTCGATCGCGGCCGGCACCGCAAAGTTCGGGTCGAACAGCATCGAGCTGCAATGCGGCGAAAGGCCTTCGACCAGCAGCCGCTTGGCGGCGGTTACGTCCGCGTATTCGACCTGATCGCGCGTGATACCCTTGGCCTGTGCGATGGCGTCGAACAGCGGCGGCCGCTGGTCCAGCGCAACCATGCGAAAGTGGCCATCCGCATCCGCCAGGCGCGCGATGCCGCGGTTCTTTCCGATCGTTCTCATTGGTGCGTCCTCATGAAGGCAAGACAGTCATTGATGGAGGGAATTCCGGCGCGGCCGCCCGAACGGGTGCACTTCAGCGCGGCGGCCGCAGATGCGAACGCCATGGCGTCCTGCACATCGAGCCCCGCGCCGATCGCAAGGACATAGGCGCCGTGGAAGACGTCGCCGGCGCCCGTCGTATCGACCACGGAAACAGGATATGCGTCGCGCCGGTGCAGGCGGCCGCTCTCGCACCAGTTCACGCCCTCGCTGCCGCGCGTAACGGCGATGACGCGGCAATTAAAACGCGCAAGCTTGTTAAGCGCTGCACCATCAGCCGATCCGGCAAAGGAAGCGAGCGCGGGCTCGGAGAAAATGGCATGATCGGTGAGCGGCAGCAGGCGCTCGAACACCTCGGCGTCGGCGACATCGCCATCAAGTACAGTCGGAATGCCAAGCGCGCGCGCTTTGCCGAACAGCGCGACGGCACCTTCGACCCAGCGTGGATCGGCAAGCACGGCTGATACCTGCGTTACTTCATCGAGCGGCAGCCAGTCGGCCGCCTCGGGAAAGGTTCCGCGAAAATTCACGATCTGCCGCTCGCCGGTTCCGTCGACGATGATCCCCGAAACCGAAGAGCGTCCATCCTCGAATAATCTGAAGTTTGCGACGTCGATCCCTTCGGCGGCGAGCGCCGAGTGCATTTCACGGCCCGCGGCATCGTCACCGGCGCGGCCCCAGAAAGCGACGGAACTGCCGAGCCGCGCGCCCGTAACGGCTGCGTTTGCCGCCATGCCGCCGCCGAGCGTCGAATAGTCCGGGCTTCTGATCTTCTCGCTCTGGCCTGAGAAAAGCCGGTCGACGCGCCAGACTTGATCGAGCGCAGACAGCCCAAGGCAGACGACACGGACCCGCTCCGCGCGCGACGCCAGATTCGCGATCGCTTCGCGCGCGGTCACTGCAGCACCCGGCCGTTGCTGCTGTCGAACAGATGGGTCTTTCCCGGCTGCGGGCGCAGGCAGAGGACTTCACCGACCTTCGGCCGCAGCGACGGATCGACGCGCGCAATCGCCGACGCACCTGCAAGGTCGAAATGGATCAACGTATCCGAGCCGAGCGGCTCGACCAGCTTGATCGTCACCGCATTGCCTTCGGCCGGATCCGCCGCCACGGCAAAATGTTCGGGACGGATTCCGAGCACGCCACTGCCGGCCCTGCGCAACGGGACGCTGCTCTCTTGAGGAAGCGGCAGCGCCGCGCCACCTTGCGAAAACACCCCGCCTTCCCCGCGCCACTCGACTGGAAAGAAATTCATCGCCGGCGAGCCGATGAACCCTGCCACGAACTGGTTGGCCGGACGCTCATAGACCACTTCCGGCGTGTCATATTGCTGCACCGTGCCGTTCTGCAGCACTACGATGCGGTCGGCCATCGTCATGGCCTCGATCTGGTCGTGGGTGACGAAGACCATCGTGGTCTTCAGTTCCTGCGACAGTGCCTTGATTTCGGCGCGCACCTGCCCGCGCAGCTTTGCATCGAGATTGGAAAGCGGCTCATCGAACAGAAACGCCTTGGGATTGCGCACGATGGCGCGCCCCATCGCCACGCGCTGGCGCTGGCCGCCGGACAATTCCTTCGGCTTGCGATCGAGATAGGGTTCGATATGCAGCAGCGCCGCGGCACGCTTCACCCGCGCGTCGATCTCGGCCTTCGGCGTGCCCCGCAACTCGAGCGCGAAGGACATGTTGTCGTAGACGCGCATATGCGGATAGAGCGCGTAGTCCTGGAACACCATCGCAATATCGCGCTGCGCCGCCGGGATGCCGTTGACGCGCTTGTCGCCGATATAGACTTCGCCCGCCGTTATCGGTTCCAGCCCCGCGATGATCCGGAGAAGCGTGGATTTTCCGCAACCGGAAGGGCCGACAAAGACGACAAACTCGTGATCGGCGATCTCGAGGTTGAGGTCGGGGATCACGGCGAGATTGCCGTAGCGCTTGACGAGATTGCGGATCGAGATCGAGGCCATGATGGTCAGTCCAGCGCCAGCACGGGCTTGATCAACTCACCCTTGGCAAAACGTGCAAAATTTTCCGGCAAGTTCGCAAGACCGAATTCGCCATCGACGAGGACGCGGTACTCGTCCTTGTAGCGGCGCAGCAGCGCGACATTCGGCTCGAAATCGGCGACCGGGAAGTAGAAGGTACGGATCATGTAGAAGTCCTTGCGGCGGAACACCTTGCCTTCCTCGATGGTCCAGGGCGCGGCGTTCTCACCGACCAGCACCAACGCGCCGCGAGGCAGCACGAGCTCGATGCCGAGGTTCCGAGCTGCGTGCGCGCCCGAGCATTCCATGATCAGCGCAAAGCGTTTCGAGCTGTCGCCGACCGGATGCGCTTTCGCGCCGAAGGATTGCGCGATGGCCAGCCGCGTCGTGTTTGGATCGGCGACATGGATGTCGTCATAGCCAAGGCTGCGCAGCGCCAGCACGACGCCGAGCCCGACCGGCCCCGCGCCCATTACCAGAACCGGCCCGGCCTCGTGCGGCGGTATCACGCGACTGACGAACCGCACGGCGTGGCCCGAGGTGCCGATCACGTCGAGCAACAGCGGCGCGAGGCTGTCCTCGATGTCGTCAGGCACCGGCAGCAGGCAGTTCTCCGGCACCGGCACGTATTCGGCATAGCCGCCCGGCCGGTTCCAACCGATCAGGCTCGACACTTCCAGGCACATCTGGGTGTCGCCGCGCTTGCAGGCGGCGCAACGGTCGCAATGCAGCGGGATATAGACCGCGCAGCGGCGGCCATGCAGGCGGTGGCCGGGCTGCTCGACCACACCGAAGATTTCGTGGCCAGCCGTGAACTCAGCGCCCTTGTGCCAGAGCTTGAAATCGGAGCCGCACAGAGCCGTGCGCGAGATGCGCACCAACACCTCGCCGGCGGCCACTTCCGGGATCGCCACGCGCTCGATGGTGATGCGTTCGTGGCCGTGGAAGACGGCGGCCTGCATGATCGAATTGGCTGATGGAGACACATTCATCTGATCACCTAACCCTTTACCGCGCCGAGCGTCAGCCCGGAGACCAGCCAGCGCTGCACCAGCGCGGCGAGAACGAGCGGCGGCAGCGCGATCAGCGTCGCCGCCGCCATCAGCGCGCCCCATTGCGTTGAGCCTTCGCCGATGAAGTTGAAGGCAGCCGCGATCAGCGTCTTGCTGTCACCGTTCGACAGTACCAGCGCGAACAGGAAGTAATTCCAGGAAAATACGAAGGCCAGGATCGCGGCAACCGCGACGCCCGAGCCGACCAGCGGGAGCGCGATACGCCACAGGATACGCGTCACGCTGCAGCCGTCGACCTGTGCGGCTTCGTACACGCTGCGTGGGATGCCGTCGAACGACGGCATCAGCACCCAGATCACGATCGGGAGCGTAATGACGGCGTGGCTGAGAATCAACGCCGTGTAGGAGCCGATCATGCCGACCTGGCGGAACATGACGTACCACGGCAGCAGAAACAGCGTGCCGGGCGCCATGCGCGCCGCCAAAGTCAGGATCGCCGGCCATGAAATCCGCGTCCACGACACGGCGAAGGCCGCGGGAATTCCGAACAGCAGCCCGAGGCTGGTCGAGCCGATGGTGACGATCAGGCTATTGACCGCATAGCTCACGAACGGCGTCGTCTTCATGAGCTCGACGTAGTTCTCCACCGTCGGAGAGAAGAAAAGTCTCGGCGGATAGGCCGTCACCTCGAACGAGGGTTTCAGCGAAGACAGCACCATCCATACCGTCGGCGTCATGATGATGATGCCGGCAAGCACGAGCTGCAGCAGGTTGAGGTGGCGGATCCAGCGGTCGGTGGTGGGTGCGTCCGTCATCGCGACATCTACCAGGCCACCGCGCCGCGCAGGCGGTTGAACGCCAGCACCGCGCCGAACACGATCGCGGTCAGCGTCAGCATCAATGCGCTGGCATAGCCGATGTTGAAAAATTCAAAACCGACCCGGAAACCATAGATGTTGAGCGTGTTCGAGGCGTTGCCCGGACCGCCCTGGGTGGTGATGTAGATGATGTCGAAGAAGCGCAGGAGGTCGACACTGCGCAGAATGGCTGCAGTGACGATGGTCGGCAGCAGGAGTGGCAGCGTGATACGCTGGAAAGTCTTGAACGGCGACGCGCCGTCGATCTGCGCCGCTTCGTAGACGCTCGGCGGCAGCGACTGCAGCCCGCCGAGCACGATCAGCGCGACATAGGGCGTCCATTGCCAGCTGTCGATCAATGCGACGGTCGGAATAACCCAGGTCGGCGAGGCCAGCCAGTCCGACGGCGGCAGGCCGAACGCCTGCAGGATATAGTTTGCCGCGCCAAGCGACGGATCGAGGATCACGAGCCACATCATGCCGGCGACCACCGGCGGCATCATGAAGGGCGAGATGAACATCGACCGCACGATGCCCGGCAGGCGCTTGGCGTGAAACAGAACCAGCGCGAGCCAGACACCGAATACGAGTTGCAGGACCAGCGAGAGTACGTAGAGCGCGATCGTGACCCACAGCCCATGCCAGAATTCGTAATCGGTGGCGAGCTTCGTGTAGTTCGCCAACCCCGCAAAGGATTGCTGGCCGGTCGACGAAAAGCTCTGGAAGCTGAGCCAGATCGTATAGACGACCGGAAACGCGATCATCGCGACAGTAAAGATCACCGCCGGCGCCGAGAGCGCCGACAGTTCCAGCCTTTGCCGGTCCTGCGTCAATGTCGCAGCGGCATCCGACATGCTCACGCTTCCTTATCAATTGCAGTCATCGATCTCGCACGCCGGCCGCTTCCGCTCGGCCAGCGCGCGATCGTTACTTCTGCGCGATCAGCACATCGAGTTCCTTGTCGGCATCAGCGCAGGCCTGATCGACGGTCTTCTGTTTCAGGATCAGATCCTGCACCGCCTGGCCGATGAATTCGCGCGATTGCGGATTGGCGACGATCGGGTAGCCGACCTCGGAGGATCCCTTGGTTGCGAGCACGTCGAGCGCGGCCTGCCATTCCTTGCGCACCGGCTCGGCATCGATCCACTTGCGGTATTCGGGATCGTTGGCGACCGACGGCCGCGGCGGCGCGATCCCCTGCAGCGCCATACGCTTCTGAATCTCGGGACTTGTCGCCCATTGCACGAAGTACCAGGCCGCATCCGGCTGCTTGCTGTGCGCGGACACCGCCAGGCCCCAGCCGATCGCGGTCGGCACCTGCCCGGCCTCGCCGGCCGGGAACGGCGCCAATCCGGTGTCCTTGAGCCGCTCGCCGCCGTCCATCACGGTGCGCAGTTCATTGGAGGATTCGAACGACATCGCGGCGCGGCCGCCGCGATAGAGCGCCGATATCTGCTGGAAGCTGTAGTTGACCACACCGGGCGGACCATAGTCGCGCAGCAGCCGGCTGTAGGTATCCAGCGTCTCCTTGCCCTTCGGCGAGCAGAGGTTGGATTTTCCGTTGGCCATGTAGGTACCGCCGATATTGTGCAGCATGTTGCTGAAGGTGTAGGCGACGGCGGGTTTCAGCCCGCGCGAGACGAACGGCGTGATGGTGGGGTCGCAGGCCTTGATCTTCTGTGCGGCGGCTTCGAGGTCCTTGATGGTCGCCGGCTTTTCGACGCCGCATTTCTTGAGAATGTCGGTGCGATAATAAAGGATCGGACCCTCGATGTTCATCGGCATGCTGGTCAGCTTGCCGTTGAACGTTCCGGCCCTGAGCAGCGCCTGGCTCAGGCCGGCAAAATCGTAATCCTTTGCCGTCTCGTTCTTCGACATCGCCGAGAGATCCGCGTACCAGCCTGACACCGCGAACTGCTCGCCTTCACGCGACGGCAGCGTCATGAACACATCGACCTCGTCGCTGCGCGCATTCATGACGGTGACCAGCCGCTGGCGCATCTGCTGCTCCTGGTAGCCGTCGACCTTGAGCGTGATCCCGGTGAGCTTCTCGAAATCGGCCTTATAAGTCAGTAGCGCCTGCGACACGGGATTGTTGTTGGCGAGGAATGTGACGGTCTTGCCCTGGAATTTCTTCCAATCGAAGTCAGCCGCACGCGCCTCTGCGCCGACGGCTGCGACCGCGAGAACCGGCAACGCGATACGCGCCGCAAACATCCTAGCGTTCATTGAACTCCTCCCTGACCTGGCTTGTCCGCCTGTTCGGCAGCGCCATTTTTGAAACCGGTTACATCCTATGCGCCACCTTCGATCTGTCAAGGTAATGAACAATACACTGACGATTTGCAGATTTTCTAAAATTGCGTACCTTGTCGGCCGGCCACTTATGTAACGTTACATCGATCACCTCATGAACCCGCCCGCTGCCAGATCATTGAAGCAAGGCATTCGCGCCGTCGCCGCGCGGGCCGGCGTATCGACGGCATCGGTCTCGCGCGCGCTCAACAATCCCCAAGCGGTGAGCCCCGATCTGCGCGCACGCATTTCGCAGGCGATCGACGCGGTCGGCTACATCCCGCATGCACCGGCCCGCATCCTGTCGTCGCGCCGCTCGCGCACGCTCGGCGCCATCGTGCCGACCATCGACAACACCATGTTCGCGCGCGGCATCGCTTCGCTGCAGAAATATCTCTCCTCGGTCGGCTACATGCTGTTCCTGACCACCAGCGGCTACGACCTCGACGCCGAGCTGGAGCAGGCGCGCAACCTCATCAGCCGCGGCGTCGACGGCCTGGTGCTGCGCGGCGATTGCCACCACGACGCCTTGCGCAAGCTGCTCGCCGACAACGAAGTCCCCTTCATCAATGTCGGCATCTATCGCCCCGATCGTCCCTACCCTTGCGTCGGGACCGACAACGAAGCCGCCGCCTATCGCGCTGCCGCGCATGTCGTTGAGCTCGGACATTCCAGGATCGGGATCGTCTCCGCGCTCCAGCGCAACAACGACCGCGCCGGCGCCCGCGTCGCCGGCTTCCGCCGCGCGCTCGCCGAGGGCGGCATCGAACTGCCGGAAAAATGGCACGTCGAGGTACCCTACACGCTCGACGATGCGCGCGAGGCGGCGCGTTATCTGCTGAGCCTCGATGACCGCCCGACTGCCGTAGTGTGCGGCAACGACGTCATCGCCTACGGCGTGCTGCTGGAGGCGGAGCGCAGCGGCTTCTCGGTGCCTCGTGATCTCTCCGTCGTCGGCTTCGACGATCTCGACTGGAGCCGGCATTTGCGGCCGAGCCTGACCACCATCCATGTTCCCACCGGGGAGACCTGGCAGCGCGCCGGCGAATATCTGGTCCGGCGGCTGGCCGGCGAGCACGCCATCATGCATCACGAGATCGACCACTCGCTCGTCGTTCGCGAGTCGACGGCCCCGCCTCCACCCCTGAACCGACACGGACGATCGCGATGACCTCCACCTTCTCACTGCCTCAGGGCTTTCATGCGGTCGTGATCGGTGGCGCCGGCGATATCGGCGCCGCTGTCAGCAGCCTGTTCTGCGAACTCGGCGCGTCGGTCACCGCTACCGCCGTCAACGACGCCGACCTCACCCGGACATCGCTCAAGCCCCGGGAAGGACTTGAGCTGACGACGCTTGACGTCACCGACGACGCAGCAGTCGCCGCACTGGCGCAACGGCATGGCCGCGTCGACGCGCTGGTCAACTGTGCCGGCATCCTCGCGCGCGACAAGGAATTTGAGATCGAAACCTTCATGAAGGTGCTTGATGTCAACCTGACCGGAACGTTCCGCACCTGCATGGCGTTCCGCCCGCTGCTGGGCAAAAGCAAAGGCTCGATCGTCAACATCGCCTCGATGAACGCCACACTGGCGCTGCCGCGCATTCCCGCTTATTGCGCCAGCAAGGGCGGCGTCGTGATGCTGACCAAGGCGCTTGCCTTGGCCTGGGCCGGGGAAGGCATCCGCGTCAACGCGGTGGCGCCAGGCTATATCGAGACGTCGATCAACGCGGCCGGCCGGGCTGACACGGCACACTACCAGCGCATCGCCGACCGCACCGCCTTCAAGCGATGGGGGCAGCCGGAAGATGTTGCCGGCGCCGTGGCTTTCCTCTGCATGCCGGCGTCGCAATATGCGACTGGAACGGTGGTCGCGGTCGATGGCGGTTTTCTTGCGGGATAGCTCAGTGGGGCTTCGTGGCTGCCGTCGCCGACGATCGGGTGACCGGATCGCCATTGCCTGACAGGATCTGCGCCGCGCCGCCGATGCCGCGACGAAAGGTCTCGTCGAAGGTGAGGCCGCGCATCTGCCAGCGGTGCGCCTGCGCGCCCCACGCCATCTGCCACTGCGTGGCCCAGCCAAGTTCCCGGTCGTCCCAAACCAGTCGTCCGACCAGAACGACTTCGCCGCCCAGTTCGGATGCAAGCGACGTCAACACCGGGAAAGACGGCGTTTTGAGTGCCGCGTCCGTGATGTTGGATTTTGCCAGCGCCACCGCACTCGGCAGCACGATCTCCATGCCGCGCTTGTCCGCCGCGGCGAGCAGCGCGTCGCGCTGCAGGTCGGACTGGGCTCCGTCCGCCGTCACGATATAGTTCTTTACGCCCTGCTCCATCGAAACAAAGACGGCGAGAGGCGGCCGATGCGAAAGCCATGGTTTTAGGCCTAGCGTCTTGAGGATGTCGTCGATCCTGCCCTCGTCGAACATCACGGTGAGATCGAAGGGCCGGTCGCGGGTGCCCTGCTCATCGCGAATGGGTTTGCCAAAGAACTGATCGCGATAGCTGAATGACTTGACGAAATCCTTGGCCTTGGACTTGTACGCGGCCAATCTCCGATCACCGTTGAGCTTTTCGGCGCCGGACGCCTTGATGAGGACGTCCTCCAGAGCCGCGGCAAAGCCGGTCATGCGGTTTGTCTCGCCCTGACCGGTCACGGTCACCTTGGTGCTGTACAGATCGGTCGCCATCGCGGGCATGCTGCCGGCGAACCAGGTCAGCAATGCTGCCAGAAGCACGACTGTCATCGCGCCATTTGCCATCACGATGCCTCCGCTGATCCGCTTGCGACATTTCGACCGACGCTGAGCCACTTGTTCAAGTGCCGCAACAGCGGCGAGCGAAATCAGCGACTTACGGCTTCGTTCGTGCGTTCCACTTTCCTGCATCATCACCTCACATCGCCGCGAACCTCGTCGCGGCGCAACATGCAAAATGAGACTACCGGTCAAGTTGCAACGGGTGAAGTCGCGTGCGCTGCCGCGATCATCGGTTAGCTTTCGCGCCGGCGATCCCTGTCGCAATGCACTCCAGCTGCATGGCGATGTTGGAACGACCTAAAAACCGGCGATACATGGGAGGGGTTCGATGTTCAAAAGCTGTGCGGGACTCGTCGCGCTAAGCAGCCTGTTGCTTTCCGGCGCCGCCTTGGCTCAGGAGAAAATCAAGGTCGGCGTCACCGCGACCCTCGAAGGCACCTACACGGTGCTCGGCGAGGACGGGATACGCGGCCACCAGACGGCGATAAATGTGCTCGGCAAGAAGGTCGGCGACAAGGAAATCGAGTTCATCATCGCCTCGACCGACGCCACGCCGGATTCAGCGGTACGCGCCGTTCGCAAGCTGATCGAGCAGGATAAGGTGCAGATCCTGCTGTCGCCGCTGTCGGGCGACGAAGGCATCGCGGTAAAGAACTTTGCCAAGACGAAGCCCGAGCTGACCTTCATCAACGCGGCTTCCGGCGCCCAGGAAACCACCTATGTCGATCCGGCGCCGAACTTCTTCCGCTACAACATGGACGGCGCGCAGTGGCAGGTGGGGCTGGGCAAATACGC
>Ga0268266_10004614_pt1 | contig 13147 bp, 11 predicted proteins | sample KBSS13metaG_FD_190356 | JGI IMG/M metagenome (GOLD analysis project Ga0268266, IMG submission 190356) | Switchgrass rhizosphere microbial communities from Kellogg Biological Station, Michigan, USA - KBS S1-3 metaG (SPAdes) (version 2) | ecosystem: Host-associated > Plants > Roots > Rhizosphere...
CGCTCGAGCTCATCCGCAACAACGTGCATCGCTCGCCCATGTACACAGGGCAGATCGAAGCCATCGGCCCGCGTTACTGCCCTTCGATCGAAGATAAGATCGTCCGCTTCCCCGACAAGACGCAGCATCAGTTCTTTCTCGAGCCCGAGGGCCTCAACACGCACGAGGTCTACATCAACGGCATGAGCACCTCGCTCCCCATGGAGGTGCAGGCCGCGATGGTGCGTTCCATCCCCGGCCTCGAAAACGCCGAGATGCTTCGCCCCGGCTACGCCATCGAGTACGACGCCATCGACCCCACCGAACTCGATCGAGCTCTCAAAGTTAAGAGCTACAACGGCCTTTATCTCGCCGGTCAGATCAACGGAACCAGCGGCTACGAAGAGGCAGCCTGCCAGGGCCTGATGGCCGGCATCAATGCTGCATGCGCCGTCAAGGGACTTCCTGCCTTCACGCTCGATCGCACCGAGGCCTACACCGGCATCCTCATCGACGATCTGATCTCCAAGGGAACGAACGAACCCTATCGCATGTTCACCTCCCGTGCGGAGTTCCGCCTGCACCTGCGCATCGACAACGCCGATAAGCGCCTCACTCCGCATGGACGCCGCCTCGGCCTCATAGACGACAACTCCTGGGTCGACTATGAAGCGAAACAGGCACGCGGCGCGGCGCTCTCACAGATGCTGCGCTCTACCAAGGTCGACATCAAGGCATTGCCTGCCGAACTGCAGCCCGATCTCACCGGACCCAGCGTGGAGGGCATCACCTTCGCGCAACTTCTCAAGCGCCCGGCCATCACCATCGAGGCCATCTTCCCAGCGCTCTCTCCAATCATCGCTGCAAAACCGGAGCTCGTGGAGTGGACCGAGGCTATCGCTTCTGCCGAAGGCGACCTCCTTCCCGTCTGGGTACGCAACGAGATCAAGACCATTGAGACCGAGATCAAGTACGCAGGCTATCTCGACCAGCAGCGCAAGGCGATGGAGAAGCTAAAGCACGCCGAACAAAAGATCATTCCCGACGGGTTCGACTACACCGCCATCTCCGGCCTCAGCCGCGAGATGAAGGAGAAACTAACCCGCGTCCGTCCCCAGACCCTCGGCCAGGCAAGCCGCATCTCTGGTGTAACACCGGCGGCCGTCAGCCTCATCCACGTCTTTATCGAGATTCAGGCCAGGCAGCAAAGCGTGGCCTGAGTCCACTTTGGAGCTTTGTGACCTCCGCACTGCCGTAGCATCTAAATAGCAGGCAGGTGAATGGAATGAGAAGTGGAACGAACTGGATCGGCCTGGGTCTCTTCTTTCTCGCGATATTGGCCGCGATCTTTTGGTTGGGAGGAAGCAAAATGGCGACTGTTGCCGAAGCAGGACGAGGACCGATGCCGGTTCCTCAATTGGATGAGCATGTTGAAGGCAAGCACAGTGAAACAGCGGTCTTCGCCGGCGGATGCTTCTGGGGTGTACAGACTGTCTTTCAGCGTGTGAAAGGTGTCACAGACACCACCGCGGGCTACTCGGGTGGGACGAAAGACACCGCCAACTACCGCGATGTCTCATCGGAGCGCACCGCTCACGCCGAAGCTGTAAAAGTGGTCTACGATCCCTCAAAGGTCAGCTATGGAACGCTGCTGCGCATCTTCTTCTCCGTGGTTCACGATCCGACGCAGCTCAATCGGCAGGGGCCCGACGTAGGGACCTCCTACCGCTCGGCCATCTTCTTCACAACGCCTGAGCAGCAGAAGGTTGCGGCCGCTTATATCGCGCAACTCGACGGAGCACATGTCTTTCCCAAGAAGATCGTGACTCAGCTCGTTCCGCTGGATGCCTTCTATAACGGCGAGGACTACCACCAGGACTATGCAGAAAAGAACCCGGACAATCCGTACATTCAGGTCTGCGACGTACCCAAGATCGCTGCCCTGAAGCAGCAATTCCCCGATCTTTTTCAGGATTACAAACACAAGTAAACGACTTAGCGGCTCATCGAACGCCGGTGCCTTTCTGGGTACCGGCGTTTTTCTGTATCTGCTTCGAACCCACGTAAACTAACAGTTCAAGCGGCCTTTTCCGCAGTCTCCACAGCTTCCACAGGGCTGTGGAAGCTCACTCCGCTAAGGTAGAAGGTTCATGGCAGCGATTCCCCATCTAGTCAGCGGCGGCGACGAGCGTCCCGCATCCGTCCACGCCGAGATGACCATCCTCGGCGCTATGCTCGTCGAGCCTCTGGCGATTACCGACGCCACCATGCTGCTTATCGCCGACGACTTCGCGCTGGATTCGCATCGTCGCATCTATGCCGCCATGCTCCGGCTCTCCGAGGCCGGTCACGCCGTCGACATCGTCACCTGCGCCGAAGAGCTCAAGAAGCAAAAGGAATTGGATGCCATCGGTGGCGTTCCGTATCTCGCCTCCCTGAGCGAAGGCCTCCCGCGCAAACTCTCCGTCGAAAGCTATGTCCGCATCGTGCGCGACAAGAGCCTCATGCGCCAGCTCATGACCGTCTGCGACACGGGAATGGTCGAGGCAGCCGATCAGAGTCAGGAGGCCATCGAGGTTCTCAACAACGTCAGCACCCGCCTGATGGAGATCTCCGATCACGCCGTCACAGGCGGCTTCTCCGATATCGGCGAGATCGTCAAAAGCTCCTTCGGCTCCATCGATGCGCTCTACGAACAGGGTCGCGAAGTCACGGGACTTGCGACGCACTACATCGAATTCGACCGCATGACCAGCGGCCTGCAGGACTCCGAGCTCATCATCATCGCCGCTCGTCCCTCCATGGGCAAGACCGCCTGGGCCATCAACATCGCGCAAAACTCCGCCGTAAAAGACGGCAAGGTCGTCGCGGTCTTCTCGCTCGAAATGTCCAAGGAGTCGCTTCTACGCCGTATGCTCGCCTCCGAAGCCATGGTCAACTCACGAAAGATCCAGACCGGCTTCCTCGGCAAAGAAGACAAGGGCAAGCTGATCTCCGCGCTCGAGCGCCTCATCGAATCGAAGATGTTCATCGACGACACACCCGGCATCACGCTCGCCGAGATGCGCGCCAAGGCGCGACGCCTGCGCCAGCAGGAAGGCCGTCTCGATCTCATCATGATCGACTACCTGCAGCTGATGACCGCTGGCTCCAGCGGCGGCAAGAAGGGCTTCGAGAACCGCAACCAGGAAGTGGCGGCTGTCTCGCGTGGTCTCAAGGCTCTCGCCAAGGAGATGAAGGTGCCGGTCATCGCGCTCTCGCAGCTCTCGCGTGCCAGCGAGCAGCGCGGCGGAGACAAGAAGCCCATGCTCTCCGACCTCCGTGAATCCGGTTCCATCGAGCAGGACGCCGACGTCGTCTGCTTTATCCATCGCGACAGCTACTACAACAAGGACGAGAACGGCGACGAAGACCCGGATTCCAAAGGCAAGGCGGAGATCATCATCGCCAAACAGCGTAACGGTCCCACCGGAAGCGTGCATCTGGCTTATCTTTCGGACTACACGCGGTTTGAGAATCTCAGCTCGGGCGACTTCGGCGGCGGCGGATACTAGCTGCCTTTCATCCCTCGTAAGCGCCGTTTCATCACAAATTTGCCACCGACAAACCTACTGACATGATGCTGTCAGCAGCTCTCTCGTAAACTTCATCTTGTAGTCGCATGAGAGTGTTGAAGGAGCGCGCCCATGACCGAACAGACGACAACAAGACAGACTGCGATCAATTGGTTCGAAATCCCCTGCGAAGACCTGGACAGAGCCGCTGATTTTTACGAGACGCTTCTCAACGTCAAGCTCGTCCGTACTCAGCTTGACCAAAGTCCCATGGCGATCTTCTCGTCCGAAGAGACTGGCGCCAATGGAAATCTGGTCAAACGTCCCTTCCGGAAGCCTGGCCGCGGCGGGACCATGGTCTATCTCAACTGCAATGGGGAGCTCGATACTGTTCTCGCGCGTGTACCAAAGGCAGGCGGTCTGGTGCTGATGCCAAAGACCCCAGTGCCCGGAGGCCATGGCCACTTTGCCTGCCTTCGCGACTCCGAAGGAAACCACATCGGGCTGCACTCCTATTAGCTCGCTGTCCATTGTCAGCAGTGGATCCAATGAGCTGACAATGGACGGACAAACAGACCTCCTGAAATCATTTTCATGCGACGTGCAGACCGTCTCTTCCGTATCGTGCAGTTCTTAAGGCAGGGCCGCCTGCTGACGGCGCAGGCCCTTGCCACTAAGCTCGAGGTCTCGCAGCGCACTATCTATCGCGATATTCAGGACCTGCAACTCGCAGGTACGCCCATCGAAGGCGAGGCTGGCGTCGGTTACACCCTGCGCCGCGACATGGATCTTCCGCCGCTGATGTTTACGCGTGGCGAGTTGACTGCTCTCGTCCTCGGTGCACGCCTCGTGCGTGCCTGGGGTGGTGCAGAAAATGTGCAGGGCGCGAATCAGGCTCTGCAACGCATCGAGGCCGTCCTCCCCGCTGATCTGCGCAATGAATTTGACTCCATTCTGCTCTACGCCCCCGGCTACAGAATGAAACCCCATCTTCGCACACGGCTCGATACGCTCCATATGGCCTGCAAGAGTCAGCGGGTAGCCAGCTTCAAATATGCACGCGAAGACGGCGAGCGCAGCGAACGATGCGTCTGGCCGCTCGCACTCGTCTTCTGGAGTGGAGTCTGGACCCTGACCTCCTGGTGCGAGCTACGCTCCGACTTTCGCGACTTCCGTCTCGACCGCATGGAAGAGGTAGCCATCCTCGAGCGAACCTTCTCGCCCAAAAAGGGTCAGCGCCTCGAAGATCACCTGCGCAGGGTCGTTCCCTCTGGCGAAGAACGGCGGGAGCTTCTGTCCCCCGGTGCCCTTCTGGAATGGCACTCCTGTCGCCAATCCTTTCCGTCCTCAATCGAAGAGAGCGCTGCAGGCAGTCGGACGCGGAACAGACAGTAACCCGTAGGATAGAGAAAGTGAAGAACTGGGTGGAGATCTCTGGGGCTCGTCTTGCAGCAAACTATCGTCTGCTGGAAGAGACAGCCGGCGTGGACACGACTGTGCTCGCCGTCGTAAAGGCCGATGCCTACGGACACGGTATTGCCCTCTGCGCTCCTGTGCTCGCCGCCGCAGGCGCGAAGTGGCTGGGCGTAACCGACACCATCGAGGGTAGGGTCGCTCGCGCGGCGCTCGCACAATCCGGAGTTTCATCTGCGGAGCAACCCGGCATACTCATCATGAGTGAAGGGCTCGATGAAGATGCCGATGCGACTGTGGAACACAACCTGACTCCCATCGTCTCGCGAATTGAACAGTTGGAATCACTGACTCGCGCCGCCACAGAACGCCACCTGTCGCAGCCATTCCGAGTCCATCTCGAAATTGATACCGGTATGGCGCGGCAGGGGGTCGCTCCCGACGACTCCCTGGACGCCGTGTTGCGCTGGTTCCGCGGTCAGAACGCCATTCATCTCGATGGCCTGATGACTCACTTCGCCTCTGCGGAGATCGCAGGATCGCATCAAACCGCGGAGCAGAGAATACGCTTCGAGCAGGCCATCCGTCAGGTCCTTTCCGCAGAAATCCAGCCGACTTGGATTCACGCCGGAAACTCCTCGACCATCGACAATGCGGCGGAAGAGCCTCTTCGCTGGCTTAAGCAGATCGCTCAGAACGCTAACTCCCGGCCGATGGTGCGTTCCGGGCTGGCCCTTTACGGGTACTGTCTTCCCATCGAGCGCGATCAGGATTACACAGAGGCCGCCGATTCAACTCTGCAAGCTAAGTTACTGCCGGTGATGACCTGGAAGACCAGGGTGACTGGCATACGCGAGGTCGAGCCAGGAACAAAGATCGGATACAATGGGACCTTTGTCGCGCAACATCGCATGCGGCTCGCTCTGCTTCCGATTGGTTACGCCGACGGTCTCAGGCGTGAACTCTCCGCGACAAACGACCGCCCGGGTGGCTGGGTCCTCTTCGGCCATGATCGCGCCTCCATCGTGGGCCGCGTCTCCATGAACCTGACGATCGTTGATGTCACTTCCATGCCATCCGTTCAGGTGGGAGACGAAGCCATCCTTCTCGGCGAAGGCATCACTGCAGAAGACCACGCGCGTCTGGCGAAGACGATTCCTTATGAGATTCTCTGCAGCGTTCGTCCTCAACGCTGCCTGCTCTGACTATTCGACGGGCTGGTGACGCAGCAGGCGTTTGAGGATCACGTCCATCGATCCTCCCTGGACGACGATAGAGAACAACACCACCGAGTAAGTCGCCACGAGGATCCAGGTGCGTCCATCGCCCTGCGGAACCGACAGGGCTAAGGCGAGCGAGAGGCCTCCGCGCAGACCGCCCCAGCTCAAAATGCGAATCGAGCTTTGGTGTCCGGGCTGGAGCGCTCGCAGCAGCGTAACGATCAGGCTTACGACAGCGAGCCGCACAACCGAGACCGTGAGAATCGCCAAAGCGCCCGCTTCGAGAGGTATACGAGAGAACGGGATAGCAAGGATCTCGAAGCCGAGCAAGACAAAAAGGACAACATTTTGCACCTCGTCGATCACCTCCCAAAAGGTGTCGATGCTCTCGTGAGCAATGGTGGCATGCGGATAGTTCAGGTTGAACCGTCGCAGAGCCAGACCGGCAGCGACCGCTGTCAGCGGCGCCGAGAGGTGCCAGTGGTCCGCGACCGCATAACTTCCAGTAGCCAGCGAGATGGTTAGCAGAATCTCGACTACATATGAATTGGTCAGGCGCATCAGCTGCGAGGTGACCCAGGCCAGCGCGATGCCGAGCGCGAGACCTCCTCCAGCCTCCAGCAGCAGGAACCCAAGAAACTGAGAGGCGGATGGGGCAACTCCACGTGAGGCCTCGAGCAGCGCGAGAAAGAGGACCGCGCCGATGCCGTCGTTGAAGAGCGATTCGCCCGCGAGCTGTGCCTGAATGTTCCTGGGCACACCGACACGCTTCAGCATCTCGAGCACCGCAATCGGGTCGGTGGGCGAGATGAGGGCGCCAAAGAAGAGGCAGTGCAGCCAGGATGGGTGAAGACCTACCAGAGGAAACGCCCAATAGACCAGCCCCGCCGTCGCGAGGGTCGAGAGGATCGTGCCTCCGACGGCGAGCAGAGTTACGGCAAGCTTCTCCTTGTACAGAGCCTCGAGGTCGAGCAGGAAGGCTCCCGCGAAGAGCAGGACCGAGAGCATTCCATGAAGGATCAAGTTCTCGAAGTTGATGGTGCCCACCAGAACGCTGGCCCACGTCCTCAATCCGGGGTGGAAGTGGCTGAGAGCAACCAGCCCGAGCGAGGCAATCACAGTCAGCAACATGGTTCCAATCGTGAGCGGAAGCCTGAGCCAGCGCCGGCTGACCCAGCCCAGCAAAGCAGCGGTCGAAACCATCAGACTGAGGAATTCGAGCGTCGTCATCTCCTTCAGTCTATCGACCTCATTTGCGTGTCACCTGCGCAGGCCATTAACATCAGCTAAGAGAAACGAGAGGGACCAAGTTCATGGAAGCCACTACGATTGCCGCGCGCCGCACAGAGGACATTGCTTTGGATCTGTTGAAGTTTGTTGCCGCGCATGCCAACCTCCCCAGCAAAGCAGCAGGCTCGACTGGTTTTGCCGCCGCTCCTTCGACGAAGCCGGAAGATCAGGTAACACAACTGCTGGAACTGTATACGCGCTGCCGCAAAGCGGTAGAAGCTCCTGCCAAATAAGTGACCGCAGCCAATCCACTTAGAGTGGCCGTCGTTGGCGCCGGAGCCTTCGGCCGCAATCATCTTCGTGTCTACAGAGAGCTTGAGCAGGCCGGCGAGCCGGTGCAGCTGGTGGCCGTGGTCGATCCGTCGACGCAAACGGCTGCAGAGGCCGCAGCGAAGTTCGGCGTTCCTGCCTTCGCGTCGATCGCCAAGTGCCTGGCGGCTGTCGGCGGCATCGATGCTGCCTCTGTCTGCGTTCCGACGGTGCATCATCGCGCCGCAGCGGAGGAGCTGATTGCCGCAGGCATCGATGTGTTGATCGAGAAGCCGCTGGCTCCGAGTCTGGAAGACGCGGACAGCATCCTCGAGCTGGCCCGCGAACGCGGACGCATTGTGCAGGTCGGTCATCTGGAGCGGTTCAATCCTGCAGTGACGGCGGCGCGGCGGTTTCTAAACCAGCCGATGTTCTTCGAATCGCACCGGCTCAGTGTCTTCACTCCGCGCTCGCTGGATGTGGACGTGGTGCTGGACCTGATGATTCACGATCTCGACATCGTGTTGAGCCTGGTAGGCTCTCCGGTCCGCGAGGTTCGCGCGGTCGGGCTGCCGGTGCTGTCGCCCAAGGTGGATATCGCGAACGTGCGCGTCGAGTTCGAGAACGGATGCGTCGCGAACTTTACCGCGAGCCGGGTCTCGACCGAGCGGGTGCGCAAGCTCAGGTTCTTCCAGCCGCATCAGTATCTCTCACTCGACTTTGCGCGGCAGGATCTGCTGATGATCGATGTCACCGCCGCTGCCGGGCTGGATCCGGCTAAGCTGGCTGCGATGGCTGAGATGCTGCAGCAGGCGGGCGATCATCCCTCTGCGGGGCTCTCGCTCAACAAGGTGCAGGTAGAACCGGGCGAGCCGCTGGTTCTGGAGATCGCCTCGTTCGTCGAGGCGGTGAGGAACCGGACCACCCCGCTGGTAAGCGGACCGGATGGCCGGGCAGCGCTGAAGCTGGCGCTCGAGATCAACGCCGCTATCGTTACTCACGCCGGGCGAGCGGGACTGAAGATCTAGCACCCTCCCTGCCTGCTTTTTGTGCAAACTCTTCTAAAGATTAGACTTAGCCTCGGACCTCCCTCTGTCTGGTCCCAGGCGGACGTTCATCCGGTCTGTCTATTCCATTTCGTTCTCTCATATTTAGTTTAGCAAGCGGACGGGACCCAATCGGCAAACTTATGTCTTTGATTACAATGTAGATATAGGCGAATTGAGCTTGACAGGGTCTACACCGGCCCTCAGAGCTCCGGATTAGCTTCCTGGCAGGAGATCCGGTGTCCGATCGGGAGATCTATCCGCCGTGAGCCGGATTGGACATGGAGGCTTTGTGGTCGCGTTTGGCTGCACCCGGCGACATGCCCATGTGGCGTTTGAAGGCGCGGTTGAAGGCGGCCTCGGATTCGTAACCCAGCGAATTCGCCACTTCCGCCACAGTGAGGTCCTGCTCGGCAAGGCGCGTCAGAGCCGTATTCATGCGCCATCGCGCGACGTAGCGCATGGCAGGTTCACCGACCAGTTCGGTAAAACGTGCGGCGAATGCAGAGCGCGACATCGATGCCTCGGAGGCGAGCGATTCGAGAGTCCACGGCTGGCCGGGATTGCGATGAACCCTGGAGATGACGCGGCCGATCTGCCCGTCCTGCAAGGCACCGAGCCAACCAGTCTGGGCTGAAGGATTGTGCGTGATCCAGAACCGGATGGCGTGGATGACCAAAATGTCGGCGAGGCGGGTGATGACGGTCTCACCACCGGGACTCATCTCCCGGGCTTCGGCAGAGATCATGCGCAGAGTGCTTTGCATCCAGTCGGACTGCGGCGAGGCCCATGTGTCGACGGTGATGATCTTCGGCAGGAGTGCGATGAGCTGCTGCGCGGCGGGATCGTCGAACTTGAACAGACCGCAGATCATGGTGGTTCGCTCGCCGTCACCTCCCAGCTGCAGGGTCTCGTAACGCTCGCTGACCTGTTCGCGGGGGATCTCGAAGAGTTTTGCGGCGGGTGTGCCTGCGGCACTGGTCAGCACGTGCCCCTGACCATGCGGGACCAACGCCAGATTGCCGGGTTGAAGAAGCTGGCTTGGCGCTCCCTCCAGCTCGAGAAGACAGCGTCCGCTGGTCACGACGTGAAGCATCAGGCAGTTTTGAAGGGGCGGAATCTCGAGAGCCCAGGGAGCCCCGAACTCGGAGCGACAGTAGAACGTGCCGCTCATGCGGAGGAAGTGAAGGGCCTCGCCCACCGGATCCGCGACTGCTGGCAGTTCCACTCTCACGACTATGAGTATGCACGAACTACCTGCTCTTATCATCCAGAATTTCTGGATGAATGAGCAATCTATGGCGACGAACAAGCATTGTTGGTCCCCGTACTCCGATCTACTGTGGACGTTATAAGCAGCTTGAAGGCTGGCTTCAACAGGAGAAAGCATGAACAGCAACGACATGACACTGGTGATTGGCGGAGCGGGAAAGACCGGCCGGCGGGTGGTGGAACGGCTCCAGAGGCTGGGGCTTCCATACCGCATCGGGTCCCGGAGTTCGCAACCCGCATTCGACTGGGAAGACCCCACGACATGGGCGGCCGCTCTGGATGGAATCGCGAAGGCATACGTGACGTACTATCCGGATCTCGCAGTGCCGGGAGCAGCCGAGAAGACTCAGGCATTCTTCCATCAGGCGATCGAAGCCGGGGTCGAAAAGCTTGGTGCTCCTTTCCGGAAGAGGCGAACCGGAGGCGGAGCGCGCAGAGCAGATGCTGAAGGAGTGCAAAGTGGACTGGAGCATTCTGCGCTGCAGCTTCTTCAGCCAGAACTTCAGCGAAAACTTCTTTCTCGATCCGATTCTTGCCGGAGAGGTGGCTCTGCCTGCGCGTCCCGTAGCGGAACCTTTCGTCGATGTCGAGGACGTTGCCGATGTCGCGGTGGCGGCACTGACCCAGCCGGGCCACTCACAGAAGCTTTACGAGCTTACGGGCCCGCGCGCGCTGACGTTTGAGCAAGCGATCGCGGAGATCCGCAGCGCGGCCGGAAGAGAGATCCGCTATCTTCCCATCACCTCGGAGGAGTATCGCGCCGGGATGCGGCAGGCGCAGGTGCCGGAGGAGATGATCGAACTGGCGCTCTATCTCTTCGATACGGTGCTCGACGGCCGCAATACTCTGGTAGCCCATGGTGTTCACCAAGCACTGGGCCGGCAGGCGCGCGACTTCGCGGAGTACGTGCAACGGACGGCTGCAAGCGGCGTGTGGGGTAGCTGATATGACGAAGACACTCTTCCCTCGGCTGATCTTTGTAGCTGCAATCGGCAGTGGCATTACTGCCGGAGTCTTCTTCGCCTTTTCCTCTTTTGTAATCGCGGCGTTGAAGCGCATCTCTCCCGCGCAGGGAACTGCGGTGATGAACTCCATCCACGTGACGGTGATCAATCCTGGCTTCATGAGCGCGTTTGCGGGTACGGCCCTTCTGTGCCTGCTTCTTTCTGCGGGCTCGATCTTCAAGTGGCATCAGGGAGACGCGAAACTCGCCCTGATCGCAAGCCTTGTCTATCTCATCGGCACCTTTGGGGTGACTATCGTCTTCAACGTGCCGCTGAATGACGGGCTTGCGAAGCAGGGGATTGGTTTCTGGCAGGATTACCTGGCGGCGTGGACAGTGTGGAATCATATCCGCACTGTGGCGGCTGCGGTATCGGCTTCGCTGTTCAGCTGGGCGTTGTACCGCTACTGAATTACAGGCTTCGATTCCGAGGACAAAATAGTCTTCAGGTTCAATTAAGGTGCGTTCGCTACTCTCACACTAGATCGAGAATCTCTCGAGGGGTGTGGCTGTTGAGGAAGAGTTTTTGGTTCATCATCGAGATCTTGTTCGCACTGCTTCTGACAGGCGCTGAGATGCCGGGACAATCGGCAGCGACGGTCAATGGCGTGGTGCAGGACTCGAGTGGGGCAGTCATCGTTCATGCGAGCGTTCGTCTGCTGGATGGAACCGGCGCGATGCGACAGGCGGAGACTGGAGCCGCCGGCGAGTTCCGCATCGCTCAAGTAAAACCGGGAACTTACAAGTTGACCGTGTCTGCTGAAGGATTTCGCGATAAGGAACAGGATCTGATCGTACCGACGCAGGGCGGTAGACCTCTTCTCCTCCAGTTGAGCGTGATGGCCGCGGCGGAGAATGTGAGTGTCTCCGCCGAAGGGCAGATTCCACAGGTAAGCACCGAGATGGACAACAACCAGAACGCAAATGAGGTAGACCGCGATGCCCTGGATCGGTTGCCGGTCTTTGACGGGGATTACATGACTACGCTCTCCCGCTTTCTTAGTCCGGATGCGACGGGCACATTCGGTGTGTCGCTTGTGGTGAACGGGGTTCAGGCGAATGGGCCGGGAGTGACTGCTTCCGGAATCCAGAGCGTGAAGATCAATCAGAATCCGTACACCGCGCTTTACTCAGCACCGGGAAGAGCCCGCATCGAGATTACGACCAAGAGCGGCACGGAACAGTTCCACGGCTCGGGTAATTTTCTCTTCCGCAATTCGGTCTTCGATGCGAAGAATGCCTTCGCGGAGACAAAGCCGGTTGAACAGCGCGTCTACTTCGAAGGAGCGCTGACCGGACCTCTGCACATCGCCCGCAGAACCACGTTTCTGCTTTCGGCGAATCACGACAGCAATCATCAGCAGGCGATTGTGGTCGCGGCAACGCCGGAGGGAGACGTACGGGCCAATGTTCCGAATCCGACGATCCATGACTTTTATTCCGGCCGGGTGTTTCACAACTTCAAGGATTCGAACCAACTATGGGTTGGGTACTCTTACGAGCGCAGAACGGTAAAGAGCTCAGGTGTCGGTGGTACCGTTCTGCCGGAGGCGGGAGTCGACACCCACTTCTTCGAGCACGAGATCAATGTGGGACACACGATGATGATCTCTCCTCACATGCTGAACCAACTTCACTTTCTGGTTGGAAAAGCTGAGAACCGCACTGACAGCATCACCGACCTTCCTCAGACGATCGTCTCCGGCGCCTTCACAGGGGGCGGTGCCCAGGCCGACGCCTACCGCACGGAGAACCACTTCGACGGGACCGACATTGTTACGTACAGCCGGGGCAAGCAGGAGCTGAAGTTCGGGATCGACGTTCCGGATATAAGCCGTCGCGCTTATGTGGACAACACAAATCGCCTGGGAACGTATACCTTTGCCAGTCTCGCCAACTACACCGGCGGAACACCATCGTTGTTTGTGACCCAGCGAGGCGAGCCGCGAGTGGTGTTCTGGGAGAAGGTATTTTCCGGCATCTTCGAAGACACGGTTCGCCTGCGATCGAATCTTTCGTTTGCTTTTGGCGTTCGCTACTACTTTCAGAACTACTTCCACGATGTGCCGACAAATTTCGCGCCACGCTTCAGCTTCGCTTATGCACCCTCAACACGAGGGC